>WNGA01002279.1_pt1 | contig 29377 bp, 20 predicted proteins | sample 5400061 | NCBI WGS metagenome assembly WNGA01 (sample SAMN13153366, study PRJNA577476) | soil metagenome | isolation source: 100 cm soil or saprolite under grassland replicate 2 | place: USA:California | collected 2016-06-15
TCCCTTATGTTCAGCGTTCCCCGTTTCATCGGGGGCTTGGCGGCTGCCGGCCTTTCGCCGCCCGCCGCGATGCCCACCGCGCAGGCCGCCGGCAACGTCGCGTACACCGATTCGCTGTGCACCGCGTACTACACCGACCCATTGTCGCAGCCGCCGAACCAGGTGCTGAAGTGCGCGCGCATGGTCTGCTCGATCTCGGGCGTCGGCTCCTACATCACGACGGTTGGGCAGCAGCATACGCTGACGGTCGCATGCCAGAACCCGCCTGCCGCGTCCTACAAGTGGGTATTGAGCCCGCAAAGCCCCGCCGGCTGCCCGCCGCCGGGACCTTCGGACACCGGCATCACGATCCAGATCGTTTCGAACACGCCGCGTGTGTGCTGGTACGAAGCGATCACGCATGACGCGAACAACGCCAACACCGGCTGGGTCCGTTACGGCGTGGTGTGGCAATGAGGAGCGCAACGATGCGCATGGGTAGCCCGATGCTGCGCGCCTTCGGAGCCGCGCTTTCACTGGCCGTCGGCCTGATGGCGAGCCCCGCCGCGACGGCCGCACAGCTCACGTACGACGATCCGTATTGCAGTCGGTTCTTCACCGTCCCCGGTTCAACCGGGGGTGACGTCATACTGCAATGCGTCCCGGCGCTACCGTGCTCGATCACGACCGATACGAGCTACATCGTTCCGAGCGGCACGCAGGTCACGATGACGGTGAGCTGCGCAAATCCCGTCACGCAGGCGCCTGCATGGTCGCTCGGCATCCGCAGCCCGCAGGGCTGTCCCGCGCCCGCCGCGACCGCGAGCCCGAACAAGGTCACGGTGACCTCGACCACGTCGCGCGTGTGCTGGTACGAGGTGATCGCCACCGATAGCGCGCTGCCGCCGAACCAGGGTCTCACCCGATACGGCATCGTCTGGACCGATCCGGCGCCATCGGGTTGCACGGCTTCGGTGCCTGCGACGTCGCTGCCATCGACCGGCGGACCCGTCAGCTTGACGGGCGCCTGCACGACCGGGCCGGTCACTTCATGGTCATGGACGCGCAACAGCACGGTCTTCTCGAGCGCGCAAAACCCGACCGACAACCTGCCCGCAAACACGACGTCAAGTTCGATCTCGTACACGTACGCGTTGACGGCGTGCAACGGCATCAGCTGCGCGGCGCCGGTGACGGCAACGCCCGGACCGGTGACGGTGGCCGCGGCTCCGGTTCCGTCGGGCTGCACGATCACGCCGACGCCGAGCAACGCGTCATTGCCGTCGACCGGTGGCAACATTTCCATGACGGTCGCGTGTACTGCCGGTGGGCCGTTCACGGCATTCAATTGGCGGAAGAACACGACGACGTTCGGCACGAACACCGCAACGCAGAACGACACGCTGCAGTCGAACCCGAACGCGACGCCCGTGCAGACCACGTATGACGTTCAGGTGTGCAACAGCGCCGGATGCGCGACGCGTGTATCGCAGGTGTTCACCGTCGCGGGGGTAACCGTGTCGGCGACCATGTGCAGTCAGTACAACAACGTGATACAGGTGGATCTGCCGACCGGAAGTCCCGACCAGCTTGTCACGCAGACGTATGGCGGCTTCATGAGCGACGGTGTATTCGTCGGCCGTTTCACGGCTGCCGCAAGCTCGGCGACTGCGAACGGCCAGCTCAACTGGGCCGAGTACGGCGACCCACCGACATATCGGCTGGTGACGCTTTCGACCCAGCCGTGCGACTTCCGCGGCGAAGGCGTGTGGAGCGTAGGTGACGGTACGAATTACCCGCTCCGCTGGTCGGGCGGTCAAACCGGTGGCATCGAGTATACGATTACGCCCGAAGCCGGCAATCCGATGCTACAGATCGGACAGGTCTACTACATCAACATCCGGAATCGCGACTTTTTCGGAATTAACACGTGCGGGCTGACGTCCTGCAACATGATAGTCCAGCACGTAGTGGCGCATTGACGTAACGCACGCAGCCGCGCGACAACGCGCGGCTGCCTTCTTCTCCCGGCCCCGCTCGCGCGGGGCCTTTTGTTGTTCGCCATGCTTGCCAATCCACTCGCCCACTGCGTCCGCGCGCTTGCAATGGCCGTCGCGTTCGCCTCGAGCGCAACGCTCGGGCAGCCCGCCCCTGCGTCAGCGGCTGCGCAACCGATCACGCCGGACACGGTGCTGATCGAAAACGGCGTCGTCAAGGTCACCAAGCGCGATTTCGACCTCGAAGTCGCGCGCCTCGCCGCAGAGGCACGCGGCAGCGTCGTCAACAGCCAACGCAAGATCGCCGAGATCGTCGGCCGGCTGCTCGTCATGAAGACGCTCGCGCACGAGGCGCGCACGCAAGGACTCGATCGCGATCCCGACGTCACGGCGAAGCTCGGGCTCGAGACCGATCGGTTCTACGCTCAGGTACGCCAGTCGAAGATCGAGGAGCAGGCGGCCAATGAATTCGATGCGAAGCGCGCGCAGTGGGAAGCGCGCGCGCGCGAGGTCTATGCGGCCGATCGCAAGCGGTTCGTCGCGGCGGAACAGGTTTCGGCTTCGCACATCCTGTTCTCGGTCCAGCAGCATTCGAGCGACGAAGCCAGGAAGCTCGTCGACGAAGCAAGGGCGCGGATCGCCGCCGGCGCGAACTTCAATGATGTGGCGAAGGCGGTGTCGGAGGATCCCACTGCCAAGCAGAACGGCGGCAGCATCGGCTTCTTCACGCGATCGGAAGTCCACCCCGCGTTCGGCGCCGCGGCGTTTGCGCTGAAGAGCGTCGGCGACGTCAGCGAGCCGGTGCTGACGAGCTTCGGCTGGCATTTGATCAAGCTGGAAGCGCGCCGGCCCTCGGCCGAGAAGAGCTTCGATCAGGTTCGCGAGCAGATCCTTCTCGAGTTGAAGCAGAAATACGTCAACGACCGGCGCGACACGCTGCTTGGAGCCGTGGGTAGCGATCCGGCGGTGAAGCCGAATGCCGGCGCGCTCGAAGCGCTGTACCAGCGGGCACCCGACGCGGATACGCTGCGGCGCGCACTGCCTGACGGGGCGCCGGCATCGTCATCGGCTCCACGGTGACGGTGGTCACCACGGAAAGCGCCCGCTGCAGGTCGTAGCCGCCGGCTGCTATCCTGCACGGATGGCGACGCCTCATGCGACCGTCGAAGCGCCTCCGGCGGCCATCTTTCGGGCCAAGCGCGCGCGCAACCGCGCGCTGTTCGCGAACTTCTTCCGCCGCGAGCTCACGACGCGCTATCTCGGCAGCGTTACCGGGCTCGCGTGGGCGCTGCTGCATCCGCTCGCGCTGCTCGGCGTCTATCACTTCGTGTTCACGACGGTGTTTCGCACGGGCAACTTCGGCGATGTGAGCTTCCTGCTGTTCGTCGCCGTTGCGCTGTGGCCGTGGCTCGCCGCGCAGGAGGCGATGCAGCGCGCGACCGTTTCGCTCGGCGGTTATGCGGGGCTGATCCGCAAGGTCGCTTTTCCGCACGAGCTCGTCGTCTACGCGTCGGTGGCGGCGACGTTCGCACTGCAGATGGCCGGTTACGTCGCCGTGCTGATCGTACTGGCTATCTTCGGCGAGCCGGTTCGTTTCCAGGGACTCGTCGTCGCAATCCCGCTGTGGGCGCTGCTCGCGATCGCGGTGACCGGAATTGCGCTCGCGCTCGCGGCGCTGCAGGTGTTTGTCCGCGACGTGGAGCACGTGCTCATCCCGCTGCTGATGATCCTTATGTACGTGACGCCGATCCTCTACCCGCTGTCGCTCGTGCCCGAAAAGATGCGGCCATGGGTCGCCGCCAACCCATTCGGCTATCTTGTCGGCAGGATGCGCGATGCGCTGTTGGATGGCCGCATCGTGTTCGCCTGGGGTGATGCGATCGCGCTTGCGGTCGCGATTGCGCTGTTTTACGCGGGGCGCTGGGTGTTCCGCCGTCTGTCGCCGCACTTCGAGGATTTCATCTAGTTGGCTGCGCTGCTCGACCTGTCGGGTGTGGGCAAGGACTACGCGAAGATCGAGTCGCGCGGCGGCCGGCTGCGGCTCGTGCTCGATCTTCTGCGCGGGCGCGGCGCTGCAAACGTCTTTCGCGCGCTCGACGGCGTGAGCTTCGAGATGCGCCGCGGCGAATCCCTTGGCGTGATCGGCGAGAACGGCGCGGGCAAGTCGACGCTGCTGAAGATCATCGCCGGGGTCATCAAGCCGACCCGCGGCACCGTCCATGTTCGCGGCCGCGTCGGCGCGCTGCTCGAGCTCGGATCCGGATTCCATCCCGAGTACTCGGGCCTTGCGAACATCGACCTCGCCGCGGCGCTGCTCGGTCTCACGCCGGCGGAGATCGCGGCGAAGCGCGACGAGATCATCGCCTTCGCCGACATCGGCGAGCATATCCGTGAGCCGATCAAGCACTATTCGTCCGGCATGGTCGTACGGCTCGGCTTCGCGGTCGCAACGGCGTTGCGTCCCGAGATCCTGATCACCGACGAAGTGCTCGCTGTCGGCGACGAGTCGTTCCAGAAGAAGTGCATTGCATGGATGGAACGCTTTCTCGTCGACGGCGGCACGCTGCTGATGTGCTCGCACAGCATGTACCACGTGCAGAAGCTGTGTCGCCACGCGGTGTGGTTGCGCGACGGGCGCGTCGAGCGCTACGGCAACGCGGCCGACGTCACGCAGGAGTACCTCGCTTACCACGAGGAGCGGGCAGCTGCCGAGAAGAAGCCGCGTGAGCAGAACGCGGCCGCGGCGCAAGGGTATTACACGATCCGCTCGTTGACGCTCGCGCCCGGGCCGAGGGTCGCGATCGGCGACGACGTCGTCGTCGCCGGCGACGTCCATTCGCCCGACCACCGGGTGCCGACGGTGATGGTCGGCATCGTGCGTGCCGACGGCACCCCGGTGTACGGTGTGGGTACCGACATGGACGGCGTCGCGCCGACGCGGGTCGCGCCGGATCGCTTCAGCTATCGGCTGTCGTTGCCGCAGCTCGCGCTGTTGCCGGGCAAGTATCACGTCCGCGCGCATGCGCTCGATCCGGAAGGCGTGCGCGTGTTCGACATGGTCGAGACCGACCTGACGGTAACCGGAGACGCGCGTGAGCTCGGTCTCGTGCGTCTCGCGCACGTGTGGGGCGGCGACGATGCAGCCGTTCACTGACCCGGCGCCGCCGCCGACCAATGATGACGAGGCGCGCGCGCGCGACATGATCGACGCATGGACGAACGTGAAAACGCAGCTTGTCGTCGAGGAAGTGCGAAACGGTGGAATGCTCGGCGGCCCGCTGTTCCGCAAGACGTTCGGTGCGCCGCCGCCGATCGTGCCGCGACACTTCGTTGCGCTGTACCGGACCCGCGAAAGCGATCTGCGCGTCGGCGCGTACATTCATTACATGGCGTTTCGCGATGTCGCGTGGCTTTGTGGCGGCTTGTGCGTCGAGCCGGCGTTCTACGCCACGGCGCCGGACGAGGTCGGCGCGTGCGTGAAGCGGATGGGCGGGCTGGGCGAAATCGTGCTGCGCGACACGTTCGCGCGCCTCACCGACCGGTGCGCGATCTTCGGCTATTGCGGCGATGCGAGGCAGTGGCAGCACGACCTCAACATCGGATTCGTACCCGCGGGACCGCCGCGCATGCTCGTGCGTTGGACGAAGGCTATTGCCGACGCCGACCGCGAAGCACTGATCGAGGAAGTGCGCGCGATGGGCGCGTTCTGACGACGTGCGAGTCGACTCGCTTTCGTCGTCGTCCCCGCGAAGGCGGGGACCCAGCGTCTTTGACTTTGGTGCCAACGCCACTGGATTCGCGCCTTCGCGGGAATGACGTATGAGAGCAGTTGCCCAATTCGATAAGCAACTTAGTGGCGCTTCACAGCTAAACCGCGAGGAGCGCGCGCAGGTTGTCGCGCTCTTTCCAATCGACGCCGCAAACGATTCGCGGAAGGCACCACCGATTGCTGTCGGCGTGGACCGGCTCGGTGCCCACACCGAACGCAGCGAGAACGCCGTGCTTGTCGGCGCGTCCGGGCAGGTAATCGTGGACCAGGTACTCGCTCGGCTCGCCGTAAGGGAACGCGAACAGCGCCGTCGCGGGGTTCGGTGCGATCATCTCGATCAGCCGCCGCGATTTGACGAGCTGCGCGTCGGCGTCGGCTTCGCAGTCGATGCAGCGGAACGTGCCGCGGCAGTTGTCGCGCTGGAGCACGCTGTCGAGTGTGGCGCTCAGATGATCCCAGCTGTGGTTGCCGATGTGAAAATAGCCGGACGCGAGCGCAGGCTGCCACCAGCGGTCGCTCATCCACGGGTAGCCGAGCATGTCGCGCTCCTCGATCGTTGCGCGCGCGACGGTGCTCGCGATCACGAAGCTGGTCGCGTGCACGGTCGCCGACGGATGCCGTGCGGCGAACTTGCGCATGATCCGGTAGAACGACGGCTGGAAGCCGCGATGCGGATGGTCGAGATCGACGAAGTCGGCATCGATGCCGTCGTCGAACGAAAGGCACGCGGCGCGTTCCGGCAGCTCGTGAAGCTTGCGCTCGACGAGCGCGCGCGCGAGCGCAACGAGCGGAATGAAACGATAGCCGGCGGCGGCGACCGTCTCGAGGTCATCCGGCAATTGCCGGAAATCGAGGTCGTTGCCGGAGTGATACGTCAGGACGCGGGCGCGGTGCATGCGACGGGTGAGCGCGTGGCCCATTGCATTGTACGGTATGCGACGACGCGGCTATGGGCGCGCGGCTGACGCACTGGGCGCTTCCGCTCGCCGCCGCCGCGCTGCCGACGCGTGCGGGATTCGCGCTGCTCGCGCGCGCGGCAGCGTCCGATCGCGTCCGCCACGCGTGCGAAACGCAGGCGTTCGCGTGTGCGCAGAGTTTCGCGTCGCTGCTGCCGTGGGCGCCTGGCGTCGCGCCGCGGATCGAGCGCGACGCGTGGATCCGTGCCTGGCGGCTCGTCCAGTTCGTCGACAACGCCGATCTGTTCGTGTCGATGACGCGCGGCGCCCGTTGGCTCGATCGCAGCGTCGACGTCGTGGGCGGATGGCCCGCGCGCGGGGCGTTCCTCGCGTTGTCCGCGCATTGGGGTGCGGGTCTGTGGGCGCTGCATCACATGCGTCGCGCCGGACATCGTGCGCGCTTCCTGTTGCTTCGCATCGACCGCGAGGCGTTTGCCGGCGACTCGGCGTATCTCGCGTACGTGCGCGCGCGCGTGCGTGCGGTCGAGCGCGCGACCGGCGCGCCGGTCATCTACACCGGCGGTGCCACAGCGGAGATCGACGCCGCGTGGCAGGAGGAAACGTCGGTGATCGCGCTTTGCGACGCGCCGCCGCCGCCGGGGCGCTCGACGATCGTCGCGCACGCCGGCGGTCTCACGTTCACGATGCCGGCGGGACTGATGCGGCTCGCGTGCGAGCGGCGCATTCCGGTAGTTTCATTCACGGCGAGCGTCGTTCGCTCGAGCGGCCGCCGGCGAATCGACATCGCGCCTGCGCTCGTATACGCCCAGCCACGCGCGATGGCCGATTCGCTCGCGATGTGGCTCGCGTCGCTGATCATGAGCGATTCCGCCGCGTGGCACATGTGGCCCTACGCGACGCAGCTGCTGTCGGTCACCGCCGGAGCGCATGCGGGCGTCGAAACATGAGCGGCATGAAGCTGCACGCGTTCTTCCCCGCGCAGCCGGCGCCGACGCTCGATTTCGCGCCGGCCGCGATGACGCTCGACGCCGATGCGCGCTTCGCGCTGGAAGTGACGGTCGACATCGGCGGCGTCGTCGCATTCGAGCCGGTGCTGCGCGCCTTCGTGCGGCGGCCGAACGATCACCGGCATCTTGCCGGCCGCGACACGCATCAGGACGGCCTTTTGTTGCCGTGGCTTCCGCAGGGTCGCTGGCGTTTCCGGCTGGAAGGCAACGCAGCGCTCACGCCGGGGCCTTACGAGCTCGGCGTCAGCGTCGGCGATCTCGACGGCGCGTATGCGGAGCGCCTGCTGCCCTTCGCGATCGAGCGCGCTGCGCACGGGGAACCGGTTGCGTCGTTGCGCTTCGATGCCGACGCCGACACGCGCGCACGACTCGCGGCGCTGTCGTGGAACGGCGGCCTCGACGATTGGTTCAACCGCCATTTCTGCCACGCGGCGAAAACGATCGCCGAGCAGTTCCTGCGCAACGCGCCGCAGCTTCGCGGCCGTATCCTCGACATCGGTGCCGGCGACGGCATCACCGATCTCGGCATCTTCCTGCGTTACCAGCCGGAGCAACTCGTCGCCGTCGACATCGTCGATTACATGCAGCGGCTCCCGGACGTCGCACGGCGCAGCGGATTGCCGCTGGCGGGTTTGCCCGAGCGAATGCAGCTGCATCGTGGCACCTGCGAGGCGATGCCGTTCGTCGACGGCTATTTCGATCTCGTGCTGTCGTGGGGCTCGGTCGAGCACGTCAAGGGCGGCTATCGGCGCACGCTCGACGAGGTGTGGCGCGTGCTGAAGCCCGGCGGATTGTTCTTCGTCAATCCCGGCTTGTACTATTCGGCGTTCGGCAGTCATCTCGGCGAATTCTCGACCGATCCGCATCTGCATCTGAAAGTCGGCGAGGACGCGCTTCGCGCGATTGTGATGGGCAGCGAGCCGCGGCGCATGGACCGCTCCGGCTTCGACGCTCCGCGCGAGGAGTATTGGCGCTTCTACAAGGAGTTGAACCGCATCCGCATCGCCGATTTCGAGCGCGAGCTACGCTCGTACGGCTACGAGATCGTCCGCGGCGCGCTGCGCACGTCGGAGGTGGTCGAGTACGACGCCGCGCTGCAGCCGTACTCGCTCGTCGACCTCGCGGTCGAGGATGCGTACTACACGCTGCGAAAGCCGGAAAAGTAGTGTCGGACGCGACGGACCTCCATCGCGTCGATGTCGATCGGCTGCTGCCAGCCGGGCTCGCTGCCATCGCGGCGCTCGCGCTTTACCTGCCCGCGCTGTCGGGTGGCTTTCTGTCCGACGACTACAGCCTGCTGCACGCGTTTTACGGTGCGAGCACGCGCGACGTAGCCGCTCGGGTGATGAAGATGTTCGTCTCCGGTGTCGGGCCGCCATCGAACCAATACCGGCCGCTGACGATGGCGTCGTTCGCCGTCAACGCGATGATCTCCGGTGCCAACCCGGTCGGCTGGCGCCTCGTCAACGTGCTGCTGCACGCAGCCAACGCGGCATTGGTTACGCTGCTTGCGTTTCAGCTTGCGGCCGGAGCGGCGCGACAGGTTCGTTGGGCGGCGCTTGCCGCAGGAATCACCTTCGCGTGGTTTCCCACCAATGTGGAGGCAGTAGCGTGGATTGCATCACGTTTCGACGCAATGGCGCTGCTGTGGATGCTCATCGCCGCCTGCGCGTTCCTGCAGAGCCGCATTTGGTACGACCGCTGGGGCGTCGCGAGTCTCGCGGCGACAATGCTCGCCTTCATGAGCAAGGAGTCCGCGGGGATCGGGCCGTTGATGATCGTCGCGCTGGCGTGGGCCAAGAAGGGCGAGGGTCGCGGATTCGTTCGCGACGGAGCGCGGGCTCTAGTCGTCGCAGCGCCGTGGATGGCGATCGTCGTCGTCTACGCGGCGTTCCGGCTGTGGCTTTTCGGCGATGCGTTGCGTTTCTTCCCCGGCAGTTCCCCCGGGCACACGCTCGTCACCGGCGAATGGCTCCGCGCCCTGCTCGATATCGGCGACTGGTGGGCGCTCGCGATACCGGATACCGGCCCGAGACGCATGTTCGGCGCCGCCGGCTTTGCGCTCACTCTTGGCGCGATTGCGGCGAGTGTCGGCAATCGGGCGCTCGCGCACATTGTCGTGGCGATCGCGGCGATCGTGCTCGCGTCGTTCGCGCTCATGCTCTCGTCGCATAGTGCGGTATGGCCGTCGCGCGGCGAAGGCGGACGTCTGCTCTATCCAATCGCGGCCGTCGCGGCGCTCGCCATTGCGGCGCCGCTCGGCGCGCCGGCGCGCCGTCTGCGGATCGTTGCGTGGATTGTCACGCTGATGCTTCTGTCGAGCGAGCTCGTCCTCGCACGTGCAGCGGTCGAGCGGCGCGCGCGCGCCGGCGCCGACATGCTTGCACTCGTCGCGGCGATCGGCCGCGTCGCCGATTCCGCGCCGTCCGGTTCGTTCTCCTTCGTCGTCGTCCCCGATCACCTGGGCTCGATCATCTTCGCGCGCAACGCGCAAGGCGGTCTGATGATTCCGCCGGTGCAGAGTCGATCGCTCGCTTCGCAGCTCATCGTCCAAACGACGTGGGATCTGCCGCGGTGGCCGGAACTGCTGGAGCGCGACGTCGTCGGAAGCCTCAAGCGCGGAACGCCCGCGGACATCTCCGCCGACCCGCTGACCGCGCCAGCGTATGCGCGGCCTGACCGCTATTTCTGCTGGAGTCTGCGCACGCGCTCGTTGATCGCCCTCGATGAGGACTTCGGCGCCGATCTGCGGAGCTGGAATGCCACGTGGAACAAGGCTCTCGACGGCAACGGCTGCCGCGACTGACTCAGCCGTGCGCGAGCACCATCACGCGCTTGCCGCTCGCGTGCTGTTCGTACGCATCTTCGGGCGGCAGGATGCGCTCGACGCGTGAAAAGCCGACTTTGCCGAGCAGCCACATGAGCGCCTCGTAGCTCGGGCACAGGCAGATGCCGGTCGTGCTCGCCTCCGGCGCGTGCGTCTCCGCGGTCTCGTCGATGATCGCGACGCTGCCGACCATCGGCCGCTGAAAGCGATAGCTGCCCCAGTCGACGACGCCGGTCATGTTCGGCGTGACCTGCGTCTCGATCACGCACGCGCGCCGCGTGAGCGCACGCGCGAGCCGCAGCAGCCCGACCGGATTCTCGACGTGGTACAGAAGTCCGAGCATCAGCGTGACGTCGAACGTGCCGAGCGTCTTCGGATCCAGCGTGTTGATGTCCGCTTGCACCGTGCGCACGTTCGACAAGCCGTAGGCGTTTGCGATCAGCGCAACGTCGGCGAGATGCTCGGGCCGCGCGTCCACGGCGAGCACGTCACGACAGCCCTTGCGCGCGAGATGCGTCGCGAAGTAGCCCTGATGGCATGCGACGTCGACGACGCTCAACTCGCCGAAGCGGCCTTGCGCGATCGGCGCGAGCGCCTGCCACAGCATCGCGAGCCGAGTCGTGTGGATCGCCGTGACATCCGGCGGCAGATATGACGACGTGACGGTGCCGTCGGGCAGATCGAACTCGTAGAACCACGGCCGCGCGCGAACGCGGGCGAGCATCGCGGACGATTCCATCGCTCGGATCCCTCGCCGATTGCCGCCGCGCAACGGAGTGGGCCGGTTGGCGCAGCACCGGCGGCGGGCGGGCATAAGGTAAAATCGGCATTGTATTTCATCCACACGCCGCTTCGGCCGCCGCACGGTCCGCGACCGTCATGTCCAATCCCGCTGAATTCACCGGAGAGCGTTTCCTGCCCGGCGTCGCCGGCGAGATCGCGTACGAGCATTGGCATCGCTACGCATTCGCGCGCCGTTTCGTCGCGGGAAAGCGCGTGCTCGACGCGGCGTGCGGCGAAGGTTATGGAACAGCGCTCGTTGCGGAAGTCGCGGCGAGCGCCGTGGGCGTCGACATCGATGCAGCTGTCGTCGCGACGGCGCGCGGCGCGTACGCACAACGCGCGAATCTGCGCTTCGAAGTCGCCTCCGTCACGCTGTTGCCGCTCGCCGACCAGTCGATCGACGTCGTCGTCTCGTTCGAGACGGTCGAGCACGTGTCGGCGCACGAGCAGACGATGATGCTCGCCGAGTTCGCGCGCGTGCTCGCGCCGGGCGGCCTGCTGGTGATGTCATCGCCGAACAAGCGCCGCTACAGCGATGAGCGCAATTACGCGAATCCGTTTCACCGGCACGAGCTCTATCGCGACGATCTCGAGGCTCTGCTCGCGCGCGACTTCCCGGCTCGGCGATGGTACCGGCAGGCGCCGGCGTACATCTCCGCGGTTTGGAGCGAAGACGATGGTCGCGAGCTCGAGGCGCTATCAGGCGACGGGCACGCGGTTGCGCCGATGCCGCTGCCCGAAGCGCTCTATTTCGTCGTCGTCGCCGCAAGGGATGCTTCGGCATTGCCGCCGTCCGGCCCGAGGCTGTCGGCGTATGCGGACCGCGACGAATCCGAGCTCGCTCGCATCGAAGCGCAGGCGCGCGAGCTGCTGAGACAGGACCTTCTGGTCAAGGAACGCGACGCCGCGCTCGATCGGCAGAACGCGCACGTCCAGCATCTCGAGCGCCTCATCGCCGAGCGCGAGCGCATCGTCGAAGAGCGCGACCGCCAGCTCGCCGCGGTCAACGCGGCGCGCGAGGCGCACGAGCGCGCGCTCATCACCGCGCGCGATGCGCTCGTCCAGCGCGACGCCGAAGTGCGCGAGTCACGCCGGCGCATCGCCCTGCTCGAGGACCAGAACGATTCGCTCCAGGCCGATCAGGGCCGGCTCGACGCTGCGCTCGCCGCACAGGAGCGCATCATCGCGCATCGTCAGACGCTCGGCTGGTGGGTGCGCCTGCCGTGGCTTCGCGTGAAGCTCGCATGGCAACGGTTGCGCGGCGAATGAGCGGTTCCGCTGCCGCGAGCGGCGTACGGCGCACACCGGACGCCGGCGACCCGGTCGACGTCGTCATTCCCGTCTACAACGCGGCCGAAGACCTTGCGCGCTGCGTCGAAAGCGTGCTCGAGCACACGGCGAACTACCGCCTCGTGCTGATCGACGACGCATCGCCGGATCCTCTGGTCGCGAAGCTCTTCTCGGAGCTCGAGCGGCTTTCGCTGCGCGACGTCGTGCTGTTGCGCAACGAGCGCAATCTGGGCTTCACCGGAACGGCCAACCGCGCGATGGAGCTCTCTCGCGCCGATGTCGTGCTGCTCAATTCGGACACCGTCGTCACCGCAGGCTGGCTCCACGCGCTCGTCCGCTGCGCGGCGTCGGATCCGTCGATCGGCACGATCACGCCGTTCTCGAACAACGCGGAGATCTGCTCGTATCCGCGATTCTGCGTCGACAACCGTTGGACCGACGGCACCGATCCCGAGGCGACCCGCGCTGCGCTTGCTCGCGCGGCGGTGCCGACCTATCCGGACATTCCGACGGGCGTCGGCTTCTGCATGTTCGTGCGTCGCGCGCTGATCGACGCGATCGGTACGTTCGATCCCGCGTTCGGCCGCGGCTACGGCGAGGAGAACGACTTCTGCCTGCGTGCAGCGGACGCCGGCTGGCGCAACGCGCTCTGCGACGACGCGTTCGTGCTGCATTTGGGCGGCCGCTCGTTCGCAGGCGAAAGAGCCGCGCTCGGCGAGCGCAACCTTCCGCTCGTGCTGAAACGGCATCCGCAGTATCTCGATCTGGTACGCGCGTACATCGCGGCGGATCCGTTGCGGCCGATTCGCGCTGCGGCGCTGGCAGCAGGTCGCGCGCGTGACACGTCGAGGCCGGGCGTGCTGCATGTGCTCCACGGCGGCGGCGGCACCGAGCAGCATGTTCGATCGCTGATCGAGGCTTCGTCCGGCCCGTATCGTCATTACCTCGCGATCGTCTTCGGTGACCGCTGGCGCGTCGAAGAGCGTGGCGATGACGGCGATGTGCGGATATTCGCGCTCGAGCGTGAACGGACCGAATCGTGGCGCGATTTCATCGGCGCAATCGCGGCGACGTTCAACATCGCGCTCGTCCACGTGCACCATTTGTCGACGTGTCGCGAAGGCCTGCTCGAGGCGCTGCGCGCACTCGATCTTCGCTACGGCATCACCGTGCACGACCTCTGGCTCGCTTGCCCGACGATCACGTTGACCGGACCCGAGGGCCGCTTCTGCGGCGGCGAGACCGATCTCGCGACATGCAAGCGTTGCCTCGATGCGCAGCCCGCATTCGCCGCAACCGACATCGCGCGCTGGCGGCGCGAGCATGCACAGCTCCTGGCCGGCGCGGCGTTCGTCATCGCGCCGTCGCGCTGGGCCGCGGACATGGTGGCGCGTTACTTTCCGGCTGTCGGCTCGCGTGTCGACGTCATTGCGCATGCGGCGCCTGCGGTTTCAGCGACTCGCGACGGCGAAGCCGGAACGCCGCGCGATCGCATCGAATCCAGACCGCCGATGGCGATCGTGCTGCCCGATGACGATGTTCCGAGCGTGGCAATCGTCGGCGCAATCGGCCCCGACAAGGGCGCGCGCCGTATCGAGCGGCTCGCGGCACTCGCGCGCGAGCGCGGCGCGCGCATCCGTTTCGTCGTGATCGGCTATCTCGACGTCCAGCACACGCCGTGGCAAAGCGGCGACGCGGTGCTCACGGTGCACGGCCGCTACGATCCGCGCGATCTTCGGGCGCTCCTCGCGCACTACCGCGTTGCGCTCGTCGCTTATCCGTCCGCAGGTCCGGAGTCGTTCAGCCTGACGCTGTCCGAAGTGTGGGCGGCCGGGCGTCCGGTCATCGTGCCGCCGATCGGCGCGCTCGGCGAACGCGTGTCGGGTAGCGGTGCCGGCTGGGTGTGGAGCGAAGACGAGTGGCGGGACGAGGCGCGGATGCTCGAGCGCATCATCGACGTTCTCGCGCGGCGCGAAAGCGTTCACGATGCGTCGCTGCGATCGCGCTCGATCCCGCAGCCCACGCTCGCAACGATGACCGCGCAAACGCTCGCTCGATATGCGAACGCGCTCGTGGATGCACAAGCCGCCAGCGCCCGGCCGCTCGCGAACGCGCGAGTTCGTGACGCGCTCGGTTACGCGCCATGGAAGCCGCCCGCGCCAGCGCTCGTGCGAGAAAGCGCGGTGGAGGCGGCCGCCGTACCCGAGGCTGCGGCGCCGGCGACGGCGCCACCACGCGCATCCATCGGTACCGCCATTGCGCGAGTCGCACTGCGGTGGCGGCACACGTCGATCGGCCGCGTGCTCTACCGGGTGGCGCCTGCACCGCTCGTCGACGCGCTGAAGCAGCGGCTGCGCTGATGGCGACGCCGGAATTCGCGCAGTGGCTCGCACGCGGCCGCACGCATCAGTGGGAAGGCCGCCCGGTCGACGCGATGCTCTGCTTCCGGCGAGCCCTGCGTGCCGAGCCGCGAGCGTCCGATCCCCGGTTTCATCTGGGTGAAGTCCTGTGGCAGCTCGGCCGCATTCCGGCCGCGGTGTCGACGTGGCGCGAGGCGAGTGAAATCGCGCCCGATCATCTCGCGCCGCACCTCGCACTCGCGGAGGCGTTGCTTGCCACCGGCGACGCCGCAGGCGCACGCGACGCTGCGTCGCGCGCGCTTGCGCTCGCGCCCGCGCAGCCGCGTGCGGCGCTCGTCGCCGCCATTGCCGCATTGACCGTCGCCACGCGCTCGGGAGCTGCCGAAGCGTGCGATCGCGCGCTCGCCGCCGCCACCGACGCGCTCGCCGCTGAACCGGCGCTTGCGCAGATCGACGCGATCGGCGGGCCGCTCGCGCTCGCGCTCGACGACGTGCCTCGCAGTCAGGCGCGCGATATGCTGCTCGATACGATCGTCGCGGCGGCGTCGCTGCCCAATACCGTTGCCGCGATGCCGCCGCAACTCGTTGCACAGGCGATCGAGCATGCGGGCTCCGACGGGACTGCGCTCCTCGAAGCCGCGGCAAGCCGCGGCTACACGGGCGGCGATCACGACGCGCTGCGCCGGATCGCGCGCGCGGCGCGGTCGGTCCGAATCGACGCCGCGGACACGCTCGCCGCGCTCTACGCGAAGGTGTGCGCACAGCGATTCGCCGCAACGGCGCCGTTGCTCTGGCCGCGGCGCACCGCGGGTGGACGGCTGCGCGTTATCGCGTTGATGACGGCATCGGCCGGCGATGCCGGCGCGATCGGCGCGGCCGGCGAGTTGCTGCGCCTGTCTGCGGAGGCGTTCGATCTCGTTTTGGCAGTGGTGGGGGCGGACGCATTGGCGCCGGCAATCGGGGCTCTCGCGGCGTCGCGCGCGCCGCGGGTGATCGCGCTTGCAGATGCAGTCGATGTCGGCGCTGCGCGCACGCTCGCCGCCTTCGACGCCGATGTGCTGGTCGATCTTGCAGGCCTCGACGCAGCAACCGGGCCGTTGCTCGCACCGCGGTGCGCGCGGGCAATCGTCACCGTCGCATCGCTTGCGTCACCGAACGTTGCGCCGCTCGTCGAGCGCACCGTTGCCGACCCCGGCGCGTTGGCTGTCGAGCTGCGTGCCGCACATGCCGATCTCGCGACCGCGCCCGCCTGTTCGCTTGACGCAGCCGCGATCGCAGCGGTGTGGGACGACGCGGTGCGCGCGCATCAGCAGCGCGATCTCGATGCGGCTCTCGCCGGCTATGCGCGCGTGCTCGCGCTGATGCCGGGCCACGCCCCCGCGCTCTACCTCGCGGGCATCGCACATCGGGACGCGGGCAGAGCCGAGGACGCCCGGGCGTCGTTCCTCGCAGCCGTCGCGGCCGCGCCCGATTACGCGGACGCGCGCCTCGCCGCCGTCGCGGCCGCGAAGAGCGCAGGCGACATCGAGCGCGCCGTCATGCTGTGCATCGACGGGCTCGAACGCGCGCCGGCCAACGTATCGCTATGGCGCGCGCTCGGCCACGCGCATCTTGCACATCGCGACGGAGCGGCGGCCGCTGCCGCGTTCGATCGGGCGCTGGCGCTCGAACCGACGGACGGCGAGACGCACTACAACCACGGCGTCGCGCTTCAGATGCAGCGGCAGTTCGCCGACGCTGCGCGCGCCTACCAGCGGGCGCTTGCGTTCCGGCCCGATCTTGTCGATGCCGATTTCAATCTCGGCGTGATGTTCCAGCAACAGGGCGCTGTCGACGCGGCCATCGCCGCGTACGAGAACGTGATCGCACGCGATCTGAAGCGAGTCGGCGCGTACAAGAATCTCGGCGAGCTGCTGATCGAAGCAGGGCGCATCGACAAGTGGATCGCGAACTTCCGCCGCTTCGAAGCGAGCTGCCCGAAGGCATTGCCGCTTGCCGTGCAGGCGCTCGAGGCGTGCCAGTATCTGGCCGATTTCGTGAAGCTCGAGGCGTACCTCGACGGATTGCGCAACGAAGCATTCGAGGCGGCCGACGAGACCGAGCTCGCCGACGCGCTCGAGCAGATTCTCTATCTGCTGCTCTATTTCGACGTCGAGCCGGACATGGTGCTGAAGTTCGCGCAGACGTACGACACGACGGCGCGCCGCGTATACGGCGAGACGCTGCCGCGGCGCGCCACACGGAGTCCGGGGCGCCTGCGCGTCGGCTATCTGTCGGCCGACCTGCGCAATCATGTCATGGGCAAGATGGTGTGGTCGGCCGTCGAGCACCACGACCGCGACCGCTTCGAGCTGTACTTCTACTCGCTGTCGGCGCAGGACGACGAGTGGACCGCACGCTTTCGCGGTCTCGCGCATCGGTTCGACGTCATCGCCCACATCGACGAGCGCGATGCCGCGCGCCGCATCGCAGACGACGACCTCGATCTGCTGATCGATCTGTCGACGCACACCAAGGGCGCGAAGCCCGGCATTTTGGCGTTCAAGCCCGCGCGCGTGCAGATCACGCACGTCGCGAGCTCGGGCACCGTGGGACTGTCTGCTATCGATTTCAAGCTGACCGACCGCTTCGCCGACGTGCCGGAGAACGCGGCGTTTCAGATCGAAGCGCTGCTGCCGATGGACGGCTGCGTCTACCCCTATCGGCACATCGAGCCCGCAACGGACCATCCGTTCAGGCGCGAGGCGCTCGGCATCGTCGGCGATACGATCGTGATCGGTGCGTTCGTCAGCGGATTGAAGCTTACGCGCCGGTGCCTGTCCGTGTGGCGCGACGTCCTCGAGCGCATTCCGCGCGCGAAGCTCGCATTCTCGCCGGTCAATCCCGCATTGCGCGGTCTGTACCAGCGGCTCGCAGCGGCAGGCGGCATTTCCGCCGACAGGCTGTTGTTCCTGCCGCAGGGTCGCAACGACGCCGAGAACCAGGCGCGCTACGCGATCATCGATTTCGTGCTCGATCCGATGCCTTACGGGGGCGTCAACGGCGTGCTGGAACCGCTCGATGCCGGTGTGCCGGTCGTGACGCTGCTCGGCAAGCGCCATGGCGAACGCACCGCGTACTCGATCCTCGCGAATCTCGGCGTGACGCAAACAGTTGCCGAGAGCGGTCGCGAATACGCCGACATCGCCGCGCGGCTCGCCGACGATCCGATGTTCATGCGCGACGTGCGCGCGTCGATTCGCGTCGGTCTCGCGCATTCGCCGCTGACCGATCGCGTTGCGCATACACGCGCCCTCGAGCGCGCCTACATTGCCGCGCTCGCCGCCAAGGCGCCCGATGCGCTCGCCTCGGCGGATCGTCCGTGACCGACCCCCGACTGGCGACTGCGCAGAGTCTGCTCGCAGCGGGCAACGCGGCCGCCGCGAAATCGCTTCTCGACTCGATGCTCGGCTCCTCGCGGCTTGCCGGCGACGATCGCCGTGTGGCGCTGCTGCTTCGCGCGCGCGCGTACGAGGATCGTCGCGAGCTCGCCGAGGCGATCGCGGACACTCGCGCGGCGCTGACGCTTCACCCGGCGGACCCGCGCACGCACAACGCGCTCGGCATCCTGTGCGCCGATGCGGGCGACGCTGCAGGCGCCCTCGCCGCGTTCGCGCGTGCGACCGAGCTCGATCCGGGCTATGCGCGCGCGTGGAACAATCTGGGCAACGCGCTGCGCGACGGCGGCCGCACGTCGGAAGCGATGGGCGCGTTCTCGCGCGCGGTGACGGCGCAGCCGGATTACGCGCTCGGATGGAGCAATCTGGGCGCCGTCCAGCGCGATCTCGGCGACGATCACGCGGCCGAGTCCTCGCTGCGCCGTGCGATTGCGCTCAAGGCCGATCATCGCGCGGCGATGCTGACGCTCGCCGGATTGCTGCGCGCGCGCGGCGACATCGACGAAGCGGCCGCGCTGTACGCGCGCGCATCGCAGCTTGCGCCGCGCGACACGGGCCCGCTCTTTCAGCTCGCCGGCACGCTCGCGGAGCGCGACGATCTGGACGCGGCGCGTCGAGCGTACGCCGACGTGCGCGCACGCAAGCCCGATGCGCTGCGTGCTGCGATCGGCGCCGAACTGATGCTGCCGATGGTTTACGCGGATGCGGCAGCCGTTTCGACAGCGCGCATCCGTTACGCGGAAGGGCTTGCGCGACTCGAGGCGCAATTGCCGCCGCTTGCGCGCCGGCGCACGCCCGCCGACGTCATCGACGACCTGCGCTGGTCGAACTTCCTGCTCGCCTACCAGGGTGGCGACGATCGTGAGCTGCAGGCGCGTTACGCGGCCGTTGTCGCGCGGACGATCGACACGATCGCTGCGCAATCGCGCGCGCCGATCGCGCGATCCTATGCCGGCGGCCGGCGCATTCGCATCGGTTTCGCATCGGCGTTCTTCAGCGAAGGCACGGTCGGCATGTATTTCCGCCGGTGGATCGAGCGCCTCGATCGGTCACGGTTCGAAGTCACGCTCTACAATCTTCGGCGCGGCGTCAATCCGTTCCTGACCGTGCTCTCGGCGAAGGCCGATCGCGTGCGCAGCTTCGATGGTCCCGCGCTCGCGCCCTCGGTGCTCGCGCCCACGATCCGCGACGACGCGCTGGACGTGCTCGTCTATCCGGAGCTCGGAATGGACGCGACATCGTTCGTGCTCGCCGCGTTGCGGCTCGCGCCGGTTCAGTGCGCAGCGTGGGGTCATCCCGTGACGACGGGGCACCCGACGATCGACGTTTACTTCACGTGCGGCCCGATGGAGCCGCCGGACGCCGATGCGCATTACACCGAGCGTCTCGTGCGCCTTCCCGGCATCGGCACGGAATACTCGCGCCCCGCACTGCCCGAGGATGCCACACGAGCGCGCTTCGGGCTGCCGGATGCAACGCCGCTGTGGCTGTGCCCGCAGTCGCTGTTCAAGATCCATCCGGACAACGACGCGTTGTTCGCGCGCGCGCTCGCAGCGGCGCCGGATGCGCGCCTCGTGATGTTCCAGGGACGGCACCCGGCGCTGACGGCGAAATTCCTCGCGCGATTGCGAGCCGCGTGCGAGCGCGAGAACATCGTGTTGGCCGAACGCGCGATCGTCGTGCCGCAATGCAGCCATCCGGACTATCTGCGCATCAACCTCGTCTGCGACGTGATGCTCGACACGCTGCACTGGTCTGGCGGCAACACGAGCCTCGATGCGCTCGCGTGCTCGCTGCCGATCGTCACGCTGCCGGGACGATTGATGCGCGGGCGGCAAAGCGCAGCAATGCTCGAGCTCGCCGGCGTCGGCGAGCTCGTCGCACGCGACGACGACGATTACATCCGGATCGCGGCGCGTCTGACCACCGACCGCAGCTATCGCCAATCGATGTCGGAGCGGATTCGCGCCGGGCATTCGAAAATCTTCGATGATCGTACCCCCATCGATGCGCTCGCCCACGCGCTCGTGTCGGTCGCGCACAACGGCGTCGAGGGCCTGGCGCCGAGCTGACGCTCAATTCGACCGCGATCGAAGTGCTTGCGCGACGTCGCGAACCACACTCGTCCAGTCGCCGATCGCCGGCTGACGGAAGAGGCGCATCGTCGGATACCACGGGCTGTCGGAGCGACCGACTCCCCAGCGCCAATCGGCGGCGAACGGCAGCATCAGCCATGTCGGTATCGCGAGGGCGCCGGCCAGATGAGCGATGCTCGTATCGACCGTGATGACGAGATCGAGCTCGGCGACCAGCGCAGCGGTATCGTCGAAGTCGCTCGCCGGTTGCAGCGGTGCAAGCGCGCGCGCGGCCCGTACGGCGGCGACCTCGTTCGCGGCGGCGCCGTGCTGCAGCGAAAACCAGGCGATGCCGGGCACACCGAGCGGCGGCGCGAGCGCGGCGAGCGGAATCGATCGACGGCGATCGTTGACGTGCTCGGGGTTGCCTGCCCAGACAAGCCCGATATTGACACGACCCGCGTGCGACGCAACGCTTCGCGCGGCGTTCGCGCGTCGCGACGGATCGGCATGCAGATACGGAACGTCGCCGGGAATCGAGCGCGCATCGATGTCGAGCGCGCCCGCGACCGACAGCAATCGCAGCGACGCATCATGCGGCGGCAACCGTTCGTCCGGACCGAACGATTGCGCGACGCCGTCGATCGTCGCGACCAATCGGACGATCGGCTGCGGCACGCGCAACAGCACGCGCATCCCGGCGGCGGCGAGCGGCCGCGCGAATCGCGCGAATTGGATGGCATCGCCGAGCCCTTGTTCCGCTGACAGCAGCAGCGTCGTGCCGGGCCGCACGACGCCATCCCAGCGTGGCGCTTCATCACGAGGCGCGAGAGCGCCAAGCTCGCGCAGGTCGAGACGGGCGTCGTACGCAGCCCACCCCTGCTCGAACTCGCCGTTCGCGAGCAGCGCGAGCGCAAGGTTCCACCGCGCTTGCGCGAACTGCGGCGCGTGCGACAGCGCGGTGCGGAACGCAGCGATCGCTTCGGGCAGCCGGTTCTGCGCCTGCCACGCAAGCCCGAGGTTGTTCGATGCGATCGCGTGATCGGGCTTGAGCGCGAGCGTGCGCCGGTACGCGGCAACCGCTTCGCCGGGCCGGTCGGCGGCGGCAAGCGCGAGGCCGAGATTGTTGTGGAATTCGGGCTCGTTCGGCACGTCGCGCGCTGCACGCTCGAGCAAGGGCAGCGCTTCGCCGAGCCGCTGCCGCTGCATCAGAATGACGCCGAGGTAATGCGTCGCGAGCGGATGCGCGGGCGAAAGCGCGAGCGCGTCACGATAACCGCGCTCGGCGTCGTCGAGCGCGCCTCGCTGGTGCGCGGCCATCGCGTCGCGCGCGATCGCGTCCGGCGATCGCGCGATGGCGGGCGTTGCGGCGGCGCCGATCGCGCCGTGACAGTGCTTGTACTTGCGGCCGCTGCCGCACGGGCACGGATCGTTGCGACCGACCGCGGCAGGCATCGTCGCATTGCGCTCCGCCGTTGCGAGCAGCGCACTCGCTTCCTCATGCCGCGGCGATGCGGCCAACACACGGCGCGCAAGCGCGACCGCCGCCTGCCATTGTCCGAGCGCGATGCAGTTCTTCGCGAGCGCAACGATCTGCGGCGAGCGCGCGATCGCATCGGAGAATTGCGATGCGAGTGCCGCGAGCTCGTTCGGCGGGACGACGCGACAGAAGTTGAACAGGCCGTGAAAGCCGAACGGCCGGCCGATCGGATAGGCCGCCTCGAATGCGAAGCGGTCGGCGAGCGCGTCGGTCGCGAATCGAATCCCGTGCTCGCGCTCGAGCAGCGGACGAAACGCGCGCCCGATCGTGATGTCCTCCGCCTCGACCAAGCTGATGCGCGGATCCTGCAGCGCTTCGAGCAGCTTGCGCGATCGCAGCGAGAAGCCGCCGTTGCCGACCCGCATGCCGTCATCGTGCCAGAACCACTTCGCGCCGATGTAGTCGCAATCCAGGAACGCATCGTCCCAGGCGTCGGGATTCACGACGTAGCCGTCCCACTGGATCAGCAGCACGTGCGGCGTCGAGATATGCGCGATCAGCGACTTCAACACGAACTGCGAATAGGCGTCGCGAGAGCGAAGCGCTGCGATTGGCACGATGTCGACGCCGGCCGGAGCCGCGACATCCGGCGCCGGCGTGGTGACGAACAGCGTACGCGCGAAGCGCACACCCGCCTGCGACCGCTCGATCGCGCGCAGCGCGAGCGCGTGGTTGGCCGTGTCGACACAGCATAGCGTGACGCCGGCGAGCTCGAGCATGAACGTCGCTGCGGACGCCGCGTCAGGCCGCCACGTGCGGCGGAACCACAGCTTCCGGCGCGACCGGCGATGACGGCTGCATGGTGTCGATCGCCGTGCGCTCGACGGTGCCGGGCACCGCAGCCGACCAGCGCGCCGCGAACGCGCGGAACGCGAGCACGATGAAGATGGCGACGAGCGGCGCGAAATGCAGGGTCGCGCGGTTCACCGTCGTCTGCTCGGTGACCCACGCGCGCGCCGTGGTGAAGCCGAACACGAAGAACAGAAACAGCGTACCGGCTGCGATCACGACCGTCAGCGGGGCAAGCGTGGGCGTGAGCAATCCCCGCCACGCAAGCAGCGCCGCCGCGATGGCGCCGTACCAGAGCAGATGCCAATTGCCGAGCAGGAAATAGCTTTCGCCGAGCGCGCTCCACGCCGGCGCGTAATCGACGTGCAGCTGGTAGTTGAAGATCACCGGGTGTGTCTGGGCGAGCACGGCTAGCAGCAACAGCGCGCCACCGAACGCGGCCGCGGCGACTTTCAATCCATGCTTCGGCAGCAGCGCGACCAGCGCGGCCGGCGCGACGGTGAGCACCCACAGGATGCCGGGATTCTTCGTCTGTGTGCAGGCGGCGAGCAGGAACAGCGAAACGATCGCATCGGCCGCACGGCGACTTCGATGCCAATGCAGGAACGCGAGCACACCCACCGCGTAAAAGGCAGCGAGCGGCAGATCGGCGTAACCGGCGAGCGCGACGTGGACGTTCGCGAGCGGAAGCGACGCGATCATGAACGCTCCCGCAAGCGAGCCGCCCGCACCGACGTCGAGCCGGCGAAGGCTGCCGTAGGTGGCGAGCGCAAGCGCGAGCGCGAATTGCCACCACGGCCAGTTCATCAGCGCGTCGTCCCAGCGCCCGAGCGCATAGCACGTCCATGCCTGCAGCAGCGGCGCCGTCGGCGGGTATTCGGGCGATGCGTCGAAATAGAACGCGCCGTTCGCCTGGAACCACTCCGGCATACGCGCGAACGGCGCGAGATAACCGAGCTCGTACCACACGCGCGCCTTCGTCGCCCACTGGATCCATGCATCCCACGGGTACAGCGGTTGCCACGTGACCTCGAGCGCGAGCAGCAAGAACCGAATGGCGAGCCATACGATGCCGCTTATCCACAAGACGCGCGACGCGCCGTCCAGTCCCGGCGAGCGCACGAGCGCGCGCAGCGCGTCGAGTGTCGCGACCGCGATATCCGCCGCTCGTTCGCGCCGCGATGCGATCCATGCGAGCGCAACGATCAGCGCGACGAGCGGCAGCCCGATCGGCACGACGCCGAAGCGGATACCGGCGATCGACAGCGCGCGCATCCACAGCGTCAACGCGAATGCGCCGACGAGATAGCCGGCGCCGGTGATCCAGGCGATCTCGCCCGGCATCGCGATTGCACGGCTGCGATCGCGGATCGTCGCGACAAGCGCAATGCCGAGCGCCCATGGCAGCAGCAGTCCCAAAACGAGACGCAACGTTTCCATTCAGAGGATCCGGAAGAGCGCGCCGCCGCGCTCGGCGAACAGCAGTTCGGCGGCAAGCGGCGAGCCGCCGTCCCATCGCAAACGCTTTTGCGCCGCGTCGTATTGCACGCCTCGCCGCTGATAGACGACGACGTAGTCACCGGCGTGCAACAGCGTCGGTGGCGGCGTCGTGTTCTGCCATGGGTCGAAATAGACGTTGTACGGATACAGGTGGTACGCGCCCCGACCGCGGAAGTAGTGCGCGTCGGCGAGCATGAAGACGCGTGCAGGGCTCGCCGGCAAGCGCCCGCGAACGTTCTCGATGAACGCGAACAGCGTGCCATCCTCGGCGGCGAGCCGTCGCCCGTGCCAATCCTTGCCTGCGTATTGCACGGCGGTCTCGCGCACCTGGCGCACGAAATTCCACATCCAGCGGGCATCGAGCAGCGCCCACGACGCGAGGAACAGCACGGTGAGCACCGCGGGAAATGCGGCCGCGGCTCGCCGCCTCCATGCCCATGCGAGCCACACGCCAGCGGCGAGCGCCAGCGCGACCGCGAGCAGCGGCGGCAGCGGCAGCTCCTGGATATCGGCGCCTCCCGTGACCGTGTTGATCGACGTGCCCGTCCAGCCCTCGAACGCGAGCCATTCGCTGATGCGATCGGACATCACGCCTGCGATTCCCATCGGTTTTGCCGTGACGCCGCGGATGCGCAGCGGTTGCGCGAGCGGGCCGCGAATCGACAGCGCGAGGCCGGTGATGCGCCCGACCCAATTGGGATCGCCGGCCGTCACGACGGGCAGCAGACGTCCGGCCGCGACGGGCACGGTGATCGTGTTGATCTTGAGCGGCGCGTAGTCGGTGCGCCAGATCATCTGCACGTCGGCGTTGTCGGCGACGTCGATCGTCGTCCACGCAATCGCCGGATAATCGCGCGCGCGGAAGTCGGTCGTCACCGTGACGAGCGCGATGCCGGTGCGCGGATGCGCGGCCGACACGACGAATTCATCATTCGCGAGCGCAGCGCCGCCTTCGGCGAGCCGCAGGTCGCGCGCAGTCCACGCGATCGGCGAGGCGTCCGGAAACCACGCGCCGGGGACGGCGAGCGCGAGATAGCCGAGCACGCAAAGGGCAAGCGCCGCCGCGCCGAGCAGCAACGCGGCGCGATGCAGACGCGGGCGAGCGCTCGCCGCCGCCGCGCTCGATGCGTCGGTGAGCGTCGCGGTGCTCAATGGGCGTTGCGGCTCGTCAGGATGTGCCACAGCGTGAGCGCGAGAATGCGCACGTCGAACCACGGCGACCAGTGGTCGATGTAATACAGGTCGTATTGTATCCGCTGCTCGAGATCGGTGTCGCCGCGCAGATCGTTCACTTGTGCCCAACCGGTGATGCCCGCCTTGACCAGGTGCTTCTGCATGTAGCCGGGGACCTGTTGCCGGAAGCGCTCGACGAATTCCGGCCGCTCCGGCCGCGGCCCCACAAGCGACATCTCGCCACGAAGCACGTTGATGAGCTGCGGCAGCTCGTCGAGGCTGTATCGGCGCAGGAACGCGCCGAATCGCGTCGCACGCTTTTCGCCTTGACGCGCCCATACCGGGCCGGAATCGGATTCGGTGCCCCTCGGCATCGAGCGGAACTTGAGCATCGCGAAGCGCTGGCCGTTCCACGTGATGCGCTCCTGCCGATAGAGCACGGGTCCCGGCGACGACAGCTTGATGCCGATCGCGATGACGAGCCACAGCGGCGCCGAAACCAGAAGCGACAAAATCGTGATCACGTAATCCTCGACGGCCTTCAGCGTGGAGTCGACGCCCGAGTGCGGCGAGTCGGTGAGGTTCAGCACGGGCATGCCGGCGACCTCAGTCACCGAATGATGGAGCAGATGGAAGCCGTGGATGTCGGGCACGAAGCGCACGAGTGCGGACGTCTGCCGCAAGTCTTCGAGTAGACGCCGGATGCGTGCTTCCGCCCGCAGGGGCAGGGCAATCCACACCTGGTCGACCGGCTCGTTCGCCATGTCGGTCGCGACCTGTTCGCACGTTCCGAGCACCACCGTGCCGTCGATCGTCGTGCCAGCGAGCGCCGAATCGTCATCGTAGTAGCCGCGAACGTTGAAGCCGCTCCAGGGCGCCGCTTTCAAACGGGTCGCGATGTCGCGTCCATGCGCGCCCGCGCCGACGATGACCACATGGCGCAGGTTGAGGCCGCGGCGTCGCAAGTATCGCAGCACGCCGCGCACGATCGCTCGCGACAGCGTGTGCGCGAGAAATCCGCCGCTCATCCAAAGCAGCGCCCATGCGCGCGAGAAGTCGGTCCCGGTCTTGGTGAGAAACAGGAATGCGCCGCCGGTGACCGCGATCGTGAGCCAGGCAAGGAACAGTGCGCGCAGCTCCTCGGTGAAGCTGATCCCGCGCTGCGATTGATAGAGCTTGAGCGAAGGGAACGCGACCAGCGCGAACAGCGTGACGGCGAGGAGCGCCGCGACATAACGGCCCGGCATATCCGAGCGATCGAAATAAAGCTCGTACGCCGCAATGCCGGTCAGGATGACGAAGATCGGATCGACGACGCGCAGCCCGAAGTCGAGCAGCGTCGCGTTGTCCTTCAAAAGGTTGCGCTGCATCGTCAGGCGGTTGCGATCGTTGCGCCGGCCGGCACGCGCGCGAGCGCGTCGTCGACGATGCGCTTGATCTCGGTCCGGAACCGAACTGCGGTGAAGCGCGCCGCGCTTTCGCGGCAAGCGGAAGTCGAAATGCGCGCGGCAGCCGCCTCGAAGGCGCGAACGGCGGCCGCGACCGCCGCCGGCGTCTGCTCGTCGAAGAGCACGCCCGTCGGACGCGCGTCGTCCAGACCTCGAATGGTCTCGAGCGCGCCGCCGCGGCCGTATGCGATCACCGGCAGGCCCGCCGCCTGCGCCTCGATCGGCGCGATGCCGAAGTCCTCCTCGGCGGCGAACACGAAAGCGCGTGCGCGTGCGAGCTGCGCGGCGGTCGCGTCATCGTCGAGGCGTCCGACCAATCGGACATTCGGCGGGCAGACCGCCGCGAGCGCAGCGCGCTCGGGCCCATCGCCGATCACGACGAGCCTGTGCTGCGGCATGCTGCGGAAAGCCTCGACGATCACGTCGATGCGCTTGTACGGCACGAGCCGCGACAGCGTGACGTAATCGCCGCTCTTGACCTCGGCGTGGTCGGCCGCTGCGCGCGCGAAGCGCTCGACGTCGACCGGCGGATAAATCACGTCCGCCGTGCGCCCGTAGCAGCGTTCGATCGTTTGCGCGATATGGCGAGAGTTCGCGACGAACCGGTCGACGCGCGCCGCCGCGCGCAGATCCCAAGCGCGGAAATTCGCGAGCGCGCGTCGCGTGAGCCAGCGGCGCGATGCGGAGCCCGCTGCCGAGACATCAGTGTACGTCGACTCCATCGTCCACGCGAAGCGCGCCGGCGTGTGGCAGTAGCAGACATGCACTTGGCCGCCGTTGCGCTTGCGCGCGCCTTTCGCGATTGCATGCGAGTCCGACAGGATCAGGTCGTAACCCGAAAGATCGAAGCGCTCGATCAGCGAAGGCCACACCACGGCGGCGTAGCGGAACCATCGCTTCGCGCCCGGCAGGCGCGTGAGCGGCGAGCAGACGATGCGCGCCGCGTCGATTCGGGCGCGCTCGGCGGGCGCGAGGAAATCGACCAGCGTGTAGACATCGGAGCGCGGAAAGGCACGCGTGAGCTCGGCGAGCACCGCCTCGCCGCCGCCCCACGTGTCGAGCCAGTCGTGGACGAGCGCGACGCGCGTCATGCGGGTGTGGTCGCGAGCAGCGCGTCGAGCCGTGCGAGCGCGGTCTTCGGCGCGATCAGCTGCATGCAGCGGTTGTCGGCGCAGCGCGCGAATTCGCGTCCGTCGTAGCACGGTGCGCACGCGAGACCATCGGCTTGCCATATCGCCGCGGTGCGCGAATCCTCGCGGATGAACGACGCGGGCGGCGTGGGTCCGAACAGCCCCACGACGCGCGTCCCGGCGAGGCGTGCGAGATGCAGCGGGCCGGAATCGTGCGTCACGACACCGGCGCAGCGCGCATAGAGCGCCACCAGGCCCGGCACGGTCGTGACGCCGATCAGGTCGGTGATCGCGAGACCCGCGAACGCGTCGCGTGTCCACGCGTCGTCCGTTCCGCCGGTCAGCAGTACGGCGTCGCCGCGTGAGAGCAGCGCACGCGCGAGCTCGGCGTAGCGCGCAAGCGGCCAGCGCCGCAGCGGATTGTCTCGTGCGGGATTGCGCGCACCGCCTGGCGCGATCGCGATCAATCGGCGGCCGGCGAGCGCCTGCAGCCGCGTCGCGATGTCGGCGTCGAGCGTCGTATGAACCGTCGGAGGCGCAAAACGCCGCGCGGAGAAGTCGTCGAGGGCGGTTACCAGCCGAACGTATTCGTCGCCGTGTTGACGGAAGCCGACGAAATTGGGACGACCGTTGCGTTCGCCGAGCCAACGTGTCTCGTCTGCGCGCAGCCAGCGGCTCAGGAGTCGATAGCGCGGGTCGGCGTGCGCGATCAGCACCTGATCGAAGCGGCGGCGGCCGAGCTTTCGCCAAGCGCCAACGACTGCGCGCATCTGCGCGCGGCGGTTGCGCGAAAGGAGCGCCGTCTCGTCGATCGAGATAGTCTCGTCGATGCCGTCGACGCAGCGAAGCAGCGGCGCGGCGGTTTCGCCGACGAGCCACGTGATGCGCACCGCAGGGCTCGCAGCGCGCAGCGCGCTCACCATGGGCAATGCCATGACGATGTCGCCGATTGCGGCCAGCTTGACGATGAGGACGGTCGAGATCACCGGGGCGACTGGGCACGGAAGTGCACCAGCGCGGGTCGACGGGGGTGATGCCGCACGCAGCGGCGGGGCGCCGTGGCGGTCATGCCATCGGCATTCTAGCAGGCGGGGGCGGGTGTCGGACCGTTCGACGCGCGCCATGCTCTCAACGCCAGGGAGGGCTGTTGACCACCCTCGCTTTCAGTGTATAATCGCGCTTCTTTGCGTCTCTCCGGCCAACGGGCCGGAAGGGGCGCCGCTCTTTAACAAATCACAACCGATAAGTGTGGGCGCTGGGGTGCTCTTTGGGCGCCTGGCTGGCTTGGGAAACGTTTCCGGGTTGGCTGGGCAAGAAGAGACACGAAAGGTGCTCACGCGACGCAATGCGCTGCCT
>WNGA01004351.1_pt1 | contig 29373 bp, 24 predicted proteins | sample 5400061 | NCBI WGS metagenome assembly WNGA01 (sample SAMN13153366, study PRJNA577476) | soil metagenome | isolation source: 100 cm soil or saprolite under grassland replicate 2 | place: USA:California | collected 2016-06-15
GTGGTTGTGCAGCTCGCCGTCGCTGGAGAACCGGTGCTGCAGCACGTCCGCCCAGGTCCGGCCCCACTCGTCGTCGCGGCACAGCGCCGCCAGCGCCATCCGCAGGTCGCCGGGCGGGAGCACGCCGAGCTCGCGCCGCAGCCGGCCCGACGATCCGCCGTTATCGGCGACGGTCGCGACCGCGGTCAGCCGGTCGGTCACCTGCCGCAGCGCCGCCAGCGACACCGCCAGCCCGTGCCCGCCACCCAGCGCCACGACCCGTGGCGCCGCGGCCACCAGCTCACCCGCAGTCATGGAGCAACGTTAAGGCCACCTGAAGCCCAACGCTGGCAGGGTTACTCGCGGCCGAGGTCGCGGTGCACGACGAGGGTCGGCGAGCCCTTGTCGCGCAGGCGTTGCGCGATCGCCTCGGCCATCGCCACGCTGCGGTGCTGGCCGCCGGTGCAGCCGATCGCGACCGTGACGAACCGCTTGCCCTCGTTCAGGTACCCGACCCGCAGCGTCTCGAGCACCGCGGTGTAGTCCTCCAGGAACTGCTCCGCGAGCGGGTTGTCCAGCACGTAGTCGGCGACCGGCTTGTCCCGCCCGGTCAGGTGCCGCAGCTCCGGCACCCAGAACGGGTTCGGCACGAACCGCATGTCGGCGACCACGTCCGCGTCCACCGGGATGCCGTACTTGAACCCGAACGACACGACGGTCGCGCGCAGCTCGGTGTTGCCGGCCTCGCCGAACGCGTTCACGATCTTGGCGCTGAGCTGGTGCACGTTCAGCGCGGAGGTGTCGATCACCAGGTCGGCGATCGCGCGCAGGTCGCGGAGCATCTCCCGCTCCCGCTGGATGCCGTCCAGCAGCCGGCCCTCACCCTGCAGCGGGTGCGGCCGCCGGACGCTCTCCTGGCGGCGCACGATCACGTCGTCGGTCGCCTCCAGGAACAGCGTCACCGGCCGGTAGCCGTGCTCGCCGAGCTCGTCCAGCGCGGTGCCGAGCGCCTCGAAGAACCGGCCGGTCCGGACGTCGACCACCACCGCGAGCTTGGTGGTGCCGGCGCCGACGATCTGCTCGACCATGGTGGCCAGGAACATCGGCGGCAGGTTGTCGACCACGAACCAGCCGAGGTCCTCCAGCACGTCGGCCACCGAGCTGCGGCCCGCGCCGGACATCCCCGACACGATGATCAGGTTGTTGCTCGCCTTCACGCTCTCCACATCCCCGTTCAGCGCGGCCCCGTCGATACGCCCCGGTCGTCGTCCAGTATCTCGCCTGTCGCGGTGTTCACCGCCGGCGCGGCACCCGTTTCGGCCGGTGTTGTCCCCGAGTTCACCGCCGCGACCACGGATTCCGCGGTACGACGACCGAAACCTGGCAGCGCGGCGACTTCGTCGACAGTTGCCTGGCGCAACTTCTTCAGCGAGCCGAAGTGCCGCAGCAGGGTCTTGCGGCGCACCTCCCCCAGGCCCGGCACGTCGTCCAGCACGCTCTCCACCATCGACCTGGAGCGCCGGTTGCGGTGGTGCGTGATCGCGAACCGGTGCGCCTCGTCGCGCAGCCGCTGCAGCAGGTAGAGCCCCTCGGACGTCCGGGACATGATCACCGGGTCCTCGGTGTCGGGCAGCCAGACCTCCTCCAGCCGCTTCGCCAGGCCGCAGACCGGGATGTCGCCCAGCCCGAGCTCGTCCAGCGCGGCCCGGCCGGCGGCGACCTGCGGCGGGCCGCCGTCGACGACCACCAGCGCCGGCGCGTAGGCGAACTTCTTCGCCCGCCCGGTCTCCGGGTCGATCAGCCGCGCCGCGGCCTCGACCGCGTCGACCGCCTGCGCGCCGTCCGTCGTGGTCGCGGCCCGGTCGTCGAGCAGCCGGCGGAACCGCCGGGTCAGCACCTCGTGGATCGACGCGACGTCGTTCTGCCCGTCGACACCGCGGATCACGAACCGCCGGTACTCGCTCTTGCGCGCCAGGCCGTCCTCGAACACCACCATCGAGGCGACCACCTCGGTGCCCTGCAGGTTCGACACGTCGTAGCACTCGATCCGCAGCGGCGCCTCGTCCAGCCCGAGCGCGTCCTGGATCTCCTCCAGCGCCTGGTTGCGCGCGGTCAGGTCGCTGGCCCGCTTGGTCTTGTGCATCGCGAGCGTCTGCTTGGCGTTCTGCCCGACGGTCTCGATCAGCGCCTTCTTGTCACCGCGCTGCGGCACCCGGATCGCGACCCGGGACCCGCGCAGCTCCGTCAGCCAGGTGGACAGCGCCTCGTGGTCGTCCGGAAGCGCGGGGACCAGGATCTCCCTCGGAATCGCGTCGCCGACCTGGTCGGCGTACATCTGCTGGACGAACTTGCCCGTCAGCTCCGCCGTACCCTCGGTGCCGTCGGCCTTGTCCGCGATCCAGCCGCGCTGGCCGCGGACCCGGCCGCCGCGCACGTGGAAGACCTGCACCGCGACCTCGAGCGGGTCCTCGACCAGCGCCACCACGTCGGTGTCGGTGCCGTCGCCGAGCACCACCGCGTTCTTGGCGAGCGCCTTCTCCAGCGCGACCAGGTCGTCGCGGATCTTCGCGGCGTGCTCGTACTCCAGCTTCGCCGCGGCGGCGCGCATCTCGCGCTCCAGCTTCCTGGTGTACGACGCGGTCTGGCCGCTCAGGAACGCCACGAAGTCGTCCACGATCTCGCGGTGCTGCTCGGGGGTCACCTCACCCGTGCACGGCGCGGAGCACTTGCCGATGTACCCGAGCAGGCAGGGCCGGCCGATCTGCCGGTGCCGGTTGAACACGCCCTTGCTGCAGGACCGCATCGGGAACACCCGCAGCAGCAGGTCGACGGTCTCCCGGATCGCCCACGCGTGGCTGTACGGGCCGAAGTACTTCACGCCCTTCTTCTTCGCGCCGCGCCCGACCATCACCCGCGGGATCTCCTCGTCGATCGTGATCGCGAGCCACGGGTACGACTTGTCGTCGCGGTACTTCACGTTGAACCGCGGGTCGAACTCCTTGATCCAGGAGTACTCCAGCTGCAGCGCCTCGACCTCGCTGCCCACCACGGTCCAGTCGACCTTCGCCGCGGTGTTCACCATCCCCTGGGTGCGCGGGTGCAGGTTCGCCAGATCCTGGAAGTACGACGACAGCCGCGCGCGCAGGTTCTTCGCCTTGCCGACATAGATCACCCGGCTCTTCTCGTCGGAGAACCGGTACACGCCGGGGGCGTCGGGAATCGAGCCCGGAGCGGGACGGTACGACGCGGGATCGGCCACGACTCCACCCTATTTCGCGCCCCCGACAGCCACGCAGCCGGTTGATCCGACACGCGACTTTGACGTCACCGTCACCGCTCCTTCACGGACCTGTCACAGGTTTCCGACCATAGGCCGAACTCGATCCCCTTTTGGGATGAGCCAAGGCGGCGACCCGTCACGGATGGTGGTGCAGCAAGAACTGAGCGCGGTGACATCCGGTCACCGCCTTACTCGTGAGGAGTTCTTCGCATGTCTCCCATCACGCCCGGACGCCGCCTCGCCGGCGTTACAGCAGCGACGGCGGTAGCGCTCGCCTCGGCCCTCGCCGCCGCACCGACCAGTACGGCGGCCCCCGCCCCGGAACACGCCAAGGACGTCACCATCCGTGGCGCCGGCAGCCCGACCGCCATCGCAGGCAGCTACATCGTCATCCTGAACGACACCGCGGCGACGTCCACACGCTCCGGTGTCCAGGCCACCGCGACCTCGCTCGCCACGGCGTACAAGGCGACCGTGAAGCGCACGTTCGCCACCGTACGGGGCTTCTCCGCGACGATGACCGCGGCGAAGGCGCAGCGCCTCGCGACCGACCCGCGGGTCGCCTACGTCGAGCAGAACCAGCGGTTCCGGATCACCGAGGACGACGCCACCTGGGGCCTGGACCGCACCGACCAGCACGACCTGCCGCTGGACAAGAAGTACAACGCGCCGAACGACGGCTCGGACGTCAACGTGTACGTCATCGACACCGGCATCTACGCCGAGCACGGCGACTTCGGTGGCCGCGCCTCGGTCGGCACCGACACCGTCGGCGACGGCCAGGACGGCAAGGACTGCCACGGCCACGGCAGCCACGTCGCCGGCACCATCGCCGGCGAGAAGTGGGGCTTGGCGAAGAAGGCGACCGTCTTCGGCGTCCGGGTGCTGGACTGCCAGGGATCCGGCTCGACCGAGTCCGTCGTCGCAGGCATCGACTGGGTGACGCAGAACGCGAAGAAGCCGGCCGTCGCCAACATGAGCCTCGGCGGCGGGGCCGACGACGCCCTGGACGCGGCGGTGCGGACGTCGGTCGCGGCCGGCGTCACCTATGCCGTTGCCGCGGGCAACGAGAACGCGGACGCCTGCGAGGGTTCGCCGTCGCGTGAGCCGGTCGCGCTGACCGCGGGCGCCACCGACGACACCGACACGCGCGCCGAGTTCTCCAACTTCGGCAAGTGCGTCGACCTGTTCGCGCCCGGTGTCGACATCACCTCGGTCGGCATCTCCGATCCGGACGCCACCGAGACGATGAGCGGCACGTCGATGGCCTCGCCGCACATCGCCGGCGCCGCGGCGCTCTACCTCCACGAGAAGCCGGAGGCCACGCCGGAAGAGGTCGCCACCGCGCTGACCACCCTCGCCACCCCCGACAAGGTGCAGGACCCCGGCACCGATTCGCCGAACAGCCTGCTCTACGTCGGCGAGCTCAACTCTCCCGGCGCCGGCGGCTGACCGTCCCCAAGTAATACGGCTGGCGGACGGTCCGCCCGGTCCGTCCGCCAGCCGATCCGCCGCTCCCTCCCGAGCGGCAGATCCCCCAAGTCCAGAAAGTGTCTCAGGCGGTGTGGATCTCACCGCCCTGAACGGTCACCGCGACCGCCGCGAGCGGGGCGGGCGCGGGACCGCTGACGACCGAGCCGTCGGCGATCTTGTACTTGCTCCCGTGGCACGGGCAATTGATCGTGCCGCCCTCGACGGTGCCGACGATGCAGCCCTGGTGTGTGCACACCGCGGTGAAGCCCTTGTACTGCCCTGCTGTCGGCTGGGTGACGACGACCTTGGCGTCGCCGTAGATCTTCCCGCCGCCGACCGGCACCTCACTCGCCGGGCCGAGCGAGCCGGCGCCACCGCTGGACGACGCGGGCGCGCTGCTCGCCGGCGCGCTGCTCGCGGGCGCCGTGCTCGGCGCGGTGCTGGTGGTGCTGCCGCTACCGGCGGCGTCGTCGCCTCCGCACGCGGCGATCAGCGGAGCGGCCGCGCCGGCCAGCCCGATCACCGCCGCTCCACGCAGCACGGTACGGCGGTCCCTGGTGTTCTCGTCCGGCGTCGAAGACAGTCCGGTGGGCGTGGTGCTCATCAGGGATCAGTCCTTCCAGCCGGTCCCGCCGGCGATGATTGAGCGCTCTGCTAATCCAACACCCGTACAACGAGATGCCGTGCCGGTCGGTTCAGCCGTCACCGATTCGTGTCCTGGACACCGCCTTCTTCGCAACCTTCTTCGCGGTCGAGCGCGCCGGTTTCCGCGCGGTCTTCTTCGCGGTGGCCTTCTTCGTGGCGTTCTGTGACGCCGCCCTGGCGCTCGGCTTGCTGGCGCGGCCGGCGAGGATCTCGGCGAGGAACTGGCCCGTGTACGACGACTGGTTCCGCGCGACCTCCTCCGGCGTACCCTCGGCGACCAGGATGCCGCCGCGGATGCCGCCCTCGGGGCCGAGGTCGACGATCCAGTCGGCGGTCTTGATCACGTCCAGGTTGTGCTCGATCACCAGCACGGTGTTGCCCTTGTCCACCAGGCTGCTGAGCACGTCGAGCAGCTTGCGGATGTCCTCGAAGTGCAGGCCGGTCGTGGGCTCGTCCAGCACGTACACGGTCCGGCCGGTCGAGCGCTTCTGCAGTTCCGAGGCGAGCTTGACCCGCTGCGCCTCGCCGCCGGACAGGGTCGGCGCCGGCTGGCCGAGCCGCACGTACCCCAGACCGACCTCGTTCAGCGTGGTCATGTGCCGCGCGATCGCCGGGATCGCCGCGAAGAACTCCGCCGCCTCCTCGATCGACATGTCCAGCACGTCCGAGACCGTCTTGCCCTTGTAGTGCACCTCGAGCGTCTCGCGGTTGTAGCGCGCGCCGTGGCACACCTCGCACGGCACGTACACGTCCGGGAGGAAGTTCATCTCGATCTTCAGCGTGCCGTCACCGGAGCACGCCTCGCACCGGCCGCCCTTCACGTTGAACGAGAACCGGCCCGGCAGGTATCCGCGGACCTTCGCTTCCGGCGTCTCCGCGAACAGCCTGCGGATGTTGTCGAAGACCCCCGTGTACGTCGCCGGGTTGGACCGCGGCGTCCGGCCGATCGGCGACTGGTCGACGTGGATCACCTTGTCCACGTGATGCAGGCCGTCGATCTTGGTGTGCCGGCCGGGCACGTCGCGGGCGCCGTAGATCTGCTTGGCCAGCGACGTGTAGAGGATGTCGTTCACCAGCGTCGACTTGCCCGACCCGGACACACCCGTCACCGCGACGAACATGCCGAGCGGGAAGGTGACGTCGATGTCCTTGAGGTTGTGCTCGCGAGCGCCGTACACGGTCAGCTCGCGGCCCTCGGTGCGCGGGCGCCGCACCGCCGGCATCGGGATCTCCTTGCGACCCGAGATGTACGCGCCGGTCAGCGAGTCCGGGTGGTTGCGCAGATCCTCGACGGTGCCGGACACCACGATCTGGCCGCCGTGCTCGCCGGCGCCCGGGCCGATGTCGACCACCCAGTCGGCGTGGTCGATGGTGTCCTCGTCGTGCTCGACGACGATGAGCGTGTTGCCCAGGTTCTTCAGCCGGATAAGGGTCTCGATCAGCCGCCGGTTGTCGCGCTGGTGCAGCCCGATCGACGGCTCGTCGAGAACGTAGAGGACGCCGACCAGCCCGGAGCCGATCTGGGTCGCGAGCCGGATCCGCTGCGCTTCGCCACCGGACAGCGAGCCGGACGGCCGGTCCAGCGTGAGGTAGTCCAGCCCGACGTCGAGCAGGAACCGCAGCCGCTCGCCGATCTCCTTCGTCACCCGCTCGGCGATCTGCCGCTCCCGCGGGGTCAGGTCGAGGTCGGACAGGAACGACTTCACCCCGTCGATCGGCAACGAGCAGATCTCGGCGATGTTCTTGCCGCCCATGGTGACGGCGAGCGAGATCGGCTTCAGCCGGGCGCCGTCGCAGGACAGGCACGGCACCTCGCGCATGTAGCCCTCGAACCGCTCCCGGCTGGTGTCGGACCCCGCCTCCGCGTGCCGGCGTTCGACGTACGGGATGACGCCTTCGAAGGTCGTGTAGTACGACCGCTCCCGGCCGTACCGGTTCTTGTAGCGGACGTGCACCTGCCGGTCGTGCCCGGACAGCAGCGCCTTCTTCGCCTTCGCGGGCAGCTCGGCGAACGGGGTGCTGGTCTTGATCCCGAGCTCGTCGGCGAGCGCGCCGAGCAGCCGCTCGAAGTACTGCGAGACGTTCGCCCCCGACCAGGGCTGGATCGCGCCCTCGTCCAGCGACTTCTCCGCGTCCGGGATGACCAGCTCCGGGTCCACCTCCATCCGGGTGCCGAGACCCGAGCAGGACGGACAGGCGCCGTACGGGGAGTTGAAGGAGAACGACCGCGGCTCCAGCTCGTCGAGCTGCAGCGGGTGGTCGTTCGGGCAGGCGAGCTTCTCGGAGAACCGGCGCTCGCGGTGCGGGTCGCTCGCGTCCAGGTCGACGAAGTCGAGCGTGACGATGCCGCCGGACAGCCCGAGCGCGGTCTCGACCGAGTCGGTCAGCCGGCGCTTCGCGGACGCCTTCACCGCGAGCCGGTCGACGACCACGTCGATGTCGTGCTTCTTCTGCTTGTCGAGCTTCGGCGGCTCGGTGAGCTGGTACGTCTCGCCGTCCACCCGGGCTCGCGAGAAGCCCTGCCCGGTGAGCTGGCGGAAGAGGTCGAGGTACTCCCCCTTGCGGCCGCGGACCACCGGCGCGAGCACCTGGAACCGGGCGCCCTCCTCCAGCTCGAGCACCCGGTCGACGATCTGCTGCGGCGTCTGCCGGCTGATCGGCTCGCCGCACTCCGGGCAGTGCGGCCGCCCGGCCCGCGCGAACAGCAGCCGGAGGTAGTCGTACACCTCGGTGATCGTGCCGACCGTGGACCGCGGGTTCCTGCTCGTCGACTTCTGGTCGATCGACACCGCCGGCGACAGGCCCTCGATGAAGTCCACGTCCGGCTTGTCCATCTGCCCCAGGAACTGCCGGGCATACGCCGACAGCGACTCGACGTACCGCCGTTGCCCCTCGGCGAAGATGGTGTCGAACGCCAGGCTGGACTTGCCCGACCCGGACAGGCCGGTGAACACGATCATCGCGTCTCGCGGCAGGTCGAGCGAGACGTCCTTGAGGTTGTGCTCGCGCGCGCCGCGCACGATCAAACGGTCAGCCACGAGACCTCTTTCGGCTGGTCAGAGCAGGATTCACGACAGGCGCGACCATGCTAACGACGCCCACCGACAAAACCTTCCCCGCGGTTTCCGACTAGCCTGGCCAGCATGACGGACGCCGCCGACAAGTTGCCACGGATCGACGTCGCCACCGACCGGCTGCTGGCCACCGTCCGGCATCTGAGCGACGACGACGTACGACGTCCCAGCCTGCTGCCCGGGTGGACCGTCGGTCACGTCCTGACTCATATCGCCCGCAATGCGGACTCGCTGGTGAACCTCGCGACCTGGGCGCGCACCGGCGTGCCGACGGCGCAGTACGCCTCCGACGAGTCCCGCAACGCCGACGTCGAGGCCGGCGCCGCCCGCGAGGCCAGTGCCCACTACGAGGACATCGCGTCCTCGGCGGACCGGCTCCGCGGAGCGCTAGCCGAGCTGCCGGCAGACGCGTGGGACGTCGTCGTGCAGTGGCGCAGCGGCAAGCGCAAGCCCGCCGCTGCGATCCTCGACGCACGGCTCGTCGAGGTGGAGGTCCACCACGCCGACCTCGGCCTGGACTACGGGTTCGGCGACATCCCCCGCGAGCTGCGCCTGACCCTGCTGGCCGATGCGCTCAGCGCGCTCGACGGTGTCGCCGTACAGATCGACGACGCGCCGTCGGACGACCCGCAGGACGGCATCGTGGTCGGCGGCAGCAGCGGGGACCTGCTCGGCTGGGCCAGCGGACGTACCTCCGGGGAACGACTCAGGTGCGCGGGCCCGCTGCCCGCCGTACCGGAATGGCGGTGAGATGACCGAGTACACGGGCAAGGTGCGAGTCGGCGGGCCGATCGCGACGCACGAGTTGTCGCACCTGATCATCAGCAAGGCCGCGGTCGGTCCGATGGACAACAACGGGTACCTGCTGCGCTGCCGCGCCACCGACACCCAGGTCCTCATCGACGCCGCGAACGACGCGCACACACTGATCGGCATGATCGGTGACGGCGACCTCGACCGGGTCATCACCACGCACCGGCACCCCGACCACTGGCAGGCCCTCGCCGAGGTCGTCGCCAAGACCAGCGCCCGCACCGTCGCCGGCCGCCACGACGCCGAGGCCATTCCCGTCCCCACCGACCAGCTCGTCGACGACGGCGACACCATCACTGTCGGCGAATGTGCGCTGACCGTCATCCACCTCGCCGGCCACACTCCCGGCTCGATCGCCCTCCTGTACGACGACCCGACCGGCCCGCCACACCTTTTCACCGGCGACTCCCTCTTCCCCGGCGGCCCCGGCAAGACCACCGGCGGCGATGACTTCGACTCCCTGATGCACGACCTGCAGACCAAGGTCTTCGACCGGCTGCCCGACGAGACCTGGGTGTACCCCGGCCATGGAAACGACACGACGCTGGGCGCTGAACGCCCCTCGATCCCGGAGTGGCTCGACCGCCGTTGGTGAACGAGACCGAGCTCGAGGCTGCGGTCGACCGCCACGGTGCCCTGCTGACGGAGAACGCAACGCGTCACAGGCCGTCGGCAGGGCTTGTGACTGATTTCACAAGCCCTGGACCGTAAAACACGGAAGGCACCGGTCGCTCATCCAGTTCGATAGTGATGGAGCTCCGATCCGCCGGCTGGTTGAGGTGCGACAGACGGCTCTACACCGAATGACCGACCCGAACGCACCACCGACAGACCACCGATAGAGAGATGACGATGAACTTCGCCGACACGGCTGCCGTGCAGATCCGCGAGCTGGAGCTGTCCTACGCCGAGCGCGTGAACCTGGCCGTCGCGGAGGACCGCTACGACCTGGTCGACCGGCTGGTCGCCGACTTCGAGACCGAGCGCGACCACCTCCAGCGCGCCGCCTGACAGCCAACCAAGCCACCCAGCCGACCGTTCCGCCTGCGGCCGCCCCCGACGACCACCAGCACGGCTTGACGGAATTACGGGCGCAGGCGGGCGACTCTTGCCAGTTGTCCGGGCCGTCGCCGTTCCCCGGCGGCCCCGGCAACGACTCCACCCTCGGCGCCGAACGCCCCTCGATCCCCGCCTGGCCGGCCCGCCGCTGGTCAATATCGAAGCCATGGACCCAGGGCTGGTCGCCGCGAAGCAGGCCATAGGAACGGCGTTCGCGCGAAGCGGCGTCTTCCAGGTCCATCTGATTCCGAAAAACATCGGACTCAGGTGTCATCACCTTCAGCGATGGCGGCGCCAGGGCAGTCACGAACCGGGCCCGGTACAGCTCGGTCGCTGATGTCGAACCTTGAACGCCGGGGTCTTTCCTCAGATCTCGGAAGGGGCGGAGGGTGAACTGAGAGTGCGTACGGTGTCGCGGGCGATGCGTTCGATGGCGTCGAACCGGCCGGCCTGAACGGCATCAGGTGGCGCCAGCCAGCTGCCACCGACCGCGACCACTGCCGGAACCCGCAGCCATGCGGGTGCATCGGTGAGGGAGATCCCGCCGGTGGGAATGAACCTGAGCCGGCTGAACGGAGCACTCAATGCTTGGACTGCGTTGATGCCGCCGGAGGTGGCGGCGGGGAAGAACTTGACCGTCCGCACGCCGGCGTTGACCGCACGCTGGGCTTCGGTGGCGGTGGCGATCCCCGGGACAACGGGTACTCCGGCGTCTGCACCTGCCGCAAGGACCCCTTCGTCGAATCCGGGGCTGACGAGGAAGCGCGCGCCGGCGGCTATGGCGTCGCGAGCCTGAGCGGCGTTGAGGACCGTGCCGGCGCCCACGACGAAGTCGTCAAGCCGCGCTGCGGCGGCAATGGCGTCGAGAGCGCCTTCTGTTCGGAGGGTGATCTCCGCGCACGGGATGCCGCCGGCGGCAAGGGCCGTGCAGAGGCCCCGGGCGTGCGGCGCGTAGTGAATGACAACCACCGGGAGAGCCCGTACGCCGGTGGGCAGCCAGGATGGGCGGTCGGAGTTAGACACTATCGCCGTACCTCCTGGTCATCGAGATGCGCAGCGTCGCTCAGCTCGGCGCGATGTGGGAGCCCCTCCCAGTCTCCGGCCGAGCCGACGACGAACGCGGCTGTGGCGTGGGCCCTGCGCAGCCGTTCGACTGGCGGCAGTCCATCGATCCAGGCGGAGAGGTATCCCGCCGCGAAGGCGTCGCCGGCGCCGACCGGGTCGACGGCCACGACGGGCACCGTCCGGCCCCGGGTCAGGACGCCATCGGCAGTCGAGTGCAGCGAGCCGTCCAGACCAAGCTTGATCACCACCTCGACGTCAGCAGGCAGCAGGGCTCGCAACGCGTTCACCGCCCCGGGAAGGTCGTGACTGACGTCGTCGGATCCGCAGGACAGCAGCAGCGCCGCCTCATCGGTTCCGGCGATCAGCACCGTGACGACCGGCAGCACCGCGTGCAGCAGGTCCGCGGCCTCGCGCCGGCTGCACAGCCGACTGCGGTAGTTCACGTCCAGGCTGATCCTCGCCCCAGTCCCCGCTGCCCGGCGGGCCAGCCGGTACCAGCAGTCCCGTGCGGTAGGAGACAGTGCGGGTGTGATGCCGGTCAGATGGACCGTGTCTACGCCTGCCAGGTCCCAGGACTCGGCGTCGCCGGCCGTCAGTCGCGACCCCGCTGATCCGGCGCGAAGGTAGTACACCCTGCCCAGCGCACCGGCCCGTCGCTCGCGGACATAAGCGGCCGTATAGCCTGCCGGGTCCACCCGCAGCACGCTGTGCACTCCCTCCGCATTCAGCTCCCGGGCCACCCGCCGGCCCCAGGGGTCGTCGCCGACCACACCAGCGAACGTCGCCTGATGCCCGAGCCGGGCCAGGCCGATGGCCACGTTCAGCTCCGCGCCGCCGACGCCGACGCGCACCGCGTCGGCGTGTTCGAGCGGTCCCTGCTGCTCGGCGACGAGGCTGACGATGGCCTCACCCGCGGTGAACACCCGGGTCATGCCGCCACCCCACCCTCGGAGACGGTCCGCAGTGCCAACGCGCTGATCGTGAGAGCGGGATTGACGGCCGCCGAGCTCACGAAGACCGACGAGTCGGCGATCCACAGACCGTCGACCCCGTGTACCCGGCCGACCGGGTCGACCACGCTGGCGGCAGGGTCGGTGCCCATGCGGGCGGTGCCGCACTGGTGCGAGTTCGTGGCGATGTCCAGCGTCTCGTGGAACACCAGCGGATATCCGGCGCGGCGGATTACCGACGCGAAGGCGGCCAGCAGCTTCTTGTGGGTCGAGAGGTTGGTCGGCCGCCAGGTGACGCCGACCCGGCCGTCCGGTCGCAGCCTGACCCGGTGCTCCGGCCGCGGGAGGTCCTCGCTCATCACCCACCACTCGACCGAGTGCTTCGCGAGCTGGTCCAGAACCCGCCGTGGCACCCGGGGGCGGGACGGTTTCAGCTGACCGGCCTGCAGCTTGCCGAGCGCCTGGATGTTCCCCCACGGGTACGGCGAACCGTCGGCGCCGCGGGCGTACCAGTCGTTGACCTGCAGGGTCTTCTGGAAGAACACAGGGTTCGGCCGCCGCGGGTCGACGGCGAGCAGCGCCGAGTTGACGTGCTGCATGTAGTTGCGTCCGACCTGGTCGGTCGCGTTGCCGAGGCCGCGAGGATGTCCTGTCGACGTCGAGCGCAGCAGCAGGAGCGCCGTCCGCGCGCTGCCACAGGCCAGCACGATCCGCCCGGTGCGAACCTCGAGCGGACTGCCATTGTGTGTGCAGCTCAGTCCGCTGACTGTCCTGCCACCGGTGCCGACCTCGATCCGCTCCACACGGGTGTTGCGGAGCAGGCGCAGCGTCGGAGCGGTCAGGGCCGGGCGCACCGCGGCGCGCTCGGCGTCGTTCTTGGCACCCACCATGCAGGGATAGCCGTCGCAGGTACGGCAGCGCAGGCAGGTGCCGCCGGGGCCGAGGTCGATACCCAGCGGGACCGGGCTGGGGTGCAGCCCCTGGGAGCGCAGCCGCCCGGCCAGGTCGGCGATGTACGGCTCGTCCGGGACCGGAGGGTGCGGGAACGGCCGGCGCCGCGGCGGCGCGCTGGGATCCTCGCCGTCGTCCCCGCGCACCCCGAACAGCCGCTCGGCCTGCTCGTAGTAGGGCTCGAGGTCGGCGTAGGACAAGGGCCAGGCCCGTGACGTCCCGTCGACGTGCTCCACCGCGATGAACTCCGACTCCCGGAAGCGTGGGAACGCCGCCCCGAACACCTTCGTGTTGCCGCCGACGAAGTCGTGCAGGCCGGGGTGGAACGTCGCGCCGGTCAGGTCGTCGACCCACTCCTCGGTCACCTTGTACCGGCGCTCGCCGAACACCGCGTCCGGGTCCCAGTTCTGCAGCTCGCGCGGCAGCCAGTCGCCCTGCTCGAGCAGCAGCACCCGGGCGCCGGACTCCCGCAGCGCCCACGCCGCGGACGCCCCGCCGGCGCCGGAGCCGACCACCACCACATCGGCATCGACGACGTCGCCGGACACCGCGGCCGGCGCTGGTTCGGCCGAGGTCCACAGTTGGTCGGCCGGCACCGGGTGGTCCGTCTTCACTTCACGGACCCCGCGGTCAGGCCGGAGATGAAGAACCGGCCGAGCACGACATAGACCAACAGCGTCGGGGCCGCCACCAGGATCGCGCCGGACATGAGTGCACCGTAGTCGACGGTGGTCGTGCCGATCAGGTTGTTCAGCTTCACCGTCACCGGCCACGTCTGCTGCGACGTCACGACGAGGCCGAACAGGAAGTCGTTCCAGATGTTGGTGAACTGGAAGATTCCGGCGACCACGAAGCCGGGCCACGACAACGGCAGCACCACCCGCACGAACGAGCTGAACAACCCGCAACCGTCGATCTCGGACGCTTCGACGATCGCGGTCGGGATCGACTGGTAGTAGTTGCGGAACACCAGTGTGGTGATCGGAATGCCGTAGATGATGTGCACCAGGACGACACCGGTGAGGGTCCCGGTCAGGTTCAGCGCCCGGAGGAACTGGAACATCGGGATGATGATCGACTGGAACGGAATGAACATCCCGAGCAGCATCAACGTGAACAGCAGCTGCGATCCACGGTACGGCGTCTTGGCGAGGATGAACCCGTTCAGTGCACCGATCAGGCACGATGCGATGGTGGCCGGGACGGTGATCTGGACGGAGTTCCAGAGGTTGCCGGCGAGGTTGTCCCAGGCGGTCCGGAAGCCCTGCAGGTCGATGCCGCTGGGCGGCGCGAGGAACGATGACGTCCCTGCCGCGGAGCCCTTCAGCGCGGTGGCCACCACGACGTAGAGCGGTAAGCAGAACCACAGCAGCAGCGCCGCGCAGGCGGCCAGCACCAGCCACTCGCCGTACGACCGCGGCCGCCAGCGGAACTCCTTCCTCCGGCGCATGGCCCCCGCCCGGTGGCCGTCGTACGACGTCGCCCGGCGCTGCTCGATTGTCTCGGTGGTCATCACGAGCTCCTTTCGGCGCGGTAGCTGCGGGCCAGGTACGGAACGATGACCAGGCAGGTGAGGACGAAGACGACCAGCGCGGCAGCGGTGCCCTTGTCGTAGCGGTTGCCCTTGGTCATCGCGTCGAAGACGTAGATCCCAGGCACGTCGGTGACGAACCCGGGCCCCGAGCCGGACATCGCCACGACGAGGTCGAAGATCTTCAGCGCGACGTGCAGCAGCAGGACGAAGCAGGTCACGGTGACCGGCCACAGCTGCGGGATCACGATGTACCGGAGCCGCGCCAACGTGCCCGCGCCGTCGACACTCGCGGCTTCCAGCTCGTCGGCCGAGATGGACGCCAGGCCGGCGAGGTACATCGCCATCGCGAACCCCATCAGCTGCCAAGCGGCTGCGAGCACGATCGGGAGTAGGGCGACGGGTATGCCGAGCTGGACGTGCACCGTGTCGTTGGGTCCGTAGAACGCGCCCAGCACTCTGGTGTCAGTGGTCCAGCCGGGCGGGTGGTCGATGCCGATCTTGCGCAACACCACGTTGATGCCGTTCTCGGGGTTGAAGATCCAGCGGAACGCGACACCGGTGACGATGAAGCTCAGCGCGTAAGGCAGCAGGAAGACCGAGCGGAACAGGCCGCGGCCGACGGTGACGTGGTGGACGAGCAAGGCGATCACCAGTCCGCCCACGATCGCGAGCAGGAGGAAGCCGACGGAGAACACGATCATGTTGCGAAGGTCGGCCTGGAACCGCTGCTCGCCGAACAACTCACGATAGGTTGCCGCGAACGGCTCACGCAGCGACAGGTTGCGCCTCGTCGGACGTCGCCACATGGACAGTGAGATCCAGCCGCTGAAGGCGATGAAGCCGTAGACGAAGACGAAGGTCAGCAGCAGGCTCGGCAGCATCGCGTACGGCGCGGCACGGAACTTGGCGCCGCGCCGCCGGACACCGCGAGTCGTACCTGCGGACGGGATGGTTGGGGCTGTGACAGTGGCCATCGAAGTGCTCTCGGTTCGGTTCGGCAGGGGGTGGTCGTCTCGTGCGCCGCACAGGGCACCGCGCACGAGACGACGAGGCAGACCTCAGCCGGACAGGTTCTGCTGGGCGGCGGTCATCTTCTTCACGAACGCGTCGACGTTCTTGTCGCCGTTGAGTGCGGTGACCGCGTCGAGATAGGTCTGCGCGAACTCAGCCGGCGCGCCTTGGTGGTGGGCCACCGAGCTGACGATCTTCAGCGAGCGCAGGTCCTGCGCGGCTGCCTTCTGGTAGGGCGGGAAGCCGTCGAGCGACACGTCCGTGCGAACCGGCGATGAGCCCTTGGCGAGGTTGAAGTCCTTCTGCACCGTCGGGTCGAGCAGCGCCTTCAGCCAGATGTCCTCAGCCTGCGGGTCGGGGGCATTGTCAGCCGGCTTGACGAAGGCGTCGCCCACGAACAGGAAGGTGTCGCTCGTGCCGGGGAAGGCGAGGTAGCCGAAGTCGGTGCCTTCCTTGAAGCCCTTGTTCACCATCTCGCCGTACGCCCAGTCGCCCATGAGATTGGCGGCGCACTTGCCCTTCGGGACGTTCAGCGCGGCCTGGTCCCAGGTCAGCGCCGAGTGATCGGAGTTGACCAGGCCGAGCAGCGTGACATAGTCCGTGACGGCGGTCCTGACCTTTGCGTCGTCGAACGGCGACTGGCCGGCGAAGAGTTTCGTCCACCCGTCCGGTCCGACCTCGGAGAGGATCAGCGACTCGAGCAGCTGGGCGGAGGCGAAGACGTCCTTGTCGCCGAGGCACAGCGGAGTCTTGCCGGTGGACTTGATCTTCCTGAGGTCGGCGATCATCGTCTCGACGGTCGTCGACTTGTCCCAGGTGACGCCGGCCTGACGGAGCAGCTTCGGATTCGTCCACAGCACGTTCGCGCGGTGCGCGTTGACCGGGACCGCGTAGTACTTCCCGTCGTGCTGGACCATCTTGGCGATCGTCTCCGGGAGCTTGGCGGCCCACCCGTTGTCGTCGTACAGCTTGGTGATGTCGGCGACGGAGCCGTCCTCGACCGCGGACGCGAGATCCTGGTCAGGGTGGAGCTGCCACGAGTCGGGCGGATTCCCGCCCTGCAACCGGGTCTGCAGTGCCTGCTGGGCGTTGCTGCCACCACCGCCGGACACTGCGGCGTTGACCACCTGGTCGTTCGAATCGGACTTGAACTTCGTGAACAGCACGTCGAGTGCCTTCGACTCCGATCCTGAGGTCCACCATGAGAAGACCTCGAGCTTGCCGGTACCCCCACCGCTGCCGTCGCCATTGCCTGACCCCCCACATGCCGTCGCGGTGAGACTCACTGCCAGCGCAACGGCTGCCAGAGTCATCGAACGCTTCGCACTCATTCCTGTCTCCCTCTGTCCGGCGACCGCCCGCGGCGGCGGTCGCGCCGCCCCTGCGCACCAAGGGCGGATCGGCGCGTACGGCGCCTTAGCTGGCTGCTGCCCCCGGAGCTCCAGTGGTCCTGGTGTGTCAGCCTGCACGCGATGCTAGATCGTTCTAGCACCATCTGCTAGACCGTTCTAGCACTGCCATCTCGCGGTGGTCAACCCCTTATGGGGCACGATGCCGAAAATTGATAGATCGATCTAGCATGCACGCGCGCAGACCGGTGCCCCGCGACGTCGTGCAGGGGCTCGCTCAGACGCTTCGAGCGCCGTCCACCGGGGCTGCGGCGCCGTGCAGGATGTGGTGCGCGCCCTTTTCCCCGATCATGATCGAGGTCGCCTGGGTGTTGCCGCTGATGAGCGTCGGCATGACGGATGCGTCTATGACGCGTAACCCCTCCAGGCCGCGGACCCGCAGCTGCTGATCGACCACCGCCAGGTCGTCGCGGCCCATCTTGCAGGAGCCCACCGGGTGGTAGTCGGTCTTGGCCCACTGCTTGATGTAGTCGCGGATCTCGGCGTCGGTCCGCACGTCTCTGCCCGGCATGTGCTCGCGCTTGATGAACGGCGCGAACGCCTTGGTGGCGAGCATCGACCGGCCCCAGCGGAAGCCTTCCATGGAGATCTTCCAGTCGTAGGGGTCGGACAGGAAGTTGGGATCGATTGCCGGTGGGACGGCGGGATCTGCCGACCTCAGGGTCACCGAACCGATGCTCTTCGGACGCAGGTTGCAGGTGTTGATGGTCATCCCATGGCCCTTGACCCGCATCCGGCCATGGTCGATGACGAACGCCGGCAGGGCGTGCATCTGGATGTCCGGAGTCGGCACCGCCTCGCTGCTGCGCACGAACATGCCGGCCTCGCAGACGCAGGCGGTGATCGGTCCGGTCCGGTAGAGGAGGTACTGCAGACCGGCCGCCGCGGCCTTGAGAGGCCGGTCGGACTCGTTGTAGCTGACCGGGATCGTCTCAGCAGTCAGGTAGACGTCCATGTGGTCCTGGAAGTTCTTTCCCACACCGGGGAGGTCATGGGCGACGTCGATGCCGAGCGCTCTCAGCTCGTCGGCCGGCCCTACACCGGACAGCAGCAGCAGTCGTGGCGAGTTCACGGCACCGCCGGACAGCACCACCTCGCGGTCCGCGTGCGCGATCCGCGGCTCGCCCTTCACGGTGTACCGCAGCCCGGTCGCCCGGCCGTTCTCGATGATCACCTCGGTGCCGAGCGAGTGCGGCTGGATGGTGAGGTTCGGGCGGGTCCGCGCGGGTCGCAGGTAGGCCGTCGACGCGCTCTCGCGGCGGGCATCGCGTTGCGTGACGTCGTACCAGCCGACGCCCTCCTGGACGGCGCCGTTGAAGTCGGGGTTGAAGGTCAGCCCCAGCTCCTGTGCGGCGCGCACGAAGGCCTTGCTCAGCGGGTTGTGCTGCACCTGCTCGGACACGCTCATGGCGCCTTCGCTGCCGTGGAACCGGTCGTTCAGGCGCTCGTTGCGCTCGGCGCGCCGGAAGAACGGCAGCACCTTCTCGTAGCTCCAGTCGTCGTTGCCCAGGTCCGCCCAGCGGTCGTAGTCCTCCCGCTGGCCGCGGATGTAGATCATCGCGTTGATCGAGGTGCTGCCACCGAGTGTCCGACCCTGGGGATACCACATCGGGCGGTTGTTCAGCTGCGCCTGGGGAACCGTCTCGAAACCCCAGTTGTATGCCGGACTGGTCAGTTTGGTGAACCCGACCGGCATGTGGATCAGCGGCGACCAGTCCCGGCCTCCGGCCTCCAGCAGCAGCACCGTGGTGGACGGGTCAGCGGAAAGCCGGTTGGCGACCACGCATCCGGCTGCGCCGGCGCCCACGACGATGTAGTCGTAACGATCAGGGGACATGGTGATCATCCTTCGAAGAAGTGCTTGTCCCGCCGAGACCGGCCAGGTGGCGGTCCACGGCGTCGAGGGCGTCGAGGAACCAGTAGTCGCCCCACATCACGGACTCGTCCACACCGAGCTTCTTGGCCTCGTGGTAGCTGCCGTGCCGGAGCAGGCCTTCCCAGTCGGGGTCGGCGTGGGAGAGGAACTCGTCGTCGCACAGCCGGGTCAGGATCCGCAGTGCATAGTCGGCGTAGCTCCGGGCGGCTGCCTGGTCCTGGACGAGACCGGCCAGCTGCCAGAGCCCGCCGGCGGCGATCGCCGCGGCCGAACTCTCCCACGGCCGGGTCGGATTCGGCTCCTCCCAGTCATTCGGCGGTACCAGTGCATCCCCGGTCCGCTCGATGTAGAGGTCGGCGCAGGCGCGGGCGGTCTGGAGGAACCGCCGGTCGCCGGTGTAGCGGTAGGCGGTGCCGAATCCGTAGAGGGCCCATCCCTGGCCGCGAGCCCATGACCCATCGTCGGCGAAGCCCTGCTGAGTGGTCTGCCGCAGGAAGGCGCCGGTCTCGAGGTCGAAGATGCCCTCGTGGGACGCGCTGCCGTCGCCTCTGACCAAGGCGCGTCGCGTGGTGAGGCAGTGCTCGTAGGCGATGCGCACCAGGTCGGGGTCACCGGTGCGCTGGGCGGCGTGGAAGACCACGCCGACGTTCATCATGATGTCGATGAACAGGCTGTCGGGGGCCAGGAAGCTGCGCAGGTAGCGGCCCTTCTCGTTGTACCGCGAGGACAGCGTGCGACCTGCCTGGACGACCACCTTGTCGCGGGACTCGTCGCCCGTGAGCTCGAACCAGCGCCGCCACGTGGACCAGAAGAGGAACCCCAGGTCGTGGACGCCGCGATCGTGCTGTCGCTCCTCGATCAGGAGCGAGTAGTGTTCGGCGGCGTCGCGCAGGTCCTGCCGGCCGGTGCGGTCGGCGAGCAGCCAGAGCTGGCCACCGAGGAAGCCCTCGCACCAGTTGGTCCAGGCCTCGGCGTCCACCGCCCACTTGCCAGCCTCGGTGTACAGCGGGAAACGGTCGGGGTGCTTCCCGATCAGCGCCGGGACCTTCTGCTCGGCCGTGGCCCACGCCCGGGCGGCGCCGGATCGATAGCCGTCGGGGACGACGATTCCGTCGGGGATCGCCACCGGCAGCGGGCCGCTCAGAATCCGGTGGCTCATCGCTCGGCTCCTCCTGGCACCCAGCGAGTGGTGCGGGGCCCGACCTGCAGCTGGATCGTCTTGGTCTGGGTGAACGCGCTGATCGCCTGCCGTCCCAGCTCGCGTCCCTCACCGCTGGCCCCGTAGCCGCCGAAGGGCAACTCGGGGTAGCCGTCCATCCAGCGGTTCACCCACACGGTGCCGGCTCGGAGCCGGCGGGACGCGACCAGCGCCGCGTTGATGTCGGTGGTCCAGATCCCGGCGGACAACCCGTACATCGTCGAGTTCGCGATCTCGATCGCCTGGTCGAGAGTGTCGAACGTGAGCACGGACAGCACCGGACCGAAGATCTCCTCCCGTGCGATGGACATGCCCGGGGTGACGCCCGCGAAGACCGTCGGCTCGTAGAACCGGCCTACGTCCGTTCGACGCCGCGTCCCGCCCAGCAGCAGCTCGGCGTCGGAAGCGTGCCCCTCGGCGACGTACCGTTCGATGACCGACAGCTGCTCGTCGCTGGTGATCGCTCCGACCTTGGTGGCCGGGTCGAGCGGGTCGCCGACGGGCACTCGCGCAGCGCGGGCGACGATCTCGGCCTGGACCTCGTCGGCGATGCTCGAGTGGACCAGCATCGAGGGCGGCGTCCAGGTCGGCGTCGGCGCAGACGATCTGCGGGTTCTTGCCGCCGAGCTCGAGCTCGACCCGCTTGAGCTGCTGCCCCGCGGCTGCGGCGACCTTGCGGCCGACTGCTGTGGAGCCGGTGAAGGACACCATGTCGCTGCCGGGGTGACCGCTCATCGCGGCGCCGATGCCTCCGGCACCCGTGACGATGTTCACGACCCCTTCGTCGCAGCCTGCCTCGAGCAGCAGCCGTCCGAGCTGGACGGTGGTGCCGGGAGTCAGCTCGCTGGGCTTCACCACCGCGGTGCAGCCGACTGCGAGGGCGAACGGCAGCTTCTGGCTGACGATCAGCAAGGGGAAGTTCCACGGCGTGATGATCGACACGACTCCGAGCGGCTCGTTGACGACCATCGCCAGCACGTCCGCACCGAGGTCGTTGTGCGCGTCGCCGTAGGAGTGCCGGGCCAGCGTCGCGGCGTACTCCCACAGGTCGGCCGACCCGTCGACCTCGTCCAGCGCCTGCGAGATCGGCTTGCCGGACTCCAGCGCCTCGATCCGGGCCAGTTGCTCCCGGTCGCGCCGGATCAGCTCCCCGACCCGGTGCAGCACTCTGGCACGCTCTGCTCCCGGGCGGTGTGGCCATGGGCCGGTGTCGAAGGCCCGGCGCGCTGCGGTGACGGCCCGATCGACGTCCTCGGTCGCGGCGCGGGCGTAGCGGGCCACGACGACGTCATGCGCGGGCGAGACCCGCTCGAAGGTCTCGCCGGCCGCCGCGGGGACCTCCTTGCCGTCGAGGAGGAGCTGGTTGTCCGAGACGATGTGCTCGGAGAGATGGGTGCTGGTCATGTCGCTCTGTCTTCCTTCTGTCTGTCAACGTCCGGCGAACTGTGGGATCTCGCCCGACCGGAACCCGTCGATGCCGGTCCGCAGGTCCTCGGTTGCGGTGGTGACGGCACCGGCCAGGTGCTCCAGGACCCGCGAGGGGGCCCCATCGGCGGCGGCGTCGATGATCTGCTTGGCCAGCGACACCGCCACTGGTGCGCCGGCGGCGATCCGGGCGACGAGCTCGGCGACCGTGTCCTCCAGGACCCCGAGCGGCGCGCATGCGGCGGCGATGCCCCAGGACTCGGCGGTGGTCCCGTCGATCGTGCGCCGGGCAAGCACGATGTCCTTCGCACGGGCCCGGCCGACGAGCTCGGTGAGGCGCTCGGTGCCGCCCCATCCGGGAACGGTGCCCAGACCCACCTCGGGCAGGCCGAGGCGCGCGGTGTCGGCGACCACCCTCAGGTCGCAGGCCAGGGCCAGCTCCAGCCCGCCGCCGAAGGCCACCGCATGCACAACCGCGACCGACGGCTGGCTGAGGGCGGCCAGCGCGTCGAACACCCGATGTCCGCGCGCGGTCCAGTCGAGCATCTGCACCGGGGAGAGGCCAGCGAACCGGCCGATGTCAGCCCCGACGCAGAAAGCCTTGGGGCCTTCCCCGCGCAGCACCACGACGCGGGCATCGCTCGCGGCGATCGTCGCGATGTGCTGGGCCATCGCGTCGAGCATCTCGGGGGTGAGCGCGTTCAGCTTGGCCGGGCGGCGCAGGGTGAGCGTGGCCGTAGCGTCGGAAACGGCCAGTTCCACGGCGCCGTACGTAGCCGGACGGTCGCCGTTCATCGCATCCGCCCTCGTGGCTGCTGGTCCTCGTTACGCGGGGTTCGAAGACGCAGCCCCATCGGCTCCTGGCGGAAGATGCGCCGCTCCATGGTCCCGATGTCGTCGGCGACCTTCAGCGTGCAGGCGGCCTTGGCCAGCACGTCCCGCTCCAGATCCACGCCGGGCGCGAGCTCGACGACAGTGAGGCCTTCCGGTTTCAGCTCGATGACGCACCGTTCGGTGACGTAGCGGACCTGCTGGCCCTGGTCCAGGGCTCGACGTCCCGAGAAGGTCACGGCACTGACGTGCTTGACGAACTTCGGGATGCTGCCGTCCCTGCGGATCACGAGGCGACCGTCCTCGATGCCGATGTCGCGGCCGCCGGCGGTGAAGGTCCCGCTGAAGACGATGGATCGCGCGCTGGAGGTGATGTCGGCGAAGCCGCCGACGCCGGCGGTGACGTGCCGGCGACCGGGCAGGTGGTGGACGTTGACGTTGCCCTCTTCGTCGACTTCCAGGAACGACAGCAAGGCGTGGTGGAAGCCGGCACCTTGCAGCAGCGTGAACTGATCGATGCTGGGCATCAGGGCCTGGGGGTTGAGCGCGCAGCCGAACGCGAAGCCGGTCAGCGGCACGCCCCCGACAGCACCCTGCTCGATCACCCAGGTGACGTCCTCGCCGTGCCCCTCTTCGACCAGCACCCGGGGTACCAGGGCGGAGATGCCGAAGCCGAGGTTGACGATGTCCTCGTCCTGCAACTCCAGTGCGGCGCGGCGGGCGATCACCTTCTCCAGCCCCCACTCCGCGGGCTCGATCACGTCCAGCGGGCGGCGGACCTGGCCGCTGATGGCCGGGTCGTACGACGTCTGGGTGGTCTGCAGCTGGTTCGGGTCGACCACGATGGCGTCGACCAGGATGCCCGGGACGCGAACCTGCTGCGGGTCGAGCTGCCCGGCGTCGGCCAGCCGCTTGACCTGGGCGATGACCACGCCGCCGTTGTTGTGCGCCGCGTACGCCTGGTCGAGCGCCCCTAGCGCGGAGCCCTCCTCCTCGAAGGTCAGGTTCCCGAGCGCGTCGGCGGTGGTGGCTCGGATGATGGCGACATCCGGACGGATGCTGGGGAAGAAGAGGTACTCCTCACCACGGAAGCGGGTGACCTCGACCAGGTCCTCACGGGTCGCCTTGTTCATCCGGCCGCCGTCGCGGCGTGGGTCGATGAACGTGTCCAGGCCGACCTTGGTCAGGACTCCCGGCTGGCGGGTGGATCCGGCGCGGTGCATCTGGAAGACGACGCCGGACGGAAGGTTGTACGCCTCCACCTCGTCGCTCTCGATCAGCTGCCAGATCAGCGGCGGTTCGGCCTTGGACGGGCCGCTGGGGTACGAGCCGGCGATGATCCTCGACAGCAGCCCAGGCCGCGAGAGGTGGTCGATGCCACGGATGCCGTACATGTCGCCCGCGGCGATCGGGTGCACTGTGGTCAGCCCGACCGGAGCGCCTTCCTCGGCGAACCGCTCGCCGATGCCCCGCAGCGCGGCGTCCGGACAGCCGAGACCCGACGACGACGAGACGGTCACCGTGGCTCCGTCACCGATCAGGCCTGCCGCCTCCCGGGCGGTCAGCACTGGTACTTCACGCATCGGTGTTCCTTCGTTCGCGGCGTGGATCGGTGGTCATCGGATCGGCACCGATCGGCCGCTGGTCGCGGCCTCGAGGACGGCCGCGGCGACAGCGAAGGCGCGCAGGCCGTCCTCACCGGTCGCCGTGGGCGGCCCGTCCCCTCGTACGGCGGCCTCGAACGCCGAGAGGACGACGTCGTACAGCGGACGGCGGTCGGGAACGTCGATCTCCCGCGTGCCGGTCTTGTCACGGAGCAGGACCTGGCCGACGGGATCCTGAGTCATGACGTCGGCGGCCACGATGCTGCCCTCGTCACCATGGACCTCGAACACCGTGGGCGTGTACGGCGATGTGAACGCGTCGTGGGTCTGGACCATCACGTCATCGGCGTACCGGACGACGGACATCGCGACATCCTCGCTGTGGCTGTCCCACGGTCCCTGCCGGGCCGACAGCGCGACAGCCTCGATCGCAAGGCTGCGCAGCAGCGGGTTGACCACCGAGGCGTCGTGGCAGGTGATGTCGAGCACGACACCCGCGCCCGGGCCGCTGCTCAACCGCCACCCCCGGAGCCGCTCGGGCAGCAGTACGGCGTGCCGCACGCTGACCGCCAGGACCCGGCCGATCGCCCCACCGTGGACCAGCTCGCGGATCGTGCGGTGGGTGCCGGCACCGGGAAGGTGATGGTTGACAGCGAGCACGACTCCTGCCTTCGAGCAGGCCTCGACCACGCGGCGCGCGTCCTCGAGCGAGGTGGCGATCGGTTTCTCGCACAACACGTGCTTGCCGGCCGCGGCCGCGGCCTCCGCCTGCGCGCGATGCCGCTCGTTGATGCTGGAGATGTAGACCGCATCAATGTCTTCGCGGGCGAGCATGGTGTCGAGATCAGAGGTCGCGTCGGGGATCTCGTTCCTCGCGGCGTACGCCGACGCGTGGTCCAGGGACGAGCTCACGCACGCCAGTACCTCGTGGCCCGCGCCCCGCATCGCCGGAACGACCCGGGTGGCTGCGATGTCGCTCGCTCCGATCAGCCCCCAGCGCAAGGCTCCGCCGCCCATCACGTCACTCCGTCCGACCGCCGGGCCCCGCCGATCCAGCTGGTCGTCGAGGCGCGGACCCGCAGCTCCGGCGACAGGATCGTCCGCCGGTAATCCGCCTGCGGATCCTCCATCCGGGCGATCAACAGTCGTGCCGCCTCCACACCGATCCGCTCGGGGAAGGTGGCGACCGTGGTCAAGGCGGGATGCTCCAGCGCCGCCTGCGGAATGTCGTCGAAGCCCGCAACCGCGACCTGCTCGCCCACGTCGACTCCGTGTCGGCGCAGGGTGGCGATGACACCTGAGGCGACCGCGTCGCTGTAGGCAACGATGGCATCAGGCAGCGGACCACGCTCGAGCAGCTCGCTGGTCGCGGTCATGCCCCCAGCAGTGCTCGCCTCGCTGGGCAGCGACAGCGACGGGTCGATCCGCACGCCATGCTTCTCCAGCTGCTTCGTCAGCCCGCGCTCGCGCTCCCGGCGCGCGGACGAACCCCGCGGGCCGCCGACGAACGCCGCGGTCCGCACGCCCTGATCGATCAGGTGGTCGGCGAGCAGTTGCCCGGCCTTGACGTTGTCGGCCCCGACATAGTCCGCGCCATGACCCGTCACGCGGCGGGCAAACAGGACGTGAGCGATCCCGGAAGTGCCAAGAGTCCGCGCCAGGCCTCGTGCGGTCGTGCCGCTTGCCGGGAGCAGCAGGAGGCCGTCGACCCGATTCTCGACCATCGCCGACAGCAGGCGTTCCTGCTGCTCGAGCACGTCGTGGCTGTAGCCGAGCAGGAGCGTGTAGCCGGCCTGTGACGCCTCGCTCTCGATGGCCATCGTGAGCTCCGCAAAGTAAGGGTTACGCACGTCGGTGGCGATCAGGCCGAGCGTCATTGCCCGATGTGCTCGCAGGTTCGCCGCCCGCCGGTCGTACACGTAACCGACGTCTGTCATCACCTTCCGCACGCGTTCCTTCGTCGCGACCGAAACGCGGTTGCTGTCGCGAAGCACCAGTGACACCGTCGCCCTGGAAACCTGCGACTCGCGGGCGACATCGTTGATGGTGATGCGGCGCCCTGCGCCTCCCTGACTCACGTCGACCTCCGATAGTGATGCTAGATCGATCTATCACATCATGCTAGACCGTTCTAGCAGACCGTCCGATGTGGGTCAACCCGCGACCGGCTCAGGAAGTCGACGCGAGACAGGCCAAGGTGTTCGAACGCCTCCCTGGAGTGGCTCGCCCGGCACTGGTGAACAGCTCCTTCCAGTGCTTGTGACTGATTTCACAAGCACTGGAGGCAGTTATCGCGCAGACACCGATCGATCGTCTTGTTCAATGGTGGTGGAGGGCCTTCGGCCCCCAGGCATCCACCCGAACGCACCACCGATAGAGAGATGACGATGAACCTCGCCAACACCGCCGCCACACAGATCCACGACCTGGAGATGTCGTACGTCGAGCGCGTGAACCTGGCCGTCGCGGAGGACCGCTACGACTTGGTCGACCGGCTGGTCGCCGACTTCGAGACCGAGCGCGAGCAGCTCCAGCTCGCCGCCTGACACCCAACCAAGCCACCCCAGCCGACCGTTCGCCGGCGGCCGCCTCCCGGCGACCGCCGGCACGGCTTTACGGAGGTACGGGCGCTGCCGACGAGACCCGGTTCTGGCAGGGCCTCGGCAACGACTCCACCCTCGGCGCCGAACGCCCCTCAGTCCCCGCCTGGTTAGCCCGCCGCTGTTGACGCTGGAGTTCTCCAGCTGAGTGGCTTCGCCGAGGGGTCGCCGGCGCCGCGAGCTCGTGGTGGGTTTTCGCGACGTGTTGTGACTGTTCGGAGGGCAAACGGTCCGAGATCCCGCACCGGAGTGCGAGAACCCACAACACGCGGACGAATCGCTGCGCCTCCGACCGCCATCGCGACGACCTCGCCCTGCACGGCGATCTCGAACGACTCTCCCCGCTCGACCTCGGCCAAGATCCGCGGGGTGTCGCTGCGCAGCTCGTGATCGCTGATCGTTCGCATCCGCCTACTCCGATCCCCGAATGACATGGCACGAACATCGTAGGGTTGCGCGCATGGATGAGGCTGAGCGAGCCAGTCGTTCCGGCAGGCCGGAATGCACCTGTTCCCTCATGAAGGTGAGGCGAGCCAGGCGTCGGTGCCGGCGTGCAGGCGGGCCTTGAGATCCGGCCGCGCGAAGGATGCGTCGATGGCGTTGTGGTTGAGGGTCGCGAGCAGGGGGTCGTCGTACGCGAAGGTGTCGCGGATGCGCGCGAGCTCGTCGGTCAGGGTAGTGTCGAGGACGTTGGGGATGTCGGTGCTGATCGTGACCGCTAGGCCTCGGAGACGAGCCGGGGCAGCGGGTGGGTGTCGTACGACGAGGCCGAGGGCGACGTTGGAGGACGGGCAGACTTCGAGCGGGATCCGGCGGTCGCGAAGCTCGGCGACGAGGCCGGGGTCGTCCAGGGCGTGGATGCCGTGGCCGATGCGTTCTGCGCGGCCGGTGCCGAGCGCCTCGCGAATGCTGTCCGGGCCGGCGGTCTCGCCGGCGTGGTGGACGAGGTGCAGGCCCGCCTCGGCGGCCGCGTCGACGAGGGCCTTGAACGGAGCCAGCGGGTAGGACTCGTCCCCCGCCAGACCGATCCCGATCACCCCGCGATGCGCGTACGACGTGGCCAGGCCGAGCGTGCGCGGGGCGCGCTCGACTCGGCGGCGGGAGTGGTCGAGCAGGACGCGTACTTCGATCCCGTGCGCGGCCGAGCCCTCGGCCAGGCCGTCGAGCACGGACTCCAGCGGCATAGCGAGATCGCCGAGACGTTCTCCGTGGGAGGAGGCGCTGAAGGACACCTCCGCGTACGACGTGCCCTGCGCGGCTTCGTCGGCGCAGAACTCGCGCGCCACCCGGGCGAAGTCGGCGGGACGTCGCAGGCAGGCCCGGATCAGCCCGTTGTTGTCGCCGAAGTCGCGGAAGCCGTCGAAAGCCGCTCCCCCGGCCAGGTGTTCGGGGACCTCGACACCGTTCGCCGAACCCAGCTCGCGGAGCGTCGGCCAGCGGATCGTGCTCTCCAGGTGCACGTGCAGGTGAGCCTTCGGCAGCCGGGCGAGATCACGCACGCCGGCCACTGTAGACAGGCCGGGTACGACCTGCCCGATATGTCGGGCAGGTCGCACCGGTCCTGGTCTGACCTCAGTCGCTGCAGGAGACGGGGTCGTCGAAGTGGCCCGGCGTGGTCGGGTAGGCCTTGCCGTTGGCGTGGTCCTTGACGTCCTCGGTGTAGACGAAGGCGAGCTCCCGGAAGGCCGAGGTTCCCGCCGTGGTGACGTCCGTCGCCGTCCGGCCCGCGCCGGATCCCCACGCCAACTGGGTGAGGAAACCGTACAGGTCGGGTGCGAGCAGGCGGATGTCGTTGAAGCCGCCGTACGACGCGTTGCAGTGCGTGTAGAGGTTGTATGCACCGGTCCAGTCGATCAGCCGGTCGCCGGGGTTGGGCCCGTTCTCCGCGACGTCGCCCTGCATGACGTCACGGTCCCAGCCGCCGTAGATCCAGTCGGTGCCCTGGTGGTGCTGGTTGTTCGCCAGCCCGCCCGGTGCGGCGTCGTCGGTCTTGTCGGTCATCACGAACCAGCTGCACGGGTCGATCGTCACGTTGCCGGTCGTCTGCGGCCAGTTGCCTGGCGCGCAGTTGCCCGGGTAGGCGCCCCGTGGGTTGAAGTCGATGATGTCCGAGCCGATCACGTCCTGCTTGGCCGCCACCGACTCGCCGACCCCGCCGAACACGTGGTCGAGGAACCGGTCGTTCGTGCCGCGCGAGGTGGCGTCGAACACACCGTTCTTCAGGCAGTCGGGCGTGGCCGCGTCGACGACCGGGTCACAGCCCTTGCCGCCCCACAGCACGTCCTCGCCGTCCGCGCCGAACACCATGTCGCCGCCGCTGTCACCGTTCGCCAGGTCGTCGCCGTACCCGGCGTGGATGTTGTCGGCGCCGTTGCCGCCGCGGATGGTGTCCCGGCCGCCCTCGGTGATGCCGTCGTGCGGCATCGCCGGGCCGGTCGAGGTGCCGATCCACTGGTCGCCGTCCACGTCGTGTTTCAGGTCCGCGCGGCGGTCGTACAGCCCACGCCGGAAGCCGGTGTAGGTCTCCACCGGCGGCTGGGTCAGCGACGTCGTGAAGGAAGCCGGCTGGTCACCGTCGTCGAGGTACTGGTCGACC
>WNGA01003251.1_pt1 | contig 29352 bp, 28 predicted proteins | sample 5400061 | NCBI WGS metagenome assembly WNGA01 (sample SAMN13153366, study PRJNA577476) | soil metagenome | isolation source: 100 cm soil or saprolite under grassland replicate 2 | place: USA:California | collected 2016-06-15
CCGGTCAGGAGCGCGTTGTTGGCGGTTCGGCCCTCGACGAACTGGAGGGTGTTCTGCTCGATCAGAGCCTTCTGGCTGTCGATGCCGTGGAGGTCCGACAGGCGGATGCGGTGCACGTTGGCGACGGGCTGAATAAATCCGCGGCGCGAGGTCTTGCGCCAGCGGAAAGCGACGCTCGCCTTCCAATCCACCGGACTGGAGGCGGGTGCAAGCAGCGCCTCCACGCGCTCGAGCAGCGCTTCGCCGCGCTTGATCAGCCGTTCGAGTTCCGACATGGCCCCTAAGTCCTGTATTCGGAGTTGATGGTAACGTAATCGTGCGATAGGTCGCAGGTCCACACCTCTGTCGCCATATTCCCGCGGTTGAGCACGACGCGCACCGTGATCTCGCTTTTTCGCATCACGCGCTGTCCGTCCTCCTCGCGGTAGCCCGGGGCGCGGCCGCCCTCTCTGGACACCGACACGTCGTCGAGGTAGAGCTCGACGCGGCCGACGTCGAGATCGCGGATCCCGGCGTTGCCGACGGCGGCGAGGATCCGCCCCAGATTCGGGTCGGAGGCGAAGAACGCGGTCTTCACAAGCGGCGAGTGCGCGATCGCGTAGGCAACGCCCGCGCATTCCGCCTCGTCTCTGCCTTTTTCCACGCGGACGGTGACGAATTTGGTCGCGCCTTCGCCGTCGCGCACAATCGCCTGTGCAAGCCACTGCGAAACTTCGACCACCGCATCGCGCAATGCCGCGAATCCCGGATGATGGGCGTCGCCGATCGTCGGCCCTCCGCCGGCGCCGGTCGCGATCAGCATGAAGGAATCGTTGGTCGAAGTGTCGCCGTCGATGCTGATGCGGTTGAACGAGCGCGCCGCGGCGTGGGCGACAAGGTGCTGCAGCGCTTCCAGGGAGACCGCGGCGTCCGTGGCGACGAATCCGAGCATGGTGGCCATGTCGGGGCGGATCATGCCCGCGCCCTTGGCGATACCCGTGACCGTCACCCCTAGGCTTTCCAGCCGTGCGCGTTGCGATCGCGCCTTGGGCACGGTGTCGGTCGTCATGATCGTTTCGGCCGCCCGCGCCCAATTGTCCTCGCACAGGTCGGCGACGCACGCCGGCAGGCCGGCGACAATGCGTTCCAGCGGCAGCGGCTCCATGATCACGCCGGTCGAAAACGGCAGCACCTGCCGGGAATCGCAGCCGAGCAGCCGCGCCGCTTCGCCGCAGCTCGCCTTTGCGCGGGCGAGCCCCTCTTTCCCGGTGCCGGCGTTGGCGTTTCCGGTGTTGACGATGAATGCCCGGAGAGACCTGCCGGAGGCGAGGTGCTCCTTCGCCACCTGCACCGGCGCGGCGCAAAAGCGGTTTTGCGTGAATGCGCCCGCCACCCGCGTCCCTTCCGCGAGGGTCATGAGAAGCAGATCTTTGCGCCCGGCTTTTCTGATCCCCGCCTCGGCGACGCCCAGCTTCACGCCCTTGACGGGAAGGAGATCCTCCGGTCTCGGAGGACTTAGGTTGACTGCCATGCCCCCGCTAACTCAGCTTCCCGTGACAATGCTTGTATTTCTTTCCCGATCCGCAGGGACAAGGATCGTTGCGGCCGATCTTGCCCATTTGCCGCACGAAAGGCGCCGGCTTGGACGCGGGCGGCGCATCGGCGCCGGCTCCGGCAAGCGCCTCTTCGTATCCGGCGTGCTGGTACTGCACGTTTTCGACAGCCGGAGCCTGGACCTTTTCCGCCTGCTCGACCTGCTCCCGAGTCTGCAGCTCGACCGTCATCAGGGTGCGCGTGACCTCGAGCTTGACCGTCTCCACGAGGTTGCCGAACAGCTCGAACGCCTCGCGCTTGTATTCCTGCTTCGGGTTCTTCTGGGCGTAACCGCGCAGGTGTATGCCCTGGCGCAGGTGGTCGAGCGCCGCGAGGTGCTCGCGCCAATGATTGTCGAGCGCCGACAGGAGCACGAAGCGCTCGAATTGGTGCACGGCGTCGACCGGTGCGCTTCCCATCTTGCGGCGATAAGCGTCGTGCGCTCCCTCGATGGCGCGCTTGAGGAGAGCACCGTCGTCGAGGCCCGCGTCGCTCTCGAGCCATTTCGACAGAGGCAGCTCGAGCTGGAGCTCGGAGGCATAGGCCTTTTCGAGGCCCGCCACATCCCATTGCTCCTCCATGCTTTCTTCCGGAATGTACGCGCGGAATATGTCGGTGGCCACGCCCTCGCGCAGCGCCGCGATCTGGTCCGAGACGTCCTGCGACTCGAGAATGGTGTTTCTCAGGTGATAGATCTCGCGCCGCTGGTCGTTGGCGACGTTGTCGTACTCGAGCAGTTGCTTGCGAATGTCGAAGTTGTGCGCTTCGACCTTGCGCTGCGCGCTCTCGATCGAGCGGGTGACCAGGCTGTGCTCGATCGGCTCGCCTTCGGGCATCCCCAGGCGCTGCATGATGGCGTTGACCCGCTCGCCGGCGAAGATCCGCAGCAACGGGTCTTCGAGCGAGAGGTAAAAACGCGAGGAGCCCGGGTCGCCCTGCCGGCCCGAACGGCCGCGCAACTGGTTGTCGATGCGCCGGGACTCGTGCCGCTCGGTGCCGATGATGTGCAGCCCTCCGGCGGCGATGACCTCGTTGTGCCGGACCTGCCACTCCTTGCGCAGGTCGACGATGCGGCGCTCTTTCTCCGCCGCGTCGAGATCCTCCATATCGCGCACGACGTCGACCTGCTTCTCGACGTTTCCGCCCAGCACGATGTCGGTGCCTCGGCCGGCCATGTTGGTCGCGATGGTGACCATCTTCGGGCGCCCGGCCTGCGCGACGATCTCGGCCTCGCGCGCGTGCTGCTTCGCGTTCAGGACCTGGTGCGAGAGCTTGTCCTTCTGCAGCATCCCGGAAAGCAGCTCAGAGTTCTCTATCGAGGTCGTGCCGACCAGTACCGGCTGGCCGCGTTCGTAGCAATCCTGGATGTCGCCGATGATCGCCTTGTACTTCTCGCCGGCGGTGCGAAACACCTGGTCGTTCCGGTCGGCGCGGATCATGGGCATGTGCGTCGGGACGACCACGACTTCGAGCCCGTAGATTTCCTGGAATTCGTAGGCCTCGGTGTCGGCCGTGCCGGTCATGCCCGCGAGCTTGCGGTACATGCGGAAGTAGTTTTGGAAGGTGATCGAGGCGAGCGTCTGGTTCTCGCTCTGGATCTGGACGTTTTCCTTCGCCTCGATCGCCTGGTGCAGTCCGTCGGACCAGCGTCGCCCCGGCATGAGCCGGCCGGTGAACTCGTCGACGATGATCACCTCGCCGTCCTGGACCACGTAGTGCCGGTCGCGGAAGAAGAGGTTGTGGGCCCGGAGCGCCGCGTTGAGATGGTGCATCAGGTTGACGTACGCCGGCTCGTAGAGGCTGCGCCCTTCGGGCAGCAATCCCGCGTGGGCGAGGAACTTCTCGGCGTGCTCATGCCCGTCTTCGGAGAGCAGCACCGTGTGGTTTTTCTCGTCGACGTGGAAGTCCCCCGGCGCGCCCTCCTTTTCCTGGCGCTTGAGCAGCGGCGCCACCTCGTCCATGCGTGTGTAAATCTCGGTGCGGTCCTCGGCCTGGCCAGAGATGATGAGCGGGGTGCGGGCCTCGTCGATGAGAATCGAGTCGACCTCGTCGACGATCGCGTAGTTGAGCCCCTTCTGGAAGCGGTCGCCGACCTGCATCGCCATGTTGTCGCGCAGGTAGTCGAAGCCGAACTCGTTGTTGGTGCCGTAGGTGATGTCGGCGGCGTAGGCGGACTGCTTGTCCGCGTGCGGCATCTGGGTCAGGATCACTCCGACCGAGAGCCCGAGGAACTTGTAGACCTTCCCCATCCACTCGGCGTCGCGGCTTGCGAGGTAATCGTTGACCGTGACGATGTGGACGCCGCGGCCGCTCAGAGCGTTGAGATACGCGGGGAGGGTCGCGACCAGGGTCTTGCCCTCGCCGGTGCGCATCTCCGAGATCTTGCCGTCGTGCAGGACCATCCCGCCGACCAGCTGCACGTCGAAGTGGCGCATGTTGAGCACGCGCTTCGCCGCCTCGCGCACCACGGCGAAGGATTCGGGCAGGAGCTCGGCGAGCGCCGCTTTCTCCGCCGCGTCGCGCTCTTCTTCGGCGACGTCCTCGATCCGTTTCGCAAATCGCTCTTTCAGTTCGAGCGTCTTCGCCCCCAGGGCGAGATCCGAGAGCGCCGCCATCGACGGCTCGAGCTTGTTGATGTCGCGCACCGACTTGCCGTAGTGCTTCAGCAGCCGGTCATTGCGGCTGCCGAAGACCGCCTTCAATACGCGGGAAATCATCGAGGAATGACGGCCGTGGCGTGCAAAAGTTTGGAGTTTATCACGCCCGAACAGCGCTTCCTGCGGCACGGGCGGGAAGGAGCGCGGGGACCCGCGCTATGAATACCGACTGCGGTAGGAGCGGCGCTAGCGCGTCGAGGCCTGCAGAAACCGGATCGGGTTCTGTGAGACGCCCCTGTAGCGGACTTCGAAGTGCAGATGCGGACCGGTGGCGCGGCCGGTCGAGCCGGATTCCGCCACCTTGCTTCCGCGCTGGACAACGTCGCCTTCCTTGACGAGAAGCCTCGAGCAATGCGCGTAGCGAGTGGTGAAATCGTTGCCGTGGTCGATCTCGACCATGTTGCCGTACTGGTAATGGGGCCCGGCGTAGGTCACGACGCCGCCCGCCGCTGCGAAAACCGGGGTGCCGGAGTCGACGACGAAATCCACGCCTTCGTGCATGGCGAGCATGCCGTTGAAAGGATCGATGCGCCAACCGAAGCTGGAGGCGCTCCAGCCGCCGTCCACCGGAGGAATCGTCGGCATGAGCTTCTTCTTCACCTTGGCGTCGAACAGCTGCGACTCGAGGATCCCGAGTGAGTCGCTGCGGTTTTCCATCTGTCTGGAAAGCTGGTCCAGCTGCCGGTTGAATTCCGGGATCGAGAGACCCTGCGGCGGGATGCTCGACACCGCACCGCCGCGGCCGGGGGGTTCGTTGAAGCGGAATTCCCCGGGCTTGAGCCCCGCCAGTGCGGAGAGGCGTTCCCCCAACGCGTCAAGCCGCATAAGCTGCGCCTGCATCTGGCCGAGTTTCACCGCCATCGCGTTGAGGTTTTCCCGCAGGAATTCTTCCGTCTTGCGCCGTTGCGCCTCCTGGGCCGACAAGACCAGCGAATCGAGCAGCGGGAGCTTGAACTCGGCGGCGTGGCGCACCGTGATCCAAAACAGGCCGAGCGTGAGGCTGAAAACGAGCAGCGCCATGAATACGGTGCCGGCGACCAAATGCCCATTGGTCAAGGTCAAAGACCTTGCCTTGGCCAATCTGCTCGAAACCAGAATAATATGCACGCCGCCCCTCTTCATGCATTCCCAGAACATGCATCCGAAAAACCCGTGCGCCTTCTTGAACCAGCCCGACGGCATCGCTTCGCTCATGCCGCAGGCCAGGCGCCTGATCGAGTTGCGCGGAATTCTCTCCGCCGTGCTGCCGCCATCCCTGGCGCGATGGTGCTCGATCGCCAACTACAAGCGGGGAAAAGTCGTTATTTTTGCCGCCAGCAGCGCCGTTGCCGCCAAGCTGAAACTCATGCGTCCGACGCTGGTGGAGCAACTTTCGCAACGAGGGGTCGAGGTTACCGGATTGGAGGTGCGTGTGCAAGCCCTCGATCATGAGCGCCAAGTCTTTGAAAAATATTCGAAAATGAGTGTGGAAGCCGCTGCCAAGGTCGCCGAGCTGTGCGAGCAACTCCCTGATTCAGAACTGAAAAGCGCGCTGGGAAGGATCGCGCGCCGGCACCGCAAATAAAATCCAAACTAAACAGACACAAATGCACGTTTCGGGCGCGAGAAGCCCGAGCGTTATCGGGGTGCGAGCCTGTGATATGCCGATCAGCTGGCGGGCAGAGCAAACAGACGCGAGAGGGCCGCCGGCGCGTCCTCCTCGCGCTCGAAAGTGACCCATTCCCAGGCATCCTTCGAGGCAAGCGCCGCCCGCAGCAGTCGGTTGTTCAGGGCATGCCCGGATTTGTGGGCGGAAAAGGCGCCGATCAGAGGATGCCCGATCAGGTACAGATCGCCGATCGCGTCGAGGACTTTGTGCTTGACGAATTCGTCGCTGTAGCGAAGCCCTTCAGCGTTCAGCACGCGATACTCGTCCACGACGATCGCGTTGTCGAGGCTCCCGCCCAGAGCGAGGCCCGATTCGCGCAGCGCCTCCACTTCCTGGATGAAGCCGAAGGTGCGCGCCCGCGCGACCTCCTTGACGTAGGAAGTATTCGCAAAATCGATGCAGGCCGTCTGCGCCGAGCGCTCGAAGGCAGGGTGGTCAAACTCGATCGAAAACGAGAGCTTGAAGCCTTCGAACGGCTCAAAGCGCGCCCATTTCTCGCCGTCCTTCACTTCAACCGCGCTCTTGATTCTGAAAAAACGCTTGGGCGCAGGTTGCTGCTCGATCCCGGCCGACTGGATGAGAAACACGAAAGGCGCGGCGCTCCCGTCCATGATCGGCACTTCCGACCCGGTGAGATCGACGTAGGCGTTGTCGATGCCCAGGCCCGCGAATGCCGACATCACGTGCTCGACGGTCGTGACCTTGACGCCACCGGTTTCGAGGGTGCTGCAAAGCCGCGTGTCGGTCACCTTGAAGGCGTCGGCGGCGATATCGACCGGCGCAGGCAGGTCGATGCGGCGAAATACGATCCCCGCGTTCGGCAGGGCCGGCCGCAGTGTCATCGCCACTTTCTCGCCGGTGTGGAGGCCGACGCCGGTGGCGCGAATCGCCGATTTTAGCGTGCGCTGCTTGAACATTCGCGGTCGCCGCAGCATGGTACCGCAGACGATTGAAAACGTGGAATTTTAGCACGGCGACAGGCTCACCGGCCCGGATTCCGGTGAGCGGCACCGTGCCTCGCGCTTTAGTGTAGCCGCTTGCGCTGGTAGGCGGGGACGAAGGCGACCGTACGGATCAGCACCGGCGCAGTCCGCGCGGCGAGCCGCAGCTCGGGTCTCGCGACCAGAGGCTTGCGCAGGTAACGGGGCATCCCGGTTCTCTTGGCTGTGCTCATGTGATTTCCTCCCAAAGCTAGTCGGCCTGCTTCCTCAAGAAGGCGGGGATGTCGTATTTATCCACGCCGCTGTTTTGCAGAGCCTCGATGGTCGAGGCCCGATTCTTGCGGATCACGGCGGGCATTTCGTCGAGAACCCGGTAATCCACGCCCGCCACCGGCCTGTTGTCGGTTCCCGTCTTCTGCACCACCAGCTGCGGCTTTGCCGGGCGCGCTATCTGCGGCTGGCCGAGCCCGGTCGCGATCACGGTGACGCGCAGCTCTTCTCCGATGGGGTCGTCGTAGACGGCGCCGAAAATGATGGTCGCGTCGTCGGCCGCGAAGCCGCGGATGGTGTTCATCACCTCCTTGGTCTCGCGCAGTTTGAGGCTCGATCTGTTGGCGGTGATGTTCACCACGACCCCGCGCGCGCCCGACAGATTGACCCCTTCCAGCAGGGGACAGGCCACCGCCTGCTCCGCGGCGATGCGCGCGCGATCGACTCCGGAAGCGGCCGCCGAGCCCATCATCGCCATGCCCTGCTCGGCCATCACCGTGCGCACGTCCTGGAAATCGACGTTGATGAGGCCCGGCACGTTGATGATCTCGGAGATTCCGGCGACCGCGTTCTTCAGCACGCTGTCCGCGGCGGAAAACGCTTCCTCCATCGACACGTCGTCGCCGAGCACCTCCTCGAGCTTCTCGTTCAGGATCACGATCACCGAGTCGACGTGCCGGGACAGCTCCTCGATGCCCACCTCGGCCGCCTGCATACGGCGCACGCCCTCGAACGAAAAGGGCTTGGTCACGACCGCGACGGTGAGGATGCCCATTTCCTGGGCCACCTCCGCGACCACCGGTGCCGCGCCCGTGCCGGTGCCGCCCCCCATTCCGGCGGTGATGAAGGCCATGTGCGCTCCGCGCAGCGCGTCGGCTATCTGGTCGCGCGCCTCGAGGGCCGCTGCACGCCCGGCTTCGGGCTTGGACCCCGCGCCCAGGCCCGTCGAGCCGAGCTGGACGTGGCTCTTGGTCTGAGTGCGCGACAGAGCCTGAGCATCGGTGTTGGCGGCAATGAACTCGACGCCGGCCACGCCGTTTCGGATCATGTGGTCGACGGCATTGCCGCCCGCGCCGCCGACACCGATCACCTTGATCACGGTGCCGCTCAACGTGTTTTCGACGATTTCAAACATGCTTGCCTCCTTCCGGGATGAAATAGAAAGACACCTGCCTGCCCTGCTAAAAATTGCGTTGGAACCATTCGCGCATCCTTCCGAACACTTGTCTGAACGAGCCGCCCTGCCGCGCGACCAGGCCGCGCTGCGTCTGCACTACGCCTTCGAGCAGCAGGCCGACGCCCGTGGCATAGCGCGGGCTGCGGACCACGTCCGAAAGCGAGCCCGAGTAGCGGGGGATGCCCAACCGCACCGGCATGTGAAAAATCTCCTCGCCCAGCTCGACCATGCCCTGCATCACGGCCGAGCCGCCCGTGAGCACCACTCCCGAGGACAGCAGCTCCTCGTAACCGGAATCGCGCAGCACCTGCTGGATAAGCGTGTAGAGCTCCTCGACGCGGGGCTCGATCACCTCGGCGAGCGTCTGGCGGGAGAGCATCCTGGGCGGGCGGTCGCCGACGCCCGCGACCTCGATCATCTGGCCGGCTTCGGCGAGCTGCCTGAGCGCGCAGCCGTGGCGGACCTTGAGCTCCTCGGCTTCGGCAGTCGGCGTGCGCAGGGCCATTGCGATATCGTTGGTGATCTGATCGCCGGCGATCGGTACGACGGCCGTATGGCGGATCGCGCCTTCGCGGAACACCGCGATGTCGCTCGTTCCGCCGCCGATGTCGACCAGGCACACGCCGAGCTCTTTTTCGTCCTCGGTGAGCGCGGCGAGCGAGGACGCAAGCGGCTGCAGGATCAGATCGTTTACCTCCAGGCCGCAGCGGCGCACGCACTTGACGATATTCTGCGCGGCCGACACGGCGCCGGTGACGATGTGCACCTTGACCTCGAGCCGTACGCCGCTCATGCCGAGCGGCTCGCGCACGCCGTCCTGGCCGTCGATGATGAATTCCTGGGTGAGGATGTGCAGCACCTGCTGGTCGGTCGGGATCGGCATCGCGCGCGCCGTTTCGATGGAGCGCTCGACGTCGATCGGCGTCACCTCCTTGTCCTTGATCGCGACCATCCCCGTCGAGTTGAAGCTCTTGATGTGGCTGCCGGCGATCCCGGTGAAAACGCGCTCGATCTTGCAGTCGGCCATCAACTCGGCTTCCTCGAGCGTGCGCTGGATGGCGTTCACCGTCGCCTCGATGTTTACGACGACGCCCTTCTTCAGGCCCTTGGACTCGTGGCCGCCCATGCCGATGATGTCCAGGCGCCCGTCGGGAAACAGTTCCGCGACCATCGCCACCACCTTGGAGGTGCCGATGTCCAGAGCGACGATGAGGTTCTTGTTTTCCCTCGCCATGTCAAACCCGCTTGCGCATCGGTTTCTCGGGCTCGAACTTCGGAGCATCTGGAGCGCGCAGCGCAAAGCCGTTGGGGTAGCGCAGATCGACATAGTCGGGACGGCGGGCGGAGTTGCCGAGGGTCTGCGGGTACACCGAAACGAATTTCGCGAGGCGCTCCTCGACGCGGTCCTTGTCCGAGTCGCGCCCGAGCTGCACGGTGAGGCCGTTGGAAAGCCTGAGCTGCCAGGCAAAGCGCGAATTGAGCGCGACCTGCCCGGGCTCGAGGGCGAGCGGGGCGAGCAGCTCGCGGAAAGCGGCGTAGCGGCGCGCCACGTCGCCTTCGCTGCCGGCGGGCCCGGAGAGGACCGGCAGCGGTGCGTCGACGCGCCCTGAAAAAAGCTCGCCATGGGTGTTCACCAGCCTTTGCTCATTTCCCTGGCGCCAGCGCGCGAGCGCCACGTGCTCCTCGATCCGTACCTCCAGGCGGTCGGGCCAGCCGCGCCGGATTTCCGCGCGGCGCACCCAGGGAACGCTTTCGAACAGCGCGCGTACCGCCTCCAGATCCACGGTGAATATCGTTCCCGTCACGCGGCCTTGAAGCGCCGCGACGATCTCGCCGCGCGTGACATGCCGGAGCTCGCCTCCGATCACAACCGTCCTGAGCGAAAACGCCGTGGACTGGACCAGGACGCGCGACCCGGCGTAAACGATAAGCGCGAGCACCGCCGCGTAAAGCAGGCTCGCGGTGAGGTTGGCAAGGCGCGGGCTATTCAACACGATCGCCTTCCTCCCCTTCGAGCCGCGCCAACTCGAGAATACGAAGGCATAGGTCTTCGAACGACAATCCGGCGTGACGCGCCGCCATGGGCACGAGCGAATGGTCGGTCATCCCGGGAGAGGTATTGACCTCGAGGAAGTTAGGCTTCCCCGCGCGGTCGAGCATCAGGTCTACGCGGCCCCAGCCGCTGCAAGCGAGCGCCCTGAAAGCGCGCAGCGCCTCGTCCTGGATGATGCGCTCGGCGTCCGGCGGCAAGCCGCAAGGGATGACGTAGCGGGTGTCGTCCGCGACGTACTTCGCTTCGTAGTCGTAGAACTCGCGCGGGGTTTCGAGCTTGATGAGCGGCAGGGGCGCGTCCCCGAGCATCCCGGCGGTCAGCTCGACGCCGTCCACGAAGGCCTCCGCGATCACGAGGCGATCGTAGTTGGCGGCAAGCGCATACGCCTCGGGAAGATCGCGCTCGCTCTTCACCTTGGTCATTCCGATCGACGAGCCTTCGTTGGCGGGCTTCACCATCAGGGGCAGGCCGAGCCGAGCCGCGACGGCGTGGAACTCGCTCGAACGAGTCAGCAGCTCGCAGTGCGGAGTCGGGATTCCGCACGCCTCCCACACGAGCTTCGCGCGCCACTTGTCCAGTGCGAGCGCGCTCGCGAGCACACCCGACCCGGTGTAGGGAATGCCGAGCAGCTCAAGCGCGCCCTGGATCGTGCCGTCCTCGCCGTAGCGGCCGTGCAGCGCGATGAATGCGCGGTCGAAGCGCTCGGCGACGAACGCGTCCAGGCCCCGCTCCTTCGGGTCGAAGGCATGCGCGTTGACGCCCTTCTTCTTCAGCGCGGCGAGCACCATCGAGCCGCTCTTGAGCGACACGGGACGCTCGGCCGAGCGCCCGCCCGTCAGCACGGCGACCTTTCCGAAGTCACTCGCCTTCACGGGGCGTCCCCGATGATTCTCACTTCGGGAACCAGCTCGACGCCGAAGCGTTCCTTCACCGCTTTGCGCGCGTGCCCGATCAGCGCCTCGATGTCGGCCGCGCGCGCCCCGCCCTTCGGATTGACGATGAAATTCGCGTGCTTTTCGGATATGCGCGCCCCGCCGATCGCATGGCCCTTGAGGCCGCAGGCCTCGATCAGCCGCGCGGCATGGTCCCCGGGCGGGTTGCGGAACACCGAACCGGCGTTCGGGAGCTCGAGCGGCTGCGTGGCGATGCGCTGCGCGAGCAGCTCCTTGATGCGCGCTCGGGCGCGCTTCTCGTCGCCCGCGCGGAAACGGAACCAGGCGGCGACGAACCATTCCGCTTCGCCGAGCCTCGATCCGCGCAGCTCGACGCGGCGATAGCCCACGTCGAAATCGGCCGGCGCTCGCTCGCTGAGCCTCCCTTCGCGGGAAGTCGTCGACACTTTCGCGACGACGTCCCAAGTTTCCGATCCGTAGCAGCCCGCATTCATCGCGAGCGCCCCGCCGACCGTGCCGGGCACTCCCGCGAGGAACTCCGCGCCCTCGAAGCCATGTGTCGCCGCAAACCGCGCGACCTTGGGGCAGGCGACGCTCGCTTCGGCGTAAATCAAGTCGCCCTCGACGCGCGTCGCGCCGTGCGGGCTATGCATCAAAACGACCGTCCCGCGAAATCCGCCGTCTCGCACGAGCAGGTTGCTTCCCAGACCCACAAAGCAGACCGGCTCTCCCCTGGGAAGCGTGACGAGAAACGCGGCGAGGTCGGCGCTGTCGGCCGGGACGTAGGCCCGCCCGGCGGCGCCCCCAGCACGCCAGCTCACGTGTCTCGCCATCGGCTCGTTCAGGCGCAGCACACCGCGCAGGACGGTGGCGGATTGGCCGATCGGCTCGCTCATTTTCATCTTCCGTCCTTCGCCAGCGCCAGCGGCACGCTGCCGATCGAGCCGGCACCCATGGTCACGACCACGTCTCCCGCCCGGGCGATCTTGCGGATGACGCCCGGCATATCTGCGATGTTCTCGACGAATACCGGCTCGGTCTTGCCGGCGACACGGATCGCGCGGGCGAGCGAGCGGCCGTCGGCCGCGACGATCGGCGCCTCGCCCGCCGCATAGACCTCCGCGAGCAGCAGCGCGTCCGCGCCGGAAAGCGTCTTTACGAAGTCCTCGAACAGGTCGCGCGTGCGCGTGTACCGGTGCGGCTGGAAAGCGAGCACGACGCGCCGCCCGGGAAAGGCGCCGCGCGCGGCATCGAGCGTCGCCTGCATCTCCGCCGGATGATGGCCATAGTCGTCCACCAGCGTGAAACTGCCGCCGGATTTTCCGCTGGGCCCCAGCGGGATTTCCCCGCAGCGCTGGAAGCGTCTGCCGACGCCGCGGAACTCGGCGAGCGCCGTGCGGATCGCCGCATCCCCGACGCCGAGCTCGGTCGCCACCGCGATCGCGGCGAGCGCGTTCTGCACGTTGTGCCTGCCCGGCAGGTTGAGCGTGATATCCAGCGGCGCCGCGCGTTCGCGCACGGCCTTGAAGCGCATGCGCTCCCCGGCGACGATATCGACGGCCCGGACCATCGCGTCCTCGCGCAGTCCGTAGGTGACGATCGGCTTCGAGACCGAAGGCATGATCTCGCGCACGTTGGGATCGTCGGCGCAGAGGAACGCGCTGCCGTAGAAGGGAAGGTTCTGCAGAAAACGGGCGAAGGCCTCCTTGAGGCGCCCAAAATCGTGCTGGTAGGTTTCCATGTGGTCCGCGTCGATGTTGGTCACCACCGCGGCCACGGGCTGCAGGTGAAGGAACGAGGCGTCCGATTCGTCCGCCTCGACGACGATGAACTCCCCGGTGCCGAGCCGCGCGTTGGACGCGGCGGCTACGAGCCGTCCGCCGATCACGAAAGTGGGGTCGAGCCCGCCTTCGGCGAGCACGCTCGCGATGAGGCTCGTTGTCGTAGTTTTGCCGTGAGTCCCGGCGACGGCGATGCCCTGTTTCAGGCGCATCAGCTCAGCGAGCATCAGGGCGCGCGGAACGACCGGAATGCGCTTCGCCTGTGCAGCGACGATCTCGGGGTTGTCCGGCTTCACCGCGGAAGACACGACAACGGCATCGGCCGCGGCGACGTTGTCCGCCTTGTGCCCCAGCACGACCTTGGCGCCGAGACCGGCGAGCCGCTCGGTCGCGGCGTTGGCGGCGAGATCGGAGCCGCTTACCTGGTAGCCGAGGTTGAGAAGCACTTCGGCGATGCCGCTCATTCCACTGCCGCCGATGCCGACGAAATGGATGCGCTTGACCTTGTGCTTCATCGGGCAAGCTCCATGCAAATCTTCGCCACGGCTGCCGTCGCGTCGGGTTTGCCGAGCGAACGGGCGCGCCGGGCCATGTCACGCAGCCGCACGCGATCGAACCCGGCGAGCAGCCCGGCGAGTCGCTCGGCGCTGAGCTCGCTTTGCGGCACGAGAACCGCAGCCCCCGCGTCGGCGAGAAAGCGGGCGTTGGTCGTCTGGTGGTCGTCCACCGCGTGCGGGTAGGGAACCAGAGCGCTCGCTACGCCCGCCACGGCGATTTCCGCGACCGTGATCGCTCCCGCGCGGCACACGACGAGGTCTGCCTCGGCGTAGGCTGCGGCCATGTCTTCGATGAAGGCGGGCGTCTTCGCGGTCACACCGGCCGCGGAGTACGCCTGCCGCAGCGACTCGACGTGCTGCGCGCCTGATTGATGGGTCACGAGCGGCCTCTCGCCCGTCAGAAGCGCCAGCGCCCTGGGAACGATGTCGTTGAGCGCCTTTGCGCCGAGACTGCCGCCGACGACAAGGACGCGAAGCGGGCCCGAGCGCTCCGCATAGCGACTCTCCGGAGCCGCAATCGCCGCAATCTCCGCCCGCACCGGGTTGCCGGTCAACGTGGCGCGCTTGAGCGCCCCGGGGAAGGCGCACAGGACCCGGTCGGCGACTCCGGCGAGCACCTTGTTGGCGAGCCCCGCGATCGAGTTCTGCTCGTGGACGACGAGCGGCTTTCCGAGGAGCGCCGCCATCATCCCGCCGGGAAACGATATGTACCCGCCCATGCCGAGAACCACGTCCGGGCGATGTGCGAAGATCGCGCGCGCGCTCTGCCAGAAAGCGAGGAGCAGCCTGAGGGGCAGGAGCAGGAACGCGACCGGCCCCTTGCCGCGCAGGCCGGAGAAACTCACCCAGGCCATGTCGTACCCGCGCTTGGGCACCAGATTCGCTTCCATGCCGCTTCGCGCCCCGAGCCACACGACGCGCCAGCCCGAGTCGCGCAGGAAATCCGCTACCGCGAGGCCCGGAAAAACGTGCCCGCCGGTTCCGCCGGCCATGATCATGATGGTTCGCGCCATGGCCGTTTCACGCGAGCGCCCCCCGCATGAGTTGTCTGTTCTCCCAGTCAATGCGCAGCAGGACCGCGAGCGCCGTGCAATTCGCGAGCAAAGCGCTGCCGCCGAAGCTCATGAGCGGAAGAGTGAGGCCCTTGGTGGGCAGCACGCCCATGTTCACGCCCATGTTGATGAACGTCTGCGCCCCGAGCCAGACCGCGATCCCTTGAGCAACGAGAGCCGCGTACGGGCGCTCGAGGGCGACCGCCTGGCGTCCGACGGCGAAAGCCCGCAGCACCAGCCACGAGAAGAGCGCGATCACCGCGAGCACGCCCGCAAATCCCAACTCTTCGGCGATCACCGCGAGCACGAAGTCGGTGTGCGCCTCGGGGAGATAGAGGAGCTTCTCGACGCTTGCGCCCAGACCCACGCCGAGCCACTCGCCGCGGCCGAAAGCGATCAGCGCGTGCGAAAGCTGGTAGCCGCGGCCGAACGGATCGGACCAGGGGTCCATGAAACCGAAAATGCGCTGCATTCGATAGGGCGAGGACAGGACTAGGCCCGCGAAGCCCAGCGCCATCATCACGAGCAATCCGGCAAACCATCTGCCGTTCATGCCGCCCAGAAACAGGATCGCGGTGGCGATCACCGCGATCACGACGAAGGCGCCGAAGTCGGGCTCCCTCAGCAGGAGCCAGCCGACCACGAGCATCACCCCGAACATCGGGAGCAGCCCCCGCTTGAAGCTGTGCATGAGCGCGAGCTTGCGCACCGTGTAATCCGCCGCGTAGAGCACGGCGAAGAGCTTCATGAATTCGGAGGGCTGCACGTTGACGATCCCGAAGGAGAGCCAGCGCCGCGCGCCGTTGACCTCGCGTCCCAATCCCGGAACGAGCAGCAGGACGAGAAGCGCGACGCCGAGCACGAACAGCCACGGCGCCGCCCGCTGCCACAGCCGCATGGGCACCTGGAACACGAGCATGCCGGCCACCACGCTCGCGGCGAAGAACAGCGCATGCCGCTCGAGGAAGTACCCGGACTTCCCTTCGGTAAACTTGCTCGCCTCGGCCAGCGCGATCGAGGCCGAATACACCATCACCATCCCGAAGGTGAGCAGCAGGAGCGACGCCCACAGCACGCCGCTGTCGTATTCGGCGGGCAGCGAGCGGCCCGGGCTAATGCTTCTCAGCATCGATGATTCCCTCCACGGCCTCGCGGAACGCTTCGCCGCGGTGCCTGTAATCGCGGAACATGTCGAAGCTCGCGCAGGCGGGCGAAAGGAGCACCGCGTCGCCCGAACGCGCCGCCTGCGCGGCGAAGCTCACCGCTTCCTCCATGCTTGCGGCGCGGCGGACCGGAATGCATGCTCCGGCGACAGCGGCTTCGATCAGCGGCGCGTCGCGGCCGATCAGAACGAGTGCGCGCACCGATCGCGCGACCGCGTCTTTGAGAGGCGAGAAGTCCTGCCCCTTGCCGTCGCCGCCGGCGATGAGAACGATCTTCGAGTCACGGCGCGCGAGTCCAGCCAGGGCTGCGACCGTCGAGCCGACGTTGGTGCCCTTGGAGTCGTCGTACCAGCGCACCCCGGCCGTCTCGCCGACCCGCTCGACGCGATGCGGGAGTCCCTTGAACTCGCGAAGCGCCGCGAGCAGGGGCTCGAGCGGCAGGCCGAGCGCGCGGCAAAGCGCGAGCGCCGCGAGCGCGTTGGCGGCGTTGTGCAGGCCGACAAGCTTCATTTCGCGGACCGCGAGGAGCAGGTTTGCGCCCTGCGCGAGCCAGGGCTCGCCGCCGCGCTCGATGAGACCCCAGTCCTCGGCGCGCCGTGGGACGTCGAGTCCGAAAGTGATCGTCTTTCGTCCGGGCAGCGCCATCGACAAGCTGCGCGGGTCGCCCCGGTTGAGGACCTGGATGCCGTCGCCCGAAAAGACCCGCGCCTTGGCGCGGGCGTAGTCGTCGAGGCCGCGGTAGCGGTCCAGATGGTCTTCGGTGATGTTGAGGACCGCGGCGGCGTCGGCGGCAAGCGAGTGCGTCGTCTCGAGCTGGAAGCTCGAGAGCTCCAGCACCCACAGGCCCGCGGCCCGTCCCAGCTCCTCGCGGCGCATGAGCGCATCGAGCACCGCCGGGCCGATATTGCCGGCGACCTCGCAGTCGGCCCCCGCGGCTTTCGCCATCGCGCCGGCAAGCGCCGTGACGGTGCTCTTGCCGTTGGTGCCCGTCACCGCGATGATCCGCGCTCGCCGGCCCGCCACCGCCTTCGCGAACAGCTCGATATCGCCGAGCACTTCGATACCGGCGACCACCGCTCGCCGCACGCTGGGCTCCGAGAGCGGCACTCCGGGGCTGATTCCGATGAGATCGATTCCGGCGAAACTTTCCTCGCGGAACGGGCCGCAATCGGCCGCGACGCCCGGGAGCGACCGCCTCAGATCCGCGAGCCGCGGCGGCGCGGCGCGCGTGTCCGCGACGCGCACGACCGCCCCGCGGCGCGCGAGCCACTTCGCCATCGACAAGCCCGTGTCACCCAAACCGAGCACCAGCGCCTTTCTGCCCGCGAAACTCACCGCAGCTTCAAAGTAGATAGACCGAACAGCACCAGCATCATGGTGATGATCCAGAAGCGCACGACCACCTGAGACTCCTTCCAGCCGGAGAGCTCATAGTGATGATGCAGCGGCGCCATCCGGAAAACGCGCTTACCGCCGCTCCACTTGAAATAGAGCACCTGGATCATCACCGAGAGCGTTTCCGCGACGAATAAACCGCCCATGATGAAAAGCACGATCTCCTGGCGTACGATCACGGCGACCGTGCCGAGCGCCGCGCCCAGTGAAAGCGCGCCCACGTCGCCCATGAAGACTTCCGCCGGATAGGCGTTGAACCAGAGAAAACCGAGCCCCGCGCCGACGAGCGCCCCGCAGAACACCGTCAGCTCCGCAGCTCCCGGGATGTAAGGGAAAAGCAGGTATTTGGAGTAGTCCACGCGCCCGGTGACCATCGCAAATACCGCGAGGCCGCCTGCGACCATCACCGCCGGCATGATGGCGAGGCCGTCGAGACCGTCGGTCATGTTGACCGCATGACTGGTTCCGAGGATCACGAAAAAGCTGAGCGTGATGAAGCCAAATACGCCGAGGGGATAGGCGATGTTCTTGAAGAACGGCACGATCAAGTCCGCTTTCGGCGGCAAATTTATGGAAAACCCGCTTCCTACCCAAGCCATGAACAGATCGAGGAGCCTGTCGGTGCTGGGGGCCGAAACGGCAAAGGCGAGATAGACCGCTGCGACCAGAGCGATCAGCGCCGTCCAGAAGAATTTCCAGCGACTCGCCAACCCCTTCGGATCCCGGCGGACGACCTTGCGATAGTCGTCGATCCAGCCGATCGCGCCGAAACCGAAGGTGACCGCGAGCACGGCCCACACGAAGCGATTGGAGAGGTCCGCCCACAGGAGCGTCGTGATCAGGATGGAGAGCAGCACCAGCGCTCCGCCCATGGTCGGCGTGCCCGCCTTGGTGAGATGCGTTTGGGGGCCGTTGTCGCGCACCGCCTGGCCGATCTTGTAGTCGGTGAGCTTGCGGATCACCAGCGGCCCGGCCAGCAGCGAGATCGCGAGCGCGGTGAGCGTCGCGAGCACCGCGCGCAAGGTGATGTACTGGAACACGTTGAAAGCGCGCACGTCCTGGGCGATCCATTGCGTAAGAGCGAGCAGCATCTAGTGCCCTCCGTTTGACGCAGGCCCGCCGGCGAGGGCCTGCACGACGCGCTCCATGCGCATGAAGCGCGAGCCTTTCACGAGCACCGTGGTCTGCGGCCGCAGTTCCTCCTGAGCCGCTGCGATCAGCTCCTCGACCGCGGCGAAGTGCCGGGCTCCTTTCCCGAAGGCCGCGACGGCGGCGCGGCACAGCGCCCCCGTCGCATACAGGCGATCGACGCCGCGGCTGCGCGCGTAAGCGCCGATCTCCCGGTGGAATTCCGCTCCCTGCTCGCCCACTTCCCCCATGTCGCCGAGCACGAGGAGCTTCGCGCCGCGCTGCGCCGCGAGCACGTCGATCGCGGCGCGCACCGAATCCGGATTCGCGTTATAGCTGTCGTCGATAAGCTTCGCTCCCGAGCGGCCGGTCCGACGCTGCATGCGTCCGCCGACCGGACGGAACGCCGCAAGGCCCCGCGCGATCGTTTCGAGCCCCGCGCCTGCCGCCAGGGCGCACGCCGCCGCGGCGCAGGCGTTCAGCACGTTGTGGCGGCCGTCGGCGTGCAGCTCTATCCTTGCCGCGCCCTCGGGGGCGCGCAGCTCGATCTCGCTTCCGAAATGCGTGAGCTCGTAGCGGCCGCTCACCTGCGCGGGCCGGTCGATGCCGAAGTCGCGCACGCGCCTGCCGACGAGAAGCCCTCTCCAGTAACCGGCAAATTCGTCGTCGGCGTTGATCACGCCGATCCCGTCGGACCGCAGCGACGCGAATACCGAGCCGTGCTCTCGGGCGACCTCGGCGACGCCCTTCATGAACTCCTGGTGCTCCCTCTGGGCGTTGTTCACGAGCGCCACCGTCGGGCTCGCGACCGCGGCGAGGGCGGCGGTTTCCCCGGGATGATTCACCCCCAGCTCGACCACCGCCGCGCGGTGGTTTTCGCGGAGCCTCAACAGGGTCAACGGGAGGCCGATGTCGTTGTTGAGATTTCCCTCGGTTGAGAGGGCGTGCGCCTCTCCGCAGTGCGCGCGCAGGATCGCCGCGATCATTTCCCTGACCGTGGTCTTGCCGTTCGAGCCGCTGACCGCGACAAGCGGGATGTCGAAGCGACCGCGCCAGTGTGCGGCGAGCCGTCCCAGCGCGCGGCACGTGTCGTCGACCACAAGGAACGGCAATCCCGGGTCGCCGTTCCCCGCCCCTGCGTCTTCCATGACCATCGCCGCAGCGGCGCCGCGCTCTTTTGCGGCGTCGATGAACCGGTGCCCGTCGAATCGCTCGCCGCGCAGCGCGACGAACAACGCGCCTTGCGCAAGCGTGCGGCTGTCGGTCGATACCGAGTCGAAACGGGCGTCGTCGCCGCGCGCGCGCGCCCCGATCGCCGCTGCGGCCTCGCGCAGGCTCATCATCGGCCCCACCGCGAGAGAGCCTGCTTTGCTTCGAGCGCATCGGAAAAAGGCAGCCGCCGGCCCGCGATCTCCTGGTAGGTCTCGTGCCCCTTTCCGGCGATCAGCACGACGTCCTCTGCGCCTGCCGAGGCGATGGCGCGCTCGATCGCCGCGCGCCGGTCTTCGATCGCTTCATGCGGCACGGGTATCGCTGCGCTGATCTCCGCGATGATCGCGGCGGGATCCTCGCCGCGCGGGTTGTCGCTCGTCACCAGGATCGCATCGGCGTGGCGCGAGGCCACCGCTCCCATCAGCGGCCGCTTGCCGCGGTCGCGCTCGCCCCCGCAGCCGAATACGACCGCGAGGCGACCGCCGCTCGCCTTCGCGACGTCCTTCAGCGCGACCAGCGTCTTTTCCAGCGCGTCGGGCGTGTGGGCGTAGTCGACGACCACGACGGGCTTGCCCGCCCCGCCCAGCCGCTGCATGCGGCCGGCGACGGGCTCCAGGCCCGCGAGCGCCGTAGCAGCCCGATCGAAGGGCACGCCGGACACGAGCATCGTCGTCAGCACGCCCAGAAGATTGGATACGTTGAAGCGCCCGAGGAGCGCGCTTTCGATCCCCGCCTCGCCCCAGGAGCTGCGCACCTCGAAGGCGATTCCCTCGGGCGACACTTCGATCGCGTGCGCCTCGGCATAGCGCTCCAGTCCCGAGCGGGCGGCGACCCCCGCGAAGCAGCTGTAGCCGGCGCGGCCGATCCCGCGCCCGGCGAGCGCGCGGGCGATCTGCACCCCCTGGACATCGTCGAGGTTGAGCACCGCGTGCTTCAGGTCCGGCGTTTCGAACAGGCGCTGTTTCGCGCGCGCGTAACTCTCCATGTCGCCGTGATAGTCGAGGTGGTCGCGCGAGAGATTGGTGAAAAGCGCCGCCCCGAAAGCGACGCCGTTGACGCGTCCCTGATCCAGGCCGATCGAAGTGACCTCCATCGCCACGCCCTGCGCCCCTTGGGCAAGGAGCCCCGCGAGCGAGCGATGCAGCAGGACGGCGTCCGGGGTGGTGTTGACCCCGGCATCGAGCGCGCCCGGGAAGCCCGTGCCGAGCGTCCCGACCACCGCGGTCTTCGCGCCGCAGGCGCTGCACGCCTGGGCGATCCAGTGGCTGCAGGAGGTCTTGCCGTTGGTGCCGGTGACGCCGATCATCCACAGCCGCTCGGAGGGACGCCCGTAGATCTCGTGTGCCAGACGGCCGGCGAGCCCGCGCAGGTTCTCGACTCCCAGGTTCGGCACCCGCCAGCCCGGATTCCATTCGAAGCCCTCGCGTTCCCAGAGCACCGCGGCGGCGCCGCGCTGGAGCGCCGCCGGAATGAATTCGCGCCCGTCGCGGCGCGAGCCCGGATAGGCGAGGAACACTTCCCCGGCGGCGAGGCTGCGGCTGTCCGCGGCGAGGCCCGTCACGCGCGCCCTTTGCGCTGCGAGCCGGCCCAGGACGTCTTCAACTTGGTCTCGCACGCCTAGACACTTTCTTTCACTTCCTCGCCTTCGGGAGGCAGCTCGATCGGCTGCATCGGTGCGTCGGGCGGCACGTCGAGCACGCGCAGCGCCCCCGCCATCACTTGCGCGAACACCGGCGCCGCCACGGTCCCGCCGTAGTACCCGCCGTCGGAGGGCTCATCGATCATCACCGCGATCACCAGGCGCGGGCGCGAGGCGGGCGCGAGCCCGACGAACGAGGACACGTACCTCTCGGCGGCGTAGGTGCCGTTTTCCTGCTTGTGCGCAGTGCCCGTTTTTCCGGCAACGCGATAACCCATGATCTGTGCGCGCGGCGCCGTGCCGTTCCGGTTGACCGCGAGCTCCAGCATCGCGCGAACCGCGCGCGCGGTCGCCGGCGCGATCACGCGCTGCCCCGCCGCAGGCGCGTCCACGCGAAGGAGAGACAGCGGCACGAGCTCGCCGTCGCGCGCGAACACGCTGTAGGCGCGGGCAAGCTGCACGAGCGATACCGAGATGCCGTGTCCGTAGGACATGGTCGCCTGCTCGATCGGGCGCCAGCTTCGGTAGGGCCGGAGTTTCCCGGCAGCCTCTCCCGGAAACCCCAGGCCGGGCGCGGCGCCGAAGCCCAGGCTCTGGAACATCTCCCACATCGATTGAGCGGGAAGGGTGAGCGCGATCCTCGCCGCTCCGATGTTGGAGGATTTCTGGATGACCTGGGCTACGGTGAGGGCGCGCTCCACGTGCGCGTCGCGGATGGTCGCGGCGCCGATGCTCAGGCTCCCGGGCGCGGTCGGGATCACAGTGTCGGGTTTCACCCTTCTCGCTTCGAGAGCCAGGGCGACCGTAAAGGGTTTCAGCGTCGAGCCCGGCTCGAATGTGTCGGTGAGGGTGCGGTTCCTGAGCTGCGCGCCGATGAGTCTGTTGCGGTTGTTCGGGTTGTAGGTCGGGAAATTGGCGAGCGCGAGCAGCTCCCCGGTGTCGACGTCGAGAACGACGACGCCGCCCGCCTTCGCCCTGTGCTTCTGGACCGCGGCTCTCAAGGCGCTGAAGGCGAGGTTCTGGATGCGCATATCCAGCGCGAGCGCGAGGTCGCGCCCGTCTTGCGCCGCCTGGATCGATTCGACGTCCTCGACGGTCTGGCCGAGCCGGTCCTTGATCACGCGCCGGCTGCCCGGCTTGCCGGCGAGCCCGTCCTGAAATTCGAGCTCGATGCCCTCCTGGCCGATGTCGTCCGCGCCGGTGAAGCCGAGCACGTGCGCCGTGACTTCACCGCTCGGGTAATAGCGCCGGTACTCGCGGTTCTGGAACACTCCGGGAATGCTCAGGGCCGCTACCCGCTCCGCCGCTTCCGGCGGGACTTGCCGCTTGAGGAAAACGAAGTCCCGACTTACGTCGGCGAGGCGTTTCTCGATCTCCCTCGGCGGCATCTCGAGTATCACCGCCAGCCGCTCGAGCTCCGCTCGGCCCGGATGCGCCTCGCCTGGAATCGCCCAGATCGACTTCACCGGCGTGCTGATCGCGAGAGCGTCGCCGTTGCGGTCGAGGATGCGGCCCCGGTTCGCCGGGATCTCGATGACCCGGCTGTAGCGCGACTCGCCTTTTGCCTGCAGAAAGTCGTTGTTCAGTCCCTGTAGGTAGGCGGCGCGGCCGAGCAGCAGCGCGAATCCCGCGATGAAAACGGAAAGCAGAAACCGCGAACGCCAGGGGGGGAGCGTCAGCGCGAGGACCGGGCTGGCGGCGAACTTCATTTCGCCGCGCCCTCTGGCCGGGCGATGTGAAGGTGTTTCGCGTCGGGGACACGCATGTGCAGCTGGCGGCCGGCGATGCGCTCGACGCGTGCGTGCACCGCCCACGTGCTTGCTTCCAGCTGCAGCTGACCGTATTCGACTCCGAGCTGGCGCGAACGTTCCTGCTCCTGCTCGAGCTCGCCGAAGAGCTTGCGCGCCCGGTGCTGCGAGGTGACGAGGCCCAGCGCGCACGAGGTGAGCGCAAGGAGAAGGATCAGGTTCAGGCGGGTCATGGCGGGCTGGAGGCGAGCTTCTCGGCGACGCGCAGCACCGCGCTCCTCGCGCGGGGATTGGCCCTGACTTCTTCCGCGTTGGGCTTTGCCGGGCGCCCGATGATGCGCAGCCTCGGCGCCGGCAGCTCCCGCGCCTTGAGCGGCAAGCGCTCGGGCAGCGTCGGCCGCGCCGCGCCGCGCATGAAGTTCTTCACGATCCGGTCCTCGAGGGAGTGGAAGCTGATCACGATGAGCCGTCCTGAAGGCTTGAGCGCGGCAAGCGCTTGCGGCAGCGCTAGCGACAACTCCTCAAGCTCCTGATTGAGGTGAATCCGTAGAGCCTGAAACGTCCGCGTCGCCGGATCTTGCCCCGGTTCACGCGTCCTGACGGCCGCAGCCACGAGAGCGGCAAGTTCCCCGGTGCGCCGGACAGGCCCTCTTCGCCGAGCAGCAACAATCGCCTTTGCAATCTGTTTAGCAAACCGTTCTTCGCCATAGTTGCTGAGCACCCCTCTGATCTCCGCCTCCTCCGACTGCTCGAGCCACCGCGCTGCGCTTACGCCCTGCGTCGGGTCCATGCGCATGTCGAGCGGCGCATCGAACCGGAAACTGAAGCCGCGCTGCGGGTCGTCGAGCTGCGGCGAGGACACGCCCAGATCGAACAACACTCCGTCGACGCCGCCTGAACACAGCGCGGCTAGCGTCGCCTGCAACTCGCCGAAGCGCGCGTGGACCGGGGTGAGCCGCGGGTCGCGTATTTCGCGCGCGGCCGCGACCGCCTCGGGGTCCCGGTCGATCGCGATCAGCCGGCCCCGGGGGCCCAGCTGCTCAAGAATCAGCCGGCTGTGACCGCCCCTGCCGAAGGTCGCGTCCACGAACGTGCCGTCCGCGCGCGACCCGATTGCGAGCGCGTCGACTGCCGGGCGGAGGAGGACGGGGAGGTGCGCATCGGCGCTCACAGCGAGAAGTTTTCGGTGCCGGGCGGCGGGTTGGTGCCTACTTGCGCGAGAGACCTCGTCAGCTGCTCGTCCCACGCGGCGATATCCCAGATCTCGAAATGGCTTCCCTGCCCGACCAGAATCACGTCTTTCTTGAGGCCGGCGAACTTGCGCAGCGCGCCCGACACGAGGATGCGGCCTTGCGCGTCGAGCTCGAGTTCCTCGGCGAACCCGACCAGCAGCCGCTGCCACCAGCGCGCCTGTTCATTGAAGCTGGAAAGCGCCTGGACTTTCGCGCCGATCGGCTCCCAGGCGACTCGGGGATAAAGAAGCAGACAGCTATCGGGGTGAGCGGTGAGAACCACCGCGCGCCCTCCGGATAGCAAGGCCGAGAATATGCTTGATGTGATATAACAGCAGATAAATGAATATGTTACGGCGTAAACTGAAAGTAATACCTTAGAAAATCAAAGCCTTCTGAAGAATGAGCGTCAAGGAGCAACCCGACGGCGGGTCTCCTTCCGGCTGAAGCGCCTAGTGCAGGTGCTTTTTCCCGGTAGCGCCGCTCGGACGCGACTGGGTCCGCTCCTGCGGCCCTTCGGCGGCGCGGCGCGTGAAGAGCTGGTTGACGAGCGCGGTAACCTCGCCGATCTCGGCATCGCCGAAATGGCGCGCGAGCAGCGCCGAGACATCGTCGATCATGCGCCGGCGCTGCATGTCCCAGATCGAATCGGGAGTCGGTCCGACGAACACCCAGCTGTGCTCGTCCTGGCCGTCCTCCTGGTAGTAGCTGACCTCGACCGCGGCCGCCTCCTCGGAATAGGGCGACAGCGACTCGAACGCCCCTTCGAGCGAGCGCTGGAAATTGCGGCCGACGTAGCCGGTCCAGCAGATGTCCAGAGCGCGCCGGCGCCGGTCGAACACGATGCCGGGCTCGTCCTGATGGGCGCTGCGCGCGTCGGCCAGCCCGTCCACATCGACGTAATCGAACCAGGACCGCAGCGCCAGCTCGATTTCCGTCTGGCTGACTCCGCTTTTCAAAAGCACCGTGCCGTGAACGTGAACTTCGGTATGCATGTGTCGCTCCAGTAAGTAGGGATGCTATTCCGAGAACGCCCGAACTTCAACCGGCGCTCGATGGAGGGATGCGATAATGGCTCATCCGAACCCTACGGCGAGCCCCAATGACCGCCCCTAGCGACGACGTGAACATGGCGCTTTTCTGCGACTTCGAGAACGTCGCGCTCGGCGTGCGCGACGCGAAATACGCCAAGTTCGACATCAACAAGGTTCTCGAGCGCCTGCTCCTGAAGGGCAGTATCGTGGTGAAGAAGGCCTACTGCGACTGGGAGCGCTACAAGGAGTTCAAGTCCGACATGCACGAAGCCTCGTTCGAGCTGATCGAGATCCCGCACCTGCGCATGTCCGGCAAGAACTCGGCCGACATCCGCATGGTGGTCGATGCGCTGGACCTCTGCTACACCAAGTCGCACGTGGATACCTTCGTCATCATCAGCGGGGACTCGGATTTCTCGCCGCTCGTCTCCAAGCTCCGCGAGAACGACAAGACCGTGATCGGCGTGGGCGTGAAGAACTCCAGCTCCGACCTCCTGGTCGCGAACTGCGACGAGTTCATCTTCTACGACGACCTGGTGCGCGAAAAACCGGGGCGCCGCGAGCCGAAGCGAAAGCCGCAAAGCAAGCCCGCGGCGAGCGGGGAAGGAGCTCCGAAAGACGGCGAGGACAAGACCGAGAAAGCGCTGGAACTCGTGATGCAGACGGTCGAGGCGCTCATCGACGAGCGCGGCGCCGAGGAGAAGATCTGGGCCTCGATGGTGAAGCAGGCGCTCAAGCGCCGCAATCCGGGCTTCAACGAGTCCTACTACGGCTTCTCGTCCTTCTCCATCCATAGGCTGCGTATTATCCTTGTAAATTAAAAGACTATCTTTTAAAATACATGGATGATCCGGCGGCGCCTGGAACCGGTTCTGCTCGCCTCCCTGCGACGCTTTCCGGTCGTCGGGCTGGTCGGCGCGCGCCAGGTCGGGAAGACCACCCTGGCACGCACCGTGGCGCGCCGCTTCGACGCCGCCGCCTATCTCGATCTGGAGCGCCCGTCGGATGCTGCGAAACTGAGGGATCCCGAACTCTATCTCGAACCGCTCGCCGGCCGTCTGGTAATCATCGACGAAATCCAGCGGCGCCCCGAGCTCTTCCCGGTGCTGCGCAGCCTCGTTGACGCGAAACGCAGGAACGGCCGATTTCTGGTCCTCGGTTCGGCCTCGCCCGATCTGGCGCGGCAGGCATCGGAAAGCCTCGCCGGCCGCGTCGTATATCACGAGCTTGCGCCGCTCACGCTGGATGAGGTCGCCACGGCCAAGCGCCACACCCCGATGACGCCGTGGAATCGCGGCGGGTTCCCCGGGGGCTTCCTGGCCGCCTCCGATTCCAGATCGCTCGAGTGGCGCGAGGCCTTCATCGAGACGCATCTTCAACGCGACCTCCCTGCGCTCGGCGTGCGCATTCCTGCCGCCGCGCTGCGGCGCTTCTGGGAGATGCTCGCCCACTTTCACGGCCAGATCTGGAACGCATCGAAAATCGCGGCGAGCCTGGGCGTCAGTGCACCGACGGCCAAGCACTATCTCGACACGCTGCAGGACACGTTCATGATCCGGGACCTGCCGCCGTTCGCGGCAAATCTCAAGAAGCGCCTGGTGAAAAGCCCGAAGGTCTATCTGCGCGACAGCGGATTGCTGCACGCGTTGCTGCGCATCGGGGCGGTCGATGACCTGCTCGGACACCCGATCGCCGGAGCCTCGTGGGAAGGCTGGGTCATCGAGCAGGCGCTGGCTGCGGACGGCGGGCGTTCGGGCGCATGCTTTTACCGCACCGCGGCGGGCGCCGAGATCGACCTGGTGCTGGAGCGACCACGCGGGAGGCGCCTTGCTTTCGAAATCAAGCTCGGGTCGGCGCCGGCGCCGTCGCGCGGTTTCTGGTCGGCCGTCAGCGACCTGAAGCCGAGCGCGGCGTTCGTGGTTTATTCTGGAAAGGAGCGCTACCCGCTCGGGCAAGGGGTCGAAGCACTCCCGATATCCATGCTTCCCGCTGTCCTGAGCATCTAGCTGAGCAGTATGCCTACATCGGCCTTGAGGCTGGCGATGGTGGCTTCAATGACATTCAATCGATGTGAGTGCTCCGCAAGCGTCTTGCGCGTTTCAACTCGGAACTCGCGCATCTCCTCGCGAAACTCGACTATCGTTTCCATGCCGTATCGCCCGGCCGCGCACGCTACACCCGCTCGATGATCACCGCGATCCCCTGCCCCACGCCGATGCACATGGTGCAAAGTGCGTAGCGGCCTTTAGTCGCCTGCAATTGATACATCGCGGTGGTAACCAGGCGCGCGCCCGATGCTCCCAAAGGATGACCGATGGCGATCGCTCCGCCGTTGGGGTTGACGTTGGGGGCATCATCCGCAAGCCCGAGATCGCGCGTTACGGCGAGCGCCTGCGCTGCGAACGCCTCGTTCAGCTCGATCACGTCCATCTGTGAGAGCTTGAGTTCCGTCTTCTCCAGGACCTTGCGCGTGGCAGGCGCCGGACCTACTCCCATGATCCGCGGGGCGACGCCCGCCGTCGCCATCGCGAGGACCCGCGCTTTCGGTGTCAGCTTATGCTTCCTCGCCGCGGCGTCGGAAGCGAGAATCATCGCGCAAGCGCCGTCGTTCACGCCCGAGGCGTTGCCCGCGGTGACCGAGGGTCGCCTCCGGGCGCGGATGTTCGTCGCGATCCGCGAGCGTCGCCGCGCCCTTTTTTCCAGCGACGGAGACTGGAACGATCTCGCTCCGATAGAATCCCCTGGCCTGCGCCGCCGCCCAGCGCTGCTGGCTCCTCAGCGCGAAGGCGTCCTGGTCGGCGCGCCCCACCTTGAACTCCTCCGCGACGTTTTCGGCGGTCTCCGGCATAGAGTCGATGCCGTACTTCGCTTTCATCAGCGGATTCACGAAGCGCCAGCCGATCGTGGTGTCCTCGATTTTCGCCGCTCGCGAGAACGCGCTCTCCGCTTTCGCAACGACGAAGGGCGCGCGCGACATGCTTTCCACGCCTCCCGCGATCATGAGTTGCGTTTCGCCGCAGCGGATCGCCCGGGCCGCGGTGCCGGCCGCATCCAGGCTCGAACCGCACAACCGATTCACGGTCGCCCCCGGCACCGTATGCGGCAGCCCGGCGAGAAGCAGCGCCATGCGCGCCACGTTGCGGTTGTCCTCGCCCGCCTGGTTGACGCAGCCGTAGATCACATCGTCTAGCGCGGCCCAGTCTACCGAGGGGTTGCGCTCCATGAGCGCCTTGATAGGAAGCGTGGCGAGGTCGTCGGTGCGGATCGAAGCGAGCGCCCCACCGTAGCGACCAAACGGCGTACGCACAGCGTCGCAGATGAAGACTTCGGTCATTCCCAGAATCTATCAGACCAGGCCGGTCACGGGAATCGCCGCTCCATGAATCGCGCGCGCGGCATCGGAGGCGAGAAACAGCACGACCTCGGCGAGCGCTTCCGGCGCCACCCAGCGCCGCGGATCGGCGCCGGGCATGTCGGCGCGGTTCTGCGGCGTGTCGATGATGCTGGGAAGAATGCAGTTGACGTTGATCCCCTTGTCGCGCAATTCCGCCGACATGCTCGATGTTGACGATCTTTCCGTACCCCGCAGCGATCATCCCCGGAACGACCGCCCGGGCGGTGTGGATCACCGATTTTGCGTTCAAGTCGAGCATCAGCTCCCAGGTGTCCTCCGGGGTTTCGTGCACCGGGTGCCCCATGCGGAAGCCGCCGGCGATATTGCACAGGACGTCGATCCGCCCGAAACTGTCCACAGCGGTCCTGATTGCGTTCCCCACCGCGGCCGCGTCGAGCAAGTCGGCTTCGAGGAACAGGCTGCGCTCGCCCCGATTACCGAGGGCCGTCCGCAGGCTTTTCTCGTCGCGGCCGAGAAGAACCAGCGCCGCCCCGGTCGACGCGAATGCCGCCGCGACCGCGCGGCCGAGATTGCCCGCCGCGCCGGTGATCAGGCAGGTCTTGCCTTCGAACGTCACGAAGCCGCTCCCTCGTTAGTTCGCCCTCGCTCCGACCGCCCGCATGATCCGGCACTGCTCGGGGTCTAAGCCACCTTTTCCGGGGAGTCCCGGCCGGACTTCTTCGTCCAGTATTCCGGCGAAGCTTTCGCCTCGACGAGCGCGTCGGCGTTTTCGAACCCCGGCGCCATGGACGCGGAGGTGCCGGCGAGCACCTGGTGGTGCTCGATGTCGAGCAGCCGCAGCCAGC
>WNGA01007103.1_pt1 | contig 29352 bp, 21 predicted proteins | sample 5400061 | NCBI WGS metagenome assembly WNGA01 (sample SAMN13153366, study PRJNA577476) | soil metagenome | isolation source: 100 cm soil or saprolite under grassland replicate 2 | place: USA:California | collected 2016-06-15
TCGCTCGCCGGTCGACGGATCCCCACAAGGACACGAGGTCAGTAAAGAAACGGGTCAGGCCGGCGAGCAGAACCCTCCGGCCACATCATCACCGTAAAGAAACTCGATCGTGGCCCGGGACTTGGAGCGTATGGCTCGCATCGCTCGTCATTCTCCACGGGCGAGCGCTTGATCTGATTCGTCATCTGATCCTGGAGCCGGCCGGTCGACACGACGGGACAGGGAAGGAAAGACCGATCGGAGGTTGCCTCCCCTGACGCTCCTAGAAAGATTCAGGCGGCGATCGCGGGCCCGTCGCGAGCCCGAGTTCCGGCGCGCGACGGAACCGGCGTCGCGGACGCATCGGGGGAGGGGCCCCCACCGTCGAGATGAGATGTCCAATCGGTACGACGGCACGGCACGGATAGGTTCGTCGCCGGTGGCGGGGCCGTCGCTGAGCGGCCGGTGCGGGACCACCAGGAGCTCCTCGGGGCCCTCGTTCTCCTCGGACGGCGCGCCGGGGGACAGCAGGCCGTACGCCTGCAACCTGAGGAACTGTGTCCAGGTCGGTCCGATCCGGCGGGGGGCCGGACCGAGGCCGCTCCTGCGAAGCACCGTGGCGATGGTCGTGGCCGAGACGTCGACGCCGAGCTTCAGGAGCTCGCCTCGGATCCTGAGGTAGCCCCACCTGGGGTTCTCCCGCCCCAGGCGAAGGATCAAGCTCTTGATCGAGGGATCGAGCGGAGGACGACCGGGCCGACGGGACCGGGGCCCGGGCCGCCGCCGCGAGAGCTCTCGGCGCCACCTGAGGAGGGTGTCCGGCCCCACCAGGAAGCTCCTCCGTCGATCCCGGGAGAGGAATCCGGCGGCGGCTGCCCAGGAGCACCCGATCGGCGTCGGTGAAGCGAGGTCGGATCCCTCCTCGACGGAGCACCTTCAGCTGGTGGCGGAGCACGGCCGTCTCCAGATCCCGCTCGTCGACGCCGCAGCGCAGGAGCAGACGGATCAGGCTGCGGACGAGCCGGTAGCGCATCGACATGAGCATCCGCCAAGTCTGAACGCAGGTCGACCCGCCCGCTAACGACGAGGTCAGAGCGGCGATCGAGTTTCTTACCCCACAGGCACGCCGATGAAGCCTCAAGCCACGCTGGTAAGCGCGGAAGGAGTACCTTTCACGAGCACTCGAAGTCGTCCTCAACCGTGCAGTACACCGTCCGAAGTCATCAGCGCCCCGAAACTTCCGGAGCGCGCCTATCGCTCTTTCATCCGGGCGTTGTCCAACTCGTCGCACATCAGTGTGGCCAGTAGTTCGCTCGCGCGAGGTATTCGTCGAGGTGAGCGGTCGGCTCTTCGCCGGTCACGGTGATCTCGAACACCCCGGGAACAGGCGGACCCGGTAGACGACCCTCTCCGAGCGCCCGCAAAACCGAGATCGGCTCGAAGCCGAACCGCGTTGTCCGAGAGACACCATCGGCGAGCGTCCGAACTACCGCCAGGTCGAACTGAATCACCTCGTCCAGATACGGCAGATCGAGCGCGAGTGAGTGCACATGCGCCGCGAATCGTTCCGCTTCGTCAGAGCCGAAGGGTTGCGGTGTGACACGCGTCCGGTAGCTGGCCAGCAGCTCGTCGAACTCTTGCTGCCCGAGCCACAGCATGAGCAGACGGCATGTCAGCTTGAGCGTCGAGACGAGGACGGATGCGCGGATCTCCGCGGAAAGCTCGCGCAGGATCGTCAGTCCTGGATCAGACTCGAGCTGGTCGGCCAGTGCACCATCGACCGGGATGCCAGCGACGAGAGCGCCGAGCGTCGCCTCCCACGCCTCGGGGGAGATGGCGGCCCCGCCATGTTCGTCGGCAACGTCCACGAGCACGTCTCCGTCAGTTTCTCGGACTCCATCGTGATCCCCGACGGCGGACGCGATCGGACTACGAGCGAACACCGTGCCGTCGGTCCAGCGATCGCGTAGCTCCCACAGGTCCCACAGTCGCTGGACCTCGCCGCGGATGGCGTCCAGCCCGAACTCATCGATCGCGGAGGGAACGAGTTCATTGCCGAGCATCCGCTCGTGCATCTCCCGGCGCAGCCGGGCCATCTTGCGTCCCTCGGCATCGGCAGGAAGCTCCCGGGACTGGTCGTAGAGCGCCTCCACCTTCTCCGAGACGGCGAAGTACTCATCGGCCACGGTCCGGTCGGCGATCCGGGCGTACGTGAGGGTCATGTGCATCGACCGATGCCCGAGGAGCGCGGCGATGGCCTCGAGCGACATCCCCCGGTTGATGGCCTGGGTGGCCAGCGTGTGACGGAGCTGATGAGGCGTGACCCTCCCGAGCCCCGCAGCGGTGGCCACGGCGGCCACGGCGGCGTTGACCCGAGCGACTCCGATGGGCCGGCACTGCTCGATGAACATGAGGTCCGAGCGGACCGGTGGCCGGGCCGCCGTCCACTCGTCGAGCAGGGCCTTGACCCGGGATGCAGGGGGATGAACCGGTCGTTGTGCAGCTTTCCGACCGGCACGTGCAGCCACCAGGCGTCGCCGATCCGCACGATGGCTTCGACACCAACCCGATGAACTCCCCACGTCGCAGGCCGGTTCGGGCCAGCACCTCCACGCACACCCGGGTGAACAGGTCCGGGTTGGGCCCGGGCCGCCCGGAGCAGCTTGGCCGAGGCCGCGTCGTCGAGGAACCGGGGCAGCGGCTCGTCCTTGATGGGGACGTCCCCGGCGAAGACCGGACCCGGACGGGGGCATCGGGGTGGTCCCACTCGATGAGCCGTTCGAAGAAATTCCGGAGGACGATGAGGCCGTCGCGAACGCTGCTACCCGTTCAGAGGCCTGCCCCGGGTCGAGGCACGCTGCCGCAAGTGGAGCTTGAAGGCTTCGATGTGGGCCCGGGTGATCCCGATGACGGAGGTCACCGGAGGGTCGAGCTCGCCCAGGAAGGTGGCGAATTGGCGCAGCCACACCTCGTAGCGCTCGATGGTCGCGGGGCGCAGGCTGACCGCCATCTGCTCCAGGTAGTGCAGCGCGGTCGAGGCCAGGACCGGAGGGATCATCGCCCACCGTTGCTGGCGTGAAACGGTGCGGACATTGCGCCGCTTGGTGGTGGACATCGAGGCGGTCACCCCGAGATGGAACAGCGTGGCCTCCAGCCCGAACGCGGCCGATCGAAGGTTGTGCTCGGCATCGGCCTTCCACCACCGTCTCCCCGCCTCGACCAGCAGGTCTTTGCCCGCGACCAAGTCGGCAGTCGAGACCTTGTCCGGAGCGACCCCCGTGACGGTGCAGATCTCGGCGAGCGCCACCCACTGCTCGCTGGCTGTTTGGGGCTTGAACCCAGGGCCGCGGCTGCGGCGATGAACGAGGCGTGCAAGTCGGGGTGCGCCCGTTTGAACAGCAGCCCGAGAAAGGGCTTGCGGGCCATCACGTAGTCGGCCGACGGCATCAGCCGGCGAGTGGCGATCAGCCAGTCCACGAAGCGACGCCCCTGCCGCGGCAGGTCGAGCTGGTCCTGCAACGGCGCGGCGGTGAAGCCGTCCGGACCGCCGAACCGGACGCACCACGCCCGGGCGCAGGCCACCTGGCCCGGCTCCACCGTGACGCAGACCGAGGCCAGGTGCTCGGCGTAGCGTTCGACGAGGAGGCTGGGATCCTGGGCCAGGACCGTGCTCACGAGGTGCTCTCGCCGGACTGCGCGTCGATGGCCTCGGCCGCTCGCCGGTACTCCCCGGCGAGCCAGTGGTTGGCGAGGTGCAGGTAGATCCTGGTGGACTCGATCGATCGGTGCCCGGCCTGGGCCTGCACCGCCTCCAGGGCCATGCCCGCCTCGCGGAGCCGCGTCAGGCAGGTGTGTCGCAGCTGGTGGCAGGTCACCCGGGCGAGCCCGGCCCGCCGACGGGCGGCCCTCACGATCTGATCGACGCCGGCGGCGCTCAAGGGCCGCCCCCGGTGGGGTCCTTTCAGCACCACGAACACCCGGTGGGTGACGGAGGTGCGAGGGCGTTCCAGTTCGAGGTACGTCCCCACCGTGCGGAAGAAGCCGTCCGACACAGGGACGATCCGCTGGTGGCCACCCTTCCCCTCGGCGATGAACACGCGGCGTTCGCCCGGCTTCAGGTCCTCCAGCCGGAGCCCGAGGGTCTCGCACCGGCGGAGGCCCCCGAGGAGCATGGCCTGGACCATGGCCCGGTCGCGGTGAGTCCGTAGGGCGGCCACGAACGCGTCCACCTCCCCCGGCGACAGGATCCGAGGAAGCGTGCGGGGCGCGCGCAGCAGGGGCACCGTCCTCCGTCCGCCGCCGCCACGCGAACGACGAGTGGCCAGCCCTCGAGGGACGGGGTTCGACGTGACTCCGGCATCACCCCGGGCCACCAGGTAGGAGAACAGTCCGGACACGGTGGCCAACCGGCGCTTGATCGTGCGTGCCGCGAGCCCTGCCTCCCGGTCTTCCAGCCGGACCACGTTCGCCCCGGCTCGCGGTCTGCGCTGTTCCTCGATGAACCCAAGGACGTCCGCCGTCACGACGTCGGCCTGGGTGAAGGGTGCAAAAACTCCGATCGGTCTGGTGACCTGTGGAACGCGTGGAGAGATCCGGGAACAGACCCTCCTTTCTTACCGTGGTAGGATCGGCTCATGTCGGTGGAGAAGGTGTCGCTGTCGTTCGAGCCGGCGCTCGCCGCTCGAGCCCGTGAGGCGGCCGAAGCGAGAGGCCAGAGCCTTGGTCGAAGTGGCGGCGGGGCTGACTCTGGACACGGGGTGCCTGATCGCCGCAGACCGGAACGACCGGGGATTCTGGGCCTTCTTCAAGGAGGCGTCCGAGCGGGAAGTGGTCCCTGTCATCCCCGCCCCGGTCCTGGCTCAGGCCTGGCGCGGTCCCCGCCAGGCTCGCTTGGCCCAGGTGGTGAAGGCCTGCTTCGTGGAGCCGCTGGAGGAGGGTCTCGCCAAGCAGGCGGGGGAGCTTATGGGACGGGCCAAGACCTCCGACGTGGTCGACGCCGCTGTGGTGGCCGGTGCGGCCAGGCGAGGGGACGTCGTGCTGACGAGCGACCCGCGGGATCTCCGCCGGCTCGCGGCGGTCGCGCTCGGCACCGTCGAGGTTATCAAGCTGTAGCCGGGACGATTCCGGCCGGAGCCATTGACTCCACCTTCGCACCGCGGTGGGAGCGATCGGTCCTCCCGTCGCGTTTGTACTGCTCAGCGCCATGTTCGAATATGGGGGTATTCATCTGACCGGACTATCGCAGGTCAGGGTGTTCTCCATGGCCGAGCCGCTCGAGGGCGGTCCATGGTCGGCGGGTGGCCCCGTCTCCCGGGCGGCGTGGGCGGGGCCTGCTTCGGGTGCGGGTTGACGACCAAGTCGCGGTAACGCACGGGATCGTGGGCGACGGCGAGCTCGAGCACGCGGTAGAAGACCCTCCCTCTGCTCCGGGATCCGCGCCGGTTGAAGCGGAACACGAACTCGTCGAGGTAGCTCTGCAGGTGTGCCTCCTCGACCGAGCCCTGGTGGGTTCCCAGCAGCCACCGCTTGGCCAGGGAGGCAACGCGGTGGACTGCGGGCAGCAGCTCGCCGGGGTCGTCCCCGCGGGCACGAGCGGCCCGTTGGCTGCGCGGTTCGTGGGTGTAGCCGAGCTCGTCGATGCCGTGGTAGCCCATCCAGCCGTCGGTGATGACCGCCGCACCCGGCTCGACGTGGGCGGTGACGAAGGGGTGCAGCGAGGCGGCAGAGCCGTCGCGGAGGACCGCCATCCGGCACCGGCCGTACCCGCGCGGTTCCTTGACCTCGACTGCCACACCGACCAGGGCTTTCTTGCCCTTGGCGCGCCCGCCGCGCAATCCCGGCTCCTCGCCGCCGATGTAAGTCTCGTCCACCTCGACGGTGCCGGTCAGCCGGTCCCGGCCGGGACGCACGAGGACCGATCGGAGCCGGTGCAGCATCGCCCACGCCGTCGGGTACGAGCCGATCTCGAGCGAGCGCTGCAGGCTCTGGGCGGAGATGCGGTCCTTCTGCGCGGCGAACATCCAGCAGGCCGTGAACCACACGGTGAGCGGCGATCGCCTGCGATCGAAGAGGGTCCCTGCCGTCACCGACGTTCGAGCACCACAGGTGGCACACTTACTTTGTAGCGGCCATCGGCGACCGCCCATCCGCCAGCGTGACCGCACCGGGGGCAGGCGAAGCCCTCGGGCCACCGCAGCCAGTCCAGGTAGTCCAGGCAGTCAGCGTCGGTCGCGAACCAGGACTGGAACTCCCCTGTGGACCTCGGGTAGTGCAGGCCCGCCCGGGGCTGGAGTGCATCCACGCCCTCAGCTTAGTCCGGTCAGATGAATACCCCCAGCCGCGATTATGGACAGCCTCACACCGCGAAGACCACTCCCGTTGGGTCCCGGAACGCGGGGGTCCGGCACCTCGGCGCTCGGCGAGATGCACGTGCGTCGTTGCCCGGCACGCGGGGCTCGCCTACAGTACGGCTCGCCGCCGGGGCGGGGAGCCTCCATCCCGGCGGGACCCGCGCATTGGGGAGGTCGATATGATGCCGAGAGGGCGGTTTCGCGCCGCCGGGACCTTGAGGGACGCTGCCGTCGCCGCGCTGGTGATGTGGCTGGCGCTCGCTTCCGCCGTCCCGGCCCTGGCCAGGCCCCAGGGCCCGGGCAGGCACGGGACCGAGTTCATCGACGTCGTCCCCAGCAACGACCTCCGGGGGGACGAGTCCGTGATGGTGTCCGGGACGGGATTCCCGCCGAACGCCGGGCTCGCGCTCACGGAATGCTTAGCCGTCGCGGACGACCAGGACGATTGCGACCTCTCCACCCTCGACCTCGGCGTCAAGGCCGACGCCGACGGCTCGTTCGGGCTCGTCCCGTTCACGGTCCACCCGGTCATCCGCGTGGGGAGCCGCACCGGCCCGGTCACATGTGGCACGGACGCCTGCTCGGTGGGAGTGGGGACGCTGGATGCACTCTACGGAGGCAGCCACTGCCTCGGGTTCGGGGGCCGCTGCCGGCCCACCGCCACGCCGGGGCCCTCCGCGCCCGGCCCGAGGTCCGCTCCTCCGTCGGCCCCCGCCACGCCCACGACACAGCCTTCGGGCGGCGCGGCCGGCTCGGGGTCGGGGTCCGGAGGCTCGGGGATCGGCGTGGTGGCGGCGATCATCGCGGCCGCCGTGGTGATCGGGCTGATCGTCGTGGGTCTGCTGTGGCGCCGCTCCAGGGCGGCCCGGGCCTGACGTCCCACGGGGCCATCTCCTGGCGCCGGGGGGTGGTCTCGATCCCCGGCCGCGCCGCATAATGCAGCGGTGCTCCGGCGAACTGCAGACGGCCGGAGCCCTCGGGGGGACGGGCATCGAAGCTTCGATCGACCACGGAGAAGCGTCCGGCCGCTGGGTGGAGCCCGGGAAGGACGCGCTGCTGTTCGTCTCGACCGCCATCGCGGTCGGGGCGGCCTTCGGTCTGTCCGCCGGGCTTGGCCGGATCCTCGACGAGCGGTCGTTCGCCGGGTTCACGGTCCTCCTGGCCGTGGCCCTGGCCGCCCCCCTGACCTGGCTGGTCGCGGTGGGGGAGGCCCGGCCCAGGTGGTGGGTGGCCATCGGGCTGGCCTGCCTCATCGCGCTGCAGGTCGCGGACGTGGTGGCCGCGTGGTGGGTCCATCCCGTCGACGAGGGGTCGTACGCAGCCGCCTCGTCGCTGGCCAGGCTGGTGTTCCTGCTCGAGGTGGTGGCGGTGGCCGGGTCACGGTTCACCGAACAGGATCGGCGGGTCGGGCTCCGGGGGCTCGCCATCCGCTCCATCCCAGCCGCGCTCGTGGTCGTCGCCGCCGAGGCCGTCCCGTCGCGTCTGGTCGAGCTGGCCTACGGGCGATCGTACCCGGCGGCGGCCGGCTATCTCCGGCTGCTGGCGCCGGCCATGTTGCTGGCGGGCGGCGCCCTGGTCCTGATCCAGCTCCTGCTCCACGCTGGCCGCATCTCCTGGGTGTCCTGGGTCGCGTCGGCCGCCATCGTGGCCGCGCCGCTCGTCGGGCTCGGCGCTGTCGCCCCGATGTCCCTCGCCGCCTTGGTCCTGGCGGTGAACGCGGTGGTGCTGATGGCGCTCGCGGCCCACGCCAGCCGGCTGCTGTTCGCCCGGCAGCGTGACGGCAGCGTGCTGTTCCTGGCATGGCGGGACCGCCGCCATCCGGAGGGAGGCGGGTCGGAAGTCTACGTCGAGGAGATCGCCGGCCGGCTGGCCGCGTCGGGGCGGCGGGTGACGATCTTCTGCGCGGGCCACCGCCTCGCCCCCCGCACCGAGGTCGTGGACGGCGTCCGGTTCATCCGCCGTGGAGGCCGGTTCACCGTGTACGCGTGGGCCGCGCTGTACCATCTGGCCGGCCGGCTCCGGGACCACGACATCGTCGTCGACGTGCAGAACGGCGTCCCGTTCTTCTCGCCGCTGTACTGCAGCCGGCCCGTCGTGGTCCTGGTCCACCACGTCCACCGGGAACAGTGGCCGGTCGTGTTCTCCCGGCGGGCCGCCCGGCTCGGCTGGTGGGTCGAATCGCGGCTCGCTCCGTTGCTGTACGTGCGCGCCAGCTACGTGGCCGTATCCGACGCCACCCGGTCGGAGCTCGTCGGGCTCGGGATCGACCCGGAACGGATCAGCGTGGTGCACAACGGGGTCGACCCCCAGGTCCCGGCGGGCCGGCTGGAGAAGACGGCCCAGCCGACCGTGGCGTACCTGGGCCGGCTCGTCCCGCACAAGCGGGTCGAGCTGCTCCTCGAAGCCATGGTGCGGATCGGCTCGGATCTCCCCGGCTCGACGCTCTCGATCGCGGGCCGCGGATGGTGGGAGGCCCGGCTCCGCGACCGGGCGGAGCAGCTCGGGTTGGAGGACCGGGTCCGGTTCCTGGGATGGATCGACGAACGCCAGAAGGCCGAGCTCGTGGGCCGGTCCTGGGTGCTGGCCATGCCGTCGATGAAGGAGGGGTGGGGCCTCGCCGTCCTCGAGGCGGCCACGGCGGGGACGCCGGCCGTGGGCTTCCGCACGGGAGGGCTGGCCGAGTCGATCGTGGACGGGGTCACCGGGCTCGTCGCGGACGACGCGGAAGGCTTCACCGAGGCGCTCGAGCGGATCCTCCGGGACGCGGACCTCAGGGAGGCACTCGGCCGGCGGGCGGAAGCAAGGTCCCGGGACTTCGACTGGGACTCGAGCGCGCGGTCGTTCGGCCGGATCCTGAACGGGATCGTGGAAGTGCCCGCGGCCGAGATCGTTGCGGGGGCGGTCGCCGAGCCGGCCTGAGGAGAGACCCGGCCCGCTACGGGCCGTACACGAGGAGGCCGCCGGCCGGCTGGTGCGGGTTCTGGCCGATCACGAGCAGGAACGCGGCCAGGAACGCCAGCAGCACGGACCCCCCGACGAGCGACACCCAAATCCAGATCCTGTTCATGACGCGAACGCTCCTCAAGGTGCCAACGGGCGAAGGATAACAGGGTCCCACCGGCCGCACCAGTGGCCGGTGTCGAGGCCGGGCCGGCCGGTCACGAAGGCGCTCCGGCTGGCTCAGCCGCCGGGCCGGTCCCGGCGCCGGCGCGCCGCGCCCAACGACAACCCGATCGCGCAGGCCACGAGCGTGGCGGCCGCCGCGACGTCACCCGCAATCACCAGCCCCGCCGGAGCCGATCGCTGCTCGACCGGCCGGGCCGACGCGGGGGAACGGAACAGCGAGAGGTCCGGGGTGTCCAGCACCCGAGGGAGCCCGGTGGTCAGCGCCTCGAATCTCCGCCAGTCGGCCTCCTTCAGCAGCAGCACGTACCGGACCCCCAGCCCGGAGAGGGCCGGACGGAGCGGGCGGCGGGCATCGACGGCGCGGTCCGCCCGGCGGGCCAGCGGATCCTCGGATGGGAGTGTTCGGCTCCGGAGCTCGAGCCGCTCGGTGGTGAGGGCAGCGCGCGAGAAGAAGCGCTGAGCGGGATCGAGCACGACGCGATCGGCGTTCCATCCCTGCGGGAAGTAGAGGTGCCACGGCAGGACCAGGACCCGGCCGGTCGACGGATCGGCCTCCATCACCTCGCGGGCTCGCTCCCAGCTGGCGGGGTACCGGGCGCTGACCAGCCGACCTCCGGCGGCCCAGGCCAGCGTCGGGGTCAGCGAGACGGCGGCGGCCACCAGGCACGCGGCGAACGCCAGCCGGAGTCGCCGGTCGGAGCCCAGTGGCAGCAGGCGATGGATCCCGGCGCCGAACCCGACCGCCAGGGCCAGCGCGAAGGGTGCCAGGAACTTCTGGGAGTCCCGGAGCAGGCCTCCGCCCGGGAGGTGGAGCGCCGTCCACCTGACGACGGCGCCCGCACCGGGCAGGCGCGTGCCCCCCGCGAGCAGGAGCCCGAGGCCGGCGGCGGCGACGAGCCCGGCCCAGCGGTGGGCCGACCCCCGGCGGGCCAGGGCGATCCAGCCGAGGACGGCCACCACGGCCACGACCCCGAAGCTGGGGAGCCAGGCCCACGACGTTCGGGTCGGGGGAGCCAGCGTCGTGTTCCACATCCCACCCAGTGACAGGAGGCTGCCGAACGTCCCGAGTGGCGAGTCGGACCTCGGTCCGAACGCCGCCAGGCCGGTCGCCGTAGACGGGAGGCCCCCCGGCCGTGTCACCGACGGAATGAGCCAGGGCAGGTTCACGACGAGCGCCAGCCCCGCGACCCCGGCGACGGCCCGAACGACCCGGTCCCACCGACCCTGCCAGGGCGGCCGGACCGCCACAAGGACCCCGAGGACCCCGGCGATCACCCCGCCGTACGGACTGGCCAGGGCGGCCACGCCCAGCCACAGCCCCGTCCTGCGCCAGGCCCCGGGGACGCCGGCCCGGAGGTCCAGCACGGCCCGGGCCACGAACGGGAGGACGGCGTACGCCACGAGCAGGGACCAGTGGCCGATCAGGAGCCGCTCGTACACGAACGGGTTCCACGCGTACAGCACGCCGGCGCCGACTCGGGCAGCCGTTCGGGCGTCGGGCAGCAGGGCCTCTAGCAGCAGGCCGGCCCCGATGGCCGCCAGCACGAAGATGGCCACCAGCAGGGCCTTCTCCAGCACGTCCGCCGGGACCACCCTCGAGATCGTGGCCACGAGGACCTCCGTCGGCACGGAGCGGGGGACCTGCCCCGACAGGCCCAGGAGGTCGGCCCCCAGCCGGTACCGGGGGACGAACACCATGTCGTAGGACAGGACGTAGCCGGGCGTGAGGAGCGGTGCGATGAATGCGATCCCTGCAGCGGTTCCCGCCAGGAGCACGGCATGACGCCCGGCCAGGGCCCGTAGCGGGCGTCGTTCGGTCAGGCTCAGGCGGTCGACGGCTGCGTTTCCGAGGCCGGGGTCGGCTTCTGCTTCTTCTTCGCCTTCGGCGAGGACTTCCACAGCAGGAGCAGCAACCCGACCGCGATGAGGATCAGGCCGATGATCGGCCCCACGATCGGAAGGGCATTCAGGACCTTGAGCTGCTTCACGCTGTCCTTGACGTACCGGACGTTGTCAGCGATGTACTCGTCCGTGTACCCGATCTGAACGTTCTCGAGGACCTGGAGCTCGGTGTCCGTGTTGGGATTCTGCAACCACTGACGGAGCGTCCTCTGGCCCCGCACGACGGCCCCGGTCACTGGGTCGATCCAGACCAGCGTCGTGGCCTCGTACATCTGGTCCGTGACGACCGTGTCCTCGTCGGGCTGACCTGCCGCCTCTCCGCTGATGGTCACGTGGCCGATCACGGTCTCGGGCACGTCCGATCGGAACAGGTACACCTTCAGGCCATCGATCGAGTCGTCGCGGACGTAGTTCGCGGGGAACGCCTTCCGCGCGGTGTCGTCCCAGAACGGATATGTCTGTCGCTGCACGTCGAAAGGGAATTTCAGCGTGAGCCCCTCGTGCTCGGGCGTCTCCCCGCAGCAGTGGACCGGCAGGGCGGTCTTGCGGTCGAAGACGTACCGCTGCCGGCTCGCCTCGATGACCGCATTCCTGGTCAGGTCCTTCGTGGAGGCGAAGTAGTCGTAGACCGCGACGTCGCTTGTTGACGCCGACACGTCGGGCCGGTAGTCAGCCGTGTTCTCGAGCGGCACCGGCCCCACGAGGCCGAGGATGTCCGGCTTCGTGCTGAAGTACTCGCCGATCCCGTCCGAGGTGATCCTGTCGTAGTGATCGACGGGCGCCTTCTGGAGCCTTGGAATCGCGTAGAAGACGAGGAAGGGAGAGAGGAAAAGCAGCAGCATCCCCAGCGACAACGAGACGTACGCGAGTACGCGCCTCATGCCCTCTCCTCCGGGCCCGGTCCGGGCCATCCCCCGAATGCGGGAAGAGCCTACAGGAAGCAAGCCCGCTGGGCGAGTCCCAGTTGCCGGGAATGTGGGCGAAGCACACCCTCGCGAGCCGCTATCCTTCCGGGCCCATGGCGAGCACGGGGGTCCCGAAGGGTCCGAACGTCGTCCTCGTCGTCCTCGACACCCTGACCGCTCGGGCCGCCGCCCTGAGCGACGATCCCCCCCCGATGCCCGGCCTGGCTCATCTCGCGCAGAGGGGCGCGACCTTCAGCCACGCCGTGTCGAACGCTCCGTGGACCTACCCCTCGCACGCCTCGCTCCTCACCGGGCTCCTGCCGTCGGAGCACGGGATGGACACCCCCCACCAGTTCACGGGCTGGGAGCTCGACGACCCCACCGGCCGGTCGCTCCAGGCCCTTCTCCCGCCCGGCCCCGCCGCCAATCCGGTGGTGGGACCGCGGTGGCTCCCGGCCCTGCTTGCGGCCGCGGGATACGAGACCGCGTGCGTCAGCAACAACCCGTGGGTGGGCAGGCTCACCGGGATGGAGCTCGGGTTCCATCGGCTCCGCGATCCCCTCGCCGTCCGGCTAGCCGGGTGGCGCTCCGCCTTCCGGGCCCGTCCCCGCCTCCGCAGCGCGCTCCGGGCCGGATACAACACGTACCGCGCGATGATCGGTGGCGGGGATCTCCTGGCCGCCGACGCCGTGCGCCTCGTCCGGAGCTGGACGGACCGCCGCGACCGTTCCCGGCCGTTCTTCCTGCTGGTGAACCTGATCGAGGCCCACGCTCCGTACCTCACGCCGCTCACGCCCCGGGCGCTCCGCGAGCTGCGGGCCCGGCCGGGTCCCGTCCTGCGGGCCATGCGTCTCCTCGAGCCCCGGTGGACCATCAGATACAACCTGGGCGACCCGGCCTACCGTTTGACCGGTGGGGCTCTTCGGGTGGGGCGGGCCCTCCACGAGACCTCGGCCCGGTACCTCGACACGATCGTCACCGAGCTGCACGAGATCGCCGCCGGGCAGGGACGCGACGTCCTCACGTGCGTCACGTCCGATCACGGGGAGTCGTTCGGCGAACACGGATCCCTCCTCCACGGCTTCACGCTCGACGAGGAGACCCTGCACGTGCCGCTAGTGGTGTCCGGCGGCGGGGTCCCGGCGGGAGATCACCACGACACCGTCGACCTGCGACGGGTCTACGCCACCCTCCTCGAGGCCGTGGGCCTCGCCGTCCCCGAGGGGGCGGCGCCATCGCTGCTCGACTCGGAACGGGGCGTCGCGGTAGCGGAACGGGAACGCCTGGACCTCCCCGCCTGGGCGGACATCGACCGACCGCTGGCCAGAGCCCGGGTGGGCCGGATCCGGGCCGCCTACCGGGACCCCTGGAAGCTCGTGGCCACCGACGCGGGGACCTCGCTGTTCGACCGTTCTTCGGACCCTGGCGAGCGTGTGGATCTTGCCGGCGAGCGTCCCGACGTTCGCCGGGAGCTCGAGGCGATGCTGCCGGCGTGGCCTGACCAGCCCTCGCCCGGACCGCGGCCGGACACCGGGGAGCTCACCGAGGCCGAGGAGCGGGAGCTGACCGACCGACTGGCAGCCCTGGGATACGTGGAGTGAGCCCCCCGAGGTGGTCCCTGGCGTGGCTCATGCTGCCCGGCCAGCGCGCGTACCGCGAGCTCCACTGGCTCTCGCTGATGGAGGACGTCGAGGTCGTGTCGGTCGGGACCCCTCGCCCTCCGGAGCGGGTCCGCTTCGTCGAGCGGCCCTACCGGCGGCTGACCCGCCGGTTCACCGAGGCCGCCGCCCTGGCGTGGATCCGCGAGCTCGACTCCATTCCGATGACGGACTGGGTGGTCACCCTGGAGCTGTGCAGCCTGGTCACCGGGCAGGCCGAGCGGCTCATCCGGCGACGGGGTGGCTGGAGGGCCGTCATGGTGTGGGGCAACGACGCCCGGAATCCCCTGTACCGGCTCCCCCCGTACCGGCAGGCGCTCGAGCGGAGCCGGGGTGCGGACCTCTTCCTGTGCCTGGTGCACGCCGCCCGGAACCACTGCATCGCCCTGGGGCTGCCCGAGGAGCGGTGCATGGTGGTCCATCCCGGCATAGACACGGACCTGTTCCATCCGCCGGACCGGCCGGTGACCGAGCCGGTGGCGGCGTTCGTCTCGCCCCTCGCGTCCAACAAGGGCCTCGACCGCGTCCTGGAGGCGTTCCGGTTGGTGACGGCCCGGATCCCCGAGGCCCGGCTGCTCGTCGCGGGACGGGGCCCCCTGGAGCCCGAGGTTCGGAGGGAGGCCGAGCGACGTCCCGGCGCCGTGACGTACCTGGGCCCGCTCCACCGGGAGGGGGTCGCGGCGACCTTCCGCCAGGCCGCGGTGTTCGTGACCGCTCCCCGGCCCACCCGGGTGTGGAACGAGCAGTTCGGGCTGGCCTACGTCGAGGCCATGGCGTCCGGGCTCGCGGTGGTGACCACGGCCACCGGCTCGAACCACGAGGCTGTGCCGGACCCGAACCTCCGCCTGCCCGACGACGCGGAGGCCCTGGCCGAGGGCCTGATCGGGTTCCTGGGTGACCCCGAGCGGCGGGTGGCGGTGGGCTGGGGCAACCGGGACTACGTCATCGAGCACCACGAGGTCCACCGACAGTCCGCGCTCATGCGCGAGGCCTTCGAGCGGGCGGCGGCCCTCAGCGAGCGGTGACGCGGCGGGCTCGGATGGCGCCCACGGCCTGGCCCGCGAAGTAGGCCCCGACCTCAGCCGTGCGCATGACGGCGATGCCGAGCGTGAGGACGGGGTGGCTGGCCAGCAGACCCCGGGAGCGGACGAACGCGCGGGCCGTGGCCCGGGCCTGGCCTGCCGTCGCGCCCGAGTGCGCCGCCCGGTACCGGGACAGGCCCAGCCCGTAGTAGTAGCGCTTGGCGACGACACCCCGAAGGGTCAGCCGGCCCTCGTCGTGGACGATGCGGGCGTCGGTCCTCGCCAGCGGGGCGCCGCCGTCGATCATCCGCATCCGGAGCTCGGCGTCCTCGGTGCCGGAGAGCCACTCGACGAACCCGCCGGTCTGCGCGAGGTACTCCCGGCGCACCAGCCTCGGCGATTCGATCATCTCCTCCCCGACGTAGCACCGGCGCTCCAGGGCCCGGCAGCGGGTCCAGAACCCCGGGCCGACGGTGACCTCGGGGATGAACACGCCGACCGCCCCGGCCTCGCGCGCGCGGGCCTGGGCTCGGGCGACGACGTCGGGTGGCAACACCATGTCCGAGTCGATCCACAGGACGAACTCCCCCCGGGCCAGGCTGATGCCGAGGTTCCGCTGGGCGCTGCGCTCCGGTCCCCCCCGAACGGCGACGTGGGCCAATCGCTCGGCGATTTCCCAGGTCCCGTCGGAGCTGTCGTTGTCCACCACGATGATCTCGGTGGCGGCGTCGTGCTGGGCCCGGACGGACGCACCGACACGAGGCCGCTCCGCTCGAGGGCCGGATCCGGCGAGTCCACCATGCCGTCGCTCACCCGGACCTCCGGGATCGCCGGCGGAGAAAGATCCGTCGCCGCCGCGGCCCTCGAGCGGCCTGCTCCTGTGCGGGGTCCCGTCCCCGTCCGGCCCGCCGGCGGCCCGGCCGGATCGTCGTCCGCGTCCATCGCCCGGTCCTGCGGGTCGCGTTCCACGTCCACCGGCCGCACAGGCGAACCGCGCTCTCCGCCCCCCCGCCGGCGCTCCGGACGCCTCGCCAGGCGGCCCTCGATCCGCGTCCGAGCTCCCCGGTGATCCGGCGGAACCGACGCCGGCCGCCAGCGTCGACGTCGCGTGTTGGGCCCGGCACGGGACGCATCCCGGACAGGACGGCGGCGCCCGCCAGCGCCAGGGCCGGGTCCACGGCGGCCCGGGCCAGCGGCTCGCCGTACGTGAGGAGGCCGACCACGAGGGCAGCCCCGGGCGCGGCGAACAACGGGACCGCCCATCCGCCTCGCTCCGGCCACAGCCTCCAGTACCCGACGGCGGCCAGCACCAGCAGGGCGACGAAGCCGAGCCATTGCAGGATCCACCCCCCGGTCGCGAGCCCGCGGGCCGCGTGGGCGTCCCGTTCGTTCACGGGGTTCCAGATGTCGAACGTCCGGAGCGCTCGCACCCCGAGCGCCTTCACCAGGCCGAGTGGGTGATGGACCGCGAACGAGAACGCGCGGCCTCGGAGCCTCCGATCGATGGTGCCCTCGCCGAGCGGCTCCGTGACGACATCGGCCTCCACCGCCTCGGCCGCGCCCGGGTCGGACGAGCCGGTGAGTGGCCCCCCGTATGCCGCGGACGAGTTCGCCCCCGCCAGGATGCGTCCCGTCTCGGTGACGGGCACGGGCTCGTGGAAGGCCCCCGCGTTGCGGAGGAACCACGGTCCGGCCACCAAGGCCATGCCCGCCAGCGCGGCAATCCCGACCCAGCGCCGCCGGGAGAGCGACGGCTGCGGATCACGCCGTCCCAGCACCCAGGCCAGGAGGACAGCGACGCCGAGCACGAACCCCTCGGGACGCGCCAAGGCCAGGAGGCCGGCGACGGCGCCGGCCCCGAACGCGGTCGTGCCCCGGTATCCGGCGTCGCCGCCGCGCGCCAGGAGCATCAGGAGCAGGGCGACGAACAGCTGCGCGATCGGCGTCGATTCCAGCCGGACGTCCTCCATCCAGAACTCGGGGAGGAGCGCGACGAGCGCCGCCGCGACGAGCCCTCCGCGCCGGCCGAACAGGCGCCTTCCGGCGACGCCGGTCGCCAGGACCGTTCCGCCTCCGATCAACGACCATAGCCCCCGGAGCGTGAACGCCGGCGCCCACGTGGTGGAGCTGAGCGCGAGGAGCAAGGGCACGAGGGGCGCTCGGAGCCCGGTGGGGGCGAAGCCGCCCAGGGGGCCGGGCAGGGCGAAGCCGATCCCGCTCACTAGGTTCGTCCCGATCCGCGCCGAGATCGGATCGGGGCTCGCCCCCCCGCCGGCCGCGTACCGCAGGCTGACGTCCACCACGACCAGGGCGGTCAGGATGGGCCAGAACCCGACGGCTCGCCCGAGGGCCAGCCGGGCCAGGCCCCGGAGCCCCCGGGGTGGCGGCGGCCGATCGGGGAGGAGGTCGATGCGCGGCTCGGGCGAGTCCGTGTTGGGGAGCGCTCCGGCCTCCGGGACCCCAGATGCCGGCTCAGTCGTGGTCACGGCCTCTGTCGCGGTGACGGTCTCGATGGTCACCGTCTGGGCGTCGTCCGCGCGCCACTCGGGCTCCCGGCGCACCTGCCATCTGGTCTCGCGGAGGACGCCGAGGATCAGCACGACGAGGGCGGTCCCGGCGAGGTAGTGCGCCAGCATGTTGTGCTCGACGAAGCGGGGGCTGACGAAGAACGCCGGAGGGAGGCCGCGGGCGATGAGCAGGACCGGGACCAGGGCCAGCAGCCCCGCCGCCAGCCGGAGGTACCCGCGCGGGGTGGGCGCGAGGATCGTGGCGATCCCGAGCACCGCCGCCAGCACGAACCCGTAGGCCCCGCCCACGAACGTGAGGACCAGCGTGAGCAGGGCCCACCGCCAGATGGACGGGGGCTCGCCCCTCGTCGGCGTGGCGTCGCCGAGCCAGGGTAAGATCCGCCCCCAGGAGAAGCTCCGCGGCGACTCCTGCCGGGTGTCCGGCGACGCTGCCGGGGCGCTCGCTGCCGCGTCGGGACTCCGCTCGACCGCGACGGTCACCTCTCCGGGAGCGGCGGTCGTCTCGCCGGCCATGACGGGCGGCCCCTCGGCGCCCGCCGGCGCCTCACCGGCCCCGGCGGGCGCTTCCGGGGCCGGGGACGGAACCAGGGGCTCCCCGGGCTCCACAGGTTCCTCTTGCTCCCTGGTGCCCATGCCCGGGAGAGGATCCCCGACCCCTCGCCGATGGCGGCTCATCGCCACCTTCGCCGGGGCAGGATCAGGAGGACCGAGCCGGCCAGCGCCAGCAGGGAGACGCCCATCGACAGGTTCATCGAGTGCTGGGGGGCGAACGTGACGGTGAACGTGTGGTGACCGGGTGACGTCACCATCCACGCGGTCGAGTACCCGTCCACCAGGATGGGCCGCCCGAGCGACGTCCCGTCCATGGACGCCTGCCAGCGCGGATCGAATCCCTGCCCCAGGACGAGGTAGTACGGCTCGTCTCCACCGTCGGTCGTGATCGTGGTCCTGGTCGGCATGGTGGACGTCACCGTCAGCACCGGAGGCGAGGGCGCGGCCCCTCCGTCCTCGGACGACGGCGGTGCCGGCACCGAGGAGAGGTGGACCTCGTCGAGCCGCCAGTCCCTGACGGGGGTGAGCCGATGCATCCCTGGGGCCAGGGCGATGGCGTCCGACTGGGAGCACGGTTCCAGGGGGATCGGGAGGTCCGCCAGGAGGCGGCCCAGCGTCCCGGAGGACCGCACCGCGACGGGATCGCCGTCGAGCTCGAAACCGGAGAAGCACCCCGCCAGTCGGGCCTTCTCGTTGCTCGGGGCCACCCTCAGCGACCCGATCCGGATCTCGTTCAGCCGGATGGCCCCCAGCCCCGTCGTCCTCGTGATCGTGAGACGGATCTCGTGAACCCGCCGCCTGGTGAACGCGATGGAGGTCGTGCCGAGCCCGAGCCGTTCGGACGTCGGGGGGCCGCCGTTGATCGACAGGCGGACCCGCGAGGCGATGCGCCCGAAGATCGTCCCGCCGAGCGGCCCCTGGTTGACATCGATGTGGTCGATGGCCGCGCCCGGGAACTTGACGTCGATGAACTGGCCGATCGGGGGGCCCACCGGGACCCACGCCGTGTCCACGTCCCCGTCCAGGGTCGCCGAGGCGCGATCGAGGACCCGGCGCCGGGACGACGACGTCGCGATCAGGTCGCTCGGGATGCCCACCAGGTGGTCGATGTCGGCGTCGGAGAGCGTCGCGGCGATCCCGGCGATCGCGGTGAACGTCATCGACCTCGAGTCGGGGATGGAGAAAACGCGGTAGAGGTTCGGCTCCTCGTCGTCGAAGTCCGTGGCCGGCGATCCGCTCAACCGGCCGAGCACGACGTCGAGGGGGGTGTCGGCGAGGGCGGCCTCGCCCGCCTCGCCCAGCCCCGAGGCCGCGTGCGCGAACGACAGGGGCAGCCGGGCGAAGACGTGTACCTGGGCGCCCGGCACGTCGATGCCCCAGAACCCGACCGGGTTGAGGCCGGCCCCCCGGACACCCGTGACGGCCACGGTGAGCGACGTGGTGGTGGTAGGCGTCGGGAAGGGGACGTTCACCAGCGGCTCACCCTCCGGAACAGCTGCCGCGACGACTGCCGCTCCGGCCCGGATGCGAACCTCGGAGATCTGGCGCTGCCCGCCCAGCACCGGCCGGAGCGTCAGCTCCGAGACCGTCGTGGGATGGTCGAACTCGATCGTGACGGCCTGGCCCACGACCGCCCCCAGGCCGCCGCCCAACCATGCCGTGTGCGGGTTGTGATCGAACGCGAACGCGGGCTGGTCGGCGGGAACCGGCCCGAACAGCGATCCGTAGCTCGTCGCGGTGACCGACCTGGCCCCGGACAGGACGGCGACCGTCTGGGTGTCGGATCGATCGCCGAACAGCCCGAAGGACAGGTCGCCGGTGGGCCTGAACGCCTGGGCCGGCCCGAGCGTCGCAGAGTAGTCGCTCCCGGTTCGCCGGAACTGCCAGGCCCGGCGCCGGTTGGTGTCGGTGAGGACGATCCGGGCTCCGGCCTCGATCGCGCCGGCGAGATCGGACGGCTCCATCGCTCCCAGGAAGCGGTACGTCGGGTTCCCCGGGAGGAGGCCGAGGGGGAGGAGCCGAGCCAGCCCGAAGTTGTCGCCGTCGATCAGGACCGTCCCGGCGACGGGCTCGGCGCGCACGATGGGCCGCGAGCCGGAGACCAGATAGCGCTGCAGGGGTGGGAGCTCCCGGTCGAGTCTCGACGCCTCCCCGGTCGTGCCGGGTGCCGACGTGAACTGCCCGGGGAAGCCGTACGAGCCGACCAGGCGCAGGCCGGGCTCGGCCTCCAGGATCCGCGACACGGCCGACGGCCTTGTCCCGCCCCACGCCTCCCATGTCATGTCGTTGCGGACCAGCAGGTCGCGCGCGCCGATGTACCTGGCCAGCAGGGGAACGGTGCCCCGGATGTACGAGCCGTCGTTGAGCGGGACGTCGAGCGCCGCCAGCATGTTGGCGGCGTACGGCGAGCCGTTCGGCACGGTGGCCCGGAGCACCGACGGGCGGGACAGCAGGGAGTCGTTCAGGTCCGTCGGCCCGCGCTTGCCCCACCGGTAGTTCGCGAACTCCTCACCCGGCAGGAACAGTACCCTCGACTGGCCCGACCCGGCGTTCAGGGCCCGGGCGGCCTGGTGCCAGTACCCGGGGACGTCGGTCGATTCCGTTCCGTACAGCTTGCCGGTCCACGCCGGGAACACGGCTCCCAGGAGGGCGGCCCCCACGACCACCAGCGCCAGCCCCCGGACGGGGAGCCGTCGCCGCCGGAGCCAGGGCCACGCCTCGGCCGCCCCCAGGGCCACCAGCAGCACGAGCCCCAGCACGACCAGCGCGCCCACCTTGTTCGTGGTCCGGAACCCGATCGCCGCGGGGAACCGGTCGAACGCCGACTGCAGCGCGTGCCCGAGTGGCGTGGGATTGCTCGGCGGGAACAAGCCCACCATCACGGGCGCACCGACGGCCAGGAGGAGCGCGGCCAGCGCGCGCCCCCGGGCCCGCGACACCAGCGCGCCCACGGCGGCCGCCACGGGGATGGCGAACGTCGCCAGGACCACCCACGGGCTCGTGATGTAGCCCACCGCGTTCGGCAGGAACGGCTGGGCCCCCTGCCGCCCGTACAGGGGCCACAGGCCGAGGAGGCGAACCGTCTCGGCGTACGAGGACGTCGACGCGACGTCGGCCGGACGCTCCGTGGTCACCGCGATGGTCGACGCCGTGCCCCTGGCGGCGAGGGCCGGGACGATCCAGTACGCGGAGGTCAGCAGCAGGAGCGCACCCCCTTTCACCAGGGGCCAGGCGAGCTGCAGGATCGGCGTCCGGAAGGCGACGCGGGCGTAGATCAGGTAGGCGGGCACGCCGAGCAGCAAGAACAGCGGCACGATGCCGGCGTTGAGCCCTCCCATGAGGAAGAACGTCAGGGCGAACGCCGCCGGCCACCGCCAGCTCCGGGGCTCGTCGACGCTCCGGGCGAAGGCGAGCATCATCCACGGGAACAGCGCGTACGGGAGCAGGATCGGCGTGCTGGCGCCGCTCACGATCACGTAGGGGTTCGCGACGTAGAGCAGCGCGGCAGCGATCCGGCCGGCGGGCGTCGACCGGTCGCCGGCCAGCCGGTGGAAGAACCTTACCGCTCCCCACGCCGCGACCAGGAGCAAGAGGGCCCGCCAGATCCGAACGGCCACCCAGGCGGACGCGCCCAGCGAGCGGATCAGGAAGATCACGAACGCGACGGGCGTGATCCCCGTCTGGAAGTTCGATTGGCCGAGGGCCGGGCTGAGCTTCCACGAGAACAGGGACTGCATCAGGACCCGGCCGGGCGCCAGGTACAGCTGCGGCTCGGTGTCCGGCGTGAACGACCCCCAGCGGTTCACGAAGACGGCCAGCAGGATGAGCAGGCCGAGCACCCAGTACACGGCCGCCTCGGCCGTGGGGAGGCCGTCACGCAGGAGGAAGTCGCGAGCGCGTTGCTGCCCGCCCACGCGGGCCGGCACCGCCACGCTCACCCGGCCACGACCTCGGCCGCGGTAACGGTCTCGGACGGGATCGGGGCCCGCCGACGTTCGAGGAGCAGTCCCACGAAGATCATGGTCACGCCGGTCACGAACACCACCCATGCGATCTGGATCACCGAGTGGTGGAGGAGCACCACGACCAGGGTCGTCTTCATCACGACCGCGACGGCCAGCGCCCTGCTCATGCGGGGGTCGCCGGCGGCGATGGCCGAGAACAGCAGGAGGTGGACCAGGGCGAACGCCGTCCCGATCGCCGCGAACAGCCACAGGGCCGAGCCCAGCCCACCGTAGGCCCGGCCGAACACCGCGTTCAGCAGCGGCTGGGAGGCGAGGCCGACGGCCACCACCACCACCAGACAGAGCGCGACAATGGCCAGGAAGGACCGCGCCAGCAGGGCCCGGCGATCCCGCGAGGTCGACAGCCGCGGGAACACCACGACGGTCACGAACCGGGGGGCCCAGTACGTGATCTTCGCCACCACCGAGCCGACGGCGTACAGGCCGGACAGGCGTCGGGGGAGGAAGTGCCGGGCCAGCACGATGTCGACGTTCACGATGACGAACAGGGCGAGGATGCCCGCGCCGGCCGCCGCGATCTCCCGGATCAAGCCCCAGGTCATGCGGCCGCCGAGCACGCCCGGATACACTATCCAGACGCCGGCCAGGCACGCCAGGAGGGCCCCGCCGGCCGCGCCGGCGAGCGCGCCGTCCAGGCCGAGCCCCAGCCACACGAATGCGGCCCCCAGGACGAGCTTCCCGAAGGTCGAGACCAGCAGGATGGCCGCCAGGGCGGTGAACCGCTCCTGCCCCTGCAGCATCCCGCTCACCGCCGGCACCACCGGCGCTACGAGGAGCGTGACCGAGAGCCACATCACCGGGACGATCGACCCCAGGTGGAGGAACCCCTTGATCCACGGGCTTGCCGCAGCCGCAGCTGCCGCCAGAGCCAGCCCCACCAGGATCACGATCCGGAGGACCCCCACCCACAGCGAGCGGACCTCCTCCCCATCGCGGCGGCGGAGCGCCGTGTGCCGCGCCACCACAGTCTGCAGCGCCAGGCCCGGCACCGTCACGATGAACGTCACCGCGAGGAGTGCCCCGAGCCCCCCGTACGACGACGGCCCGAGCTCCCGGGACATGACGACGTGGTAGCCGTAGTTCATGGCGTTGCCGAGAGCCATGGCGACGGCGACGACGATCCCGGCCCTGGCGAGCGACGGGGGGGAGGCTGTTCGTCCTCGGTCGGTGGGATCCGCGGCGCCACCGGCGACGGCGGGGGCCGGGAAGGCGCGGTTCATCCCTCGCGTCCCTTGACGCGCCGTCCCGACAGCGGCAGCAGGCGCTTCACGGCCGAGGTGAGCCGGGGCCGCCCGGCCAGGACCTTCCCCGCCGCGTACGTGACCGGCTCGTATCCGTAGAGGTACGCGATCCGTCGCCACGCCAGTCCCATGTCGGTCCCCTGTCGGGGTACCGACGGGCGGCGGTAGCCGTACACGAGGAGCCCGTTCCACCACTTCGGGTCGAACTCCCGCTCGCTGGGCAGGTCGAACAGCAGCTCGTACCTGGGGTGCGAACGGGCGTAGGCCTGTGACGTGGATCGCACCACCGGCCAGGAGGCGTCGTCGATGACGACGAGGGCCTGGTCGGCCAGGAGCGGTTCGACGATCCCGAAGGCCAGATGGTGGGGGAGCCGGCCGTGGTTCCCGTCGTAGAAGTACACGCCGATCCTGGACCGGAGGGTCCGGTTGCCGTGGAGCAGCCGGAAGCTGTCCCCGACGAGCAGGTGCAATCGGTCGCGGACCCCCCATCGGTGGAGGTTGTCCTCGAGCTCGCGCCGCGTGGACTCGGGATCGACGCCGAACTCCCGGAAGCTCTCGATCGCGTAGAAGCTGCCTCGTTCGTTGTCGAGCATGGCGGCGATGATCGAGAGTCCCTTGAACGAGCCCACCTCCAGGTAGGCCTCGTCGGGGGGGAGCAGGCTCGCAGCGAAGTTCAGCAGGGCGAGCTTGTTCTCGCTGGCCATGCCGGGCACGTCGTCCATGAGCTTCCGGAACCGGCGGTCCACCGGATGGTCCGCCCCGAGATCACCGCCGTAGATGTCGGCGAGTCCCGTCCGAAAGCGGTCGATGTCCACGTGTGTCGTCCCTCCCCCCCTCGTGGTTCCGCGGGTCCCCCATGTTGGCGCATGGTGATCCGTTCGCCAAGCCCGGGGCCGTTCAGCCGTCCGCGCGGCGGGTGGCGAACTCCTTGAGCCGGTCGATCGACTGCATGCGGGCCACGAGACCGGCCGGGGCGAGGACCGACAGGCGCTTCAGCCGGTGGTACCGGCGGTAGTACCGGACGAACGCCGAGTCCTTCGTGAACAGCGCGATGGAGATGAACGGATTCGGGATGACCAGGGCCGCGCCCGCGGCCCGCATCCGGGCGGGTGGCCATTTCGACACGTGGGTCTCGTGGACGTTGCCGAATAGGGCGCCCTGGGGGAACTCCCCGCGCGGCGAGGTCAGGATGCAGTGCGCCGCGACTCGGCGCAGCTGGCGCAGGAGGTCCATGCCCCGGGGGTCCGGAAGGTGCTCGATGACGTCGAGCCCCAGGGCGAGGTCGTAGCTGCCCGACGGGATGCTCGGGAGGATGTCCAGCGCGTCCCCCACCCTGATCTCGTCGTAGATGGTGCGCTGGACGTCGGTCAGGTACCCCTCGAAGATCTCGATCCCGTCCACCCGGAGCCCATCCCCGGCGAACGGCCCCGACCCGCCCACGTACTGCCGAGTGAGCAGGCCGTACAGGCCGTTGCCGATGCCGACGTCGAGGACGCTTCGCGGCTGGAGCCGGACCATCAGGTCGACGATGGTCTCGATCTGCTCGTATCGACTTCCAGGCATCGGGTTTCCTCTCAAGTCCCGGCCACCATGCTGCCACGCGCGGCGTCACCGCACGTCCCCCGGTCTCGCGAAGGTCACCTCCACCAGGCGGATCTCCCCGCCGCGTGCTCCGACCGGGTGCGTGTAGCTGATCGTGACGGTCCGGCCCCCGTCGCTCGCCAGCTCGGGGTGCTCGAACGCCAGGTTGTTCAGCCGGCCGGGGTCGGTGGACCGGCCGGTGAAGGCGGTGACGGGCCGGCTCCATGGTCCCTCGGGGCTCAGGGCGGTCCGCATCTCGACCCGGTTCGTCAGGGCGAGGTTGTACACCGAGAGATACCGGCCGAGCCAGGGGTTCCAGCTCACGGACAGGCCTCCGCTCGGGCCGGGGAGGGTGACGACCGCGGACCCGACCTTGGAGGACCAACCGGAGCCGTCCCAGAACCGATACGCGGACCGCTCACCGATGTCCGTGACCGTTGTCCGGGCCACCCGGCAACCCAACTGCAGGCCCTCGATCCGAGCGCAGCCGTACACGTACACGAGCGCCCCCACCATCACGGCGCCGTTGGCGAAGGACGGGTCTGGGGGCCTGAACACGGGCTCGGGCCTGCGGGCCGCGGCCGACGAGCCCGCCGACACCGTGGCCACGCCCGTGCCGAGGAATGTGTAGTTGAGCGTCCCCGGCCCGACCTTCACCGTCGCGAACAACACGGCCGCTGAGTCCGGGCCGCGCCGGATGATGCTGGTCGGCCACACCGCGATCCGGTCTCCGCTTCCCGGCTGGTTGAACACCTCCTCGGACTCGGTGAACGGGATGAACTGGACCGGCGCGCCGTTCGCGTCCACGGGCCCGTGCAGGACCCGAGGATGGCTCCGATCGCTCCAGGCGGCGGTGTTGGTCCGCAGGAGCGAGCCGTCGACGGCTAGGACGGGAAACAGCGTGTCGCCGAAGGTCCACAGGATCCGTGACCCCAGCTGGATCGACTGCGCGCCGTCCCGGAGCCAGCCGGGGGGTCCGACCAGCGGCCCGATGTCTCGCACGGACTCGACGCGCAGGGGGTGTCCTACGGCCGGCGGGCTCGTTCGAGCCAGTCCGATCGTGGCGGCGACGAGCACGAGCGCGAACAGGACCCTCCGCCACGGCTGGCGGCCCCCCGAACGGCGGGTGGTCACCGGAGGTCCGGCTGGGGGCTCGAGACTCGGGGGTCGGAGGGGCCGAGCCGGCGCGCGATCTCCTCCAGGAGCCGGGCGCCCGGGCCTGGTCCGAAGTCGGACCGGCGAGCCCGCAGGGTGATCGTCGTCCGCTCGCCCACGGTGGCCGCGCCGATCGCGACGCCCGACCTCCCGTGCGCCACCGGCCAGAACGCCAGCGACCGAAGCCCGGGGGCACCCTCGATGCGACCGAGGTTCGAGACCAGGGCCGTCGAGCCCGACCGCCGGGACGTTGCCCGAGCCACCGGCCACGCCGCGAGCGCGGCCGGTCCGCGGACCGGGGGTCCGAACTCCACCGCGCTGGCCCGGAGGGCCGACCTGACCGTTTCCGGCGACCAGGCGTCCACCCGCACGCGCATCCACGTCGACTCATCGGCCAGGGTGAGGCGATCCCCCGGCCTCCGGGAGGCCCCGACGGCGATCTCCATGGGGGCGGTGGCGCCGGCGTGCGCCGCGTTCCAGGTGGTGATCGCCTCCGCCACCGCGGCCACCAGCCCCGAGGTTCCGCCCGGGCTCGCGGCGACGTCCGCGTGGAGGAGGTGATCGCCCCGCTCCCGCATCCCGCCGTCCGGCGCGACCCGAGCCCGGGGGGACACCACGGCGCGGGCCAGAGCGGCCACCGCCACCGGAAGCGACCGGCCGGCGTCACCGGTCTCGGGGACCCCCCGCACGTCCGAGCGCACCGGCGCATCCAGGGCGAGCCCCAGCAGCGCCACGAGGCCCAGCCCGTCCAGCGCCGAGTGGTGGGCGGCCAGGACCAGCCCTGAAGGACCTCGCGCCATCCTGACCAGCGGACGGCCGTCGCGATAGCGCAGATCGGCGAAGGCGTCGCGAAGCCGATCCAGCTCGGACTCGCGCTCCGCCTCGGCCAGGTGACCCCGGAAGGGGGCCGCCCCCAGGCGCCGACGGAGGTCGTCCATCGACGGCACCGGATCGACCAACGCCTGGAGCACGACGCTCCAGGCGACCTCGGGATGTCCGGAGAGCGCGTTCCAGGCGCGAACCGAGGAGCCCATCTAGCCCGGATTCTATTGGCGGCACCCTGTCGAGCTGACCTGACTCCAGAGGTAGTGATCGCGCTCCTCGCCGAACCAAGGCTTGGAGGCTACTCTCGCTCGGAGTTCACGGGCCTCAAAGCAAGGGCGGTTCCTCAAATGGGATCGTCCTCCTCCAGGGATGATGACGGATCGATCGCAACTCCCAGCGAAGGACATCCGACTGTTGCAACTGAGTGGGAGCGCGATCCAGGTTATCTCCCTCAGCGTGGACCAGCCGTTATCCTGCGGGTTCAGGCCGTTCGGGATGACGATCGGTTCGGCAGGCCCCCGGCTTGGCGTCCGAGATCATGCCGGCTGTACGGTGACAGAGTCGGTTCCGACGTTGTTGGGCATGCTCGGGTCCAATTCCCAAGCCGCCACAGCGGCTGTGTCGCCGAGAGTGCCAGTCGACTGGGGCACCAGCACGAGCGTCACCGATGCGCTCTCTGAAGCGCCGAGCTGGCCGAGGACGCAGATCACGCGGGTTCCGGCTGTGCAACTCCCCTGGCTTGGCGTGGCGCTCTGCAACGTCACGTTGGGAGGAAGGGCATCTGTTACCGTGACGCCCGACGACGTTCCGAGTCCCCCGTTCGTGACAGTGAGATCGAACGTGACCGGCGACCCCACGCTCGCAGGATCGGGTGAACCTGCGACACCGATCGAGAGATCCTCGCGATCGCTGGGGATGGCCCGGGCCCAGGCGGAAGCGATCTTGGCGGCCCCCGAATTGTTCGGGTGGAGAGGGCTCTGATAGTCGACTGCCATATTGAGTTGTACGCTCGGATCCAAGTACAGCAGGCCGTGTTCGAGCGCGACGTCCTCGATCACCTGGTTCCACTGGGTCCGGACATCCTCCGGAATCTTCACCGTCGGGAGAATGCTCCCCAAGTACACGGGGATGCCGGGGAGACGCGACTGCAGTTGGTCGACCGTGGATTCCATCGCGGCGTGGAACTGATCCATCGTCGGCTTGCATCCATAGAAGTCCCCGAGGACGTCGTTGACGCCGAACGCCACGACGACGGCATCCGGCTTCGTGTTCACAACCGTGGAGACACGCGTCTGCCCGTAGCATGTCGCGGAGGTGCCTCCCAGCGCGACGTCAGCCAACCGCAAGCCTTCGAGCGTGGCCAAACGATCGGCGTAGCCATCCGCGGACCCGGTGGGCCCCAGTGTGTAGTTGCCCATGGTGATGGAGTCGCCGTACCCGGCGAGTTCTGGCACCGACTGCGCATCTCCCGGAGATACGAGCGTCCCGGGGCCGAGTCCCGATGTCTGGAGAAGCAGCACACGGTCGAGCTTTAGAGTCCCTGACGTCACCCGCACGGTGAGCTTCGTGAGTCCCCGTGGAAGTCCCCAGTCGATAAAGCGGAACTGCCTGTACTTGCCGGTTGACGCAAGGGTCGTCTTGTACCTGGTCAGCTTGTCGTTCTGCCACGACGAGTACGTGGTGGCGTTCTCCACTAGCTCGAGTTGCACAGCAGAGGCGTTTTCAGCGTAGAAGGTGATGGTGGACCCTGTGGGGACCATCGCGAGCGTGCCGCTCTGGGCGCCCGCGTCGGCCACGAAGGTCACGCTCGAGTAGACAAGCGATGCATGCGTCGAGTTGTAGGCGTTCGAGTTCTGGAGGAACACCCCGCCTGAGTCGACCCACCACGCTTGGATCGACATGCCGCCGGTCGGCCCCGTCTGCGGATCGAGTTCGGGCTTTGTCTTGTTCTTCACCACGATCCTGTGCGTCGCGAGCGAGAGTCCCGTAGCAATCGGATCGACTTCCCAGCACCCGCATGTCGTGGTCGCATAGTGTTTGGCGGTACCCCCGTCGACGGAGACCGAGTAGTCGCGGCCGCGCCCGAGAACGGACATCCAGACGTCGTGACTGTTCCTGGCCTGAAAAGTGGCTGTACCGAGGGGCATCAACTGGGTGAGCGTCTTGGTGGCCGATGCGCTGCAGAACTGGCAGTTCTGCGTGTTCGCCCCCGTGTACACGAAAGCGGGCTGGGCACTTTCGCTGGCGCGGATCGTCGTGGGCCCGTCGCGGGAAACCATCACGGTCGGATCGTCGGTAGGGACGAACCTTGTCCGCCCAGATCGAGACCCTGCCGCGGCCGAGGCTGGAGCGGCAATCACAAGGACGACCATGGCGAGCAGGCAGGCTCGAACGGATCGCATCGCGCGAGATCGCACCTCGCTGTCCACACCCTCCTCAGACTTCGGAAACGGTCCATGGTGTTCCACTCGACCTGGTGGCGTCAATGGCCGCGACTGGCGAC
>WNGA01009219.1_pt1 | contig 29341 bp, 38 predicted proteins | sample 5400061 | NCBI WGS metagenome assembly WNGA01 (sample SAMN13153366, study PRJNA577476) | soil metagenome | isolation source: 100 cm soil or saprolite under grassland replicate 2 | place: USA:California | collected 2016-06-15
CCCCGGCCGGTCGCGGTGAGAAAAAGCGTCAGCGCCACTGTCGTCTCCGAGGCGAAGGCCGGCTCGGGCATGCGCATCTGCCGGTAGCAGTCGTTCAGCCGCCACTGCATCGTCTTGAATGTGCTGTTCGAGACCCGGTAGGCGGGCCATGTGGCAACCACCGGTCGAGCGTACTGCGGCTTGTAGAGCATTGGCAGGTCCTGCATGCGGATGCGCTTGCCTTCCTCGCCGTGGCAGCTCGCGCACGAGAAATCCCAGGCGCCGGCGCGATGGAAAAACAGCGCCCTGCCAAGCTCATAAGCCTGCTTTTCCCTGGGATGGCTCAGTCCGGGCGAGATCTTCGCGCCGCGCGACCGCCCCGCGATGTAAGCCGAGAGCAGCTCCATCTCGGAAGGCCGGTCGTCATTGCCGAACACGCGCCGCGTCGCCTCCTCGCGCTTGCGGCCCTGCAGCGTGACCATGCAATACAGAAGCCGCGACTCGAGGTCCATCACCTGGTCGGCGTCCTTGAAGTAGCGCGGCAACCGCGCATAGGCGCCTTTCAGCATGCCCGGCCCCAGCCCGAGGTCGCATCTCTCGAGCGACAGGTTGCTCGGCCCCTGGGGCTTTTTCCACAGGGTCTCGCCCTCGAGCTCGAACAGCTCGACCGGGCTGCCCTCGGCGATCATCTGCTGGTAGCGCTGGATTTCCTTCTTGGTGTCCTGGGCCAGCACGGGGGTACACGAAAATCCCCCGAGGAGAAAGAGGCATACGAGCCTCCGGATCACGCCACGGCGCCTTCGGTCTTGTTGCTCTCGCCCTGGTTGTCGACCCAGCTCACCTCGATCTTGTCCCCCTTGGCGCCGCCCTTGATGCGGAAAGAGAACACGGGGTTGCGCGACACCCCTTGGCTGATCTGGCCGTCGACCACGGTCCTGCCGTTCACTTTCACCACCACGCTCTGGATGAAATGCATCGGTACCAGCTTGCCGTCCGGGTCCTTGCGCTGCCCCGTCTCCATCGGGTGGCTCATCAGCACGCGCAAGTCGGTGTAGCCGTTGCCGAGGGTCGCGCGCATTTTCATCGGTCCTGCCGCCATCGTCGTCTCCCTATCCGCCGCAGCCGCCGATGGTGACCTTGATTTCCCTGGTCGCCACGTAGTACCTGCCGCCCGCCTCGGCCACTACGCGCACATCGGAGGTCTCGCCCATCTTCACGTTGAGCTTGACGAAGGGCAGGGCGCCTTCGGTGAAGTCGAACTTGCCCACCAGCGGAAACGGGTTCTTGTCGACCAGCACCATGATCGAGCGGGTGCCGCGCACGCTGCTCGTGATCTCGATCGGCACCACCGCCCCGTTCTCGGCGATCTGTGGCGCCTCGATCACCAGATCGTGGCTCGGCACCGCGTTCGCGGCGCCGAGGCTCTTCAGCGCATCGGCCGCGTTCTTCGCGCCGAATGCGTCCTTGTTCCACGCTGCCGCAAGCGAGGCCAGCGGCCTGAGCAGCCCGGCGGCGAGCGCCGCGACCAGCGCCCTGCGGATCCTGTTCATGAAAACGCTCTCCTGCGAAGGCGCCATTTTAGCGTCCGGCGCGGCGAAATACCCCTGATTTTCCTCCGCGTTTTTCCTCCAGGCGCAGATCAGTCAGCGTCATGGCGCGGTCGACCGCTTTCACCATGTCGTAGATGGCGAGCAGCCCGGCGGCCGCTGCGGTGAGCGCCTCCATCTCGACGCCGGTCTGGCCGCGGCATTCGACGCGCGTCACCACGCGAACCGACGAGCTCGCACGCTGCAGCTCGAAATCGACCGCGACGCGGGTGAGCGCAATCGGATGGGCGAGCGGGATCAGCTCCGCGGTGCGCTTCGCCGCCTGGATGGCTGCGATCCGGGCGACGCCGAGCACGTCGCCCTTGGCCGCGCCGCCCGCGGCGATGAGGCGCAGCGTCTGCGGGCGCATGACGATGCGGCCGGAGGCGACCGCGACACGGCGCGTCCTTGGCTTGGCGCCCACGTCGACCATGCGGGCCGAACCTCCGGCGTCGAAATGAGTCAAACCAGTGCGCGATTTCCCCGCCATTCCGGGCGCTATCATAACTAGATGCGCAGCACCGCGTGGCTTGTGGCCACATTCATCGCTCTGGCACCGCGCGCCTTCGGCCAGGCCTTGCCCGATCTCGGCAGCGCCGGCGATGCGGCGCTGTCGCCCGCGCTCGAGCGCCGGCTCGGCGAGAGCATCATGCGCGACGTCCGCTTCCGGGAGCCGGCCTACGTGGACGATGCCGAGGTCTCCGAATACCTCGCGAACCTCGGCGGCCGCCTCGCGCAGGGCAGCGGCGCGCGCCAGGACTTCGAGTTCTTCGCCATCCGCGACCCGACCATCAACGCGTTCGCGCTTCCCGGCGGGTTCATCGGCGTGCACACGGGTCTGATCCTGGCAGCGGACACCGAGTCCGAGCTCGCCTCGGTGCTGGGACACGAGATGGGGCACGTCACGCAGCGGCACATCGCCCGCATGCTCGGCCAGCAGCAGCAGATGCAGATGCCGATGATGGTCGCGCTCGCCGCCGCGATCCTTCTGGGCCGTTCGCGTCCCGACCTCGCCGCGGGCGCCATCGCGGGGAGCCAGGCGGGCGCGGTGCAGACGCAGCTCGGCTACTCGCGCGATTTCGAACGCGAGGCGGACCGCATCGGCCTGCAGTCGCTCGACGCGGCGGGGTTCGATGCGCGCGCGATGGCGGTATTCTTCGAGAAGATGCAGCGCGCGGCGCGCGTCGCAGACGACGGCACCATGCCGGGCTACCTGAGAACCCACCCGGTAACCTTCGAGCGCATCGCGGATGCGCAGAACAAGGCCGCCAACCTGCCGTACCGGCAGCATCTCGATAGCGCCGAATTCCAGCTCGTCCGAGCCAAGCTGCGCGCCGAGGCGGGCGATGCGCGCGACGCGGTGAGCCATTTCGATGCCTCGGTGCGCGAGCACCGTTACGCCAGCGAGATGGCGGCGCGCTACGGGCTCGCCAGCGCGCTGTTGCGGGCGAGGCGGGCGCGCGAGGCCGACGCGGAAATGAACCGGCTGCGCGCGAGCGGGGCCGTCGGACCCATGATCGAGACGCTGGCCGCGCGCATCAAGCAGGCGCTGGGAGAGCCGCAGCGTGCTGCGGCGCTGCTCGCCGACGCCCGCACACGCTATCCGCATTCGCGTCCCTTGCTGTACGCCCACGTCGCCGCCCTGCAGGAGTCTGCCCGCAACCAGGAAGCGCTTGCGGAGCTCGCCGAGCCGATGCGCCTTTATCCGCGCGACGCGGCGCTGCATGCCCTGCGGGCGAAGTGCTACGCGGCGCTTGGCAAGAGGCTGCTGCAGCACCAGGCGCAGGCCGAGGTGTATGCCCTGCAGGGCAGCCTGCCGGCGGCGATCGAGCAGCTGCAGCTCGCTCGCAGCGCCGGCGACGGCGACTTCTACCAGCTCTCGGTGGTCGATGCGCGCCTCAAGGAGCTGCGTTCCCAGCACGCGGCCGAGGCGCGCGACGCGAAGCGCTGATCAGCGCTTCGGCGGCTCGAAATACGCCTCGTACAGCAGGTCGAAGGTCTTCTCGACTTCGCCGAGCAGCTCGGCTTCGTTCGCAGAACGGCGCAGCGCGCCCTGCAGCAGCGTCTGCACGCCCGCCGCCTCGGCCACCGGCGTGCCGCGCACCTCCAGAAAATGCACGATGCTGCCGATCTTCGTCAGCGCGGGGTTCTTCGCAAGCTCGAGCCGCGCCAGCATTTCCTCGTAGGTGACGCGGAGGTCGCTGTTGGCGAAGTGCGCGCCCTCGAAGGCAAAACCGACGGCGCCGGCAGGCAGGGCGTCGGTCTTCTCGAGCCAGGCCATGGTCGCCTCCGGGTCGACGAAGCGCCGGATCAGCCAGGCGCAGGCCAGGCGATCGGCCCACAAGGGTTTGCGGGTGGCCCAGGTGCGCCGCAGCAGGGCCTCGCCGGGGCCGAGCGCGGCGTGCGCCTGCGCCGGGAACAGCAGCTTTTTCACCTCGGCCTCGGAGTCGGTGAGCGCGTTCTGCGCGCGGCTGCGCGCCTCGGTCGGGAAAAAGTCCAGCGCCGCAATGCTTTCGAACTCGCGCCGCTGCTTGTGCAGCACCCGCGAGATGCCGCTCGGGTCGGTCTGGCCGAAGCCGACGCGCAGGCTCTCGACGGTCTTGATCAGCTCCTCGTAGCGCGCCGAGCGGTCGAACAGGCGCTGGAATCCCGCCTGCTGCGCGGGCGACGCTGTCGCGACGTGCAATACGTGCGTGCTGCCGGCGCTTTTCGCGATGTATTCGGCGAGCGCATCGAGGGCGCGCCGGTTGTCCGGGGTGTCCGGCAGCAGGTAGGCGCCTTCGCGGATCACCGCGGAGCCGAGCGACTCGAGCGTGCGCAGCACGCGCATGCGCGCCGCCGGATCCTCGGTCGGCAGCTGCGCCAGCGTCACCAGCCAGCCGGCGCCGGCCTCCGGGACGGACTTGTCCATGCGGCATAATACTTTATGCATTTCGACAAAGAGCTCGATGCCCGCGGGCTGAACTGCCCGCTGCCGATCCTGCGCGCCAAGAAGGCCCTCACCGACTTGCAGTCGGGACAGGTCCTGAAGGTGCTCGCCACCGATCCGGGCGCGGTGAAGGACTTCCAGGCCTTCTCCAGGCAGACCGGGCATGAGCTGATGTCGCATGCCGAAGCGAACAGGGAATTCACCTTCTTCATGAGGAAGAAGTGAGGCGGGTGTACGCGGCGCTTGCTCTCCTCGCCGGATTTTCGTGCAATGCAGCCGACGCCACCCACAGCGTCAGGCTGCTCACCCCTGAAACCGCGCTCAAGGCGGCGCAGGCCGCGCTCGCCAGGTGCCGCGCGAGCGGCTACCAGGTGACGGTCGCGGTCGTCGACCGCATGGGCGTGGTCCAGGTGCTGCTGCGCGACCGCTTTGCCGGGCCGCACAGCGTCGACCTGGCGAGCGCCAAGGCTTATACGGCGGTGAGCTTCCGCACCAATACCAGCGCGCTGGCGGAAGCGACGCAGCCCGGCCGGCCGCAAAGCGGCATCCGCAACCGTCCCGGCGTGGCGGCGGTGGGCGGCGGCCTGGTGATCGAGGCCGGCGGTTCGTTGCTCGGCGCCATCGGCGTTTCCGGCGCGCCCGGCGGCCGCGAGGACGACGCCTGCGCGGAGGCGGGTATCGCCGCAATCCGCGAAGACATCGAGCTGTGAAATAATCCGGCACATGATGGCGCGCTGGATCCGGCTCGGCGAGCGCGAAGCCGCCGAGTTTCACGCTCTCTGTGCGCGGCTCGCCGCGGTGCAGGCGGGGCGCGCGCCGCCGGTGCTCGCCTGGGCGGACGCCGGCACCCAGTACCTGTTCGCGCTCATCGCGCCGCGCAAGTTCGCTCCCGGCCGCAGCGCGCGCTGGCTCGCCTGGGGGCTCGCGCCGGCGGTCGCCACGTATCGCCAGTTCGGCCTGCCGGCGTATCTCGAAGGCAAGGGCATCTGGCTGCACGGGCAGCGCATCGCCGAAGCCAGGGTGCAGGCCATCGGCGAGTGCGCGGTGATCGCGTCGAGCTTTCTCGCGCGCTTTCCGGCCAAGTGCACCGCGACGCCGTCGTCGGCATTCGAGCTGGCGTTCCGGCTGCGGCTCGAGGCGCAGCATGGCTGGCAGTTCGAGCATTCCTGGCCGACCGCGCCCGAGAGGCTCGAGCACGCGCTCGCCTAGATGCCAACGCGCCGCGACTTGCTGCTAGGCACCGCAGCCATGCTTCTGGTGCGCGACGCGCTCGCGCAGGGGCGCGTGGAAAAGGGAGTTCGCCGGCGCAGCGGCGACGTGCGGATCAGCGGCGAAACGATTTCCACCGGCGCGGACGGGCAGGCGGTGTTCGTCGTCGGCAGGGACGCCATGATGGTGCGGCCCAATTCATCGCTGAGTCTGATGAGCAACGGCTTTCGCCTGGTGACCGGCGCCGTGCTCTCGGTATTCGCCCCGGGCGAAGCCAGGCAGCTGCGCACTCCGACTGCCACCATCGGCATCCGCGGCACCGCCGTTTACCTCGAGGCCGAAGCGAGCCGCACCTATGTCTGCACCTGCTACGGCGAAGCGGTGCTCGAGCCGCTTGCGGAGCCCGCGGCGCGCGAAACCGTGCGCACCCGGCATCACGAGCAGCCGCGCTACATCATGCCGAAGGGCGCGCCGCAGATGATCGTGCGGGCGCCGATGATCAATCACAGCGACGCGGAGCTCGAGATGCTGGAAGCCCTGGTCGGGCGCAAAGCGCCGTTCTCGGGCGGGCCTCCCTACAACCCTCCCTAGATTCCGATCTTGTCGTAAAGCGGCCGGATCTCGCGGCGGATCGCCTCGAACCGGCTCGCATACACCAGCACCGCTGCGAGCCCGGCGATGCCGCACGCAGCGAGCGTGAGCGGCGGACCGACACGTTCGGCGATCCAGCCGGCGGCGAGCGCGCCGAGCGGCGCGGTGCCGATGAACGCCATGACGTAGAGCGCGGCGACACGGCCGCGCAGCTCGTCGGGCACAATCGTTTGCAGGACCGTGTTGGTCGATGCGGCGGACAGCATCAATCCCAGGCCGACGAGGTAGAGGGCAGGCAGCGCCAGCCAGAGCGTGGTGGCCAGCGAAAACGCGACCAGGGCGCCGCTGGCGGTCGCAGACATCCATCCGATGAGGCGGAACAGACCGCGAACGCTCGGCCGCATCGCCAGGTACAGCATCCCCGATACGGCGCCCAGCCCGGCCGCGCCGATCAAGATTCCCAGCGTGCCCGAGTCGCCATGGAATGCCTCGCGGGCGAACCAGGGCATCAGCGCGACGTAGGACCCGACGGTGATGCTGACCGCGGCGAGCAGCAGCAGGGCGCAGCGCGCGGGATAGAAGCCGAAGGCGTAACGCGCTCCCACCACGAGCTCGCGCCACCAGCCGTGCACGCCGGGCACGTAACGGCGCGGCGTCAGGCGCATCTGCGCAAGCGCTGCGAGCATCACAAGATAAGTCACCATATTGAGCCCGAAGCTCCAGCGCTCGCCGAGCGTGGCGATGAGCGCGCCGCCGATGAGCGGTCCGACGAAGCGCGCGCCGTTCATCATCACGGAATTGAGCGCGATGGCGTTCGGCAAGTCGCTTTTCCCGCCGACCAGCTCGAGCAGGATCGACTGGCGCGCGGGGGCGTTGAACGCGTTCACGAGGCCAAGCACCAGGTTTCCGGCGATGAAATGCCAGGGCTCGGCGATGCCGAGCGCTACCACGAGGAGCATCGCAGCCGCCTGCGCGGCGGCAATCCAGTTGGTCGCCACCAGTACGCCGCGCCGGTCCAGCCGGTCGATGAAAACGCCGGCCAGCGGGGCGAGGACGAGAAACGGGATCTGCAGGGCGAATGCCGAAAGGCCGAGGAGGAACGCCGAGCCCGACAGGTGGTAGACCAGCCAGCTGGTGGCGATCATCTGCAGCCAGCTGCCGATCTGCGACACGCCCTGCCCGACGAAGAACAGGCGGAAGTTGCGGTAGCGCAAGGCCCGCAGGCCTGCTGGCAGGTTCACTTGTCCCCGCGGAGCTTCTTCAGTTGCTCCTGAAGTTTCTTCAGTTCTTCCTCGCGCTCCGCGAGGCGCCTGCGCTCCTGGTCGACGACTTGCGCTGGCGCACGCTCGACAAAGGAAGCGTTGGCGAGCTTGGCTTTACTCTTGGCAATCTCAACACTAACGCGCGCGATTTCCTTCGAAATACGTTCGGCTTCGACTGCGGGATCGACCTCCTTGTGCAGCATGATGCGCGCGTTTCCGACGACGGCGACGGGCGCGTTGGAATCGGGCAGCACATCGCGCTTCTCGAATGCGCTCAGGCGCGCCAGCGAAGAAATCGCCGCAATGGCAGCCGCGGGATCCGACACCAAGGGGTCGGCGGTCCGGTAGAACGCAATCCTCTCCGCAGGCGAAATCTTCGCCTCGCTGCGCAGATTGCGGGCGGCTAGGGTCCATTCCTTGACGACTTCCATGTCGCGTTCGGCGACCTCGTCGATCTTCTCCGGCTGCGATTTCGGGTAGGGCTGGAGCATGATGGTTTCGCCCTTCTTTCCGGCGAGCGGGGCTAGCTTCTGCCACAGCTCCTCGGTAATGAACGGCATCACGGGATGCGCGAGCCGCAGCGCGCTTTCCAGCACCCGTACCAGTGTGCGGCGCGTCGCGCGCTGCACCGCATCGTCCGGACTCTGCAGCTGCAGCTTCGCCAGCTCGAGGTACCAGTCGCAGTACTCGTCCCAGACGAAGCGGTAGACTGCATTGGCCGCGTTGTCGAAACGGTATTCGGCGAATCCCTGTTCCACTTCCGCCTCGGTGCGCTGCAGCTGGCTGATGATCCACCGGTCGACGAACGAAAGCTTCACCGGGGCCCTGTCCTCCTGGCCGCAGTCCCTGCCTTCGGTGTTCATCAGCACGAAGCGCGTGGCGTTCCACAGCTTGTTGCAGAAGTTGCGGTAGCCCTCGCAGCGCCCGAGGTCGAAATTCAGCGTGCGCGAGAAGCCCGCGAGCGAGGCGAAGGTGAAGCGCAGCGCGTCGGCGCCGAACGCCGGGATGCCGTGTGGATAGTGCGCCCGGATGTAGGACTCGATCTTCTGCCGGTGCTCGCTCTTCAGCAGCCCCACCGTGGACTTTTGCAACAGATCTTTGAACGTAATGCCGTCGATCAGATCGAGCGGATCGAGCGTATTGCCTTTCGACTTCGACATCTTCTCGCCTTCGGCGTCGCGCACGATGGCGTTGATGTAGACGTGCCGGAACGGCGCCTTGCCGGTGAAGTGCATGGTCAGCATCACCATGCGCGCCACCCAGAAGAAGATGATGTCGTTGCCGGTGACCAGAACCGACGAGGGCAGGAAGGTCTCGAGGTCTCTGGTTTTCTCCGGCCAGCCGAGCGAGCTGAACGGCACCAGCGCGGAAGAGAACCAGGTATCGAGGACGTCGGGGTCTCTTTTCAGGGCTTTGTCCGGGTATTTTTTCCGTAGCTCCTTTTCATCGCGCGCGACGTAAATGGCGCCCCGATCGTCGTACCACGCCGGGATCTGGTGCCCCCACCAGAGCTGGCGCGAGATGCACCAGTCCTGGATGTTCCCCAGCCACTGGTTGTAAGTGCCGGTCCAGTGCTCGGGGAAGAACTTCACCTCGCCGCGCGCCACCACGTCCAGCCCGGCCTTGGCGAGCCCTTCCATTTTCACGAACCACTGGTCGGTGAGCATCGGCTCCACGACGACGCCCGTGCGTCCCGATTTCGGCAGCATCATCTTGTGCGGCACGGCCGACACCAGGAAGCTCTCGCGCTCGAGCTGCTTGACCACTGCCTTGCGCGCCTCGTAGCGATCCATCCCCTGGAACTGCTTCGGCCCGTTCTCGTTGATCTTCGCGTCGAGCGTGAAGATCACGATGAGCGGCAGCTTGTGCCGCATCGCCGCGCCATAGTCGTTGAAGTCGTGCGCGCCCGTGATCTTCACGCAGCCGGTGCCGAAATCGCGCTCCACCATCTCGTCGCCCACGATCGGGATGGTGCGGTCGCACAGCGGCAGGATCACCTGCTTGCCCACCAGGTGGCGATAGCGCCGGTCCTCGGGATGCACCGCCACGGCGCCGTCGGCGAGCATGGTCTCGGGCCGCGTGGTCGCGATCGTCATGCCGCGCAGCGTGACGGGGTTGCCGTTCTTGTCGGTGGATGGCCGGGGACCGTCGACGAAGGGGTAGACGATCTGCCACATCGTCCCCATCGTCTCCTCGGTATCGACCTCGAGGTCGGAAACCGCGGTCTTGAGGACCGGATCCCAATTTACCAGCCGTTTTCCCCTGTAAATCAAATTCTGTTCATAAAGGCGGACAAACACTTCCACCACGGCGCGCGTCATCCTGGCGTCCATCGTGAAATAGCCGGCGGGAGGCGCTTCGCGCATTTCTTCACTTTGGGCGTAGCTCCAGTTCGCCGAGGCGCCCAGGCGCCGCATCTGGCGCGTGATGCTCGAGCCCGACTGCTGCTTCCACTGCCAGACGCGCTCGACGAACTTCTCGCGCCCGAGGTCCCGGCGCTGCTTGCCCTCATCCTCTAGCTGGCGTTCGACCACGATCTGCGTCGCGATCCCGGCGTGGTCGGTGCCCACCACCCAGTTGGCGTTGAAGCCGCGCATGCGGTGGTAGCGGATGAGCGCGTCCATCAGCGTCTGCTGGAACGCATGGCCCATGTGCAGCGTGCCGGTAACGTTGGGCGGCGGCAGCTGGATGCAGTAGGCCGGCTGCTGGTGGTCGCGATGCGCAAACCAGCCGGCCGATTCCCAGCGCTGGTACCAGCGCTGCTCGATCGCCGCGGCGTCGAAGCTCTTGTCGAGCACTTCAGTCTTGGTCTGGCAGCTTCAGCGCCCGCGCCACCGACGCCGCAACCGCCTCGCGCACCATCTGCGTGACGCCGGCGGTGAGCTCGGCGCGCACGCCGTCGAGCGCCTGCCCGAGCACCACGCTGAGCGTGCGCGCGAGCTTCTCCTCGATGACGCGGTCGACTTCAGGTCCGAGCCGCTCGAGCACCGCGCGTTCGAGCTCGCGCGCGAGCGCCTCGAGCGCGGCCGCGTCAACCGCGCGTCGCGGCGCGCGCGAGTCATTGACGGTTTCGGTGAGCACCGGGACCACCCGGTCGGGGTTGCGGCTGTCTTGCTCGCTCACTCGCGCTCGCCGTCCTTCGCCAGGTCGTGATCGCTGATGCGGTAGCCGCGCTCGAGGTAGAAGCGATAGCGCTCGCGGCCGGCCTTGCGCTCCGCGTCGTGCGCCGAAACGATTTCGAGCAGGCGCTCGAAGCGCTCGAAGTGCGGCGGGCAGTCCGCCGACAGATTCAGCAGCAGCTCGCAGCCCGGCGGCGTCTCCTCCGCCGCGGCGATCAGCACCGGCGTCTCAGGCGCAGCCGCGTCATGCGCGGCGCAATGCGGCACGAAGCCGATCGCCGGCCAGGTCCACAGCAGCTTGTCGATGTGGCTCGCCACCTCGGGCTGCGGCGCATAGATCAGCATGCGCTTGCCCTGCGCCACGGACTTGCCGGCCAGCCGGCAGGCCACCTGCAGCCGATCCGCGGCGTTGAAATAGAAATCGATGCTGGTCATTTCCTTTCCGCGTGGCGCAGCGCGAAGCGCACCAGCAGCGGCACCGGCCGCCCGGTGGAGCCTTTCTCTCGCCCGCTTTTCCACGCCGTGCCCGCGATGTCCAGGTGCGCCCAGCGCAGCTTGCGCGTGAAGCGGGCGAGGAAGCACGCCGCGGTGATGCTGCCGGCGGGCCGCCCGCCGATGTTCGCCATGTCGGCGAAATTGGAGCGCAGCTGCTCCTGGTAGTCCTCCCACAGCGGCATCTGCCACACCCGGTCGCAGGCGTCGTCGGCGGCCTCGCGCAGCTCATCGGCCAGCTTCTGGTCGTTGGCGAACAGCCCGCTCGCGACGTGGCCCAGGGCGATGACGCAGGCTCCCGTGAGAGTGGCGATATCGACCACCACCTCGGGATTGAAGCGCGCCGCGTAGGCGAGGGCGTCGCACAGGATCAGCCGCCCCTCGGCGTCGGTGTTGAGGATCTCGACGGTCTGCCCCGAGAGGGTAGTCACGACGTCGCCGGGTTTCGACGCGGCGCCGCCCGGCATGTTCTCGCACGCCGGCATCACGCCCACGACGCTGACCGGGGCGCGCATCGCGGCGAGCGCCTTCAGCGTGCCGAGCACGCTCGCCGCGCCCGACATGTCGAACTTCATCTCGTCCATCTCGCCGGCAGGCTTGAGCGAGATTCCGCCGGTATCGAAGGTGATGCCCTTGCCCACCAGCACCAGCGGCTTTCTCGCCTTCGCGCCGCCCGCATAGCGCAGCACGATCAGCTTCGCAGGCTGGTGCGAGGCCCGCGCCACCGAGAGCAGCGCGCCCATGCCGAGCTTTTCCATGTCGCGCCGCTCGAGCACCTCGATGCCGAGCTTGAACTGGCGCGCGAGCTTCGCTGCCTCGGCGGCGAGGTAGGCCGGCGTGCAGATATTGGCGGGCAGGTTGCCGAGCGTGCGCGCGAGCGCGGTGCCGTCGGCGGTGGCGCTCGCCTCCGCCAGCGCGTCCTGCAGCTTGGAATTTGAGCTGAGAGGCAAAAAAACCTGATGCAGCGCAGGCTGCGGGGCCTTCTTCTGCGTCTTGAGCTGGTCGAAACGGTAGAACGCCTCCCGCATGCCGAGCACCGCGTGCCGCACGTTCCAGCCCGGCGCTCGCGCGCCCACCTTGGCATCGACCAGGAACAGTGCCGCGTCCTTCGCTCCCAGCTCCTTGAGCGCGTTCGCCGCCGCGCGCACCGCGTCGCGAAACTGCGCCTCTGCAAATTCCCTGCGCTCTCCCAGGCCGACCAGCAGCACCCGCTCGGCGGCGACGCCCGGCAGGCCGCGCAGCAGCAGCGTCGAGCCGGTCTTGCCCGACACATCGCCGAGCGCCTTGCGCAGCGCGCCGCGCGCCGCCTGGTCGACGCGCCGCGCCGCTGGCGTAAGCTGTTTCCCGGAATGAATGCCGACCACGACGCAGCCCGCTTTCGCCGCCTCGGGCGAGAGCGCCTTTATGCTAAATTCCATAGCGAAAGTATCGCATGATCTTCCGACGCGCGCTGCTCAGGGAATTCACCGGTCTCGCCGGCGCGGTGTTCATGACGCTGTTCGCGATCGCGCTCACCACGCAGCTGATCCGCCTGCTCGGCAAGGCGGCCGGCGGCCAGGTGCCGTCCGATGCCGTGATCGCGTTCCTCGGCTTCTTCGCGCTCGGCGCGCTGCCGGTGCTGCTGTCGCTCACCATGTTCATCTCGGTGCTGCTCACGCTGACGCGCGGCTGGCGCGATTCCGAGATGGTGATCTGGTTCGGCTCCGGACTGTCGCTCACCGCCTGGCTCAAGCCGGTGATGCTGTTCGCGCTGCCGCAGATCGTGCTGATCGCGGCGCTGTCGCTGTTCATCTCGCCGTGGGCGGCACAGATGGCGGGGCAGTACGGCAAGCGCCTCGAGTCGCGCGACGATGTCACGCGGGTCAGTCCCGGCGTGTTCGGCGAGACCTCCAACAAGGAGCGCGTGTACTTCGTCGAATCGGTCTCGGACGACTCGAACACCGTGCAGAACGTGTTCGTGGCCTCGGTGCACCAGAACCGCACCGGGGTCAGCATGAGCCGCTCCGGGCACACCGAGACCGCGCCGAACGGCGACCGCTTCATCGTGCTCGAGAAGGGCAGGCGCTACGAGGGCGTGCCGGGCGACGCCGACTATCGCATCACCGAGTTCGACCGCTACGCGGCGCGCATCGAGACCAAGGAGGGCGCGGAGCCCGAGGCCACGCCGAAGAGCCTGACCAGCTGGTCGCTGATGTTCGCGCTGTTCACCTTCATGGTGTACTCGAATCTCCTCAGCATCAGCCAGGCGCGCGTGGCGCAGGGCAGGCTCGACTTCGCCATTGGCTGCTGGCTGGTGCATGCCGGCATGCTGGTGCTGCTGGTGGCGATGTTCGCCCAGCGCATGCAGCTGATCCGCCTGCGCCTGGGGCGTTGAGGACCCGGCATGCAGCCGTTACAGACGATAGAGCGCTACCTCGGGCGGCAGATCTATGCCGCCGTCGGCTTCGTGCTGCTCGGCTTTCTCGCGCTGTTCGCGTTCTTCGACCTGATCAAGGAGCTCGCGGACCTTGGCAGGGGCGACTACCACCTGCGGCAGGTGTTCACCTTCGTCGCGCTCTCGATCCCGGCGCATGCCTACGAGCTGTTCCCGGTGGTGGTGCTCATCGGCACGCTGTACGTCCTCGCGCACCTCGCCAGCAACTCGGAGTACACCGTGATGCGCGGCTCGGGGCTGTCGCCGGCGCGTGCGGCGGCGGCGCTCGGCAAGATCGGCCTCGGCTTCGTCGCGCTCACCTTCCTGATCGGCGAATGGGTGGCGCCCGCGGCGGAAGAAGCCGCGCAGAAAGTGAAGCTGCGTGCCATGAGCTCGATGATCGGCCAGGACCTGCAGTCCGGCCTGTGGTTCAAGGACGAGGGATCGTTCATCAACGTGCGCGAGGCGCGCCAGGCGAACGTGTTGAACGGCGTGCGCATCTTCGAGTTCGATGACGCCTACCGGCTGCGCCAGATGACCGCGGCGCAGCGCGCCGAGTACCGCGGCAACGGCGTCTGGACGCTGATGGAGGTCGCGCGCACCAGCTTCACGCCCGACGGCCCGCGCTCGGCGCGCTACAGCGCGACCGAGTGGCGCTCCGCGGTCAGCCCCGACCTGCTCGACGCCCTCATCGTGCAGCCGCAGCGCATGTCCGCCTGGGCGCTGCACAAGTACATCCAGCATCTCGCCGGCAACAAGCAGAAGACCGAGCCGTACGAAATCGCCCTGTGGAAAAAGCTGTTCTACCCCTTCGCGGCCCTGGTGATGATGGCGCTCGCGCTGCCGTTCGCCTACATGCAGGCGCGCGCCGGCATGGTCGGGGTCAAGGTATTCCTCGGCATCATGCTCGGCATCTTCTTCCACATGCTGAACAGCCTGTTTTCGCACATCGGCTTGCTGCAGAACTGGCCGCCGCTCGCCGCCGCGGTGGTGCCGAGCGGCGCGTTCCTCATGGCGGCGATGCTGATGATGTGGTGGGTCGAGCGGCGCTAAATGGGCTAAATGGGGACAGACCCCATTTTTCTCATCTAGGTCGTCAACCCTCGGCGCGGCGCCGTCGTTTGAGGTTCATGCCTCGTGCTGCGAGATCAGTCTTTACAGGTCTGCCACGCGCGTCTCATGAAGCATCTCGGCCAGTGCTACGTTCAACGAATCAACAAGCGACCAGCCCGCAGTGGGACGCTGTGGGAGGGGCGGTTCCGCTCCTGCATCGTGTGCTCCGATAGTCATGTGCTGGCGTGCTACCGCTACATCGAGCTCAATCCGGTGCGGGCGGGCATGGTGGCCGCCCCGGAGCAATACCGCTGGTCCGAGCTACGCCGTGAACGCCGAAGGTAGGACAAGCGAGCTGCTGAAGTCGCATTCGGCCTACGAAGGCAAGGCCACGCGAGTTGGATGCGTCGTTGGCATGCTGCGAAGAAATAGGGGCCGTCCAGCGAGGCCCTAAATGAGAAAAATGGGGTCTGTCCCCATTTAAGAGCACAGCGGTCATCTTGCGTCACGCTCTTGAAACAACAGCCTTCTTAGGGTGCGCAGGTCGTTCAGGATGCGGCGGCTTTTCTGCATGTGCGTGGAGAGCTGATTCATCTTAAGGAGCGCGACCGCCAGAGCCTCCACGCGCCGCTCGTTGCTCTCCGCCCTGGCCTGGTCGGAGTGTCCCTGCACTTCTTTTATCGCTTCTTCAATGCGCCCAGCCAGGAAAGCGACAAATTCATGCGCGCTCTCGATGGAATCGAACGGCCGCGCCTGTTTTGCGTCCATGGACACCTCTGGCGTAACGATAGGAAGCGCAACCCATTTTATCGCCAATCGTCTAGACGGAAGTCAGACGCGTTCCCGCAAGGCGGTCGTGCAGAAACTGCCCGTCCGCGTCAAGCAGCGTCCAGGCGACCGACAACCCGGTGGGAAGCAGCACGCTCGCCAGAACCAGGCGCAACAGCGCCTTGCAGGGTGTGACGCCGACAAGCTTGACGCGCCAGGCCTTCATCGCCAGGGTCTGGCCGCCGCGCAGCCAGCACCAGAGAAAGTACGCCGCGAACGTCAGGCCGATGAACGCCTGCAGCTCGTGGCGCAGCCAGCCCGAAGTAGCGTCGCCGCCGCCGCTCGCGAACAGGAACAGCCAGGCGGCAAAAAACGCCACCGCAAACAGCAGCAGCGCCTCGTAGAGCATCGCGGCAAGACGCCGCGGCAGCCCCGGCGTGGTCACGCCGTCAGGGCTTGTGCGTCTTGGCGGCTTCGGGAGACAGGGGCGCAGGATCCTGCCGCTCCTCGGGCGGGAGCGACTGATACTCGGCCCATTGCTGGCGCAGGTCGCCGCGCTTTTCGGGCGGCACCTTCGCGATGCGCTTGTAGTTCTCGCGCGCCTGCCGCCGCTGCTCGGGGCTGAGGTTCGCCCAGAGCTGCATGCGTTTCTGCACCCGGTCCTGCTCCGCCGACTTCATTTTCGGATAGCGCTTGGCGATGCCGATCCACTTGGCGCGGCTCGCGGGCTCGAGCCTTTCCCAGTCCGGCTTGAGCGGCGCCAGAACCTCCTGCTGCTCCGCGGTGAGCTCGGCCCAGGCCGGGCGAACCCTGGCGGCAGGTTTCACCGCAGGCTTGGCGGCAGGCTTGGCAGCCGGCTTGGCGGGTTGACTTGCCGGCTGAGCCGCGGCAACGGCCGACACGCAGAGCGCCAGGGCGAGCAGCAAGGCGCGGACCATCACTGCTCCGCGAGGCGCTTCTTCAGCCAGCTCTGGAAGCCGCGATCGAGATACGCGTCGATCGGCAGGTCGCCGGTGAGCAGCTGGGCGTCGATCTCTTCGACTTCGGCAGCGCGCTGGTTCTGCTGCCAGGTGTAGATCGCAGCGATGCCGATCGCCAGCGCGATCACCGGCACGACCAGCCGCAGCGACAAGCCGCCCCAGCCGCCGAGTTGCCAGAGCACGTTGCCGGCCCAGGCGAGCGCCGCAGCGGGCTCCGGGCGCAGGCGCTCGAGCGCCTGCATGCGCGCGCGCGCGAGCCGCGTGGCCCGCGCCTCGTCCAGGTGCAATCCCCCGTTCAGGATTTGCCGAATCTTGTTGCCGAATTGCATTTCGTTCATGGCTTTTTCGGGACGCCGCCCGTCACAGCGTTATGCCGCGGCCTTTAAGCGCGGCAGCCAAAGTATGCGCCGCCCGGGAGCAGTGCGTCTTTACGCTGCCCTCGGAGCAGCCCATGACCTTGGCGGTCTCGGCGACATCCAGCTCCTCCCAGTAACGCATGATGAAAGCCTCGCGTTGACGCGAAGGCAAGCGCGCGATCTCTTGCTCAATGATTTCAAGAACTTGAGATCTTTCGAAAAGGTTCGCGGGGGACTCCTCGAGATGCGATCCGCCGGCGGCCTGCAGGGTTTCGAGCGGATCGTGGTCCTCGTCCTCGCCGCGACCCGGGCTGAGCGACGACAGCAGCGTGGTCCACAGCGAGCGCACTTTCTGGCGGCGGAACCAGTCGCGGACCGCGTTCTGCACGATGCGATGGAACAGCAGCGGCAGCTCGGCGGCGGGACGGTGACCGTATTTTTCCGCGAGCCGCAGCATCGCGTCCTGCACGATGTCGAGCGCGGCCTCCTCGTCGCGCACGGCGAACACGGCCTGCTTGAATGCTCGCCGCTCGACGCTCTCCAGGAACGCCGAAAGCTCGCTGCGGGATGCCAGGGTGACGTCCTCCGGCTGGTGCCTGTTGTTGGGCGGCAGATGTTACCATCATGGTTTTTCAACGCTTTTTACCGAATTGGGCATGGACCGGGTCAAGACCAGCGCGCTCAGCGGCGCCGAAATCGTGGTGCGCTCCCTCCAGGAGGAAGGCGTCGAGTACGTCTTCGGCTATCCGGGGGGCGCGGTGCTGTTCATCTATGACGCGCTGTTCAAGCAGGACAAGGTGAAGCACGTCCTGGTGCGCCATGAGCAGGGCGCAGCGCACGCCGCCGACGGCTACTCACGCGCCTCGCACAAGGTTGGCGTCTGCCTCGTGACCTCGGGGCCGGGCGTGACCAACGCCGTGACCGGCATTGCCACCGCGTACATGGACTCGATCCCGATGGTGATCATCACCGGGCAGGTGCCGACTCACGCCATCGGCCTCGACGCCTTCCAGGAGGTCGACACCGTCGGCATCACGCGTCCCTGCGTCAAGCACAACTTCCTGGTGAAGAACGTCGCCGATCTCGCGTCGACCATCAAGAAAGCGTTCCATATTGCGACCACGGGACGCCCCGGGCCGGTGCTGGTGGATATCCCGAAGGACGTCACGACGCAGGTGTGCGAGTTCGACTACCCCGAAAGCGTCTCGATGCGCTCGTACAACCCGGTGAAGAAGGGCCATGCCGGGCAGATCAAGAAAGCGGTGCAGCTGCTGCTCGAGGCGCAGCGCCCGATGGTCTACACCGGCGGCGGCGTGATCCTGTCGAATGCGGCGCCGCAGCTGACCGAGCTGGTGCGGCTGCTCGGCTTCCCCTGCACCAATACCCTGATGGGGCTGGGCGCCTACCCGGGGACCGACCGCCAGTTCCTCGGCATGCCCGGCATGCACGGCACCTACGAGACCAACATGGCGATGCAGCACTGCGACGTGCTGCTGGCGATCGGCGCGCGCTTCGACGACCGCGTCATCGGCAACCCGGCGCACTTCGCCCAGAATCCGCGCAAGATCATCCACATCGACATCGATCCGTCGTCGATCTCGAAGCGGGTGAAGGTGGACGTGCCGATCGTCGGCAACGTGTCCGACGTGCTGGACGATGTCTTGAAGCTTTTGAAAACCAATTCACGAGGCCAGGACATCAAGGCCTGGTGGAAACAAATCGAGGAATGGCGCGGCAAGAACTGTCTCAAGTACGACCGTAATTCCAGGATCATCAAGCCGCAGTTCGTGCTGGAAAAGTTGTACGAAGTGACGCAGGGCGAAGCCTTCGTCACCTCCGATGTGGGCCAGCATCAGATGTGGGCGGCGCAGTTCTACAAGTTCGACGAGCCGCGGCGCTGGATCAATTCGGGCGGCCTCGGCACCATGGGATTCGGGCTGCCGGCGGCGATGGGCGTGCAGCTCGCGAATCCGGGAGCGACGGTGGCCTGCGTCACCGGCGAATCGAGCATCATGATGTGCCTGCAGGAGCTTTCCACCTGCAAGCAGTACCGGCTGCCGCTCAAGATCATCAACCTCAACAACAAGTACATGGGCATGGTGCGCCAGTGGCAGCAGTTCTTCCACGGCAACCGCTACGCCGAGTCGTACATGGACGCGCTGCCCGACTTCGTCAAGCTCGCCGAGGGCTACGGCCACAGCGGCGTGCTGGTCGAGAAGCCCGCCGATGTGGAACCCGCATTGAGGGAGGCTTTCGGCAGGAAGAGCGAGCTGGTTTTTCTCGACTTCATCACCGACCAGACCGAGAACGTCTACCCGATGATCCCGGGCGGCAAGGGCATCACCGAGATGATCCTGTACGAGGATCTGTGAGTCGCCACATCATCTCCGTACTCGTGGAGAACGAGGCCGGGGCGCTCTCCAGAATCTCGGGTCTTTTTTCAGCGCGCGGCTACAACATCGAGACGCTGACCGTGGCGCCGACCGAGGATGCGTCGATGTCGCGCATGACCATCGTCACCACCGGCTCGGAAGATGTGGTGGAGCAGATCACCAAGCAGCTGAACAAGCTGATCGAGGTGGTGAAGGTGGTCGACCTGTCGGAGGCCGAGCACATCGAGCGCGAGCTGATGCTGATCAAGGTGCGCGCCGGCCAGAAGGAGCGCGAGGACATGAAGCGCATGGCCGACATCTTCCGCGGCCGCATCATCGACGTCTCCGACAACACCTACACCATCGAGCTCACCGGCGACGGCGCCAAGCTCGACGCTTTCATCCACGCGCTCGACCCGGGCGCCATAATGGAGACGGTCAGGACCGGCGCGAGCGGCATCGGACGCGGCAACCGCGTTCTCAGAGTCTAGTTTTTCGGGGGCGGCATGAAGGTCTATTACGACAAGGACGCCGATCTTTCGCTCGTCAAGGGCAGGAAGGTGACGATCGTCGGCTACGGCTCGCAGGGCCACGCGCACTCATCAAGGGCGCGGACATCGTCATGATCCTGCTGCCCGACGAGCACCATGCCCAGGTGTACCAGGAGCAGGTCGAGCCGAACATCAAAAAAGGCGCCTCGCTCGCCTTCGCGCACGGCTTCAACATCCACTACGGCCTGATCCAGCCGCGCGCCGACCTCGACGTCTGGATGGTCGCGCCCAAGGCGCCCGGCCATACCGTGCGCTCGACCTATGCCGCGGGCGGCGGCGTGCCGATGCTGATCGCGGTGCACAGCAACGCATCCAAGAAGGCGCGCGACGTCGCGCTGTCCTACGCCGCGGCGATCGGCGGCGGCAAGGCGGGCATCATCGAGACCAACTTCAGGGAGGAGACCGAGACCGACCTGTTCGGCGAGCAGACGGTGCTGTGCGGCGGCTGCGTCGAGCTGGTGAAGGCCGGATTCGATACCCTGGTCGACGCCGGCTACGCGCCCGAGATGGCGTACTTCGAATGCCTGCACGAGCTGAAGCTGATCGTCGACCTGATGTACGAGGGCGGCATCGGCACCATGAACTACTCGATCTCGAACAACGCCGAGTACGGCGAATACACCTCGGGACCGAAGATCATCGACGAGGACACGCGCAAGCGCATGCGCGCGGTGCTGGCGCGCATCCAGTCGGGCGAGTACGCGAAGGAGTTCGTGCTCGAGAACCGCGCCGGCGCGCCGACGCTGCTGTCGCGCCGGCGCATGACTGCCGAGCTGCAGATCGAGAAGGTCGGCGCCCGGCTGCGCGAAATGATGCCCTGGATCAGGAGGAACCGCCTTGTCGACACTTCGAAGAATTAGCTTTTTCATGGCGCTGTTGCTGCTCGCCGCCTGCGGCGACAAGGTGCCGGAGTCCGAGGCCGCCCGGCGCATCGGCCAGCAGCCGAAAAAGACCGTGGACAGCGTTTCTTCGAAGGTCGGCAATCTGATGCAGCAGGGGCAGGGCTCGGAGCGGCTCAAGGAAGAAGAGCAGAAATAGCTCGTGAGGCCGCCGTACCCGCACCCGCTGCTCGCCCGTGAAGGCTGGCTGTTCGTCGGCATAGGACTTGCTTTTTCACTGGGAATCTGCCTTTTTCTGCCCTGGTGGTGGTCGCTCCCCTTCTGGCTGGCGACCCTTTTCGTGGTGCAGTTCTTCCGCGATCCGCCGCGCGAGGTGCCCGACGATGCGCGCGCCGTGGTGTCGCCCGCGGACGGCCGCGTGGTCGAGGTGGGCAGGTCGCGCGATCCCTGGCTCGAGCGCGACGCGCTGAAGGTGAGCGTGTTCATGAACGTGTTCAACGTGCATTCGAACCGCTCGCCGGTGGACGGCGTGGTCAGGGAGCGCTGGTATTTTCCCGGCGCCTTCCTCAACGCCGCGCTCGACAAGGCATCGCTCGAGAACGAGCGCAACGCGCTGTGGCTGCGCACGCGCGACGGGCACGACGTCACCTGCGTGCAGGTCGCGGGGCTGATCGCCCGGCGCATCCTGTGCTATGTTGGCGCCGGCGCGGAGCTGGTGCGCGGACAGCGCTTCGGCTTCATCCGCTTCGGCTCCCGGGTCGACGTCTATCTGCCGCTCGATGCGGAAATCAAGGCGTCGCTCGGGGACAAGGTGTACGCAGCGCAGAGCGTGCTCGCATGGGTGAAGACCCCGAATTCGAAAGCGAAGTAGCCACGCCGACCGAGCCCGGCCGCCTGGGCGGCCTGCGGCGGCGCGGCATCTACCTGCTGCCGAACCTGTTCACGACGGGCGTGCTGTTCTGCGGCTTTTTCGCCATCGTGCAGGCGATGAACGGCCGCTTCGAGGTCGGCGCGATCGCGATCTACGTGGCGATGGTGCTCGACGGCATGGACGGCCGCGTGGCGCGCTGGACCAACACGCAGAGCGAGTTCGGCGCGCAGTACGACAGCATTGCCGACATGGTGGCGTTCGGCGCCGCGCCCGCGCTCATGGCCTACGTGTGGGTGCTGAGGGACCTCGGCACCGCGGGATGGATCGGCGCGTTCATCTACTGCGCCGGCGCCGGCATCCGTCTCGCGCGCTTCAACGCCAACATCGCCGTGGTCGACAAGCGCTACTTCCAGGGGCTGCCGAGTCCCTCGGGCGCGGCAGTGATGGCCGGCCTGCTATGGGTGCTGGTCGATTTCGGCTTCACGCCGGTCGAGCATCTGTGGATCGCCGGCGTGACCTGGGTCGTCGCCGTGTTCGTCGGCGTCACCATGGTATCGAACGTGCCCTTCTGGAGCTTCAAGGAAGTGAACTGGAAGAAGCGCGTGCCGCTCTGGGTGATCCTCGCCTGCGTGGTCGCCATCTCCATCGTCGCTTCGCGGCCGTCGCTGATCCTGTTCGCGCTGTTCATGTCGTACGCGCTGTCGGGCTATGTGATGTGGGGCATGGGAAGGCGCGTGCGACCGGTGTTGCCCGAGGAGTGAAAAGGCAGCGCGTGCCGGGCGGCGCCCGCGATCAACGCAGCCGGTTGAAGCGCGCCCAGGCCTCCTGGTTGCGCACGCGCGCCGCCTGGACGTCCGCCTCGAGCGCTGCAATTCGCGCCTGGTATTCGGGACTCAAGCCGCCGCCACGCCGCGTGCCCATCGGGCCGCCCGCCGGCGGAGGGGCGGGCGCCAGCGGTCCCCCCGCCGGCGGTGGAGCGGGCGCCATCGGTCCCCCCGCGGAGGGCGGCGCCAGAGTCGACGGACCGGCAAGGGCGCGCGGCTCGCCTTCCTCGGGCGTGACGCCGGCGGCAAGGCGCGCCTCCGCCGCGGCGAGCGCACTGCCGGATGCCTTCACCTCGGCCCAGGCTGCGTCCAGCTCCGACAGGCGGTTCTTGATTCGTTCCTCGCCCGCGGCGCCGCTCTTGGAGGTATCGGGGCGAGGCGATGAGGGGGCGGGGAGAACGTATTGGATCGATTCGATCAGTTTGGCCCCCGGAATGGGGCGATCGCTGTAGAGCGGCCGGCCGTCGGCGCCGCGATACTTGTAGATGTTGATCGTTTCGCCGGCGTTTGCGGCTGCCGAGGCGAGCGCCAGGCAAGCTGCCGCCAGCAGTGTCTTCATGTGGATTCGACTCTGCCGGAAGGGAAGTGTTCCGTCTATGGGCCGTTCACCTCATTGTCGCCCGACTACGCCGCCGCGCTGGAGCCCGTCATCGCCGCAAACTGGCAATAGGCCGCACGCCGGAAAGCAGCGTTGCGCCAAGGTATAACTCGAGTTATACTCGACGGATGAAAACGGCAATTTCGATTCCCGATCCTATCTTCCAGTCTGCGGAGCGCGCTGCGAAGCGTCTGAAGCTTAGCCGGAGTCAGTTGTATGCGGCCGCAGTCGCCGCTTATTTGGAGCGCAACCGCGACTCGAGCGTCACCGCGAAGCTGAATGAGGTTTACGCCGACGCGAACGCCTCGCTCGTCGAGGCTGGGCTTGCGGCTGCACAGCTCCGGTCGATTGCGCGCGAGCGCTGGTAAGTGCGCCGCGGCGAAATCTGGTGGGCATCGTTGCCCGAACCAACGGGCTCCGGCCCGGGATTCCGCCGACCGGTAGTGATCGTCCAGGCTGACAGCTTCAATGCCAGCCGCATTCGTACCGCGATCGTCGCGGTGATTACTTCCAATCTGCGCCTTGCCGAAGCCCCCGGGAACGTGCTGCTGCGGGCGCGTTCAACCCGGCTCAAGCGAGACTCGGTAGCGAACGTTTCCCAGCTCATCACGCTGGACCGGTCCGTACTCACGGAACGAATCGGGCGCCTGCCGCCGGCGCAGCAGCAACAGCTTGACGAGGGTTTGCGTCTCGCGCTCGAGCTTTGAACGGCGCTTGGTAGCGACCATCCCGTGATCGCGAGCGACGTTGGAGCGGCTGCTGGCAACGGCCGAAAGGCGGAGGTTGATCCAGCCCCGTCTTTCGGGCTATAGTCCGGCCATGCTTTCCGCGACTGCCCTTCTCATCGCGTCGCTTACCAGCCTCGTCCTGCTGGCTGGCCTGCTGCTGCGCCCCGCGCGCTAAATACCTCCGCCTACAATCCGTGCTGCGACTGGCCCAATAGGGCCGAGGATTTATTCCATGAACAAAGACCGTTTGATCATTTTCGACACCACCATGCGCGACGGCGAGCAGAGCCCCGGCGCGTCGATGACCAGGGACGAGAAGCTGCGCATCGCGCGGGCGCTGGAGCGCATGCGGGTCGACGTCATCGAGGCGGGGTTCCCGGCGTCCTCGAACGGCGACTTCGAGGCGGTGCGCGCGGTCGCGAGCGTGATCCGGGAGTCGACGGTCTGCGGGCTGTGCCGGGCGAACGACCGCGACATCCAGCGCGGCATCGACGCGCTGAAGGGGGCCAGGGGGCCCTGGCGCATCCATACCTTCATCGCCACCAGCGCGCTGCACATGGAGAAGAAGCTGCGCATGACGCCGCAGCAGGTGCTGGAAGCGGCGAAGCTGGCGGTGCGCTACGCGAAGCAGGCCTGTCCCGACGTCGAGTTCTCCCCCGAAGACGGCAGCCGCTCGGATCCGGACTTTCTTTGCCGCGTGCTCGAGGCGGCGATCAGGGAAGGCGCGACCACCATCAACATCCCCGACACCGTGGGCTATGCAGTGCCGCAGCAATTCGGCGAATTCATCAAGCAATTGAGAGAAAAAATACCCAACTCGGACCGGGCCGTGTGGAGCGTGCATTGCCACAACGACCTCGGCATGGCGGTCGCCAACTCGCTCGCCGCGGTGATGATCGGCGGCGCGCGCCAGATCGAGTGCACCATCAACGGCCTCGGCGAGCGCGCCGGCAACACCTCGCTCGAGGAGGTGGTGATGGCCGTCAAGACGCGCGGTGATTTTTTCAACCTGAAAACAGGCATCGATACCACGCACATCGTGCCGGCGTCGCGCCTGGTGGCGCAGATCACCGGCTTCGTGGTGCAGCCGAACAAGGCGGTGGTCGGCGCCAACGCCTTCGCGCACGCCTCGGGCATCCACCAGGACGGCGTGCTCAAGGCGCGCCAGACCTACGAGATCATGCGCGCCGAGGACGTCGGCTGGGCCGCCAACAAGATCGTGCTGGGCAAGCTCTCGGGCCGCAGCGCCTTCAGGCAGCGCATGAAGGAGCTCGGCGTCGAGCTCGAGAGCGAGGACGCCTACAACAAGGCGTTCCAGCGCTTCAAGGACCTCGCCGACAAGAAGGCCGACATTTTCGACGAGGACCTGCTCGCGCTGGTGGCGCAGGAGGCGGGGCGCAGCGCCGAGGAGCAGTGGAAGCTCGTCACCATGAACCAGGCGAGCGGCATGGGGGAACGCCCGCATGCAACGGTGGTCTTGAAGGAGGATGGGCTCGAGAAACGTTCCGAATCGCAGGGTGATGGCCCGGTGGACGCCACCTTCAAGGCGATCGAGGCCATCGCGAAAAGCGGCGCCGAGCTGCTGCTATATTCGGTGAACGCCGTGACCACCGGCACCGAATCGCAGGGCGAGGTCACGGTGCGCCTGGCGAAGGGCGGGCGCATCGTGAACGGCGTGGGGGCCGATACGGATATCGTGGTAGCGTCGGCCAAGGCCTACATCAGCGCGCTGAACAAGCTCGCCAGCAAAATGGAGCGACTCAATCCTCAACATCAACTATGAAAACACTCACCATTGCCGTGCTGCTCGCATTTTCACTTCCCGCGCAGGCGCAGATGTACAAGTGCGTCGATGAGAAGGGGAAGACGCGCTATACGGACAAGCCGATTCCGGGATGCAAGGCGCAGACCAAGCTCGCGGCGCCGCCTCTTCCAGCCAAGGGTGTGCTTCCGGGGAAGGGGGTCTCGCCTGCGGCCCAGGCCCCGGCCAGGCGTGCGGCCAAGGCCGAGCCGACGGAACACGAAAAGGCGTACGCCGCCTCGCGCTGCAAGACGCTCAAGCAAGAGGAGCAGTGGCTGTTGAGCCCGCGCGGAGCGGCCGTGGAGGCGCATGACGCGCGCCTGGGACAAGTCAGGCAGGCCCTGAGCGCATGCCGGTAATGCGGCGCTCGTGGCTATTCGTGCCCGGCGCCGACGAGGCGGCGCACGCCGCGGCGGCGCGCTCGGGCGCCGATGTCATCGTGCTCGAGCTGGAGGATTTCACGCCTCCCGAGCTCAGGCCCAAGGCGCGCGCCATGGCGGCCGCCGCCTTCGTGCTCTGGCGCCGGGCTGGCGCGATTGCCGCGGTGCGCGTGAACCCGCTCGACGGAGAGGGGAGCGGAGACCTGCAGGGCGTGCTGCCGGCGCGGCCCGACATCGTCATGATGTCGAAGGTCGTGGCCCCGGAGCAGGTGCGCGCATTGGAGCGCGCGACCCCGGTCTGCTGAACTCATTTCAAATTGCAAAAGCCAGCGATCGGGTCAGCGCCATGCTGGTGGCGAGCGAGGACATGGTCGCCGACCTCGGCGCCGAGCGCAGCCGCGGCGGGGAGGAGCTCGGCTACGTGCGGGCGCGCTTTCTCGTCGAGTGCCGCGCCGCCGGGGTCGAGGCGATCGACTGCCCCTACACCTTCAGCGACGTCAAGGGCGTGGTCGCCGACGCGCGTTACGCCAGGCGGCTCGGCTACCGCATGAAGAGCCTGGTCGATCCGGCGCACGCCAAGGCGATCAACCAGGTCTTCACGCCCAGCCCGAAGGAGCTCAAAAAGGCGCGGCGCATCGTCGCCGCGTTCGAAAAGGCGCGGGCCGCGGGCAGGGACCGCGCCCGGGTCGGCGGCGCGCTGATCGAGGTGCCGATCTACGCCGCGGCCAAGCGCCTGCTCGACGCCTCGAAGTCCGCCTGATTACTCCGGCAGGGTTGCGCCGGACCCGCCCATTTCCTTCGGCACGTCCTTCATCTTCGGCAGCCCGTCGCGAATTCGCAGCACGCTTTCCTGGTAGTGCACGTGAACACCCGGCTTGAATGCAAAATCAGGAATGGTGGCTGCATAAACGTCGGTAAGACCCCACGCCGGGTGCTCCGTGAAGAGATGCCCGCCGCACTTCTTGCACCACTTGCGCAGACTCTTGTCGGTCTTGTGATAGGTGCCGACGCCGTCGGCGCCCTTGGTGAGGCGCACGGCGTCCGGTTTCCACAAGGTAAAGGCGTTGACCGGCCCCGCGGACCAGGAGCGGCAGGAAGCACAGTGGCAGTAGCCCATGGCGGCCGGTTCGCCGCTGACCCGGATCTCCACGGCGCCGCAGAAGCAGCTTCCCCGGTAACTCTCGTCATTGCTCATGGCATTCTCCTCAGGCTGGTAGTCCGGCTTTTAGCAGGCTTTCGCGATGATGCGCGAGATTGCACGCGCGTAGCTTACAGCCGCGGCGAAAAAAAGCACGCTGAGCGCGATTTCCAGGAAAGCCATGTTCCGGGAAAGCCCCGTGTCGCTCCAGGCGCGCGTCGCGCCCTCGGCGAGGTAGGCGAGGATCAGCAGGCTCGACCACTTATACGTATAGGCTTTCCCATTCATGATCCCGGGGAGGGGAAAGGCCAGCGGCAGGGCCTTGAGCGCGATCAGCGACCCTCCCGGCCGCAGCGGCGCGAGCCACAGTTCCCATGCGAGGCAGAGCAGGATCAGGGCGACCAGCGCCGCTGACGCTGCATGCTTCAAAGTCCTCATTTTCCCAGCTTCAGCGCGATCTCCGCCAGCCGCCTGCCCTGCGCGATGCACAGCGTGCGCTCGGCCTCGGTGAGCGGCTGGTCGTCGGCGAGGCCGGCGAAGTGGCTCGCGCCGTAGGGGGTGCCGCCGCTGCGCGTCGCGTGCAGCGCGGTCTCGGTGTAGGGCAGGCCCATCACCAGCATGCCGTGATGCAGCAGCGGCAGCATCATCGAAACCAGCGTGGTCTCCTGCCCGCCGTGCAGGCTCGAGGTCGAGGTGAACACGCAGGCGGGCTTGCCGGCGAGCGCGCCGCTTTGCCACAGCAGCGCAGTGCCGTCGAGAAAATGCTTGAGCGGGGCCGCCATGTTGCCGAAGCGCGTGGGGCTGCCGAGCGCGAGCCCGGCGCATTCCTCGAGGTCTCGCAGCTCGGCATAGGCAGCGCCGGAATCCGGCACCGGGGGAGATGCGGCTTCCGTCAAAGGCGAAACCTTCGGCACCGTGCGCAGCCGCGACGCGGCGCCGGGCACGCGCTCGACGCCCTGCGCGATCAGCTCGGCCATGCGGCGCACCGACCCGCCCACGCTGTAGTACAAGACGAGTATCTCCGTCATCGTGATCTGTACAGGACGAGAAATTCGACCATGACGGTATGATAAAAGGATTGATGCTCCGGGACGCGCTGCGCGGTTCGTGGGAATTCTGCGTCGCCATGGTGCAGCGCTTCCGCGAAGAGCGCGCCATGCAGACTGCGGGCAGCCTCACCTTCACCACGCTGCTTTCGCTGGTGCCGCTGCTCGCCGTGGTGCTCGCGGCCTCGACCGCGTTCCCGGTGTTCGACCAGGCGATCGAGTCGCTGCAGCTCTTCATCCTGGAAAACCTGCTGGCGGACGCCCCCGGCATCGACACCGTCACCGAGCAGATCAATTCCTTCATGCGCAACGCCGGCCGGCTCACCGCCATCGGCATTGCCGGCTTCGTCGTGATCTCGGTGATGCTGATGCTGACCATCGACAACGCCATGAACCGCATTTTCCGCGTGCAGCGGCGCCGCTCGACGCTGCAGATCATCTTCGTGTACTGGGCGGTGCTGTCGCTCGGGCCGGTGCTGATCGGCGGCAGCCTGTCGCTCAGCTCGTTCGCGCTCGGCCGGCTGCAGCTCGACGCTCCGGCCGGCTCGCTGCTGCGCGCCCTGCCGCTCGCTTTCACCTGCGCCGCCCTGACCATGCTCTACGGCATCGTGCCGGCGCGGCGCGTCGAGCTGCACCATGCGCTCGCCGGCGGCATCCTCGCCGGCATCGGCTTCGAGCTGGCGAAGCGCGGCTTCGCGATCTATCTCGCGCAGGTCCCGGACTACACGCTGATCTACGGCGCCTTCGCCACCGTGCCGATCTTCCTGGTGTGGCTGTACCTGTCCTGGCTGGTGGTGCTGGCCGGCGCGATCTTCACGGCGATGCTCCCGGCCTACTACGCCAAGCCCGAGCGGCACCGCGTGCCGGGCGAGCAGCTCGCCGAGGCGCTCGGCGTGCTCGCGGTGCTGGCGCGCGCACACGGCGAAGGACGCGTGATGCCGGTCAACCGCATCGCCAGGCAGATGCGGCTGCAGCCCTACCGTTGCGAGGAGGTGCTCGAGCGTGCCGCCGCGCTCGGCTGGGCGGCGCGCACCGACCGGGAGGGCTGGGTGCTCGCGCGCGAAGCCGACGCCATCCGCGTCCAGGACGTGTACCGCGAGTTCGTGTTCGACAGCGGCGCGGTCGGCATCGGCGAGGCCGAGCTCGGGCTGTCGCTGAGGGAATATTCCGCCAGGGAGAAGGCATGATGCCGATTCCGCCGCACGAGCGGCTGATCGTCGCGCTCGACCTGCCGAGCGCTCGCGATGCGCGCGCGCTGGTCGAGAAGCTCGGCGACGCCGCGCGTTTCTACAAGATCGGCCTGGAGTTGTTCATGGCGGGCGGCTGCTTCGAGCTGCTCGACTGGCTGGTGAAGCGCGGCGACAAGGTGTTCGTCGACCTCAAGTTCTTCGACGTGCCCGAGACCGTGCGGCGCGCCGTGGCGGCCCTGCGCGGCCGCGGCGTGAGCTTCGCCAGC
>WNGA01002930.1_pt1 | contig 29318 bp, 25 predicted proteins | sample 5400061 | NCBI WGS metagenome assembly WNGA01 (sample SAMN13153366, study PRJNA577476) | soil metagenome | isolation source: 100 cm soil or saprolite under grassland replicate 2 | place: USA:California | collected 2016-06-15
AACGTCTGCTCGGGCCGGCTGATTCTCGACTACGCCCGGCGTGGCTGCGAAAGCGTGCAGCTCCACACGTTCTTCCAGCTGCCGCTGTCCCGGTATCCGGCGACGCACGGCTCGCGGAGCCAGCGCGCGCTGCACGCGCTCGTGTTCGACCCGCGGGACGGGCTGATCGCGGGGATGCTCGAGCTCGAGGCGGCGGGGACGCTCGAGCGGCGGAGCGGGGAGCTGCACTTCCTCGACGTGGTGACGGGTGCGCATCGCGCGCGTTGAGCTGTTCGAGCTCAACCTGCCGTTCGCCGAGCCGTTCATCATCTCGGGCGGCCGGATCGAGGGGCGGCGCTCGATCGTGGTCGTGCTGCACGACGACGCAGGCCACGTCGGGTACGGCGAGTCACCGCCTGACGTGCTGCCGTTCTACTCCGAGGAAACGCTCCCCGGTGCGCGTGACCTGATCGCCCGCGTGCTCGTGCCGCGCGTCGCAGGGAAGGAGTTCGACTCGCCCGAGGCGGTGGACGCCGCGCTGCGCCGGGAGATCCGGGGCAACTGGTTCGCGCGCGCCGGCGTAGAGACGGCGGCGTGGGACCTCGAGGCGCACCGGCGCGGAACCGGGCTGGCGCAGCTCGTCGCCGAGCGGCTGGGCGTCGCGGCCGCGGCGAGCGTGCCGTGCGGGGTGGCGCTGGGGATTCCCGAGGACCGCGCTCCCGACACGCTCACGCGTCGCGTGTACGACGCCGTGCAGCACGGCTATCGGCGCGTGAAGATCAAGGTCGCACCGGGCTGGGACGAGGCGGCGGTGCGCGCCGCCCGCGCGGGGATGGCGGGCACCGACCTGCCGCTCACCGTGGACGCGAACGGCGCGTACGCCTGGCCCGACGACGAGGGGGCGCTGCGCGCCCTCGACGACGCCGGGCTGCTCTACATCGAGCAGCCGCTCGCGCCCGACGAGCTGGTGGGACACGCGCGGCTCTCCCAGGCGCTCCGGACGCCGGTGTGCCTCGACGAGACGCTGCGCGACGCCAGCGCCGCGCGTCAGATCGCGGCGCTCGACGGGCCCAGGGTGTGGAACATCAAGGTGCACCGGATCGGGGGGCTCGCCGAGGCGTGCCGGGTCTACCGCGTGGCGGCGGACTACGGCGCCGAGCTGTGGGCTGGAACGATGCCCGAATCCGGGATCGGCTCCCAGGCGGCGCTCGCCGTCGCCGCGTTGCCATTGTGCGTCTATCCGTCCGATCTGGAGCCCAGCTCCCGCTGGTTCGGTCGGGGGGCGGACGTGGTCAAGCTGACCATGGGGAAGGACGGCCGCATGGCCGTTCCCGGCGTCTCGGTCGCCCGGCTGCTGGACCAGGGGCGCTTCCGTTCAGTCACCTGCGGTTTACAATAGAACGACCTATGATCCCCACTGAGCACCAGCCGCCCGGCTACTGGGCGACGAACCTCTACCCCAGCCCCCGCAAGCGGCCCAAGTCCGACGCGCCGCTCAAGGACCTGCCGGCGCGCGCCGCGCAACGCTTCAAACGGGCGCGCGAGGGCATCCGCGCGCTGAAGCACGTCACGGAACAGGTGGTGTTCTTGGGCACCGCGTGGAAGTGGGTCTGGATGTACGAGGTCGGCGGCCGCAAGCTCGGCTACCTGCACCCGATGGAAACCGGTCTCTCGGGCACCTTCGTCCTCACCGAGAGCGAGGAGCGGGAGCTCGCGGCGACCGACGCGCTCCCGCGCACGCTGCGCCAGGCGATGCGCGACGGCCCGGTGGCGGGCGGTGTGCGGTGGTGTTGGATGGCGTTTCCGGACCTCGACGCCGTCGACGCGTTTGTCCACGTCATCCGTGTGAAACATCAGCTGTTGGCGCGGCCGGAATGACCGCGCGCGGGGCTTGTGCGCCATTTATCGGTGGCGCTACATTCCGGCGCCCGCAAGCCGTTCCGCACACAAACGATACATTCGCCATCGAGCGCTATTGATGACGAAGGGGAGTGGTTGGGTCGGGCTGGGAGCGAGCGTCGCGATTGCACTGGCGATCGTCCTCCCGGCCGCGGCGCAAAACAGCCAGCCGGCGCCCGCGTCCAAGGCTCCCGTCATCAGCGACACGGGGCGGCTCAAGGGTCCCCGCCAGCCCATCTTCTTCCGGCACGACGTCCACGCCGGCCAGGACAAGATCCCCTGCCTGTACTGTCACACCACCGTGACGATCTCGAGTGAACCGGGGATCCCCGCGGTCCAGACCTGCTTCGGGTGTCATCAGATGATCGGCGGCTCGACGCCGTCGCATCAGGCGGAGATCAAGAAGGTGCGCGAGGCGTGGGCAAGCAAGCGGCCGCCCGAATGGATCCGCGTGCACGCGCTCCCGGGGTTCGTGCGCTTCCCGCACCAGCGGCACATCAAGGTCCTGGGCACGGAGAGCTGCATCAACTGCCACGGGGACGTGCGCAGCATGCCCCAGGTGTTCCAGTTCGCCACGCTCCGGATGGGCTGGTGCGTCAGTTGTCACGTGCAGCGCAACGTCGGCCGCGACTGCACCCTCTGCCACTATTGAGATCCGAGCCAATGGACCGGAGACGCTTCCTCACAGTCCTGGGCGCGACGGGCGGCGGCGCCGCCGCGCTGTCGGCGTGCGACATCGGTCCCGAGCCGACCGAGAAGCTGATCCCGTACGAAGTCCCGCCTGAGAACCAGGTGCCGGGCATCGCCACCTACTACGCCAGCACCTGCCGCGAGTGTGCGGCCGGGTGCGGCGTGCACGCCAAGGTGCGCGAGGGCCGGGTGATCAAGCTCGAGGGGAACCCCGACTCGCCGATCAACCAGGGGCGGCTGTGCTCGCGCGGCCAGGCGGCACTGCAGGGTCTGTACAACCCCGACCGCGTCACCGATCCGATGGCCCGCGGCCCGAACGGCGAATGGCAGAAGCTCACGTGGGACGAGGCGGTGAGCCGGCTCCAGGCGAAGGTGCGGGAGGGGGGGGCGCGCGGCAAAGAGGGGAGGATCGTGTTCGTCACGGGGCTCGAGACCGGCGCCTTCGGCGAGCTCGTCGACACGTGGATGAAGGAAGTGGGCGGCCGGCACGTGACCTACGAGCCGTTCGCCTTCGAGGCGCTGCGCGAGGGCAACCGCATCGCGTTCGGGACCGGGGCGATCCCCTCGTACGACTTCGCCGCCGCCCGCTACATCATGTCGTTCGGCGCCGACTTCATGGAGACGTGGCTCTCCCCCGTCGGCTATCAGCACGCCTTCACCCGCGCCCACGCGTTCGCGGCCCCCTCCCGCTCCTCCGACGCGTCGCCCGCCAAGTTCGTGTACGTCGGCCCGCGCCTGTCCCTCACGGGGATGAGCGCGGACGAGTGGATCGCCGCCGCACCGGGCACGGAGGGGATGCTGGCGCTTGCGATGGCGCACGTGATCGTGGCGCGCCGGCTTGCGCCCCCCCCCGTGCCCGCGGACGCCGGCCGATTGCGGAGCCTGCTCGACGCCTACGCGCCCGCCAAGGTCGCGGCGGCCGTCGAGGTCGAGGCGCCGGTCATCGAGCGGCTCGCCCGCGAGTTCGCGGCGTCCGGGGGCGGGGGCGGGCTCGCCGTCGCGGGCGGGATCGCGGCACAGTACGGGCACGGCGCCGAGATCGTGGCGGCCGTGAACATCCTGAACTATGTCGCGGGGCAGGTCGGGAAGACGGTCAAGTTCGGCCCCAACCACGGGCTCGCGGGCGCGGGCGCGTTCCGCCAGATGGCCGACCTCGGCACGCCGGCTTCAGGGTCAGCTTCTCGGCGTACCTCGACGAGACCACCGCGGCCTCGGACCTCGTGCTCCCCGATCTCCACCCGCTCGAGCAGTGGAACGACTCGCGGCCGCGCGCCGGCGTCTACGCGCTGCAGCAGCCCGTGATGCAGCCGGTGTTCCCGAACGCCATGCACGCCGGCGACGTGCTGCTGCGCGTCGCGGGAAAGACGGGCTCGTTCAAGGACTACCTGCAGGGCCGCTGGCAGGAGTTGCACCGGCGGTACGGGGGGAAGGGGGCCCGCAGCCGGACCTTCGGCGACTTCTGGAACGACGCGCTGCAGCACGGCGGGGTGTACGCCGAGGCGCCGGCGCAGCCGGTTCGCCTCGCGCTCGATATCACGCGCGTGCCGGCCTCCTCCCCCGACGCCGCGAAGCCGGTGCTCGGCTGGCACCCTTCGGAGCAGCAGCCCCTCCTGCTCGTCTGCCCCTCGATCGCCCTGCACGACGGCCGGGGGGCGAACAAGCCCTGGCTCCAGGAGCTGCCCGATCCCGTCTCGAAGATCACGTGGCACGGCTGGGTCGAGGTGCATCCCGAGACCGCGGCCAAGTGGCAGGTCGCCAGCGGCGACATCGTCCGCCTCACGTCTCCCTTCGGGTCGGTGCAGGCGCCCGTCTGGATCACGCCCGGCGTCCGGCCCGACGTGCTGGCCGTCCCGACCGGTCAGGGGCATCAGGAGTACGGGCGGTACGCGCGGGACCGCTCGTTCAACGCGTTCACGCTGTTGGGCGACGGCCCGACGGCGTACGGCGGCCGAGCCTTCGCGGTCAGCGTGGCGGTGGCGCGGACCCCCGATCATCGCCGGCTCGCGACGACCGAAGGCGACGCCCGGGAGCAGGGGCGCGGCATCATCGAGGTGCTGCCGCTCGCCAAGGCGCGGGATCTCAGGGCGGGGGCGCACCCGTTCGCCGAGCGGGAAGCGCCCGCGTACGCCGACAAGGCACTCGCGGAATGGGCCGACGCGCAGCACCAGAAGGCGAGCCTCGGGGACTACGCCCGCCCCCAGCCCCGCTGGGGGATGGCGATCGACCTGGCCAAGTGCACCGGCTGCTCGGCGTGTGTGACGGCGTGCTACGCTGAGAACAACCTCGCCACCGTGGGCGAAGAGCTGGTCGCCCGCCGCCGGCAGATGAGCTGGATGCGGATCGAGCGCTACTACACGGGGGGGAGCGGCGGGGGGGCCGTGGGCGCCGTCGTGACGCCGATGCTGTGCCAGCAGTGCGGCAACGCGCCGTGTGAACCGGTGTGCCCGGTGTACGCGGCCTACCACACGCCGGACGGCCTCAATGGGCAGGTGTACAATCGCTGCGTCGGCACGCGCTATTGCTCGAACAACTGCCCGTACAAGGTGCGCTACTTCAACTGGTACAACTACGCGGAGCCGGGGGGCGAGTGGGAGAGCTGGCCCGATCCGCTCAACATGCTGCTCAATCCCGACGTGACCGTGCGGGAGAAGGGCGTGATGGAGAAGTGCACGTTCTGCGTGCAGCGGATCCGCGCCGCGCAGAACCGCGCCCGGCTCGAAGACCGCCCGGTGCAGGACGGCGACGTCACGCCCGCGTGCGCGCAGGCCTGCCCCTCCGAGGCGATCGTGTTCGGCGATCTGCGCGACAAGACGTCGCGCGTCGCGCAGCTGGCGCGGGACCCGCGCGGCTACCACGTGCACGAGGAGTTGAACACGCAGCCGGCCATCACGTACCTCGCGAGGGTCGTGCAGGCGGCCGTGGCGGAGGCCTGAGCCGATGGCCGACACGCACGCTCCCCCCGCTCCCCCCGCTCCCTCCGCGTCCCGCGTCACCTACGACTTCGTCACGCGCGCCATCGCGCGGACGCTCGGCAACCCGGGGAAGGGCTACTTCGCGCTGCTCGGGGCCGCCCTCGCACTGCTCGCCGTCGGGATCGTGTGCCTGCTGTTCCTGCTGCGCTACGGGCTGGGCCTCGCGGGCTATTCGCACCCGGTGTACTGGGCAGTCTACATCACCTGCTTCGTCTTCTGGGTGGGCATCGCGCACTCCGGCACGCTGATCTCGGCGATCCTGTTCCTGTTCCGCTCCGGCTGGCGCACCGCGGTGTACCGCACCGCCGAGGCGATGACGGTGTTCGCGGTGATGACGGCGGGGCTGTTCCCGCTGATCCACATCGGGCGCCAGTGGTACTTCTACTGGCTGATCCCCTATCCGAACGAGCGCGGCCTCTGGCCCAACTTCAAGTCGCCGCTCATCTGGGACGAGTTCGCGATCGGGACCTACTTCACCGTCTCGACCGTGTTCCTGATCATGGGCCTGATTCCGGACATCGCCGCGGTGCGGGACGTGGCCACCGGGTGGCGCAAGAAGCTGTACGCGATCACCGCGGTGGGGTGGCGCGGCACCAACGAGCAGTGGCGCCACTACACGCGGGGCTACCTCTATCTCGCCGCGCTCGCCACGCCGCTCGTGCTCTCGGTGCACAGCGTCGTGTCCTGGGACTTCGCGATGGCGATCGTCCCCGGCTGGCACGCGACGATCTTCGCGCCCTACTTCGTGGCCGGGGCGATCTACTCCGGCGTCGCGATGGTGATCACCCTGCTCGTCCCGATCCGGAAGCTCTTCCATTTGGAGGAGCTCATCACCGTCCACCATTTCGAGAACCTGGCCAAGCTTTGCCTCCTGACCGGGATGATCGTGGCCTATGCCTACTGCGTGGAGTTCTTCACGGCGTGGTTCGGCGGCAACCCGCGGGAGCGGGCGGCGTTCTGGTACCGCGCGTTCGGACCGTTCTGGTGGGCGAGTTGGACGATGATCATCTGCAACGCGTTCCTGCCCCAGTTGCTGTGGGTCAAGAAGATCCGCACGAACGTGCTGGCGCTGTTCGTGATCTCGATCTTCGTGAACATCGGGATGTGGTTCGAGCGCTACGTGATCATCGTCGTGTCGCTCGCGGGCGAGCCGTACGAGCGCTTCGCGAACGCGACGTACAACCCGACCTGGGCCGACTGGGGCATCATGGCCGGGAGCTTCGGGTGGTTCTTCATGTGGTTCCTGCTGTTCGTGAAGAACTTCCCCGCCGTGTCCATCTCGGAGGTGAAGGAAGTCCTGCCGGCGCCGCAGCGGGGGAAGGCGGTGGCGGCGTGAGGCTCGTGAATCCGCTCACCGCGATCTTCCACCCGCCGCCGACCCCGGGGGTGCTGGCGGTGTTCGGCCACCTGGACGCGGCGGTCGACGCGATCGGCCAGCTCCGCCGGGGCGGCCACACCGACTTCACGGTGTACTCCCCGATTCCGCGCCACGAGATCGAGGACGCGCTCGCCCAGCCGGTGAGCCCCGTTCGGATGTTCACTCTGGTCGGCGGCATCGCCGGGTGCGCGATCGGCGCCTGGATCACCCTCTACATGTCGTACGACTGGCCGCTCGTGCTCGGGGGCAAGCCGATTGGCTCGATCCCGCCGTACGTCGTGATCATGTTCGAGATGACGATCCTGTTCGGCGCGCTCTCGACCATCCTCGGCATCGGGTTCAACGCGCTGTTCGCGGCGCGGCGTCTAGGGACGGTCGCGTACGATCCCCGGTTCACGAACGACAAGTTCGGCATCTTCGTCCCGGCCGAGCTGGCGCGGCAGTCGCAGATCGAAGGCCTGCTGCGCGGCGCCGGCGCTGAGGAGGTGCAGCGTGCGTAGACCGCGTGCCGCTCTTGCCGCCCTTGCCGCCTTTGCCGCCCTTGCCTGCAACCCGGACGACGTGGTGCACCGCATCGGCTGGTTCGCCACGATGCGCCACCAGCGGAGCATCAAGCCGTATGCGAAGCCCATCCCGCCCGTGCCCGGCACGGTGCCGGTGACGGGCGTGGAGCCGGCCGTGGACTTGAAGACCGCGGACCGCCTGGCGAACCCGCGCACCCGCACCTCGGAGTCGATCAACCGGGGCCGCTTCGCGTACGAGACCTACTGCCTCGTCTGCCACGGGGAGACGGGCCGCGGCGACGGGCCGATTTCGTCCGCCGCCGGCGGGCCCTTCTTCGGCGTGCGCTCGCTCGTGAACGACACGGTCGCCCGGCGCACGGACGGCTATTTCTACGGCGCGATCGTGAACGCCCAGGCGATGGGACGCGGCCTGATGCCGCTGTACGGGGACAAGGTACGCGGCAACGACCGCTGGGATCTCGTGAACTACCTGCGCACGCTCCAGGCGCGGGCGAAGAGCGCCGGAGCCAGGCGATGAGCGCGGCGACGGCCGTGGCGCGATCCGAGCTCGCCCGCAAGGCGCGCCAGTTCCCGGCCCGCGCGTTCGGGACGTGGGGTGCGGTTTTGGGGATCGCGGGCGCGGCGGCGTTCCTGTGGGCGCTCGCCGGCGGCGAGCGGGCGCGCGCGTGGCAGTCGTGGCATGTCAATTTCATGTTCTGGACCGGGCTCGCCCAGGGGCTCGTGATCATCGCCGCCACCCAGAAGCTCGCCAAGGGCCACTGGTCCGGGCTCGTGATCCGGCTGGCGGAAGCGGCGGCCGCGTTCCTGGTCGTGGCGCTGATCCTGTACGTGGGTCTCTTCGTCGGCCGGGTTCACATCTTCAGCTGGCTGCACGAGCCGCGGCCCGACCTGGGGCCGTGGCTCACCACCAAGTTCTTCTTCGTGCGCAACGGCGCGATCTACGTGCTGCTCGCCTGGCTGTCGTGGCGGTTCGTGCGCCGTGACCTGGCGCCGGATGTGCGGGAGCTGGCGGAGGGCCGGCCGGCGGAGCGGTTCGAGGGTCGGGACGCCATCACGCGCGATGCGGCCCTCCTGGTGCTCGGCTTCGCCTTCGGCTACAGCCTGCTCGCCTTCGACCTGATGATGTCGCTCGCCCACAAGTGGGTGAGCAACCTGTTCGGCGCGTTCTACTTCATGGGCAGCTTCCTCGCCGCGCTGATGGCGCTCGGCGTGCTCACGATCGCCGTACGGAAGCGGATGGGGCTCGAAGCGCTCGTCTCCCCCAAACAGCTGCACGACCTCGGCAAGCTGTGTTTCGGGTTCACGGTGTTCTGGGCCTACCTGATGTGGTCGCAGTTCCTCGTGATCTGGTACGGCAATCTCCCGGAGGAGACGTTCTTCATCTTCTACCGGCTCGTCGGCCCGTGGAAGCCGGTGGGGGTGGCGGTGTTCCTCCTCGTGTTCGTCATCCCGTTCATCGGGTTGCTCGGCGTGAGGCCGAAAAAACATCCTCCGACCTTCGTCGCCTTCGCGCTGGTGAGTCTCGTGGGGATCTGGCTCGAGCGCTACCTGGAGGTGGTGCCGTCGATCAACGGCGGAGCCGGCCCCGCGATCGGGGTGCCGGAGATCGGCGTCACGCTGCTGTTCGGCGGGCTGTTCCTCTCGTCCCTGGGATGGTTCGCCGCCCGCTATCCCATGCTCTCGCCCCGGCTCGCCGCCGACACGCTCGAGCGCGAGCGGCACTGAGGCTATGTTTCAGGGGAGAGGCTCGAGCGGGCCGTTCACGACCCCGGAGGTTGCATGCAGTCGCGGTGGGTAGGCTTGGCAGTAGGGGTCCTGGGAGTTGCGTCGTGCAACTTCTCGCCGTCAGGGGACGGTGGGAACGGGAACGGCAGCTGCACGCCCGGCTCGCCGCGGGTGTGCATGATCGGGACGACCACCTTCTCCTTCAGTCCGAAGAACCTCACCGTCACGGCCGGGGCGACGGTGACGTGGCAAAACGAGACCTCGGTGCCTCACACGGTGAACGCGGCGAGGGATTCGAAGGAAGTATTCAGTAGCGGTGGTGACGTGCCACCCGGCACCGCATACGCCCACGTCTTCGACCACGTCGGCACATATCCGTATTACTGCATCCACCACGGGACCAACACTTCACCGCCCACGGGCATGTGGGGCACGATCACGGTGCAGGCGGCGCCGTAGCCACTGCTGCTCCGTTGCCGCAGGCGGCGGGCCCTGGCTTCCCGGGGCCCTTTTCGCGCTTCTAAGGGTAGTAGCCACGTGTCATACAACGGTCGTCGTGCGTTCCCACACACAAGTCCCGGGGGTCTTATGCGGTCACAGCTGTTCGGTCTGGCGGCGGGGGTCCTGCTGTTGCTGTCGTGCGGCTACGATTCGACCTCGCCGTACGGCGGGGGCGGAGGCGGTGGCGGTGGGGCGACGCCGAACCTGACTGTCCGAGACTTCGCCTTCAATCCCACTCCCGACACCGTGAGTGTCGGCACGACCGTGACGTGGTCCAACCAGGGCCCGTCGGTTCACACGGCGACATCGGATGCCGGCTCCGCCGAGACCTGGGATACGGGTCAGCTTGCGAACGGGGTATCCGGCAGCCACCAGTTCATGTCCGCCGGCAAGTTCACCTACCATTGCACCAATCACCCCACCACGATGCACGGGACGATTGTCGTGAAGTAGGTATCGTCAAAGAGGGCTAAGGCTTCACCGGCTGCACGCGCTCGAGCAGGCGCTTGAGCGAGTCCGCCGGCAGCGGCCCGGAGATCTCCACGCGCAGGCCTGCCGCCTGGAGCACGGGACGGCCGCGCTCCTCGACGAGCCGCTGCTCCGCGGGCGGCGCCGCCGCCATTTTCGGTCGAGCCGCAGCGCGGTCGGCGGCCGAATCGAGACGGTCACGCGCCTCGGCCGCGCCGGTGACGACGACTGCGCCGAGCTGAAGCTGCAGCGGTCGACGCTCCCGTAGCTCGATCACGGTGCCCGAATCGAGCACCTGCTCCACCACGACGACGACTTCACCGAGCGCGCGCTCGCGGCGCACCGCGCGGATCGGAAGGCCCGGGACGGCCAGGGGATCATGGTCGAGCAAGATCCGCGCGGAGTCGAGCGTGATCGGGTCGGAGGAGGCCAGTTTGCCCGCGACGAGCGACGGGAGGGGCGCGATCGCCACCGCCGGAGCCTGTCCACCTGCGGTCGGCGCCAGCACCAGTGATTCGCGCACCGCGCGCTGCTCCAGCGCGAACGCCGGCGGGGTGGGCAGGGCGGCCCCGGTGACCGGGTGCGGAGCGACAGCGTCCGCTTCCCGCGACGCAGGCCGGGCTGCGGCCCGCGACGGGCGCGGCGGGCGGGCCGCTACGGCCGGCGCCCTGGGCTCGGGCGCATTCGCGTCGCGCGCGGCCGCGGGCGCCGGCGGCCGGGAGCGCGGCGAGAAGCCCTCGCCGCCCACGTACCACCCGATCCCCAACGCCAGCGCCACCGTCGCGGCCCAGGCCAGCGGCAGCCGCACGCGCCACCAGAGCCGCAGCGGCGGCGTGAAGTCGCCGGGACGGAACGGCGGGGGGGGCACGGCGCGGTCGGGCGGGGTGGCGAGCGCCAACAGCTCGCCGGCGCGGGCGATCAGCGCCCGTTCCTCGTCGAGCCGCTCGCGGCAGCCGGGGCACTGCGCGAGGTGCGCGTCGACCCCCTGCGCCTCGGCCGGCGAGAGCTCGCCGTCGAGATAGGCGTGCAGCGTGCCGTCATCCACGTGCGACATGTTCACCCTTCGTCTGCGCGTCGAACGCTTCCACCAATCGCCGCCGGGCGCGCGCCAGCGTCGTACCCACGGCGCCGCGGGCCAGGCCCGTTTGGGCGGCGATTTCCTCGTACGATAATCCCGAGTCCCACAACAGCAGCACCTCGCGGTCGCGCGGCGTCAACCGCTCGAGCGCCGTGCGCACCCGAGACCGCTCGCTCTCGGCGTGGACGGCGTCGTCCGCCGGCGGCGCGCTGGCGGGCTCGCTCTTGAGGAGCGTCAGGTGGTGCCGCTCCCGCGCCGCGCGCCGCGCATCATCCCGAGCCATGTTCGCCGCCACCACGAACAGCCACCCCCGCGTGTTGTCCGGCTTGTGCTCCAGGGCCCGGGCGAACGCTTCCTGCGCCAGGTCCTGCGCCCGTTCGGCGTCCCATACCTTGCGGTACAGGAACCGCACGAGCGCGGGATAGGTGGTGCGGTAGACGTCCGCGAGGTCGTCGGGCATGGCTCAATTGCGGATTGTCGATTGCGGATTGCGGATTGGCAGCCCACCTTCGCGGCGGAAGCCCTCCGTTCGATTCCGCAATCCGCAATCCGAAATCCGCAATCGCTTCATCCCCGAAACTCTCTCACGAGCCGCTCCAATTCGCCGTCCGCCCACGCCGTCTTGCCTCCCGCTTCAATCTTGATGCTCACGCGACGTCCGGCTACCAGCACCGCCGGCTCGAGGGCCGCGGGCTTGCCAAGCTCGGGCAGCGCGCGCAGCAGCGCGAAGTAGGCGTCGCTGAACGGCGCCACGCGTACGATGCGCAGCGAGTCGCCGTGTGCGGCGTCCGTCCAGACGCTGTCGCGCAGCACGAACCGTCGGGCGCCCACGCGACGCGTCACGCCACCGGTGACGGGGAGGGACGCTGGCGCCGGCACGGCTGAGTCCGCCTCGACAACGACCTCCGAGAGCATGAGCCTCGAGTCCTGCCGTGCGCGGTTCACCGCGTCGGCGCCGGCCTGGTCACGCGGCGCCGCAGTCACCGTCACCGCGCCCAGCGCCACGGGGCTGCGCCCGAGCGCCAGGGTCGGTTCCTGCACCAAATAGGACGTGTACTCGGTGAGGATTCCATAGCGCAGTGCGAGCCGCTTCAGCTCGTCCACGAGCTCCTGATTCGGTCCGCGCAGCCGGAGATCACGCGAGAGCGCGCCGGCCTTGCGCGCTGCCCAGAGCCGCTCGACGTACTCGGTCCCCTGCTGCCCGCCGAACCGCGCGGGAGTGGAAACCCGCTCTTCACGCCCGTTTCTGCGTCCGGTCACCGTCACTGTCTGCCCCCCGCTCCCTGCTCCGCGATATCGCCCCAACACCACCAGCTCGTCGCCGGCGAACAGGTCCGGGAGGCGCTGCGGCTGCAGGTCGTACAGCTCCCCACCGTCCGCTCGCAGCGCCAAGTCCGTGAGCACCGGGGAGGAGATCTTCGCCGCGAGCGCTCCGACGGCCTGCTCGATGTCGCCGCCCGGCCGGATGTACTCGGTGACGCCGCGGGCGCGCTCCGTGAGCCGGTCGAGCAGGTAGGTGTTCACGTCATACCCGATCCCGAACGCGAAGACGCGGAACGCCCCGCGCCCGTGCTCCGCCTGGTCCGCGATGCGCTCGGGATCTCGCTCTCCCACCGTGGGCAGGCCGTCCGTCAGGAACACCGCGACGCCGAGCGCCCCCTCCGCGGGAGCCGCGGCGAGGGCCTCCGTGAGCGCGCCGGCGATGTTGGTGCCGCCGTCGGCGGCGAGCCGGCGCACCCAGTCCTGGGCCGCGCGGAGGTTCTCCCCGGACGCGTCCGTCCATCCGGCGGCGTACGTTCGGACGCTGCTGCCGAACGCGACGACGCGGAAGCGGTCGCGGGGGCGCAGGGTGCCGAGCAGCTGGACCAGTGCCGCCCTGGCCTGATCGAGCTTCTCGCCCGACATCGAGCCCGACACGTCGAGCACCGCCACGAGGTCGCGCCGCAGCGCGTCGGTCTCGGACGAGCGCCCCGGCGCGAGCAGCAGCATGAAGTAGCCGTCTTCCCCGGCCGGCTGATCGCTCACAACGGACATCCCGACCAGCCCGCGGGCGAGCGGGAGGAACAACTCGAGGTCGCCGCCCGCCGTGGTGTCGGCGAGCGCTACCTCCAGGCGGTCGCCGCTGCGGTTGATCGTGAGGCGGTGCGTAGGGGAATAGGGCTCGCCGAAGCGGCCGGCGCTGTCGATCTGCAGCCGGATGCTGGGCGGGACCGCGCCCGCGCCGGGGGGGGCGGCGTAGCGGAGCCGCCAGGCGTCGCCCGCGCGATCGAGGATCTGCGTGTAGCGCAGCGCGATCTTCCGGGTTTCGCCCGGGGCGAGCGGGAAGACGCGCGCCCGCAGCAGCCCGTGGCCCGCGAGCTCGATCAGGGCCGGATCGCGCTTCCGGCGCACGATCTCCTCATAGATCGCCCGCGCCTGCGCCGCGTCCATCGGCTCGCCCTTGAGCTCGCGGTCTCCCTGCCACAGGGAGAAGTCGCTGAACACCGCCTCGCCCGCGAGGGGATAGAGATAGCTGGCCTCGTCCAGAAACGGCCCGTTGTTGCGAAACCACTCCTCGACGGTCACGCGCGCGACGCGCCCTGTCACCGCGACCTGGACGGCACTGCGCACCTTCTCGATCGTCCCACGGGGCAGGGGGCGGATCGGCTCGATCCACCCCTGCGCGGCGAGGGCCGATGCGATCGGCGACACGAGAACGAGCGGGACCAGCACACGGGCGAGCGACCACATGGCGGACGGTTCCTGTGAAGGACGCCAAGAGAGACGCCGACTGCGACGGAACTTGCACACGACCGGGGTACGTTGCGGTGCACGAAGGGGTTGCGGCGAGGGGAGGCGGGTATTCATCTTGGAAGGCGCCTGTGTGTCGGCCGTAAGGTGCCGCGCCCTACTGGATGGGAAACCGTGCCGCGCTACACTTACCGCCGTCTCACCAAGCTGCCCGCCTCGGCGGACGATCTTAGCCACCACACCGTTCTCAACCTGCCCGGGATGCTCGCGGGCCTGAGCTTCGAGCACACCGTCATGCAGCCCGGCGCGGTGGTGCCGATGGCCGTCGAGGACGAGACGGCGATCTTGATCTTCACGCTCTCCGGCCGCGGCGTCATGCTGCTCGACGGGGACCGGATCGAAGTCGGCGCGAACGACCTGGTGCACATTCCGCCGGGGGTGCCGTACGGGCTGCAAACCCTCGGGGGGACAGATTGGATCTACGTGGCGCTGCAGGCGCCGGTGGGTGAGTAAGGCGGTAGAGGGCGGTAACGGGCGGTAGAGGGCGGTAATGCATCGACGGCCTACCGCCCATTACCGCCCGTTACCGCCCATTACCGGCTAGCCTATCGCGCATTGGTTAGGCCCGAACTCCAAGATCTCCGCATCCGCTTCCGAGACGTCCACCAGGCCCAGATTCGCGAGCTTGATCGTGCGGTAGCTCTCGGGCGGCGCCGGAGTATTGGCCGCGACCCACGAGAGAAACGCGCGCTCGTCCCGCATCGCGACGGGCTCGTTGGTGGCCGCGATCACGTCGAACCGCGCCGCCACGCTGCGGTCGGCGCGCCGCTCGCGCTCCCCCGCGTAATGGGCGGGGAGCACGACCAGGTCGCCCGGCCAATCGCGCCGCGCGCGCTCGAGGCTCCGCCACAGGAGGCGCGCCCAGGCGTCGCGCTGCCCGCCGAGGTCGGGCCGCCCCACCGACTGGACGAACAGGAAGTCGCCGGTGAGCGCCAGCCCGTCGGCCAGCAGCACGACACTCCCCAGCGTGTGCCCGGGGACGTGCCCGACGCGCAGCGTGGCGCGCCCGAACGCGATCGTGTCACCCTCGGCTATGGCCTGGTAGGCGAGCCGGCCCTCCGCGCCGTCGTACGGCGAGCGGGCGTCCTCGCGGTGGAGGAAGTGGGGGACCTGCCAACGGGCCGCGGCGGCGCGAGCCCCGCTCAGGTAGTCGGCGTGCGTGTGGGTTTCGATCACCGCGGCGGGGGTGGCGCCGAGCGTCGCGAGGAGCGCGTCGTACGGCGCGGGGTGCCGGCCGGGATCGACCACCACCGCGTCGCCGTCGCTCACGAGGACGTAGGAGAGCGCGCCCTTCCCCACGCGGTCGAGCTGCACGACGTGCAGCAGGGACGGTGTCGGGGACAGGCGGCGGGGCAGGTAGATGGCCTCCCAAGCGGCCATGCCGCCGGTGACGGAGTAGGCTTCGAAGCCGCGCTCGCGCAGGAACCGGGTCGCCTGCTGGCTCGAGTTGCCGTGCCCGCAGATGACGGCGACGGGCGCGGCTGGGTCGAGCCGCAGCGCTTCGAGGCTCGGCAGGCGATACATCTCGGAGGCCGGCACGGCGCGGAAGTCGAGCGTGGCGCCGAAGGCGACGCGCCCTCGAGCCACGCGTTCCGCGGCTCGGATGTCGAGCACCTGGACGCGCACGCCGCCGTCGAGCTGGTGCGCGAGGTCGGCGGCGGGGATTTGCGGAAGGTCCGACTCCGGCATGCGCATGAGTGTCGTCGGGGACGTGCAAAAGCGCAACGGCGGACCGGGTTTTTGCGGGACTCCCGTTTTGGGCGCACGCGAATATATTGTGAACGCGTTCACAAGCGGTCTCCAGCCATCGTCTCGGAGGACAAACAGCAATGCGGTTGACTCAGCTCACCACGATCGTCGCACTCGGGGCGCTCGCCTGCGGCGGCGACAAGAAGACAGAAGTGTCTCAGGCGGCGGCGGCGACCCCGGCCCCGGCCGTGACGCCCGCGGAGTCGGCGGCTGCCGCCGCGCCCGCGACCGCGCCGGCGGGCGCGATCGTCGAAGTGAAGATGACCGGCAACGGCACCACGAAGGCCGCGTTCGAGCCGGCAACGCTCACGATCAAGCCCGGCACGACGGTCCGCTTCCTCAACGTGTCCGGCGGCCCGCACAACGTCGCGTTCTACGCCGACTCGATTCCGAAGGGCGCCGCCGAGGCGCTCAAGAAGGGCATGCCGAACGCGATGGGCGATCTCATGGGGCCGTTCCTCACCCAGCCGAACGAGAAGTACGACGTGTCGTTCGCCGGCGCCCCGGCGGGGAACTATCGGGCCTACTGCATGCCGCACATCGCGCTGGGCATGCACATGACGATCACGGTGAAGTAAGCGCGCGCGTCACCACGGCGCGGGACGGCCCCGGGGGACTTCCCCGGGGCCGTTTGACTTTCGAGCGCGGGGCCCGGATGTTCTCCGAGGCCAGTCATGTCCGCCTTCTTCGAGCGGGTGCGTGCCGCTCTGGCGCCGAAGGGTTACGATGTGCTGCGCGAGCTGGCGAGCGGCGGCATGGGCACGGTCTTTCTGGCGCGCCAGCTGAGGCTTGACCGGCTGGTCGCGGTGAAGGTTCTGCGCTCCGAGCTCGCCACCGCGGCAGGCGCCGAGCGGTTCGTCCGCGAAGCCCGCACCCTCGCCAGCCTCAGCCATCCCAACATCGTCCCGGTGCACGACGTCGGCGAAGCGGCGGGCCTCTTCTACTACGTGATGGATTACCTCCAGGGAGAGACGGTCGCGGACCGGCTGGCAGGGCCGATTCCGCCTCGCGAGGCGTTGAAGGTCGGCCGCGATCTGCTCGACGCCCTGGAGGCGGCGCATCGGGCCGGCGTGGTGCATCGCGACGTGAAGCCCGCGAACATCTTCCTGCTGCCGGGCCGCGCCGTGCTGACGGACTTCGGGGTCGCCAAGCGTCTGGTCGGGTCGGATGAGCCGATCACGAACGTCGGCGCCCTCGTCGGAACGGTCGAGTACATGCCGCCGGAGCAGCTGGCGGGGAAGGAGATCACGCCGGCCACCGACCTGTACGCCGCCGCGATGGTGATCTACGAGGCGTACACGCGGCGGCACTGGGAGATCACCGATCGGCCGGAGCGCGCCGATTGGTCGGGCGTGCCGCGGCGCGCGGCGCGTGTCCTGCGGCGGGCGCTCGCCTTCGCGCCGGAGCAGCGCTGGCCGGACGCCGTGACGTTCCGGCGCCGGCTGTGGCACACCCGCGAGTGGACCTACCAGCGACGCACGATCTGGCTGACGATCGGCGCGCTGGCTGCCGGCGCGGGGGGTGCCGTGTGGCTGCTGCACCGGCGAGGGAACGAAGTCTGGCCGTTTCGCGCGCCGGGTGCCGTCCAGGTGGTCGTGGCGCCGTTCGAGCGCGCGTGTGCCGACGACTCGCGCAGCGCCGATCGCGTGGCCCGGGCGCTGGTCCGTGACCTGCAGGGATACCTGGACTTCACGGCCCGGGGGCCGACCGCGCCGCCGTGGTTCCCCACCCGGTCGACGGTCGTCGTGCGCGGGACGGCGTGCGTGAGAGGAGACTCCGTGCGGGTCGAGCTGGGCACCCGGGCGGGGCGCGAGGCGGCCGACCCCGCGGTCATCGCCGGCCGGGCCGACACCGGGCGTCTCGATCTCCTAGCCGACACGCTCGCGTACGGGCTCGTGCGCCAGATCTGGAACCGCCAGAACCCGCTCGAGCTGGTGCTGCCGCTCGCCGCGCTGCCCAAGACCGCGCGGGGCCTCGCGGCGTGGCTCGCGGCGGAGCGGCTGCTCGCACAGGGTCGCTGGGGTGACGCGGATCGCGCCTACGACGAGGCCGAAGCACTCGATTCCACGTGCTGGCTCTGCACCTGGCGGCATGTGGACGTGCACAAATGGTTCGCCCGCCCGTTCGATCGGGCTCGCGCGGCGCGGTACATGCATCACATCGATTCGTTTCCGCCGCACTACCAGACGCTCATGCGTGCGTCGGAGCAGCCGTTCGCGCGCCGCCTCGAGACGCTGATTCGCCTCACGCGTCAGCGGCGGGACTTCCTGCCCGCGCAGTTCACGCTGGCCGACGAGCTGTACCACCGCGGCCCACTGATCGGGCACCCGCGCCGGGAGGCCATCGAGGCCTTCGACCGGATCGTGCGCGTGCGCCCCGACTTCATCCCCGCGTGGGAGCACCTCACGTGGGTCCTCGCGGCCGACGGCCGGGAGGCCCGCGCCAAGGAGGCGTTCGGTCGGCTCGAGCAGTCCGGCCCCGCGCGCGACCCGTTCTCCCGGGAACTCCGGGCTCTGCTGGCGCTCGGGCTGGCGTGCCGCTTCGACGGCGTCGTCGCCTGCCGTCGCACGCTGGACCAGGTGCTGCCGGCCGGCGGCGACTACCCGGACCTCGCTGCCGGGCCGCGCTACCTCATGACGTTCGATGCGCCGCGTGGCGCGATCGAATTCGGGCGGCGCTTCGCGGCGGAGAGCGATCAGCCTACGCTGGAGCAGTCGGGGCTGATCGCGCAGGTCTCGGGGTACCTCGCACTCGGGCTCGTGGACTCCGCGCGCATCGCCGCACGGGCGCTGCGCGACCGGCGCAGGGCGGAGCTGGATGTCTTCGCGCCGGAGCTGGATGGCGTCCTGCTGTTGGTGGACTCCGGGCCCGGCGAGACCCGGATGCGGTGGGCCGAGGTCGGCCGCGCGCTCGCGGCGCACGTGCGGTCGCGGGCGAGCACCGCCGCGACGCGCCGCCGGGCGGCGTGGATGTCGGTGTTGTTGAGCCGGCGTTTCGGGGATGGGGGAGCGCTCGTCGACTCCGGGGAGTATGCGCGGCTGCTCGCGGGGGAGCCCGATCCTCGGCCGCTCGGACGTGTGCTGCAGGCCGACGCCGTGGCGCTCGAGGGGCGGCCCGACGTGGCCCTCACTGCGACCGATCCGTTGGCGGAGCTCCAGGCGGACAGCCTCGGCGATCCAGTGGGCGCCGACCCCTTCTTCCGGACGGTGCTGCATCTGCTCCGGGTCGACTGGCACGAGCGGCGCCAGGACCTCGCGAGCGCGGTTGCCGAGCTCGACTGGCACGAGAACAACGACGTGTTCGAGCGGCCCAGCGGGGCGCCACAGGTCGGCGACGTCGACTGGGCCTTCGGCACGCTCGCGCGCTGGCGGCAGGCCGTCCTGCTCGACCGCGCGGGGGAGGCCGACGCGTGCCGCGCGTACCTGCGCGTTGCCCGCGCGTGGCAGCGCGGCGATGAACGGCACCGCGCGCGCGCCGACAGCGCCGCCCGCCGGGCGGCGGCCCTCGGGTGCGGGGAAACGGGATGATCGTCTGCCGCACGCTCGGCCCCGTGAGCGTCGAAGTGGATGGCGCGGGCGCGCCGTCCGAGCTCATGTGGCGCAAGAACATCGCCCTGCTCGTCTACCTCGCCCGCTCGCCGAAGCGCGCGCGAACCCGCGACCACCTCATCGGCTTGCTCTGGGGCGACAAGCCCGAGGACGACGCCCGGCACTCGTTGAACCAGGCGGTGGGCACGCTCCGCCGCTGCGCGGGGGAGGGCGGCCTCGACTCCGACGCCACGCAGGTGCGCCTCAGCCCGGGGGTGGTCCAGCTCGACATAGATCAGCTCGAGGGGTTCGTCGCCGCGGGGGATCACCGTCACGCGGCAGCGCTCATCCAGGGGGACTTCCTCGAAGGCTTCGCCATCAAGGGCGGGTCGGAGTTCGAGAACTGGTTGACGGCGGAGCGCGCTCACTGGAAACGACGCTCGGTGGACGTGCTGGTCCGTTGCTGCGACGAGCTGCTCGGGACCGGCGCGCTGGCCGAAGCCACCCGGGCGGCCCAAGGCGCTCTCGAGCGCGATCCCCACTCTGACGCCGCGGTGCGCACGGTGATGCGCTGTGTCGCCCTCGCCGGCGACCGGGCGGGAGCGCTGCAGGAGTTCCAGGCGTTCGCCATGCGCCTCAAGGCGGAGGTCGGGACCGAGCCAGACACGGAGACGCGCGCGCTCGCCGAGCGCATTAGGCACGAGAAGACGTGGCGCCTGCCGGACCGCGTCCGGGCGGGCGGGGCGTGGGGAACGGAGTCGCGCCGCGCGCCGCTCGTGGGGCGCGCCGCGGAGCTCGAGCGGTTGGGGGACGCCTGGGCAACGTGCCGCAGGCAGGGGCGGGCGACGGTGGCCGTCGTCGACGGGGACGCGGGGATGGGCAAGACGCGGCTCGCGGAAGAGTTGGTGGCGCGAGCGCGGCTCGACGGCGCCGCCGTGGCGGCGGTGCGCGCCGTCGAAGCCGACCGCGGCGATGCCTGGAGCGGTGTATTCGGGCTGGCGCGCGGCGGCCTGCTCGACGCCCCGGGTGTGGCGGCGGCACCGCCGCCCGCACTGGCGCAGCTGCGAGGCGGGGCGCCATCAGACGCGCCGGGCAAGGCATTCTGCGAGGTGCTGCAGGCCGTCGCCGACGAGCGGCCGCTGGTCTTGTTCGCGGACGATGCGCACTGCCTCGACCGGGAGTCGCTGCTGGCGCTTGGCGCCGCGGCGCGCGATCTGGCGCGGGCGCCCGCCCTGGTCCTCCTGACCACTGCCGCGCAGCCGCCGCGGGAGGAGCTGGACGAGCTGCGCGTCCGGATCGGGCGGGAGCTGGCGGGCACGGCGGTCCGGCTCGACGCGCTCGCCGTTGACGCCGTGCGGGAGCTGGCGCGCTGGGCGCTGCCATCGTTCGGCGAGATCGAGCTGGATCGGGTTACGCGTCGCGTCGCCACCGACTCGGCGGGGATTCCGCTGCTCGCGGTCGAGCTGTTGCACGCCGTGGCCGCCGGGCTCGACCTGCGCGAAACCAAGGGCGCGTGGCCAGAGCCGCTCAAGACGCTCGACCAGACCCTGCCGGGCGAGCTGCCGGATGCCATCGTCGCGGCGGTCCGTGTCAACTTTCGCCACCTGTCTGCCGATGCGCAGCGGGTGCTCGTCGCGGCGGCGGTCTTGGGCGGCCGCGTGACCGCGGCGGCCCTCGGACGGGTGGCCGGCGTGGCCGGAGAGCCGCTGGCGGCCGCGCTCGACGAACTCGAGTGGCGACGCTGGCTGACCGCCGAGCCGCGCGGCTACGCGTTCGTCGCGCGGATCGTGCGGGACGTGGTGGAGCGCGACATGGTCACGCCGGGGCAGCGCCAGCGCATCCTCGTGGCCGCCGGCCGTTCGGCGTGATCGCAACCGGGGAGGGTCGTATGACTCGTCATGCGGGGATCTTCGCGCTATTCGTCGTCGCCGCGTGCGACGCGTCCCAACGGGTCGCGGCGCCGCCGGCGCTGTCCGCCGAGCGGTTTGGGCGGCCCGACGTCGTCGTGCCCGCCGGCGGGTCGATCCAGGCCGCCGTCGACGCGGTGAGCCCGGGTGCCGTGATCGCGATCGAGCCGGGCGTCTACACTGAAGCGGTGCACGTCGCGGTGCCCGGGCTCACGCTCGTCGGCCGCCGCGGCGGCGGCGGGGGGGGCGTCGTGATCGAGAACCCCGGTGACGAGGAGAACGGCATTGCCGTGGCGCCGGGGAGCGACGGGTTCACGCTCGCGAACGTCACCGTCCGGGGGTTCGAGGAGAACGGCGTCCTCCTGGTCGGCGTGAACGGCTTCCGGCTGTCGGAGATCACCGCTGAGGACAACGGGGAGTACGGGCTGTTCCCCGTGCATTCGTCGCACGGGGTGATCGAGGGATGCCGCGCGTCGGGACACGACGACACCGGGATCTACGTCGGGCAATCGCACGACGTCACGGTCCGGCGCAGCGTCGCGTTCGCCAACGTCAACGGCATCGAATTCGAGAACTCGCAGCGTGTGCGCGCCCTGGGCAACGAGACCTACGACAACGTAGTCGGGATCCTCGTAGTGCTCCTGCCGGGGCTCGACGTGAAGACGACGAGTGACGTGCTCGTGTCCGGGAACCGGGTGCATGACAACAACCACCCGAACTTCGCGCCGCCGGGCGATCTCGCCTCGTTCGTGCCGAGCGGCTCGGGGATCCTCGTCGTCGGCGCCGACCGGGTGAAGGTCGAGGGCAACACGGTGACGGGCAATCAGTTCGTCGGCGTTGGAATGGCGTCCACGCTGGTGCTGGGCCAGCTCGCGGGGCTGCCGCCGGACGCCTTCGGCGACATCGAGCCCGACCCGGACTCGAACCGGGTCGTGGACAACGTCGTCACCGGCAACGGGGGACCGCCGTCGCCCATCCCGGGCCTGCCCGCTGTGGATCTCCTGTGGGTCCCGGCCGGGACGGGCGATTGCTGGAGCGGGAACACGTTCGGGACGAGCTTCCCCGAGCAGCTGCCGACCTGCCGCTGAACCCCGGCGGCGCTTGACCCCTTCTTGACGGGACCGCGCGAATCTCGTCGCCGGTCCCCAAGGAGGGTCACATGCATCGCCGTGCCGCCGTGCCCGTCGCCCTGTCCGCCGCCGCCCCGCTCCTCGCCGCATGCTCCGACTCGAGCCCGCTCGCTCCCGCTCCGATGACGCTGTTCCGGGGCGACGGGGCGGGCGACCTGTTCGCGCCGGGCGTCACGGCGCTCACCTGGAACGTGTACGTCGGCGCCGAGATCGACCGCGTCCTCGAGGCCCGCACGCCCGAGGAGGCCGTGCTGCTCGCGACCGAACAGTGGGCGAACGTCCAGGCGACGGACTTTCCAGCGCGCGCGGGCGCCATCGCCGCGGGCATCGCCGCCCGGCGGCCGCAGCTCGTGGGGCTCCAGGAAGTGGCGCTCTACCGGACGACGGACCGGCCGTTCGAGGAGCTCGCGACGCACGTCGCGTACGATTTTCTCCAGCTCGTGATCGATTCGCTCCACGCACGCGGTCTCGACTACGTGGCCGCCGCTGTGGACCGCACGACCGACCTGCAGGTGCCGGTCATCGCGCGGTTCGACGCGTCGGGCCAGCCGGTCTTCGCGGGGGTGCGCTTCACCGACGGCGACGCGGTGCTGTTGCGCGCCGACGTGCCGCACGCCAACGCGCGGTCGGGCGTGTACGGCGCCTACGTTCCCGTGACGATCGGTGGCGTGACCTCGGGCGTGTACCAGGGCTGGAGCTCCGTGGAGGCGACGATCGGCGGCGCGACCTACCGCTTCGTCGTCACCCACCTCGCCGGCCAGGAGGTCGCGGAGCTTCAGGTCGCGCAGACCCGGGAGCTCGTGGCGCTCCTCGCGGACGACTCCCGGCCCACCGTGCTCGTGGGCGACTTCAACTCGGACGCCTACGGCGCCGATCCGGCGCGCGCGACGCCGACGTACGGCATGCTCGGCGCGGCCGGATACGCGGACAGCTGGATCGAGCCGGACCGCCGGGCACCTGGCCTCACCTGCTGCGAGCGGCCCGACCTGTTGAACCCGGTGCCGGCGTTCGACCAGCGGATCGATTTCATCTTCACGCGGAACCTGCCGGCGGGCGCGCCGGCCCTGGGGCGCGACGTCGTGGGCGACCGGCCGGGGGACCGGACGGCCGGGCTGTGGCCCTCGGATCACGCCGGCGTGGTGGCGACCTTCCGCGCGCCGCGTTGAAGCCCTTCCCAGGCTGAAGCCTGGGCTCGGCACGGCACTGCCCTTTAAGGGCAGCGACTCGCCGAGCCCACCCTTCTAGGGTGGGGATCGCGTGGCGCCGCGCCCTCGGCACAGACGCTCGATCTCCGGCCGGGCGACCTGGTCGGCGTAGCCGATCAGCATGTCGAACGACTCGCAGGCGCGTGCCGCGGCGGCGCTGTCGTGCCGCGCCGCCGCCACGCGCGCCACGTCGAGGCGGAGCGGCCACAGCGACGCGACCGGGTCGAACGTCACGTTGAGCACGGCGTAGCGGCGCGTCGCCCCGTCCCACAGCCGCAGCGCCGCGGCCGAATCGCCCCGGGCGAGCGCCGCGTGGGCCTGGAGGTCGGCCGCGAGGCTCGCCGGCAGCGGGGGGGGAGCGCCGCCCGCGGCGAGACGCGCGAGCGCCGCGGCGTGGCGCGGCCGGTCCACGGCGGCGCGCGCGAGGGCCCAATGCGCCACCACGTCCGTATCCGCCACGGCGCGCGGCCGGGTCGCGAGCTCGGCCGCCGCGCGCCGCCAATCGCCGAGCGCCGGCAGGCCCGCGGCGTGCGCCACGAGCACCCACACCGCGCGCTCCCGCCCCGCCCCCGCCCAGGCGGCGGTCGCGCGGTCGAGCCGGCGGCGCGCGCTGTCCGGCCGTCCGGTCGCGAGATCGGCCGCGACCCCCATCCGTAGCGCCAGCACCCGTTCTGCATCCGTCGCGCCGCGCGCGTCGAGGCAGCGCAGCACGGTGCGCCCCGGGCCTTCGCGTTGCGCCGGCGTCCCGAAGGCCGCGGCCTGGAACGCCAGATACTGGAGCGCGAGAAAGCTGTGCCGGCACACCGTCTTGAGGAGGGCCAGCTGCGCAGCCGGTGTGCCGAGGATGACCGTGTCCGCGATGCCGACGGCCTCGGCGACGACGGAGGTCGAGTCGATCCGCAGATATCGCCGGATCAGGCTCTCCGTTTCGCCCCGGTCGCCCGCCTGATTCGCGAGCGAAATCAGGTGCGCGATCGCCGGGGAGAACCGGGGATCGAGGTCGAGCACCCGGTCGAAGGCGACCCGCGCCTCCCCGACGCTCTGATCGAACAGCGCGCCGAAGTGATAATAGAACTCGCCCAGCACGTACCACGCCTGGGGGTAGGCCGGCGCCGACTCGGTGGCGCGCTTGAACCGCTCGAGCGCGGCGAGCCCGTCGCCGCGGAGCAGCAGCATTGAGAACCCCTCGAGCAGCAGGCTGTCGGCGCCGGACAGGCCGTGCTGATGCAGCTCGGCGCCGCGCAGCGCCGCACCGAAGCCCTGCTCCGTGGGGTCTAGCTGGGCGGCGACCAGCGCGAGGCGCAGGCGCCCGATGGCGAAGCTCGTGTCGGCGCGGATCACGCGCGTGTACTCGTCCCGCGCGGTCCGGTAGTCCCCACGCCGGAACGCTGCCTCCGCGTTCAGGTACGCGGCGAGCGCCTCGGGACCGCCGTTCGGCAGTGTGACGTCGGTGCTCGGCCGGAATTCCGGGTACAGCTGGGCCCACACGCGGTCCATCACCGCCGACTCGTCCACGCCGACGCGGCCGGTCGCTTCGCCGGTGCGGCGCCCGCGACCGCCCTCGTACAGCGTCGCCGTCAGCGTGACCACCGACCCGGAATACGACACGCTTCCCTGCACGTAGAACCGCGCCCCGAGGCGGCGGGCCAGCTCGCGCGCTTCGTCGGTCGATGGCGGCTCGGTGCCGATCTGGGCGGCCACCCGCCCGAACGAGACGACGTCGATCACCCGTTCCACGGGCCGGAATCGGGAGACGAAGTATTCCGGGAGCTGCGTCGCGGAGTACGGCGGCGTGCCGAGGACGGCGAACGGCATCACCGCGAGGCGCGGAGGCGTTTCCGACGGGGCCGTCGGTCCGCACACGACGCGGGCGAGACCCACGGCGACGATGAGCGCCGCCGCGGCGGCCGCCCAGCGCCAGCGGCGGGGGCCGGTGCGCTCGAGCGTCGCGTGCCACTCGCCCGCGGTACCGGGGCGGTCGTCCGGACGCTCGGCAAGCGGGGCGACGAGCGCCGCGGCCTCGCGCGTCGAGAGGTCCGGGCGCGCGGCGCGCAGCGCACCCGCGGCCGCCGCGAGATCGGGCTTGAACGCCGGCGCCTCGCCCGTGAGGGCTTCGACCGCCACGGCGGCGAGGGCGTACAGGTCGGCGCGCCCGTCCACGCGGCCGCCGGCGACCTGCTCTGGGGCCATGTAGCCCGGGGTCCCGATGACCGTTCCGGGCTGGGTGAGCGACGACTCGGCCACCCCTTCCACCCGGGCAATTCCGAAATCCGCGAGCAGGGCGCGGCCGGTGTCCTCGTCCAGCAGGATGTTGGATGGTTTCACGTCCCGGTGCACGATGCCGCGCCGGTGGGCGTAGCCCAGGGCGTCGGCGATCTCGCGGATGGTCCGCAGGATCTCGTCGGTGGTGGGGCGCCGGTCGCCGCGGAGCCGCTCGTCGAGGGTCACGCCCCGCACGAACGTCATGATGAGGTAGCTGATCTCGCCTTTGGTGTCGAAGTCGTACACGCGCACGATGTTGGGATGGTCGAGCGAGGCGGCGAGCGTGGCTTCGCGGCGAAACCGCTCGCGCCGCATCGCGCTCGCGGCGACCTCCGGGGGGAGCACTTTGACCGCGACAATGTGGCCGAGGGTGCGGTGCCGGGCGCGGAACACCGCCCCCATGCCGCCGGCGCCCGCGAGGCTCAGCACTACATAGCGCTCGCCGACGGCGCGCTGGACATCCTCGAGGGCGGGAGGAGGGAGCTGCATCCGGCGGGGAATGTAGCCGCGCTTGCCCGGGGCCGCACCGGGCCCGATAATCGGGGCCGATGGCCCCCCCGGATTCCCCCGCCGTCTTCGCCCGAGTGCTCGGGCCCGCGCACGTGACGGTCGGCGGTGCCGCGGCGCCCGCCGAGCTGCTGTGGCGCAAACATGTGGCGCTGCTGGTTTACCTGGCGCGCAGCCCGCGCAAGAGCCGCACCCGTGAGCACCTCGTCGGTCTCCTGTGGAGCGACCGCGAGGAGAAGCAGGCCCGGCACTCGCTCAGTGAGGCGCTGCACGTGCTACGCCGGGTGCTGGGCGACGGGGGCGTGCAGGCGGACGTGGACCAAGTGCGTCTTGCCGCGGACGCGGTGGCGCTCGACTGCGACCGCTTCGCTGAGCTGTGCGCGCGGGGCGAGTGGGCGGCGGCGGCGGCGCTCGTGGCGGGCGAGTTCCTCGAGGGGTTGTCGATCCCCGAGGCGAACGAGTTCGAGACCTGGTTGGCGGCAGAACGGGCGTCGTGGCGATCCCAGGCACTCGACGCGCTGGTCCATTGCGCCGACGCCGAGGTCGCGCGCGGCGACCCGGCGGCGGGAGCGCGGGCAGCGCGGCGCGCCGTGGGACTCGATGCCACGTCCGAGCAGGCGGCCCGCGCTGCGATGCGCGCGCTCGCGCTCGCGGGGGATCGCGCCGGGGCGCTGCGCGTGGCGGACGAGGTGGCGCGCGCCCTGCGCGACGCGCTGGACGCGAGCCCGAGTCCGGAGACCACCCGGCTGGCGGAGCGGGTCCGCGACGCCCGCATCGGCCGGCGCGTGCTCGCTGCGCCGCTCGCCGCGCGGCCCCGTCCGCCGCTGTGCGGCCGGGGAGCGGAGCTGGCGGCGCTCGGAGCGGCGTGGGAGCGCGCCAGGGCGGGGCGCGGGCAGGTGATGCTCGTCGAGGGCGAGCCGGGAGAAGGGAAAACCCGGCTCATCGAGGAGCTGGTGGCGCGCGCCCGCCTCGGTGACGCGACCGTCGCCTGCGCGCGCGCCGTCCCGGGGGATCAGCCGAAGGAGTGGAGCGCCGTCGCCGGTCTGCTCGCCGGGGGGCTCGCGGACGCTCCGGGGCTGGCGGGCGCGCCGCCGGCCGCGCTCGCCGGGCTCGCGGCGCTCGATGCTCAGCTCGACGCGCGGTTCCACCCGGGCGCGCCGGCCGCGACCGCGGGCGACGCGCTCGGTGCGGCCGCTCGTGCCGCCGCGGGGGAGCGCCCGCTCCTGCTCGCGCTCGACGACGCGCAATGGACGGACGCCGCGACGCTCGCGGCGCTGCCGGCGCTCGCGCGCGACACGACGCGCCATCCGGTGCTGCTGCTGCTCGGCGTCGCGCGGGGCGCCCCGGAAGCCGAGCGGTTGGACGCGCTACGGGCCCGGCTCGGGCGCGACCTGGAGGGATCGGTCGTGCGGCTCGGACGGCTCGATGCGGCCGCGCTGCGCGAGCTCGCCGCATGGGGCCTGCCCGCCTACGGAGAGGACGCGTTGGACCGCCTCGCGCGGCGCCTGGAGCGCGACACGGCGGGCATTCCGCTCCTCGCCGTCGCGCTGGTCGAGGCGCTGGCCGTGGGTTACGCGCTCGCACCCGAGGCGCCCGTCTGGCCCTCGCCGCAGCGCACCCTCGTCGACTCGCTGCCGGGCGATCTGCCGCCCGCGGTGGTGGGCGTGGTGTGCCTCCGGTTCCGGCGCCTGGCGCCGGCCGCGCAGCTGGTGCTCGGCGCCGCGGCCGCCCTCGGCGAGCGCGTGGCGGCGGCCCGGCTGGCGCGCGCCACGGGGCTCGACGGCGCGACGGTCGACCAGGCGCTCGACGGGCTCGAGTGGGACCGCTGGCTGGTCGCGGACCCGCGCGGCTACGTGTTCGCCGCGCCGATCGAGCGCGCGATCCTCCTCCAGGAGATGATCACCCCTGGGCAGGTCAAGCGGTATCGGGACAATTCACCGCCTTGAAATCGACTTGACACGGTGACCGCACCGTGTCTCCCGACCTTCACCGGGAGACACGATGCAGTTCGGCCACGTCGGCATCGCGCTGGCGATCGCCTCGCTCGACCCGCGGCCCGAGACCTTCGCCGTGGTCGGGGCAGCGCAATTCCTCCCCAATGCCGATTCGCTGGTGATCCGCGCCGGCTGGGCGCCGCCGGAGTTTCACGGCACCTGGAGCCACAGCCTCGTCTTTTGCGCCGCCGTCGGCGCGCTCGCCGTCGCGCTGTTCGGACCGTGGCTCGGCGCGCTCGCGTTCGTGAGCATCGTCGCCCACGTCGCCGCGGATCTGCCGACCGACACGGGCATCCCCCTCCTCCTCCCGTTCAGCCGGCGGCGCTTCTCCCTCAACCTCTGGAAGAACACCGGCTACTGGGGCCGCGCGATGTACACCGGCTACTACCGCCAGCGGTGGGCGTGGATTCTCGAGGGGGCGGTGTTCGCCGTGGTGGCGTGGCGCTACGCGGGATATCTCGCGTGAAGCTGCTCGCGTTCTTCGGTCTCGCCCTGCTCGTGCACGGCCCGCTCTCGCCGTTCCTGCCGACGGCGTTCGAGGCGACGCTGCTCTACTACGGGCGCCTGTATCCCGCGTGGCTGCTGGCACTGGTGGGCACGCTGGGCGCGTCGGTCGCCGAAGCGGTCAACTACCGCCTCGTCGACTGGGCTGCGGAGCTGCCGAAGCTCGCGCCGCTGACGCAGCGGCGGGGCGTGCGCTGGAGCATCGGGGCGTTCCTGCGGGCGCCGTTCTGGACCACGGCCATCGTGATCTTTTCGCCGATCCCCGACAGTGTCGTGCGCGTGCTCGCGCCCCTCGGCCGGTATCCCCTCCCCAAGTTCCTCGGAGCCGTGGCGGTGGGGCGCTTTCCGCGCCTGCTCCTGATCGCCGCCTGCGGGGGGCTGCTGCACGTGCCCACGCCCGTCCTGCTGGTCGCCAGTATCGCGATCGTGGGGATCGGCGTCGGTTGGCAGCGCCTGCGGCGGGGGGCTTGACCGCTCCTTGACCTGCCGGTGGCACCATGCCCGGCCGGAGGACTCATGTGGCTGCTTG
>WNGA01002380.1_pt1 | contig 29311 bp, 31 predicted proteins | sample 5400061 | NCBI WGS metagenome assembly WNGA01 (sample SAMN13153366, study PRJNA577476) | soil metagenome | isolation source: 100 cm soil or saprolite under grassland replicate 2 | place: USA:California | collected 2016-06-15
AAATAAGCGAGTTTGGCAGGTAAGCGAGGATCCCGACAGGATCGCGTCGGAAGACAAAATACAGGCACATAAGCGCGCTTCCGGCGATGCTCCAGTACCAGAATGAGACTGGAATAATACTTTGTCCCTGTCGCTCTGAGGCGAGCCATTGGACAAGGAAACGCATCGAGAAAAGAGCGTTCCCAATAAAGCCGAGGACCATAATATAACTCCAATCCAAACCAAGGAATCGGTATTCCTTTCCGATCCACGTGATAGCAATAAGTGTAAGTGTGTTCATAGGCTGGTAACTGATTCGGCAATTTCGTATTGGATGCGTCTCGATTTCATCCAGCGCACAGCGAGCAAGTCGCGGAATGATTTGAATAAACGGTTCCAGACACCGTAATGACTGGTGCCCGAAAAGCGCGGGTTTGTCGAGACCGGGACTTCGATCACGCAGAATCCCTCCATCTTGATTAACGTCGGAAGGAAACGATGCGCGCCGTTGAAAAATTTCACGTGCGCGATGCATTCGCGTTTGAACACGCGATAGGTGCAGCCGGCATCGCTGATGTTCTCACCGGAGAGCTGATTGCGCACCCAATTAGCAACGCGCGATGAGGCAATCCGAATCCAATTATCGCCTTTACCTCGCGTTGCGGCGCGCGTCCCGCAAACGCAATCCGCACCCTTAAGCGCCTTGAGCATCGCCGGCAGATCCTTTGGATCATTTTGCAGATCGGCATCCAACGTGGCGATGTGTCGACCACGCGACCGCAGTTAAATTTGAAACGCTGGATGCACAGCCGCGGATCGCTTGTAGTAAGCTGTTTCAAGATGCTCCAGGAATTGTCTGTGCTGCAATCGTCGGTGATCACAATTTCATAGTCGAATGCAAGCGGATCCAATGTGGCGTGAATTGCCGATAATAGTGGCTGTAGGTTTTTCTCCTCATTGTGACACGGAATAACCAGGCTTAGTTCCGGCACATTCATTGCATCGCAAAAAACTCGACAATCGCGTCAGAAACATAATCGACATCTTCAAGCGGTAATTCGCCGTAGATCGGTAGCGAAAGAATTTCTTTCACCGCTGCTTCAGTGTTCGGCAATCTCGGCAGATCGCCGTAGATTTTCGTGATGGCCGGCTGCTGGTGATTCGCGACAGGATAGTGAATGCCGGTGCCGATTCCTTTGCTTTGTAGATGCCTCACCAGTTCATCGCGACGTTCGGTTTGGATCACGTACATGTGATAAACCGCGTAGGCCCATTTCTTCTCCGGAGGGGTCTTCACGATGCCACAGAGACGTTCCGCGTAACGAGCAGCAACGCGTCGCCGATGCTCATTTAGATTGTCGATGTTGCGCAGTTCCACGCGCCCAATCGCAGCCTGGATTTCGTTGAACCGAAGATTGTAACCTACCATCTCGTGGATGTATTTCGATTTGCGTCCGTGGTTGCGCAACATGCGCAGATCGTTCGCAAGCGCGGTATCGTTGGTCGTGATGCAGCCGCCGTCGCCCATCACGGTGAGGTTTTTCGACGGGAAAAATGAGAACGCGCCGGCCACACCCAGTGAACCGACTCGCTTATCTTTGAATCGCGCACCGTGCGCCTGAGCGCAGTCTTCAATCACCCACAAGCCATGCTTACGCGCGATTTCTAAAACACGATCGAGATTTGCCGGATGCCCGTAAAGATGGACAGGAAGAATGCCGACTGTGCGCGACGTAATAGATGCCTCGAGAAAATTGACATCGATGCAGTAGGTTTCATCTATGTCGATGAAGATCGGCTTCGCGCCGAAATGAATCATCGGTTCGATGGTGGGAAATGCAGTATGCGACGGGACAAGAATCTCGTCACCCGCTTTCAAACCCATCGCGCGATGAAGCAGAAATCCGCCCGCCGTCCACGACGAACAAAGCACCGCGTGTTTCGTGCCGACGTAGTCGGCCAACTCCTGTTCGAATGCTTCGCATTCTTTCGCGAGGATGTACGATCCAGAATTGAGCACGCGCAACGCGGCGTTACGCACCTCTTCGTTTATGAAAACGCGGGACAGCGGGATCTTTCTCATTTTTCTCTGTCGAAATCGTAGCCAAAGCCAGGATCTCCAAATGCGCTCTTGTAGGGAAGCTGTCAGCTTCCCCTACAGTGACGAAAGATCAATATCCGCTCAGAAAGCACTTCATTTGTCGATAGTGATCCAATTCCCCGTTCGGGCTGACTCCAACGCAGCCTCAACTACGCGAACGGCGTGGAACCCCGCCCATCCATCAACTGGCCGCGACCTTCGCTTCTCGATCGCATCGATGAAAGCCGCCAGTTCGGCGCGAAGGGGTTCTTCCGGTGGAAACTCCAGTTGGTGCACCGCGCCTTCCTCCGCTTTTATTTCTTCGCCATCGGCCACATGCTGATTCGCAAACGTCCTTATCTTGTATTGTGCCACATTGTAATCGCACACCGCCGACGAACGCGTCCCCATAATGGTGACTTCGCGGAATTTGCCGGGCGTATGGTAACCGGCCTCGATCGTCGCGAGTATCGGGGAACCGTTGCCTTGGTAATATTCCAAAACAATCAGCGATTCGTCATCCATTCCGCGGCCGAAAAAATCACCTAACACTGCATGAACACGTCGTGGCGGAACACCGAGAAGAAAATTGAAGAGATCGATAAAATGAATGCTGTCCGCGAACGTGACGCCGGTATCTTGTCGCGGACGCTTGAACCCGCTGAATCTCGCCTGCAACATCTTGAGCCGGCCAAACTGCTGCTCGACAATCGCATCGCGCATCCATAGCGATGCGGGATCGAATCGGAAAATATGCCCGACCTGCAGAATCAGTCCGCCCTTCTCCGCGAGCTCCGTCAGCTTTTTTGCCTCGCTAGAAGCCAACGTGATCGGTTTCTCCACGAACACATCTTTTCCCATCTCGAGCAATTCGCTGCAGGTTTCGAAGTGCGCCGGCGCCGGCGTCACGACAACCGCAGCATCAACTTTTGAAAAAAGTGAGCGCGCATCTGTGCTACGGTGACTCTGCGGAATATCTACCGAATTGAGGCGTTGCTCGTGATGATCGGCAATGAAAAGTTCGACGGGCATTGACTTGAGCACGCGCAGATGATTGATACCCCAGCGCCCGACGCCAATGAGAAGAATCCGTTTCATCCGTCCTTCACTGCAAAGCTAAAACACCAGAACGATCGATTATGACCGGGCCTTGATTTGCGCAATTAACGTATCGGCGATGGTGGCCGGCGTGTCCGCGATTGCGATTCCTGCGGCCTTCAGCGCTTCGATCTTTCCCGCTGCAGTGCCTTTGCCTCCGGAAATAATTGCGCCTGCATGACCCATTCGGCGTCCCGGTGGCGCAGTTATTCCGGCGATGAAGGCCGCTATCGGTTTTTTACAATGCCTTTTGATCCACTTGGCGGCTTCCTCTTCGGCCGAGCCACCAATTTCGCCGATCAAAATCATCGCCACTGTGCCGGCATCTTCGTTAAAGAGTTTCACGCAATCGAGATGCGACAAGCCGTGAATCGGATCGCCGCCTATACCGATGCAAGTTGATTGCCCGTAGCCGCGTGAAGTCAATTGCCAGACCACTTCGTACGTAAGCGTGCCGGATCGCGAGATTACCCCAATGTTGCCGGATTTGTGGATGTAACCAGGCATGATCCCGATCTTGCACGCGCCGGGGGTAATGATTCCCGGACAATTCGGACCAATTAGCCGCGACGGCTTTCCGCGTATGAGCGCCTTTACGCGCATCATGTCCATCACCGGAATCCCTTCTGTAATGCAAACCACCAACTCCACGCCCGCATCGACTGCTTCAAGGATAGAATCCGCAGCCGCGAGAGCAGGCACAAAAACCATTGATGCATTGCAACCGGTTTCCCGTCGCGCTTCCCACACCGTATCGAACACGGGCACCTTCTCATCAAACAGTTGGCCGCCCTTCCCGGGAGTTACTCCTGCGACCACATTCGTGCCGTAGTCCATGCACTGCCGTGTATGAAACGCGCCAGCGCTGCCCGTGATTCCCTGCACAACGAGACGCGTGTTCTTATCGACCAATACAGACATGATCAAAATGACGAATGACGAATGACGAAATTCGACAGATCAGAAAATAATCCATCGCCTTCGTCATTTGAGCATTCTGGATTCCTTCGACATTCGCTATTCGCGCTTCGTTATTTCTTTCGTTTGTGAATGACGAGTTTGTTCCCGTCTGGATCACGGAATTGCGCCATCCAACAAACTGGCGTCTCATTTTTCTCGATATCAAAGGTGACACCGCGATCTTTGAGCTTCGCGATGGCAGCATCGATGTCATCAACTTCGAAAGCGACTGTCGTTCCATCCCGCGAGGGTTTCCACGCGGGATGACAACCAACTCCGATCGTGATGGGTCCAAGATCATACTCGACCCATGCGCCATCCATCTGAATGCGCGTTGGCTTGAGTTCGAGTGTCTCCTGGTAGAATTCTCGCGCACGTTCCTTGTTAGAAACTGCGATGGCAATGAAGGCCACTTCATCTGTGATCATTTGCAGACTCCTTTCTCGTTTTCAGGTTTAAGTTTGTGAATTATCAGCTTGTTGCCGTCGGGATCTTGCACGACGGCCATGTGACAACACGGCGTCTCAAATGGCTCAGCAGCGAAACGCACGTGTTGATCCTTTAAATGCTTGATGGCTTCTTCGAAATCTTCCACCTCGAGTGCAGTGCCAGTTCCTTGATCTGAAGGCGTCCACTGGTCGCCGACGTTGGCGATTGCCAGCGTGTTATTTCCTACTGCGTACTCGATCCATTTCCCACTCATCATTTCGTCGGACACAGGCAGTCCCAGCACTTTTTCGTAGAATTTTCTTGCGCGCGGGATGTCCGTAACCGGAATTCCAACAAATGAGATGTTGTTAATCTTCATGCGTAATGGCTTCATTGCGCAGCCAGTCGGCTAATAATCCGATCACCTTTGGATCGAACGGCGCGCGCTTTCCTTTAAACGTGTCAGCGAAACTCAAATAATGCTGAAAGGTGTGGCCCGTGTCGGGGATCTCATAAAAAGCAGCGAGATTTCCATTTTTGTTCACGTACGTGGAGATCAATTCAGAATCTTCGCGACTCATGATCCAGTCGAATGCGCCGCGAAGCACATAAGCTGGGACTTTCACGCGCGACCACGCCTCCGCCAGATTCAATTTTTGTAGCTGCTGATAAAACTCCAGTGGCCGCCCGTAGAGGTGAGTGTGGTCTTTTCCCTCGGGCCAAAGATCCGCGAGTTGTGGTTGCTCGTTGAAAATTTCATCGACCGATCGCCCTTTGATCAGCCATTCGTAATAAAGGGTCGCCGCGCCTTTCATCCGGTCGTTGACATCGCCAGCCGATTTTCCCATCAACGCGAATCGCCGCCGTTCGATCTCGAGCATGTGCTCGAACCAGGTCTTCACCCAGCCGCCTACTGAAATGTAACCACGCACCTGTGCCCGTTCCACATCCGATTCCGGCACAAGCGGTGCGAACCCGCCGCCGTTGCTAATACCGAGGATGTAGGCGCGGTTGCTGTCGATAAAATCATAATTCTTCAGTGCGCGAAAAGCGGCCCGATAGCCAGCGAGCTCTGATTCGAAATCGTTCTCTGCGCAAACACCCTCGCTCTCGCCGACGCCTTGTTTATCGACGCGGAAGAGACAGAAGCCCGGAAGTTGTGCGAGGCCGCGAAACACCAGACCAGTTGCATCTTTCGTGTCCGGCGGCGCTTCTATAGAATCGCAACTCAACCAGCCTGCAACGAAAATGACCGGCAATTTCCGTGTCGAATCATGAGGCTTGGTAATGATCGTGCGTAATCGTTTACCGTCGGGGGATGTCACAGAGTCGTAAATCACATCGACGTTCGGGTAAGACTCGCGAGGCGTTTTGCTTTTGCGCGGAAGCTCCTCTGCGCAAAGTGCTGCAGCGATCACGAGAAATGCAATCGCAGATCCCGTCTTCATTTGCGTTTAGCGGCAGCAACCGCCTTCTGGGCAGCATCGGCGAGATCGTCCGCCGCGATCAGCTCGACGCCGCTTTCCTTTAACAACTTCTTTCCTCGCTCGACATTCGTTCCTTCCAATCGAATAACCAGCGGCACAGACAGGTTCACTGTTTTCGCAGCGTTGATGATGCCTTGCGCAATCACGTCGCATTTCATGATGCCACCGAAAATGTTCACGAGGATTGCTTTAATTTTTTTATCCGTGATCAGGATTTTGAAGGCTTCCGTCACCTGCTCCTCAGTCGCGCCGCCGCCCACGTCGAGGAAGTTTGCAGGTTCGCCGCCGTAAAACTTGATGATGTCCATTGTAGCCATGGCCAGCCCCGCGCCGTTGACCAGACAAGCAATGTTTCCATCTAGTCCGATGTAATTGAGACCGTGTTTCGAAGCTTCGACTTCGCGCGGGTCCTCTTCCGCGACGTCGCGCAGCGCCTCGATCTCCGGATGACGATAGAGCGCGTTGTCGTCGAAGTTAAATTTGGCGTCAAGCGCGAGCACGTCCCCCTTTGTCGTAATGACCAGCGGATTGACCTCAACCATCGAGCAATCAAACGCTACAAATGTGCGATAGAGTCCGTCGAATAGTTTCGCAGCCGATTTTAGCTGCGAAGATTCGAAGCCGAGTTGTTTCGCTACTTTACGTGTCTGGAAGGGTTGCAGACCCGCCAACGGATCGATCGGCTCGCGGATAATCTTCTCAGGCGATTTCGCCGCGACCGTTTCAATGTCTACACCGCCCTCCGAGCTCGCGACAATCAAAGGCGCGGCAGTTGCTCGATCGAGCAGAACAGCAAAGTAAATTTCCCGGGCAATCTCGGCCGATTCCGCTACCAACACTTTGTTTACTACGCGACCAGTCGGCCCGGTCTGGTGCGTTACCAGAATTTGTCCAAGCATCTTTGCGGCAACTTTCCGAACTTCTTGTGGCGTCTTGCGAATATGCACTCCGCCCTGGAATCCGTTCTTGAACTCTCCCTTGCCGCGGCCGCCGGCATGAATCTGGGCTTTGACGACAACATCGACATCGCCGAGCTCACGCGCGATTTGCTCTGCTTCATCGAGCGTCGAGGCGACCTTACCTCGCGTTGTTGCCACGTCGAATCTTTGCAACAACTCTTTCGCTTGGTATTCGTGAATATTCATTCGGTAAATTCCGGGCAGACTGGAATAGCCTGCGGAACGCAGATCAGCAAAGATTTTTCTCTTGCAAATTGGCTTGCAACTTTGAGACCGAGCCAACTACGGTGGCAGGCATGAGACCCTTCATCAAAATGTCTACCCTGTTTCTTGCGCTCCTTGTCACAATGAGACTGCACGTTGCAGGAGCCACGCCCGAACAAGAGAAAGCATTTACCGACAAATATAAAAAAGCGTTCGAAGCCAAAGATATGGCCACGCTCCAATCATTCCTCTACACGCAAGGGGCTGACCCAGCGATTGTCGGGTTTTACAAAATGATGCAGTCAGGCGAAGCGGGGGAGAAAATCTCCAACATCGAGCTGGTTGCCCTTACACCTGAAGACGCTAAAAAAGCGGCCACACCCATGGATTCACCCACTGGGGGCCAAGTTTGCCTCACACTCAAACCAACTAAAAAGCTCATCATCAAGGTCGAGAAAAAAGACGCCAACGGCAGCTCAAGTAGCACCAGCGAGAATTTCATCGCCGAGAAAGACGGCAAATTCGTTATTCCTGTCCCAGGCCCGTGTAAGTAAGATCCTCCCGAAGCTTCCGGCGATCTGGATGCGATGCGTCAGTCTCGTTGTTCTCCGAAAAGCGTTCCCACCGTGCGTTGCTCCGGTGGAGGTTCGAGTGAGTTAACGAAATTGCGAAAGCGCTCTGAAAAAACTTCTGGACGAAGGTTCCAGTATTCGGAAATCCCAGGCGCAGCGACATAATGGCGGAGAAGCCCGTGCCATCCTTCCCATAGCTGCTTATCCATCAGCCCATAAACGTAATGAAAATGAATTGTCTCGAACGCCTTCAAGAACTGGTAAACCGCGTGAAAAAAGCGCGCCCGTTCTTCGATCGAGAGCGCCCCAATGTCTTCCAAGCCGACCCGCCAGATGCGTTCCAGCTCTGCGTTCTCCATCAAAGGTTTGGTCACGTCACGCAGGGCTGTGGCAGCCGCGTCTTGCGTGGCGAGCTTGGCCACGCGCGTGCTCCGGTGCACTTGCACCGCGAGATACAGAACCGACAAAACGACAGCTACTGAGCCGATCAGTTGCGAGATTGCACTAATCGCGTCCCAGTTCATCTCTGTGTTATACCACGCCCGAGTTCCAGCCTGCTACTTCGGCTCGTCCGAGATTTTGAGTACAATCTTCCCGCGGGTGTGACCGGTCGCCACTTGTTCCTGGGCTCTTTTGGCTTCAGCAAGCGGAAACGTTTGAGAAACGACTACTTTGATTTTCTTTTCGTCGATCAATTTCCCGATCTCGGAGAGCTCATCTGAATTCGGCTCCACGCTTAATGACGCGCCATGAATTCCGTGCTTATCCACCTCTGCCTGATCGATCCGGGCCACGAGTGTGACGATGAATCCGCCTTTCCTTACCACGCCGTACGAACGCGCCAGAGTATCCTTTCCGACCGAATCGAGCACCACGTCGACATCTTTACCGACGTCTTCGAACTTTTGTTTCGTGTAGTCGATCACGACATCGGCGCCGAGTTCTTTGAGCAGTTCCTGGTTGGCGGTCGAAGCCGTAGCGATCACCTTTGCGCCGCGCGCCTTCGCGATTTGGATTGCAAAAGTTCCTACGCCACCCGATCCACCATGAATAAGCACGGTCTGGCCGCGGCTTAGCTTCGCGGTGTCAATCAACGCCTGCCACGCCGTCAGAGCGACAACCGGCACCGCTGCAGCCTCCACGTAAGTGAGTGAATTCGGTTTCGGCGCCGCTTCATGTTCCGTCGTCAACGCGTATTCCGCGTAGCCGCCGCTATTTTTCAAGGTGACGTACGCGAACACCGGATCGCCTGGCTTAAATTTTGTAACCTTGCTTCCAACCTTTTCGACAACTCCGGCGATGTCAGCTCCCGGAATTATTGGGAATACAACCTTTTCGTATTTGGCAAACATTCCCGATCGGATCATCCCGTCGACAGGATTCACGCCGGCCGCGATCACGCGAACGAGAATCTGATCGTCCTTGGGGTCAGGCCGCGGCGCATCCTCATACTTTAAAACCTCTGGGCCGCCATATTCATGAACCACAATCGCCTTCATCGGTGGCTCGGCTGCTCGCGCAGACGAGGTGGTTGCGAACGCGATTGCGAATACATACTGAAGAACCGCCGTTGAAGCTCGCATGTAGGCCAACGGTAACATGATATTACCGCAGACGACAAAATGGGTCTGCTATCGACTTCGGCAACGGCTCGGTTCTACTGAACCTTAATTTCGGTGTGGAAAGCGCCGGGCCATTTCCCACCGTGTTGAACCCAAACGCTTCCGCTATTGTAGGTACCAGAGACGTCCTTACCGCCGGAAGTTGCGTGCAGCGTCGCTTTGTACGTCATGACGGCGACCTTCGGGTGTGGAAACGCCACCTTCACGTCAGCGAATGAGTAGTCGCGCAAATCGGCTTTTGCCATATCTGCAACCTCGCCATCCAAGGTCTCAATTCCGTCGGCGTAGACGCCGCAGTAGTCCTTGGAGAAGACTGCTTTGAACGCGTCAGTCTGTTTGTTCTTGTATGCTTCCCAAGCCGATTTTTCCAAATCCGTAATCGTGCTTTCACTTGCAGCCGATTTCGCGGGCTTCGATGGGTTTTTTTGAGCCAGGCAAATTGGAGCAGTCGCCAACACGGCCATACAACAGAGAATTAATGTCTTTTTCATAACTCGGTTCTTAACTTAACTGCTGCACACTGGTCGAGGCTTTTCGGATCGCTGATCTCTGACTTCCTACCCTGGCGTATTTATTTCATGCAGCTGACGAAGGCGGTTCCGGCGGCGGATTCAATGAAGACGTCGGTGGTGGCGGCACGGACGCCACTGATGACAACATTCGCAAAAATTCTGGTGGCATGAAGTCCGCCCACACGTTGTAATCCGCACCGAATTGCCGCAGAAACAAAAGTGAGAACGCGCAGAGCGTCACTGGAATTGGCAAAAGAACGACCGTCCCGACGTACGGAATTGCAGCGATGCAACAAGTCACACACGTAGCCGCGCAACTGATCATTGCGGCTGCGATCACGAGCACGAGAAAAAACAACATATAGAGAACCACCGGTCCCGGATGGGCTGCGATTAATCTGATCGTCTGGCCGAAAGCATCCATTGCCCGACAACGTTGGCGATACATGATCGGGACCATCAATTGCAAAGTCAGAGCAAAACCAAATGCCAAGCAGGCGAGGAAAAATAAGAAGACGCAGAACGCGATTAGCAATGCGGTTCCAGGCCGCGAACCATCTCCACGCAAGATTAACGGAAGCGCGAGCCCGAGGACTCCGACGATAGCGAACGCGATTAGGATCAGCAGGACCAGAACTGAAAAAAGGAAGAAACTGTTTGCTTCGGCGCGGAACTCTTTCCACGGCGCGACGATCGCAGCGCGATTGCGAACAATGCAGTCAGTAAAAATGAAGCGGCCGCGCGCACCCACCCATACCAATGCAAGAACCAACGCCAGAATGATCAAGCCTCCGACCGCAATCAGAGCAATCACCCACCATTCGAATTGCCCCGCAGACCACATTTCCTGAAATGATTGAGCAATCGCCTTGTTGTCCTCACGTGTGCTCCAACGCGACAGCGGATTAAACGACGAACTCAACCCGCCGGAAAGACTGGCAAGAAATGCCGCGAAACCGATCACAAGCCATTTTTTCAAATCGAATGGTTGAAACAGGATTTTCTTCATCAACTCAAACGCCTCAGCGAAGGGTTTAAAGATTTCGATTTTCGGTTCGGTTCCATTCATGCCGGCGATTTGAATCATTTCTCGCAGCGGGATCAATTCCGAAAAACGCGGTGAGACAAACACGCGCCCAAGGTTGCTTCCTTAGCGACGGCCTCACATGTTGATGGCGCATGCCAAACAGGAAGCCAGAAATCCGCAAGGTGCGACGTCGCTACCCGATCGGCGCCGAGCTTATCACCGAAAACCAAACCCATTTTCGTATTTGGGCACCGAAGGCCCGGAAGCTTGATGTGGTTATCGAACAAGGCCCGGACTCAGAGCGAACGTTTCGCTCGCTTACCCCGGAACCGGCAGGATATTTTTCCGGCGCTATCAATGCTGAGGTCGGCAGTCGCTACCGATTTCGAGTAAACAACAGCGAAATGTTGTATCCCGATCCGGCATCGCGTTTTCAACCAGACGGGCCGCATGGTCCCTCATGCGTCGTCAATGCAAGACAGTTCAAATGGACCGACTCGCAGTGGCCGGGCATTACCCTGAAAGGCCAGATTATCTACGAAATGCACATCGGCACATTTACGACCGAGGCCACTTGGCGCGCCGCGGCGGAACAGTTGCCTGAGTTGGCGCGCATTGGAATCACGGTGGTCGAGATGATGCCGATCGCGGATTTTCCCGGGAAATTCGGTTGGGGTTACGACGGAGTAAATCTTTTTGCGCCGTCGCATTTGTACGGAACACCGGACGATTTGCGTGCATTCATCGACCGAGCGCACTCTTTAGGCTTGGGCGTGATCCTCGACGTTGTCTATAATCATTTCGGACCCGATGGAAATTATCTCGCTGGTTTTTCCGATGATTATCTGATTCGCGAAAAAGAAAACGAATGGGGCAACGCGATCAATTTCGACGGACCGAACTCAGGGGCGGTTCGCGAATTTTTCATCACCAATGGACGTTACTGGATCGACGAATTTCATTTCGATGGATTCCGTTTCGATGCACTACACGCAATCCGCGATCCATCGAGCGAATACATCATCGGCGCTGTTGGACGCGCGGCACGGCAAGCAGCGGGCTCGCGCTCAATTATTCTGATCGCCGAGAATGATTTGCAGGAAGCAAAGATGGTGCGGCCGCGCAGTGAAGGTGGTGATGATTTGGACGGGATGTGGAACGACGATTTTCATCACAGCGCCGTGGTGGCGTTAACCAATCGCGACGAAGCCTATTTTGCCGATTACCTCGGCACGCCGCAGGAATTTATTTCCGCAGCGAAATACGGTTTTCTTTATCAGGGCCAGGCGCGCTCATGGCGAAAAGCGTTGCGTGGAACACCGACTTTCGGCATCGCTCCAGAGGTTTTCGTTTGTTTCATCGAAAATCACGATCAAATCGCAAACACTGGACGGGGCGAGCGGTTGCGGTTTCAAACGTCACGCGCGCGCTACCGCGCCATGACTGCACTTCTCCTGCTAGGCCCTTGGACGCCGATGCTGTTTCAGGGAGAGGAGTTCGGCGCACCCACCCCGTTCATGTTCTTTGCCGATATAGGTGATGCTCCCATGCGCGAGGCGATCCGGAGAGGTCGTGCTGGATGGCTGGCACCATTTTTATCTCTTACCGAAGAAGAAGCATCGCGAAGTCTGTCGGCGCTAGACGACCCAAAGGTGTTCGCTCGTTGCAAACTCGATTTCTCAGAGCGTGAAACGAATCACGAGCTTTATCGCCTGCATATCGATCTATTGAAATTGCGACGGGAAGATTCGCGGTTTCGCCAGCAAAGTTCTGGCGGAATCGATGGTGCAGTATTAGGCCCCGCGAGTTTTGTTCTCAGATATTTTTCCAACGAAAAAGACGATCGCTTGCTACTGGTTAATTTTGGAAAGCGCCAGATCGTGAAACCCGTTTCTGAACCTCTGCTTGCACCTAGGTTGGATTGCGACTGGGAGACGCTGTGGACGAGCGACTCTCCCCGGTACGGCGGAGCGGGTTCATTTGCGGTCGCAACTCAAGAGCAATGGATTCTACCAGCCGAGTTCACAGTGGCAATGCAACCCGTACGTAACCGCGAATCACGCCAACTGGCCCAACAAAGGTAATCGAAGAGTCCGATTGATGTCACAGACTAAAGGGGTACCGCTCCACGACTCGGAAGGCATCGTTCCTTGAAGGATTCGCACCCATTAGGGTGATTCGCGAAGCTCATGATGTTCTCTATCGCGCGCGTTTGCGCCGGCGGGATTCACGGCGCATAACTTCCGCCGATGAAATTCCGCTTTTCAATTCTCCTGCTTGGCGTGCTATCGATCTCCGTGTTCGCCGAAGAGAAATCTACTCCCCCTCCAAGAGTTTATCCGGTCGCGCTGCCAAATTATGATGAAGAGACCGCTACGCGATTGCAGATCTTCTTGGACAACAGTGATTTTGGACCCGGCAAAATCGACGGGAGAATGGGCGAATTTTTTCGGAAGGCGCTGATCTCTTATAAGCATGCGCACGCCATGCCGAAGACCGGTGCGGTCGATCAATGGATGCTCGATCAAGTTCCAGTGACTTACACGACCTACACAATCAAGGACGAAGACCTGAAACAAATCGGCGATGTGCCGAGCAGCCATGCGGAGCAGGCGCGATTGAAATGGCTACCTTACACTTCCTTCCTGGAATTCGTGTCCGAGCGCTATCATTCCGCCGAGGCGTTTATCCAGAAGCTCAATCCCGGAAAAAATTGGGAGCACCTTCAGCCCGGCGAGACTCTCAAAGTGCCCAACGTTTTGCCCTTTGAAGTTGAAAAATTCACCGAGGGAAAAGTTCCGGAAAATCCAACGTTCACTTCTCGCAAAGTTTTCGTCGATACATACGAACATTTGCTCGAGGTCTTCGACCAGGACCACCTCGTCTGCGTTTTTCCGATTACACCTGGATCCAAGACGCTACCCGCGCCCGTGGGCACATGGAAAATCCTCGGCGCGACCATTTGGCCATGGTTCCGTTACGACGAAGGCATGCTCAACTACGGCGTGCGCACCGAAAATTATTACAATCTGCCGCCAGGCCCGAATAATCTCGTTGGCATTCTCTGGATGGGGTTAAACAAACCGGGTATTGGCATTCACGGCACAAACAATCCCGAGACTATTGGCCGCGCCGCGAGTCACGGTTGCATTCGCCTTGCGAACTGGGACGCCGCGCGCGTGAAAGATCTCGTGAGCGTTGGGAACACTGTGATCATTTTTTAAGTGGAACGCGACCTCCGGGCGCGTTGGCAACATGACGCGGCGTTGCCGCCTGATATCTGCGCCTGCGGCGATTTATTTGCCATCGTCTTCGGAGGAGCCGATCCACCTTCAGAAAAATTTTTCGCGCAGAATCGCGTCCTCAAACGTCTAGGTTGTAGATCGCAAAATAATGGATGCCAGTAAAAGTGAACAGTACGAGGCGGCCATTCACGGCGACCGGGAGGCTTTTGAAATGATTATTCGCACGCATAGCCGGACGCTTTTCGCTATCGCTTATGGCGTTTTGCAAAACCGCGAGGAAGCCGAGGACGTAGTGCAAGACTCGTTGGTCAAAGCGTGGAAGACACGCTGGCGCGTGCGTGACGCGGGAAAATTTCCCGCCTGGCTGGCGACGATCGCGCGGCACAGGGCGCATGACATTTTTCGCAAACGCCGCGCTGTTTCGCTTTCGAACGAAACAATCGAAGCGACCGAATCGCACCCTGCTGACACAATGGCGATAGATCAGCAATTGCATTCAGCGCTTGCAGCGTTGCCAGAGCTTCATCGCACCGCGCTTACTCTGCGTTACTTCGAAGAGATGGATTATCGCACCATCGAAAATACGTTAGGTCTGACCAATGGCGCGCTGCGTGGGATTCTCGGCCGCGCTCTAGCCTCGATGCGCAAACAACTTCGTCCCGCGCTCGCTTCACCCGACTAAAGACATGGCAACTATTCACAACGAAATCGAAAACTGGCTTGCCGCCGATCTGCATGGCGAACTGTCTGAAAGCGAACAAAGTGCGCTTCACGCACATCTCGTCGATTGCGCAGCTTGCCGAAAAGCTCATCACGAAACCAAAACTATGAACAAAATCCTCGAAGAAACTCTCGCTCATGAAAAACCCGACCCGGCTTTCGAACGACGGATGCTGGCCGGTTTTCGCAATCGCATCCCGGAAAGAACAGGGGTCTCAAAGGTGCTTGCCAATTTGATGCGCCTGCGGGCGACGCAGATCACCGCGGTTGCTGCAGTGTTGCTCGGGCTTGTGCAAATCGGACGAATGCTCACGGGTGAGAACGCGGCTCCCCTACCCAGCCGCGAAAACTACGTCCGCGAAGGCTTCGTCGCGCAACCGCCACAAGCAGAGGCAACCGGAGCAGATCAATCCACTTCCTTGGCTAAATCGGATGAACTCACCAGGGGGCGGTCACAAGACCTAGCACTTAACGAACCGCCACCGCCCGCAGCACCTGCAAGTCGATCAGAATTAGACAAAGAAACCGCGGCGATGGGGCTTGCTGCGGCGAAAGTAGCTGCCGCAACGCCACAGAATCTTGCCCGCGCAGAACAGGCTGAGGCCAAGCCGGGAGAAACGCCTGCTCCGGTGCAAGCGAATCGCAAACTGATTCGCAACGCCACTGTTCAGCTCGAGATCGTCAGTTTTGACGACTCGGTGCAAAAGATCACAGCGTTGGCGAACGAAGAACGCGGCTACGTCGCGACGACGAGTTCCGAGAAACAGGCAAATGGAAAATTGCGCGGCACGGTCGTCGTAAAGGTCTTGCCAGAAAATCTTGATCGCTTTCTGCAAAAAGTCCGCGGTCTTGGCGAGTTGAAGAACCAAACCCTTGGCACAGAAGACGTGACGAAAGCGTATCTCGACACTGATGCGCGGTTGAAGAACGCGCATGTGATAGAACAGCGCTTGGTCGACATGTTGAAAACGAAGACAGGCAAAGTTTCCGATTTGCTTCAGGTGGAGAAAGAGCTCGGCCGCGTCCGTGAAGATATCGAGAAGATGCAGGGTGAATTGAAGTATTGGGATTCACAGGTGCAGTTCGCCACGGTAACGGTTTCGCTCGCCGAGAAGGAAATGGAAGAACCGGCGGCGTTCCTGATTAAGGAGCGCTCGCAGCTCGCGCTTTACGCGCCCGATGTGGAGAAGATTTACAATGACATCAAAGCACTCGCGTCGCAGAAAGTGCAGGTAACAAATGCGCAGCTGAACCGCGATTATTCCGGACGCGTCTCCGCGACAATGAGCATGTTGATCGCGCCGGAAGAAAGTGATGCGGTGATTACGCGCGTAAAATCGTTGGGCCGCGTCGAGAATTTCCAAACCCAAACCGAACGCATCGCCCAAGGCGGCAGCGGCATGTCGGAAAATGCAAAAACCAAACGCGACAAGGTGGAACTCAACATCACCATCTCTCGCGAGGAACAGGAGCAGGCATTTCAGCAAACGAGTCTGCGGATTCGCACGTCGTCCGTGGACGAAAGGGCAAAGGACCTTCGGGCCGTCGCCGAGAAACAAGGCGGACGCGTTCGCAGCTCTACCTTTAGTCGCGACCCCAATGGACGCGAACTTGCAAACGTTTGGTTGCGCGTGCCGATGAAAAATTATCCGACGCTGATGCAATCGCTCGATTCGTTAGGCAAAGTGGAGAACGTGACTGTGCAACGCCAGGACCGCACAGGCACACAAATTGATGAAGCCAACGCGCCAGCTGATATCTCGATCCAGGTCTACAGCCAGGGTAATATCGTTTCGCACGAGAGCGGTTTGCTCGTCACGCTGCGACGCACCCTGGCTCAAAGCGCCGGCGCCATCATGTGGAGCTTGCGGATGATTGGCGTGGCGATCGCGTTTCTTGCTCCCTGGGTCATCGCGATTGTCGGCGTCATCTGGATCACGCAACGCGTGGTGCGCGCGAAGCGATAGGTGGAACGCGTTGTTAATCCACGCGGCGAAGCCGCAGTTTTTTCGCGATCGTCTTCGGAGAAGCCGATCCACCCACACGCGATCACGGAATCATTCTTGCCCGCGTCGCAAACGCGTCATACGTTTTGTTTTGTACGGAGGTGCCGATGAAATCTGAAGGCGGTATCAGCTATAGCAACGCGGCGGTCGCCGCAACACCGAAACATCTGCTCCAATTCGCAGTCGATCAGCGTTACGACGATTACACGCCCGTGGATCATGCGGTCTGGCGATTCATCATGCGCCAGAACACTTTTTTCCTCCGCGAGTATGCGCACAAAGTTTATTTCAAAGGGCTGCTCAATACCGGCATCTCCTTCGAGCGAATCCCGCGCATCGAAGAGATGAACAATATTCTGGCGAAAATCGACTGGGGCGCGGTTGCCGTAGACGGGTTCATTCCACCGGCCGCGTTCATGGAATTTCAAGCTTACAAAGTGCTGGTGATCGCGTGCGACATGCGCCAAATCCACCACATCGAATACACGCCGGCGCCGGACATCGTGCACGAGGCCGCCGGTCACGCGCCGATTATTGTCGATCACGAATATTCGAAATATTTACAGCGCTTCGGTGAAGTCGGTGCAAAAGCGATGTCATCGAAAAAAGATTTTGAGTTGTATCAAGCGATTCGCCATTTATCGATTTTGAAGGAGCGCCCGAACGCGGACCCCAAAGAAGTCGAGGAAGCAACAAAACTGGTGGAACACCGGCAAAAAACATTGGGCGAACCTTCTGAAATGGCGTTGTTGTCGCGCCTGCATTGGTGGACAGTTGAATACGGACTGATCGGTACACTTGAGAATCCGAAGATCTATGGCGCGGGATTGCTATCGTCGATCGGCGAATCGGTGTCGTGTCTCGAGCCGGCCGTGAAGAAAATCCCCTACTCCATCGATGCGCAGAATTACGCCTTCGATATTACGACCAGACAACCGCAGCTTTTTGTCTGTCGCGATTTTGAGCATCTCAAAGATGTGCTTGAAGAATTTGCCAGCAAGATGGCATATCAAGTGGGCGGACTGGAAGGAATCAACAAGGCCATCGAATGCAGGAACGTTGCGACCTGCGAGTATTCGTCGCGCCTGCAAGTGAGCGGAGTTTTCACTGAAGTTATTACAGATGAAAACGATTTTCCGATTTATCTGCGGACCACGGGTAAGACTGCGTTGGCATTTCGCAATAAGGAGCTCGAAGGCCACGGTATCGATTATCATAAGGATGGCTTTGGTTCGCCGGTCGGGAAATGGAAGCAAACATCGGCATCTCCTGAATTGTTCACCAACGATCAGTTGCACGCGCTCGGGATTGTCGAGGGCCGGAAGGCGAAGCTCGAGTTTGTCAGCGGCATTGTGGTTTCAGGCAAGGTCGAGAAAATCTTACGGCGCGACGAGAAATTACTGCTGATCACGTTTTCCAATTGCAGCGCAAAATATGGCGACCGCGTTTTGTTTGATCCCGATTGGGGCACATATGACATGGCGGTCGGCGAACGCATCAGTTCGGTCTTCAACGGCGCGGCGGACAAAGACGCCTACAATCAGGTGGCGCTCATTCCAAAGGAACGCACGATCAAAGTCCCATCGGACGCAAAACGAAAGCGCCTTGAAAATCTTTATGCGCAGGTGCGCAAGATTCGCGAAAGCAAGACCGGATACGAACGGCTCGGTGAAATTTGGGAGACGCAGCAGGCCGAACATCCCGAAGACTGGTTGTTGTCGATGGAAATCTTCGAAATCCTCGACACGACAGAACAACAGCCGGAGTTAAAAGCGAAAATCGAGCAGTTCCTGAACGAGAAGAAGGCCGGGACCAAGGATCTGTCCACGCTAATCAATTGGGGGTTTCGCCTGGTCGAATATCACAAGAAGCCAGAATACCAGGCGACGTTACAGGCCTCGCCAAAGTAACGAGCGCCGGTGAGGCTTGGTTACGACCGCTGACGTTGAAGCTACTATCGGCTCTTTGGCTCCCTCGCCTATCTATCCTGCATTGTCATGTCGAGCGAAGTCGAGACATCTCTGGACCACATTCTTTTCAATCAGAGATTCCTCGACTTCGCTCGGAATGACAAGGACGGCGTGCGTAAGGCGTTAAACAGCCTCTTCCTTGAAATGGCGTTTGCCCTTTAGCGCCTTTGCGTATTCGTCTTTGCTCAAAATGTTCTCATCCAGCTGCATGTCAGTGCGAAGGAAGTTTTGGAACCACGCTTCGATTCGTTGCCGGTCTTTCAGCACCTCCTCGTTGATGTAATTGGCGTCGATATTGATGCAGATCGCGCCGACGATCCCGAATTCCTTTCGGTTGATCGGGATGGTCGTGCATTTGAATTTTCGCACGCCGATGTTCAGCTCGTAATTCAATTTGTCTTCGTTGAGGAGCTGCCGGCGTTTGAGGTCAATGAGCAGGTTCGTTGTGCCATCACGCAAATGCCGTCCGGTAACATTGTTTTCGAGCGTGATGAGTGAGTGCGCAGGATCTGCCAGGTTGTGCAGCAAGATCTCGATCCCAGTATTTGGAAAGGATTTTCCGATCAGCCGTACAATGCGCTCGTAATTTTCCAGAAATTCGTGCGTGTCATCGGCGATTGTCTTGCCGTTATACTTCTCGAATAGCTGGGCGTATGCCTTTTGCTCGGCCGGTTCGAGTTGTGCCCGCACATTATTTTGCTCACCGATGAAAATGAGCTGTCGCGCGGCAGTATGATCTTCGTTTTTGAGGAAGTAATGCATGCCCAGCCGAAAATCCTTCAAACTAAACTCGCCAAAATTTTCGCGACTTACCGTAAACGGATAGAAATCGTACTCCTCGAGATTTCTTCCAAACTTGTGACGTCGTTCCTTGTATTTGCCCCAGAGAAAACCGAGGGCCAGAAAGAGCAGCGATACGATGATCGACGCGATGACATTGATCGTGAGCTCACTCTGCAAGGCATTAATCATGACTGCGCCTCAATTATCCACGCGCGCAGAATATATGATACTCAGCGACCGAAAGCGATGCGGAGACGTATCGCACTCCGAAAGCACTTCGTGCGAAATCTCCAGCGGACTTATTTGTTTCGCGAAGCTTTGGGAGTGCGTACGCGTCCTCGCGTCGCTTTTTGAGCTGCATCACAGATTTCCAACCAGACTGGAGAGCGTGATATTTTCCAGCGTTACGTCTGTGGGACGCGACAGCGCGTAGGCTACTGCACTCGCGACCTCTTCCGGTGAGATCATTTTGCCGCGCGGCCAATCGCCTTCGATGTGGTCCCAGATGTTGGTGTCAGTCGCCGCGGGGTAAACGTTGATCACCCGAATTTTGCGATCGCGTAATTCTTCCCGCACCGATTGCGAGAATCCTTCAACGGCAAACTTGCTCATGCAATACGCGCTCCAGTTGGGAAAGCCGGTCCTGGCCGCAATGGAAAGAATATTCACAACGCTGGACCCGGGCGGCATTCGCGGAGCGAAATGTTGCGTCAGCATAAACGGCGCGGTGATATTAACGCCGACGGTTTGTTCCCATTCGATTGTCGTAATTTCTGTGAACGGTTTCACCACTGCGACGCCCGCATTGTTCACGAGCAAATCAATTGGTTCCTTACCGGCCTCGGCGATCAGGTCAGAGACTGCGGAAGGCTTTGCCAGGTCATGAACCAGCAGGATCACTTTCGCGCAATGTGGCTCAACGGCTTTGCATGTTTGCGCCAGAGCTACGGTATCGCGCCCATGCAAGAGGAGCATCGCATCATCTGCGGCGAGCTTCTCAGCAATTGCACGACCGATTCCGCGGCTCGCGCCTGTGATGAGATAACGCTTCATCCTTCGAGCGAAATTATGGTCGGTAACACAAAAACACTCAAACGCACTGCGACCAGTCGCCTCTCCCTTGTGAAAGGGAGAGGGCAGGGTGAGGGCTGGCTGCTGCAACTAAACCTCCCCTCACCTTCATCCTCCTCTTCCCTAACACGGGGAGAGGCGCGATTGAATTCCATTGCCGTTAAGTGGTTCTGCGCAAGGTAAAGCGGTTATTCGTCGTCTCCCACAAACGCAATCGAACCAGTCGTTGGTTCACACGATTATCGATCTTCGGCCAAAGCGCGCGGACGATATTTTCGCCGGTCGAAGGCGCATCCCGGAAACCTTCCGTTTCCAAATCCAAATGCCGATCTCGCCACGGCTCAATCGATTCTTCGATCGCTTTCCGAAACGCAACGAAGTCGTAAAGGGTTCCGCTGCGCGCGTTGTATTCGCCTCCGATCATTGTTTCCGTCAGATACCGATGACCGTGACCGAGCGGATTATTGCACTTCCCATAGAGGCTCGTGTTCTGCGCATCGGAGAGGGTCGCTGCATGCAGTCGGTGCGCTGCGTGAAACGGCGCTCGCAATCCTAAAAAAATGCTCTCGCTCTCCCATGCTTCCGCAAAAAAATCGTCGCGTTCGTGCAAACGAACGCGTCGCAACGGGAACATTGTGTTCACACGTTCGTAGATGTATCCGGCCAAACTTTCTGTTGTGATGGGACGCTCCTTTAGCCCGTTGACCTCGTTCAGATAGCGGTGATCGAGTTCGGTTCGCAGGCCCCGGATACACGCGTCGATTGCATCGTAACGGACCATCGGATCTTTGTCGTCAGATCGTTCCGCTCGAAAGGTAAGACGAGCACGATAATTGTGCCCGTGTATTGAAACCGATTCGCCAAACAGGCGCGCGTTTTCTTCCGCGCTCAGATACGCCGACATCGTTTTGCGCGCCGCCGAGAATTCGAACCAGTAATTCGCCTCGCAAGCGCCACTGGAATAATAGGTCGCGCTACGCTCCGGCGACTCGGTAAGGTGACAAGCGCACAGCCTTGCTTCCACATCAGAAAACAGCGGCGCAACATCGAAGTAGAGTTGTCGCGCAATGTTCTCGGCAGTCGGCGCAACGTCCCGAAAAGAAGGATTATCTTCGTTAAGGAATTTGTGATCGAAGCGTTGGCGCACGATTTTGCCGGCCCGCTCTTTGATCTCGCTGATGTTAATTAGCATTCCTGTCGTTGAGTCCACCGGGCCTGTGAAGACGAAATAAGCGACGTAATTGCGACCGCTTCCGTAGCGCGCCTTTGTTTCCGGGCCGAAAGCGCTCAGGTTTTCAGCATCGCTCCAACCAGCAACGAACAGTCGGCGCGAAGCCGAAAACTCGAGACGCTTGCTGACCGTGAGGAGCATGGCGTCTCCCCCCTCAGCAAATAGCGATTGCCGAACACATCGTCAGCCGAGAATTAGTCAAACATTCTCTTGACTTACTCTGAATCCTCATGATCTTTGATTCAATGAAACATATAGGCTGGCGAGAGCGATTGTTCAAAACCACTCGGGGAAAAATCCTCAACCTCCTGCGGATGCGAGAATGCACAGTCAACGAGCTGGCGGAAGAGTTGCACCTGACTGACAACGCCGTGCGAGCCCACCTTGCTAACCTTGAGCGAGACAGGCTAGTGGCCCAGTCAGGCATGAAGCGTGGCACTCGCAAACCGCATACTACGTATGCTCTTGGTCCGGAAGCCGAACAACTATTTCCGAAGGCATACGGGCCACTGGTCTCGCTCCTGATGTCGATATTTTCCCGGCATATTGAGCCAAAAGATTTGCGCGCCGGAATGCGCGCCGCTGGCCGAACCATAGCTCAAGAACATTTGCGCGCCTTGAAAGGCAAAACCCGCCAGCAAAGGATTGATGCTGCAGTTGGCATTCTTAAGGAGCTGGGCGGCGCGGCCACTTTTCGCGAAGAAGACGGCAAGCACTTCATCTACGGCAACGGCTGTCCGATTGCTGCCGCTACGGCGAATCATCCCGAAGCATGCTTGTTGGCGGAGTCATTGCTAAGCGAGATAATTGGCTCGCCTGTGAAGGAACACTGCACCCACGGAACACTACCTTCCTGCCGCTTTGAAGTGAAATAAAACGCGCGGCACGGCGGGCAAAGACATCCAATGATCGCACGACTTTCGTATTGGTAATAAGGAGCTAATTAGTCAAATAATCTATTGACTTATTAAAGACGAAACGAAAGAGTTGCTCACTATGAACACAACCATTGATCAAATGCACGGCGCGGCCACGGCCGCGGATAATATCGCGAGTTCGCCGGCTCATCAGGCATATCGAATCCTTCATTTCGGATTCGTAGTTGCCCCCATCCTCGCAGGGTTGGACAAGTTCCTGCACCTGCTGGTCAACTGGGACCAGTACGTCCCCGGAGTTGTGGCGAGACTTTCGCCCATACCCACACACACGCTGATGCTTGTCGTTGGCGTGATCGAGATTGTGGCTGGAATTGGGGTCGCACTGAAACCGCGGATTTTCGCTTACGTCGTCGCCGCCTGGTTGGCGGTGATAATAATAAACTTATTACTGATTCCCGGCTACTTTGATGTGGCGCTCCGCGATTTCGGGCTGCTGCTTGCAGCGCTTGCACTAGCTCGTTTGAGCCAGCAGTTCGCCCGCAGGTAAACGATTGTCGTCACCGGAGGGAAAAGTCCGTCATTACAAAATCGGTGTCTCTTTGGAGCGCGCGGACATGTCCGCGTTTTTGAAAGCGGCGACAGGTCGCCGCGCTCCAAACTTAATCCTTCAACAGCGAGAGGAATTCAGACCGTGTTCGTGCGTCCTCTTTGAAAACACCGAGCAAACACGATGTTTTCATCACCGAGTTTTGTTTTTCAACGCCGCGCATCATCATGCACAGATGTTTGGCTTCCACCACCACGGCCACTCCCGAGGGTTCCAGGCAATTCATGAGTGATTCGGCAATTTGGGTGGTAAGATTTTCCTGGATCTGCAAGCGCCGGGCAAAAACATCGACAATGCGCGCGACCTTTGAAAGCCCGATCACTTTCCCGTTCGGAATATAAGCAACGTGCGCGCGACCGATGAATGGAAGCAGGTGATGCTCGCAGAGGGAATAAAGCTCAATGTCTTTGACCAGAATGATCTCACTCGCGTCGGACGCGAAGACAGCATCGTTAATGATTTCATCGAGGTCTTGCCGATAACCTTGCGTGAGAAATTCCAACGCGCGTGCCGCCCGGTCCGGCGTTCGTCGCAGACCTTCTCGCTCGACATCCTCCCCAATGGCGCCAAGCATTTCGCAATAGGCCTCTGCGATTCGGTCGAGCTGCTTTCCTTCTAACCGATTGCTCTCACGCGTGAATTTTTCTTCAAGATCAAGATCGGAATTGCGGCGCTGAATCATAGGTGGTCTTTCAGGTTAGCTTAGCATCAAGGAGCGGCGGTCTCCAGACCGCGGGGCGATTTGGAGATCGCCGTCCTTGCTTCACTTACTCGAGCCAGCTCTGCGGATATTTATCGTCGTCGAGCGCGACAGCTTGCTCGGTGAGCTCAAGGGCGTGTTGCGTGTCGAACATCACTGCGAGCTCTTCGGTGCGCGTTGCGCTCCTGCTCGCCATGATCGTGCCCGGATGCGGCCCGTGCGGAATGCCACGCGGATGCAGCGTGATTGAAGCCGGCTCAATACCGCGCCGCGATCCGAAATTGCCGCGCACATAAAACAAGACTTCGTCGGCTTCCACGTTGTCGTGCACCCACGGAATCTTTACGGCCTCCGGGTGAGTATCGAGCATCCGGGGAGCGAACGTGCACACGACATAACCGCGAATTTCAAAAGTCTGATGGATCGGTGGCGGTTGGTGGACCGTGCCGGTGATTGGCTCGAAATCCTGCGCGTTAAACGTGAACGGATAAACGTAACCGTCCCAGCCAACAACATCGAACGGACGATGCGCTATCGTCACAACCGTCCAACGGGGACCATCTTTGACCAAAATTTCCGTGTCGCCTTCCTTATCGGTGATATTCAGCTCGGTCGGTCCGTGCAGATCACGCTCCGAGTAAGGTGATCCCATTTTGATCTGGCCTTCTTTGTTGAGATACCGTTGCGGGATTCGCACCGGCCCGACCGATTCAAGAATGAGATAATCTTCTTCTTCGACTTTATCCGGCACCAGCTTGTAAGTGATTCCCCGCGGAATCACGATGTAATCTTCCGCGCGATATTTTTGTTTGCCGAAAATCGATTCAAGTGTACCGCCACCTCTAAACACGAAGATGATCTCATCCGCGCCGCCGTTCTTGTAGTACTCGAACTTGTCGTAAGCCTTTTCCGGACGTGCACGATAGGCGACCACGTCCTGGTTAAACAAAATCGGAACGCGGCCAGTGTAGAGATCTCCTTTGCGACGAATATTGGCGGTTTTGAGATGATGATGCCGCAGCGGACTATCAGTGACTTTCTGCAGCTCTTCGCATTTCAACAGCTTCACATTGCGCACGCGCGTGGGCGGCCGCAGATGGTACATGATCGAGTAGGCTTCGTTGAAACCTTCCGTTGTGATGACATGCTCATAAGCGATGCCCTCATTCTTATAGGTCGGTCCCTGACCATTGCGACTGAACCAAATATGGTGCTTCCTTGGCATTTCGCCTAGCTTTTGGTAATACGGCATTGTCGATCCTCCTTTTATTCGTTCGGGCAGGCGATCAACTCCTCACCCTGCCCTCTCCTCTTGTCTAAGAGGAGAGGCGAGAGACTCGCTCTGGCATTGCATTGGGCGTTCGCTTGCAAATTCCGAGGTGCGTCCCATCTTTCGCCTCTCCCCACTGAGGGGAGAGGATTGAGGTGAGGGGTTCGATCGCATTCTCCCAGGGATTGCATTTATAGATTTCCTCTTGCAGCCTGTTCGCGCTCGATCGCTTCGAACAGCGCTTTGAAATTGCCTTTGCCAAAGCTCTTCGCGCCTTTGCGCTGAATAATCTCGAAAAAGAGCGTCGGTCGATCCTCCACCGGTTTCGTGAAGATTTGCAGCAGATAACCTTCATCATCGCGATCCACGAGAATTCCGAGCAGCTTTAAAGCATTCAGTTCTTCATCAATGTGACCAACCCGATCGGGTAACGTTTCGTAGTAAGTAGAAGGAATCTGCAAGAACTCGACGCCGCGTTTCTGTAAATCAGTCACCGTTTCGATGATGTTGTTCGTGGCCATGGCGATGTGCTGGACGCCTTCGCCGTCATAAAAATCGAGATATTCCTCTACCTGCGATTTCTTTTTGCCTTCGGCGGGCTCGTTGATGGGAAATTTCACGAAGCCGTTGCCGTTGCTCATCACCTTGCTCATCAGCGCCGAGTATTCGGTGGAGATGTCCTTATCGTCGAAGGTAAGAATGTTACGGAAACCCATTACTCGCTCGTAGAACTCCACCCAAGGATTCATCTGGCCCAAGCCGACGTTGCCCACGCAATGATCGACATGCTGCAGGCCGGTCTGGGTCGGGCTGTAATTTGACTCCCATTTGCGGAATCCCGGCATGAACGGGCCATGATAATTTTGTCTTTCAATAAAGAGATGAACGACCTCGCCGTAAGTATGAATCCCGCTCATCACTACTTCGCCGTCGTCGTCCTCCAATGTCGTCGGCTTCATGAAACTCTTGCCGCCGCGCTTGGTCGTTTCCTCCCACGCTGAAGTTGCATCTTCAACGGTCAGTGCGAGCACTTTCACGCCGTCGCCGTGATTGTGATGGTGCTCTGCGACTGGATGATTCGACCGCATCGGCGTGGTCAGTACAAACGTGATCTTGTTCTGACATATCGCATAGCTGGCGCGATCTCTCACGCCAGTCTCCGGACCAGAGTATGCCAGGCTTTGAAATCCAAACGCCGTCTTGTAGAAGTGCGCCGCCTGCTTGGCGTTTCCGACGTAAAATTCGATGTGATCAGTTCCCTGTAGCGGCAAAAAATCCTTCTCCGCTGCCGGAGCAGTTTTCGTTTTTGGAGCAGCAATTGTCGTTGGCATAATGACCTCCTAACTCTCTCGCGCCGAGCGCGTCCTCTAAATATAAGATCGACAATCAAGCGTCGCAAGAGTAGCGGTCGTCGCGGCGACCTGGCGAGCGCGTCCTCGCGATCGCGAACTTTTGTGCCATTTGGCATGACTATCGATTCTCTGTAATGTTAGCCTTCAATCGGAACGGAACAGCGCTCCGATGCCAAAGCTCAGTGAATTTTTCGGAATACAGATTCGAATACAGCCGCGCGAACATCGGTTGCCCCATTTCCATGCTGCTTATGAAGGCCGAGTGGTCTCCATCGGCATCCGACCCATTATCTTGCTCGCAGGCAGTATTCGCCCACGCGCTCTTGGGCTGGTGCTGGAATGGGCGTCAGAGCATCAGGATGAATTGGAGACCGCATGGGACGCAGTGATGGCTGGCCGCGAGCCGGAGCAAATCGAACCACTCCACTAAACGAAGAAAACATGAACTACTACGAGCAAAGAGTAACTAAAGTTGAGCCTTTAGGCGGCTACCGGCTGCGCGTCACTTTCGCCGATCGTTTCACGGGTGAAGTTGATCTCGCCCCGCTTCTGAATTGCGGACCGATTTTTCAGCCGCTTGGCGACCCCGACTTTTTCGCGCGAGTGAGCGTGGAGAAAGACTTTGGCAGTTTGATCTGGCCGGGCGATCTTGATCTTTCGTCTGGAAGCCTGCGCGCCTGGTGCGAAGCCGGCCGTTTCATGGATTACGAAGAAACCGACGCCTGGGTTGAACAGCACACCGGAGAAAGTAGCGTAAATAAAAGACTCCAGACGAAGTGATTCATCTATTTTGGCGCGGGCGTGGCGACGAGTTTTTGAAACCGCGGATCGTTCCGCAGCGGATCGAACATCGGATCGAGCCGGAGCAATGCAGGCGTGAGCCGCATGTTCGGAGCCAGTGCGAAAGAATTTCCTAAATCGAGTGAGAGAAGATGCCCCAGCAATGAGAACAGAACCGGTCCACCGCGAGAAAATCATCGTGCAAGTAAAAGGCGGCGGAGTGAATCGCAGCGACGTCGCGACGCTGCTCGGCGACGTTGAAAACCAAAAAGCAGCCGCTGGAGTTCTGATCGTACTGAAAAACCGAGCAAACAGATGCGCGCTGAAGCCGCCGACGCCGGAAGTTACTCATCCAAGCTTTGGCACGACAAGGATTATCCGCGTATCCAAACTCTCACGATCGAGGGTTTGCTCAACGGCACCGAGCGCGTCGATGCGCCACCGCAAATAAATCCGTTTGCGATAGCTGCGCGCGAACCTGCGCGGGAGAAACAGACGGAGATGCTGTAGAATGGGCACTGAGAAGATAAAAAGTTCTTAGATGTTGTAGCCACGCTTCTGCGGGGCGTTCGGGTTATTCGAAGCTGCGCGTCGTGGCTACAGCAAGAACGCAGGCGATGAGCTGCAATCTGCCTACGAATCCACCGACGTCGAAGCGATACGCTTCCAAGTCAAGGCGGTTGCTGCCCTTCCGGCCCTGCGTTAGCACGGGCGCCGTTGAAAGAGTCAACGTGTCTTTGCTTACGTCGAGTTGGGCGTGACGATGCTGATCGGTTCCTACCCAGTTCTCAAACGAACAGAGCTTTAGGTGATGGATGACTTCGTTCTGCGACACAATCGAGAACGGACCGCAATAAGAGAGATAGCCCTTGGCATCTAAGGCCAGGAGCTTTGGGTCGCCTGCAAAGGGATCATCAGTTGGGAGGCGAACGCGGTTGGGTGCAGAAATATTGACCGACATAAAGCGAATCGGATGATAGGCAATGAAACCAGATGCCTTTTCTCCCAACGGGTAGCCGATAACCCTGTCGTCGACGACGGTTTCCCAGATCTGCAGTTCCCAAACACCAATAATTTTTTCCGACAGCATGGAAATGCTCCTTTTCTGTTTATGAAATTGTAGTTTTTGTGGTTTGAAGCTCACAGCGTAGCGCAAACGAGTGGGCTGGCTTGATGCTTGAACCAAGGCGAGTGATCAGCCTCAGCCGATCTCGATCTACTCTTTCTCCCGCTTCCAGACCTGGAGGATGTTGCCACTCCCGGACTTCGAGGTGAATTCGCTGGGACGTGGCTTGCCGACCGGCGCGAAGCAGACCTTGTAACTGTCTCCTTCCAGTTCGTAGATGCCGAGCATGACCTCTTTCTCGGTGGAGACTGTGTCCATCTGCTTCGGCTTTTTCGTCGCGTCGAGCTTGAAGGTCCCCGCCTTACTAGTGGCGTCCTCTGCCAACTGGGGGAAGCGGAAGGTGTCGTCCTTGATGACGATGGTCGTCTGCTTCACTTTGTCCTCGGCCAAGGACTTGCCGTCCTCCATGGCAGAAACCAAGCTCCACGTGCCCTGTAGCCCTTCCAGGTCCTTCTTGGTTGCCGATTCCTCAGGGTTCATGACGACCTTCAATAAAACAGGTTCACGACTGGCGCACGAACTATTTCATAAGATCAGAGGCGACGCAACAAGCCACCAGCGGTTGACTCAAGAGGCTTCAGCACGGAACTACTCTGGGAATCGCGAGAGCCGCTTGCCGCCGGGCGGCATCGACATCCGCGTC
>WNGA01005942.1_pt1 | contig 29310 bp, 32 predicted proteins | sample 5400061 | NCBI WGS metagenome assembly WNGA01 (sample SAMN13153366, study PRJNA577476) | soil metagenome | isolation source: 100 cm soil or saprolite under grassland replicate 2 | place: USA:California | collected 2016-06-15
GCGTGGCGACCAATTCGTCGTGCGTCGCGCCGGTGGGACGAAACACGGTCAGCACGTAGAAGGGTTTCGGAAATTCATCGTTCGTCGCGCTCAGCGAGGTGATGTTCGTGACCGTCACAAAGGCCCCGCCGCCCGTGGTGCGAAGCTGTCGCAGTCCGTTGGTCGTTCCGCCGATGACGAGGTCGGGATGGCCGTCCGCGTCGAAATCGCCCGCCCTCAGGTTGCGTGCGCCGGGCCAGGCCGGCAGGGAGAGCGGGGGACCGAAAGAACCGCCTTGATTGATGAACAGCAACACCTCGCCGGCGTATGGCGCCGCGACTGCCACATCCGGCAACCCGTCGCCGGTCAAGTCCGCCGCGACGATTCCGCGCAATTCCTGCGCGCCGGACTGAAGATGCATGGGCGCACTGAAGTGGCCCCCGCCCGTGCCCAGATAAATCGTTACCGAGCCGTCCGTGTTGGCCAGCGCCAGGTCCGGCCGGCCATCATTGTTGAAGTCCGCGGTGGCGATGCCCTTGGGGCCGTCGAGCGAATTGGTCGCGCGCAACGCGGGGTCGCCCGACGGGAGACGCTCGGTGAGGTCCTGGAGATTGGAGAAAAGTTGCGCCTCAACACGTGGCGCCGCCACGAGCCAGGCCGCCAACAAGGCGGCCGCCGATAAAGGAGTACGAACGCGTTTCATTGGAGCCTTTTTGGTTGGTCTGTCCTACTTCTAACGCTGCGTCCCTGGGAATCAAGCCTGGATTCGCACAATTTGCTTTCAATCCTCTGCCCCATCCCCTTGCCAGCTCCCGCGTCCGTTCCGAGAACAGCCCGTTGAAAAACTCTCATCTCGTAGCATCCGGAGTGAGCCGGATCATTATTCCGTCGGGAACCGCAGTCAGATCAGATCTGGCTCACGCCGGATGCTACTTTTTTTAACGGGCTGCCAAACGCCTTTCCGGATTCGGCAGGGGAATGAGGGCAAGGGAATCCAGGTTCCTCGATGTCTTCGGTGGAATACAACCGACCGGGCCAGCCGTGGATGCCTGATCAACACTAAGCCCACGCTGGTGGGACATTCCGGAGCCTCATTCCACCGAACACAGCAATGCAACGGATGACCTTGCTGGAAACTCCAAAGGGAGCACGCCTCGGGCGCGGATTGAGTTCAACCCAGTTCGTATTGCGGCCGAGCTTCAACTGCCATTCCTGCAGCTACAGCGCGATGGCCGGCTTCTCCGAAGCGGATTGTTGATCTGCTTCATCTCATTCATGCAATCAATAACCCATTGGAATAACAAATCCATCGGCGTTTCCTTTCGGCGCGCAGACTTCCAGATACGAAAGGCGTTTTGCCTCAAGTGCATTCGCGATGCGCTTGACGCAGCACTTGGGGCACAAAGAAATAGGAGCAGGATTCCGGCGGAGGAGTGTAGCTGACACTCCCTTGTCAAGCGTCTCGCCGAAATTGTCGCCGGTCAGACCTTTCGACTCTACCCATAGACAACTTGCTGTCTGCCTACAGTCGTGGCATTTCTCGTCCATCTTCGAAAGTAGGGACGACACGTCGCCAGCAATCTTTGAATCTTTGAATGCCTGACGCCATTCCTCCGCGGGCTGAAAAACGTAGCACGGTGGTCCATCCGCAGGCTCTATGACAACCGCCCGGCCTCGAAAACTCAGGTAATTGCTTTCCAGTTCGGAAATCAAGTGAGCCAGGCACAGCGGCTTGATCTTATCAGCGTCCTCTTCGGCGTGCTCCGAATACCCGTAGCTAGACTGTACTCCACAGACCGAACACGGCTTGCCCACGGGCGAATTCGCCCTTCGAGTTGCAAAGAAAAGAATGACGAACCCGATCACAACGCAACCAAGCACGATGAGAGATATTTTCATACGCTATGCACGCAGTGGCGTAACGAACCCAATATGGCTGAGCCACAGCCGCCCGACCCCGACTCCCGCCGACGCGACGCGCTCAGGAACTGCGACGCCGCCACGATACGGAGAAGCGGGACGGATGTTCGCTCCAGCGCAGTTAGGCGGCAGGGTCATCAGCATCACTTTTCAGATAACACGAATCATCGGTTGCAGCAATCCAACACTGACCGACATTTCCAGCCCCGTCAGGGGCGCAATCGTTGTAGAAACCGCCCGCCAATGATCCTCAGCCCCGTCAGGGGCGACATCATCAGGACGATGCCGCTCCTACGGAGCTCGGGTTTCCACTTCGGACGCGATTCTACAAAGATGCCGCGCCTACGGCGCTGCCGGCTCACGACCCAGCTCAGCGGCCCGGCCCGCGAGGGCCACGCCTACAACTAGCGCACGACGGCCGGGTTCGCTTCAGCGCATTAGGCCTCGTCATATCAATCTCTCCACCAGTAAAGAAACGGCTCAGGAGCGAGCTGCATCAGTCCCCAACAAACGCAGAACACGAGTGCATACAGCGCGAAGTAAGCAACGAAACGCCTCCAATGCGGGAGCAGCAAACACACAAGAATCGCCACAGGCAATACGAACATGCCGAACCAGATGAGGGCGATGAAGACATACATGGTGATGTTCGCATGCTCAACCAGCGAAGCCGGAAACCCCCGCTCGCCGATGGAAGTGGGCCATCCTCCGAGACTCCGATACATGTGCAGCGCCAGCGAGTAGAACAAGCCGAGCATTATGACGCTCGGCAGAGCGGCAGCGACGATGCCTGTGCGTGAGGCTCTCATAGTGGCCAACGACCCAGCGACGGCGGTCACGAGGCTCGACGATTGCAACAGCAGCGCGAGCCAGCCATTAGGCGCTGCAGCGCATGGTAGGCGCACGTTCTGGATCCCGCATCATAAACGCTTCATTCCTCAGCGTTTTTCTGAAGCCTCCGTGTTTCCCGGCGGCTTCCAGTCCTTGTTCCTGCCACCTGCTGTAATCAAGTGACACTTCAAGATTTCCTTTAGAGCCTTTTCCTCGGGCACCACTTTAGGCAAGACATGCCCGACGATGACGCCTGGAAGCATTGTAAGCCGCACGTAATGGACCTGGCTCTGAACCACCGTCAGTTGAGCTTTGTCAGCCCACTCGGTTGAGCATTTCACTTCGTATTTTCCGGCCGGTTTGTCGGTGTAAAAAAAACAGCCGGGCTGCGCCTTGCCTATGGGTGAATCGTTCATGTAAACGGTGGGCTGAACGGCAGCGCCAAACATTTTACTGGGGCGATAAATCCACACTCGTGACTCGCCTTCTTTCGGAGCAGTCAAGGTGCTGCTGTAGGTTTTGAAGTCTGGGCCGGAAGCGCAGCCGACAAGCGTAGCCACGCAAACGAGACTGGCAAGTAGAACGGGTTTTCTCATTGGTTTCCTTTTTTTATGTTGGTTTTTGGTGCAACGCACGTGTGCGCCTAACGAACCAAGCTCAGCGACCCGGCCCGCGATGGGGCCACGCTTGCAACCGGAGCGCGATAGCCGGGCGCTGCAGCGCATTGTTCGATGCGATCGCGGGAGACGACCAATGGGCCGTTGTTCTTGCCTTTGAAGAGTTGACCGAACAACGCAGTGCCAACTCCCAAATGCTCGGTAAAGACGATGTCCTTAAACTCCTTCGGTAAGGTGCTAGCAATCTCTTTGAGCGTCGGTGGCGGTGTCACGCAGCCGGGCGCAAGCAACAGCACCGCAAGAATCAAGGCAGTATTCCGTTTCACAGCGAACCTCTTTCCTTTCTGTAGCGAAAATAATGGGTTAATAATCAGCTATGCTTGCTTTTGAAAGCAGCGTTATCCATTTGTCCCTCTCTTCTGGGGGCAGTGTTTTTACCTTTGCCCCGTAGGCAATCCGAAAACGGTTATACTTGCCGTCCAGGATTCGCGCGATCTCGTGTTGGTCGGCATCGGGCGGACAGTTCTGCACGCGAAACTCATACAGAATCGTATTCGTATTCGGCCCGCGCTCGATCACGTTCCAGACGGTTTCGGGGCATCGCGCGGACATCTGTTTCGCCATTCTATTGACCGTGGTTTCGACCGACTCGGCGGGCACGGCGGATTTTTTGAAGGTCTGCATCGTCACCAGCCTAGTCCAATTGTCGATCTTCTCACCTTTGAGGACGAACTCCGTTGTTCTTTCGGAACGGTTTTCAACTGAATGACCGACTCGCCACTCCCTCATATCTAAGGGAAACGCTAAATTTTTCTGATGAGACAAGCCAGGACCTACCGTACCGCATCCGCTGAGCAGTGCGATGGCGAGTATCACCAACGCTGTGATGATGGCTGTTTTTGTTTTCATAATTTGGTTTCGATGGGTCGTGGGCGTTCCGTGCCGCCTAACATTCTAAGTGACCCTCACAACCAATGCCCGATTAGGAATCATGGCCGGAGAGTGGTTTTTGCTTTCTTTCTCGTCAAGAAGGATTTATACAGGAACGTCATCTGATCATGAACCTGGCGAAGGCGTCACCATCCGCAACGGCCGGACTCATCCCTAATCCCAAGGCGCGGCTGCTCGATCAGGTCCGGGAGGTCATGCGCTTTCATCACTATTCCCTGCGCACCGAGGAGGCGTATCTGCAATTGTGCGGCAGCTAAGGGAATGGCGGCTTCACTCCTTCTCTGTTCTCTCTGTTTGCTCCTGTCCAAGCTGGCGATTCAATTGTTCGCCCAGGCCAGCCGGATTCTGAACAGAAGGCAACAGAGGGAACGGAGGCTTCACGGTTACTCTGTGCTCCCTGATTGCTCCTGTCCCCACTAAATCAAGCAACTTCGGGATGCACCCACGGCGCGCGGTAGGGGCGGTTGAGGAGGCGGTTCGCTTCGTCATCGCCCACGACTTTGCCTTGGACCGGGTCCCATTGGAGCGAGCGGCCCAACTTCATGGAAAGGTTGGCGAGAATGCAACTGATCGTCGAAGTGACGCCTTGTTCGATGTCGGCCACGGGCTTGCCGCGAGCGGCGATGCAGTGGAGAAAATCCTTCATGTGGCCGCGAATCGCCGGGGCGCAGTGCTTCTCCAAATCCTTCTCGGTCTTGTCTTCAGGAAATTGCTCCAACTCGAGCCCGACTTCGCGCGCGACTTTCTCGCCTTTACCGTGGGGGATGAAATCGAACCCGAACACGCTGGCCTTAAGCGTGCCCTTGTCGCCGTAGAAGGTCGCGCTCCACGGGTATTTGGGGTCGGGCGCTTCGCCCCACGTGCGATGGGTCCAGACGACCTTCACGTCGCTGAAATCGAACGTGGCGCTCTGCGTGTCGGGGATGTTGGCGCGGGCGGTTTTGTCCACGAGGATGCCGCCGGTGGAGCTAACGGTCCTGGGCCAGCCGAGGTCCATCATCCAGCGCACCATGTCGAGCATGTGAATGCACATGTCGCCGATGATGCCGTTGCCGTATTCCATGAAGGCGCGCCAACCGCGCGGGTGGACAATCTTGTTATACGGCCGCAGCGGGGCAGGGCCGGTCCACATCTCGTAATCCAGATGCTCGGGAGGCGTCGTGTCGGGCGCGGTGGCGAGTGTGTCGCGATTGCGCATGTGCCAGTAACAGCAGATTTCGACGTAGGCGATGTTGCCGAGCTTGCCGGACTGGATGAAGTCGTTGCGCGCTTCGATCAGGTGCGGCGTGCTGCGGCGCTGCGTGCCGACCTGGACGACGCGCTTATGTTTGCGGGCGGCGTCGAGCATGGCGAGGCTTTCCACCACGTCCACGCTCGTTGGCTTTTGGACCCAGACGTCGCAACCGGTGCGGATCGCTTCGATCATCGGGAGGGCGTGCCAGTGATCGGGCGTGCCGATGAGCACGAAGTCGAGGTCTTTTTCCTTGAGCATCTCGCGGTAGTCGCCGAACGTGCGCGGCTTTTTCTTCGAGGCCTGCCGGGAGGCGACCAGTTCGACGGCGTCGGCGAGCATTTTCTTGTCGACGTCGCACAGCGAGACGACGTCGACAGGCGCGACCTGGATGAGGCGGAGCAAATCACATTTGCCGTACCAGCCAGTGCCGATGAGGCCGACGCGTTTCTTCTGGTCGGCGAATTCGGCGGCGTAATGGGGCAGGGCGGTGAGAGCGACGGTGGCGGCGGATGCCTGGAGAAATCTGCGGCGGTTCATGGCTCCTTTTAAGCAGGCGGCCGGGGCAAAGCAAGTGGACTCCGGGGCGGCGACCCGACGCGAATCCAGTCTGGATGTGGGTAAGCAGGGGAGAGGGGGAGTGCGGGAGTGAGCCGGTGAGTGAGTGAGTGGGTGAGCGGGCAGACGAGCGTCGTCCGAGCCATCAACTCCCACTTACCGGCTCACTCACTCACCCACTCACGGCCCACGAATGCCTCGCCTCACGTCGGCGGCTACGCGACAGTCAGCGGGCCGTCGAAGTGTGTGAGCGAAAGAACTTCCGTGCGGGCCACGTGCGGGCCGTGGCGCTCGCCCTTCGGCGCAAAGAAAAAGGCGCCGGTCGTGTGGACCACGCCGCTTTCCTCCCATTCGCCGCTGAGAACGTAAACGTATTCGTTGGCGAGCGGATGCGTGTGGGCCGGCACCGTGACGCCGGCGTGAAACTTCCGCAGCACAGTGACACCACCGGGGGCATCCTGCTTGTGTAGGACGAGCAGCTCGACCCCGGGGTAGGGGCCGGGCTGCCAGGATTTGTCTTTGGCGAGGGCGATGTACTGGAACATGGAGGTAGAATGACCGCGGATTGAAAAATGAAAAATGAAAAATGAAAAATTCAAATTGTCCGATGGACTGACAGCTCGGTTCCTCGTTCAGCGGCGCCGCGTAACTCTTGAGCGCTTGGCTGTGTCCCGGAGGGACAATTGACAATAGCCCCGCGTTTCAACGCGGGGTAGGATGGCCCCGACCACGAAAGTCCCGAAGGGACGGCTGAAACCCTATCCGTTAGTGGCTCTGGGAACGCTGCACTCAGCCGTCCCTTCGGGACGGATTCCGTTGGGCCGTCGGACCCAGCGTTGAAACGCTGGGCTATTCTCATGGGTCCCTTCGGGACCAGGAGCGATGGGAAATCGGGGATGTGTTCGGTTTGCGTGCGTATTCGAGGCTCCGAAATATCTGATTTCAAAACGCTCCGCAAAATTCGGGCCACGAAGAATACCGTCTTGCGCCCCCAAACGCTAATACTCCAGGTTGGAACAGCCGAAGCAGGCCCTTCTGAATTTTGAATTTTGAATTTTGAATTACCCCTGCATACTGCGCCCGTGCTTGACATCAAGTTGATCCGCGACCAGACGGAGCACGTCCGCGAACGGCTCCGCGCGCGCGGGGCAGGGGACGAGGCTCGCGTGGATGAGGTGCTTGCCCTGGACGAGCAACGGCGCAAGGGCCTGGCCGAAGTGGAGAAGCTCAAGGCGGAACGAAATCGCGTGTCCAAAGAAATCGGTGCCCTGATGGGGCAGAAGAATCTGGAAGCGGCGGAAAAGAAAAAGGCGGAGACGCGCGCCATCGGAGAACGGATTACCGAGTTGGATAAACAGGTAGCTGACGCGGAGGCCCGGCGCGACGGTCTCTTGATACGACTGCCGAACTTGCCCCACGCCGGAGTTGCGCTGGGCATGTCGGCTGCGGATAACCCGATGGTGCGCTCCTGGCGTGAGCAGCAAAAGTTCGCCTTCAAGCCCAAAGGCCATGTCGAGCTGTGCGAGTCGCTCCAACTGGTGGATTTCGCGCGCGGCGCGAAGTTGTCCGGCAGCGGGTTTCTGCTCTACACGAACTGGGGCGCGCGGCTGGAGCGGGCGTTGATTCAGTTCCTGCTGGATTTGCACATCACCGAGCACGGCTACATAGAGGTGTCGCCGCCGTTCATCATCGGGCGCGATTGCATGACGGGCGTGGGGCAGTTCCCGAAATTCGAGGACCAGGCTTATGCCGTGCAGGAGGGGTTGGACGGCAGCACGCTGGGCAAGCTCTATCTGCTGCCCACGGCCGAAGCGCCGGTCGCCAACATCCATCGCGAGGAAATTCTGAAGGAGGCGCAGCTTCCGATTCGATACGTGGCCTACAGTCCTTGCTTCCGTGCGGAGGCGGGAGCGGCGGGCGTCGGCACGCGCGGGATGATTCGCGTGCATCAGTTCGACAAAGTCGAGTTGATCAAAATCGTGAAACCGGAAGAGGGTTACGCCGAACTCGACACGATGGTCGGCAATGCGGAGAAAGTGCTTCAACGACTCGGGCTGCACTACAAAGTCATCCAACTCTGCACGGGGGACATGGGCTTCGCCAGCGCCATGACGTACGACATCGAAGTCTGGGCGCCGGGGCAGGGGAGCTATCTGGAGGTGAGCAGTTGCTCCAATTGCGAGGACTTCCAGGCCCGCCGGATGGGCCTGCGCTACAAGACCGGGAGCGGAGAGAACCATTTCCCGCACATCCTCAATGGCAGCGGAACGGCGCTGGCGCGATTGTTCGTCGCTTTGATCGAGACGCATCAGCAGCCGGACGGCAGCGTGCTGATTCCTGAGCCGCTGCGGGCTTATCTGAAGGCAGAGAGGATTCAACCCGCGTGAAGGGCAGGGGACGGCAGGGCAGGGGAGCGCACCCCCGGGGACGATGAAACTGATGCTGGCCAGCAGCGAGGTCCACCCGTACTCCAAGAGCGGCGGGCTGGGGGACATGGTTGCGGCGCTGGCCAAGGCGCTGGGACGGGCAGGGCACGAAGTGGCGCTGGTGACGCCGTTGCACCGGGGCATCGCCGCGAAGTTTCCCGGGTTGGCGCGCTTTGATTATCACATCGACGTGCCGCTGGGAGCCGAACGTCGGCAGGCCGGAGTATTTGCCCTGCACCTGAGCGAAGGAGTGACCGTTTACTTTGTAGACGCGCCGGAGTTTTTCGATCGCGCCGGGCTCTACGGCGAGAACCATCGCGACTATCCGGACAATGCCCGACGCTTCGTGTTCTTCTCGAAATGCGTTGCCCACCTGTCCCGCTACCTCACGAGTCCTCCCGAAGTCGTTCACGTGCATGACTGGCAGGTGGGCCTGGTGCCGGCCCTGATTCGGCACGGGCAATCCGCCGAGGGGTGGTCCAACGCGCCGCGGACGGTGCTCACCATTCACAACCTGGCCTACCAGGGAGTATTCCCGCGCTCCGACTTCGCGTTGACCAACCTGCCGGAGTCTTTTTTCTCGTCTGGCGGCGTTGAGCTTTTCGGATGGTTGAATTGCCTGAAAGGCGCCATCTCATTCGCGGATCAACTTACGACCGTCAGCCCGCGCTACGCCCGGGAGATTACCACGCCCGAGTTCGGTTGCGGCCTGGACGCCGTGCTGCGGGAACGGCAGGAGAGCCTTGCCGGAATTCTCAACGGCGTCGATTACGACGAATGGAACACCGTGGCCAACCCGCACATTCCACAGCCTTACTCCGCCAGAGACCTCGCGGGCAAGGCGGCGATGAAGGCCGCATTACAGGCCGAGTTCGGGTTGCCGGTTTCGGCAAAAGTGCCGCTGTTCGCCACCGTCACCCGGCTGGTCGACCAGAAAGGAGTCGATCTGCTGCTCGGTGCCCTGGAAGAGATGGTTTCCGCCGAGTTGCAATTCGTTCTGCTCGGCAACGGCAGCCCGGAATTGCAAGCCGGTTATGTAAACCTTGCCGCCCGCAATCCCCGCAAGGTCGGCGTGCGCATCGGTTTCGACCAGGCGCTCTCGCATCGCATCGAAGCGGGCGCGGACTTTTTCCTGATGCCTTCGCGCTTCGAGCCGTGCGGGCTGAACCAGATGTACAGCCTGCGCTACGGCGCCATTCCCATCGTGCGCGCCACCGGCGGCCTCGATGACACGGTCGTGGACCTGGCGGAAGATGCGAAACGGGCCAACGGCATCAAATTCCGCGAAGCTTCCGCGCGGACGCTCGCCAGAGCGATGCGCAAAGCACTCGTGCTCTTCGGCGCGGCACCGCTTCGACAGCGGGTGCAGACGACGGGGATGAAGGCGGATTTTTCGTGGGAACGAACCGCGGCCCGCTATGTTGAAGTCTACATGGCGGCCCAACATTAATGGCTGGGGCAAGTCGGAGTCCATCAGCGGGGCGATTCCCGCGAACTGTAAGAAACATAACACTCATTGTGCGCTTTAATGTGAATGGCCTTCTGATGACGGCGGGCGGGGCGGAACTCAAGGTGGTGGTTTTTGGGGGGCGTTTAGGTGCGGCCTTTGGCACCGCTAGCCGAGCGTGCCGTCGATGGTAGTGGGGTCTTCCATAGAGGCGGTTTTGAGTTTCTCACAGTCACGGGGAGAGCATCGGCGGGGGGGCTTAAAAACGCTCCAGTGCGAGAAGCTGCTAGCACTTGTCATAGCAGTTCTGCGGCGCTAAATTGTCGCTGTGAAGACACTCACTGCCAGCAAAGCCCGTCAGAACCTCAGCCATTGGCTATCGCGAGCCATCAACGGCGAGGATATCGGCATCGTCTGCGGCTCGAACATAGTCGCGCTGCGCCCGGTCGAAGTGCATAGTGGCGACTACGTGCTCCAGGAATACGGGGTCACGCCCGAGGAAGCGGACAAGGCGCTAAAGAAGGCCGAACGCGAGATACGCCGCGAACGGCTTACCGGGAAAATGGTCGTGTACGAGCGCGGCCAACTGCGGAGGGCGCTTGCGCGTTGAATTGCGCCCGCGCTTCGTACGCCAAGTGCGCCGCTTATCACGCCAACAGCAGGAAGCCGTTCAAGAGTCGCTGGACGCGGTAATCGACGGCTTTGGGCAGCCGCACTTGCACGCGGGGCTTGGAATCCGCAAGCTGCGCGGACGCTGGTTTGAGTGCCGCGCCGGATTGGAAATGCGGCTCGTGTTCCTGGCGCAAAGCGGCGTGCTGGCGTTTCACCTGGCGGGCAACCACGACGACGTGCGCCGCTTCCTCAAGTCTTCCAGATAGCTCCCCTGCCTAGCGATTGCCCCAGCCCCAACGACTCTCCCGCCCATCCTGCCGGCCGATTGGCCAGTAAACGAACCACGAACGGCCGATCACGTTGTCTCGTGGAAACGACCCCCAGGCCCGGGAATCATAGCTGTTGATCGTGTTATCTCCCATTACGATGCAGTGGTCGTGGGGCACGGAGAATTCGGTGCTCTCGTCCGGAAAATTCGGCGCTAACGACCTGTGGCCGTACTTTTCCGCCATGTATTCGTTCAGGTGCCCGGAAAACTGGCTGTCCACCGGAACTTCGTTCGTGAACGAGTAGACTTTCTCGAAGTGCGGCGTTGAGGCATCCACTCGCTCACCGTCGATGACCACGTGGCGGTCATTGCCAATCCGGACTCGTTCGCCGCCCAGGGCCACCAGCCGTTTGATGTAGTACTGCCCTTGTTGTCCAGGCGGCATGGCCGCGATCCCTGTGGTGTCGAAGACGATGATTTCGCCCCGTATAGGGCGTCGAAAGTTGTACGTAATTCGGTCCACGAATAAATGATCTCCACTGATGCACTTCATCCGGATGACGTCGTCCCCGGCTCTAAATACGCGCGGCGTAGCGACTCCGCCCGGCAGTAATCCGGCTCGCTCCAGAAGTTTGTCGGGCGGGAATGACACGGTGTGTGGGACACGGCCGATGAAAAGATCCTGGCTTCGATTGAAAAGCAGAAACCGCTTCGGGACGTCCACCGTGTTGGGATCCAGTGTGCCGTCCGCCTTCGCCACGACGTGATGATAACGGATCCCCCGGAACCAATACTGAAACGTGCGCGTGATCCAACTCTTTGGAATCTCGAAGTCCGGGGCCAGCGCGGGGTCCTCCGACGGCAATCCGGGCTTGCTGTAATCAGGCACCGAAGTTACCCCGTACAACGTCGGCTGCATTGATCCTGTCGGAATCTTGAAGGGCTGCGCGATGAATGTGCGGATCCCCATCGCCACCGCGATCGCCACGAGCAGCACCTCGACGTTTTCGCGCAGGCCGGCGTTGGGATAGGCCTTGAGCCATTTGTTGGCCGCGACTTCCAGGCCCTTCATCTTATCCTGAAGCACGCCGTTTCCGACGGCGGATCGGGTCGCCGCATGAAGGTCGTGAGCAGTTTCCAGACGTGTTTGCGCATGTGCGTCGCGTCGCGCACGGTAGGTGAAACAAACCAGCGGAGGTTCATGCGTTCCTTTCGGTTTGCAATGGTGGTCTCATCGGATCCTCAAGCCAAAACGACTCGGGCGGCCGTCCTGCCGGCCCATCGGCCAGTAAACGAACCAGGAGCGGCCGATGACATTTTCCTGGGGGAACCATCCCCATGTCCGCGAGTCGGAGCTGTTCACGGTGTTGTCGCCCATCACCATGTAGTAATGGGGAGGAGCTTCCTGTTCGACCGTCTCGTCCGGGAACAGGGGTGCCACCCACGGCGGTCCGGTCCGACCGTTCAAATGGCCGGAATAGTGGCTCTCGCGTGGGGGAACGGACGGATCAATCGAGTAAACCCGTTCGAATCCCGGCGTGCTGCGGTCGAGCCGGCGCCCGTTGATTACCACGTGTCGGTCCTCGCCAATTCGCACCTTTTCCCCTCCCAACACGACGAGCCGTTTGATGTAGAATTGTCCGATCTGATCCTGAAGTTGGGGATTCTGCTCCATGCCCGGGATGTTGACCGTCTTAAACACGATGATCTCGCCGCGCTTCGGCCGGCGGAAGTTGTAGGTGATGCGGTCGACGAACAGATGGTCTCCACTGAAAGACTTCATCTTGATGATGTCGTCGCCCGGTTTGAAGACCCGGGGATTCGGCTGCTGGGCACGCCCGACGAGGTCGGCGCGCTTCAGGAGGTTGTCCGGAGGCCACCAGACGCGATAAGACTCTCCACCCACCCGAAAATCCTGATAGAGATTGAACAGCAGGAACTTTTTCGGCGTGTCTTCGGTTGTTTCCATGCTCCCTTCCCGCTTCGCCACAATGTGGTCGTAGCCAACACCGGTGAACCAAAACGTGAAAAACCGCTTCAGCCGGTTGGGAATTGCAAAATCCGGTTCGGGATTCAGGCTGGGGCGAAGCCTGAAGTCGGGCACGGACGTCACCCCGTACAACGTCGGCTGCATCGACCCAGTCGGAATCTTGAAGGGCTGCGCGATGAACGTCCGGATCCCCATCGCCACCGCGATCGCCACGAGCAGCACCTCGACGTTCTCGCGCAGGCCAGGGTTGGGATATGGCTTGAGCCATTTGTTGGCCGCCACTTCCAGGCCCTTCATTTTTTCCTGGAGCACACCGTTGCTGACGGCGGATCGGGTCGCCGCGTGAAGATTGTCCATGGATTTCTGGACGTTCTGAATGGCATCGGCTGACAGGATGTCGCGCTGGGCGCTGAGCAGTTTCCAGGCGTGTTTGCGCATGCGCTTCGCTTCGCGGCGCAAGCGCGCCGCCTCGCGCATGGTGTGTGAAATAAACCATCGTAGGTTCATGCGATCAGCTTGGTCTGCGTCAGACGCTGTTCACGGGTTCGACAAGTTTGCACCGTGCTTCGGTCCCCTGCCCTGCTCCATCTTCACGTCTTTAAGACTTCAATGAATGCCTCTTGCGGTATGTTCACGCTGCCGACGCTCTTCATACGCTTCTTGCCCTCCTTCTGCTTCTCCAGCAGTTTGCGTTTGCGCGTGACGTCGCCGCCGTAACACTTGGCCGTCACGTCCTTGCGGAGCGCGCTGACGGTTTCGCGCGCGACGACCTTCCCTCCAATGGCGGCCTGGATGGCCACCTGGTATTGCTGGCGCGGGATGACCTCCTTGAGCTTGGCGGCCAGCGCCCGTCCCCTGCCCTCCGCCTTGTCGCGGTGCACGATGCACGAAAAGGCATCTACCGATTCGCCGTTGACCAGCATGTCCAGTTTCACCATGTCGCTCTCCATGTAATCGGCGTGCTCGTAGTCCATCGAGCCGTAGCCGCGCGTCATGCTTTTGATGCGGTCGTGGAAGTCGATCAGGATTTCGTTCAGCGGCACGAGGCTCGTCATCATCACGCGCCGCGGGTCGAGCGTCTCGGTGTGATCGAGCAAGCCGCGTTTTTCCGATACCAACGCCATCATATCGCCGATGTTTTCGTTCGGGCAGATGATGAACGCCTGCACCATCGGTTCCTCGATCTTCTGGATGTAATTGGGTTCCGGCAGGAAGGCCGGATTGTCGATCTCTTTCACCGTCCCGTCGCTCAGTGTCACCCGGTACACCACGCTCGGGTAGGTCGCGATGATGTCCATCTCGTACTCGCGGCGCAACCGTTCCTGCACAATCTCCATGTGCAGCAGCCCGAGGAAGCCGCACCGGAACCCGAAGCCCAGCGCCACGCTCGTCTCCGCCTGATACACGAACGCCGAGTCGTTCAACTGCAGCTTGGCGATGTTGGCCTTGAGATGCTCGTAATCGGCCGTGTTGATCGGGTAAATCCCGCTGAACACCATCGGATGAATCTCCTTGAACCCCGGCAGCACCGGCGACGGCACGCGCGAATCGGTGATGGTGTCCCCCATCTTCACGTCCTTGGGGCTTTTGATGTTCGCCGTGAAATAACCGGTTTCGCCCGTCTCCAGTCGTTCGCGCACGTACGGCTTGGGATTGAAGCTGCCGACCTCCTTTACCTCGACGCTCTTGCCCGAGTGTAACAGCTTCACTTGCATTCCCGCCTTCAACTCTCCGTTGAACACCCGCACGTGAGTCACCACGCCCTTGTACGTGTCGAATAACGAATCGAAACACAACGCCTGCATCGAGAGGGCGCCCGTGGGCTTGGGCGGCGGCACGCGGTGCACAATCGCTTCGAGAATCTCGTCGATCCCGATCCCTTCCTTGGCGCTGGCGGGAATCGCGGTGTCGCCGGGGATCGCCAGGATGTCCTCCAATTGGATTCTGGTTTGCGGCACGTCGGCGTGCGGCAGATCGATTTTGTTGATGACGGGGATGATCGCCAGGTTTTGCTTCATCGCCAGATGGACGTTGGCCACGGTTTGCGCCTCGACTCCTTGCGCCGCGTCGACGATGAGCAACGCCCCTTCGCACGCGCTCAAACTGCGCGAAACCTCATAGGAAAAATCGACGTGCCCCGGCGTGTCGATGAGGTTCAGTTCGTACTTCTCCCCGTCCTTCGCCGTGTAGTACATCGTGACGGGGTGCGCCTTGATGGTGATGCCGCGTTCGCGTTCGAGGTCCATCGAATCCAAAAGCTGCGCCTGCATCTCGCGGGTGGTGATGGTGCCCGTGCGGTGCAGGAGCCGGTCCGAAAGCGTGGTCTTCCCATGATCGATATGGGCGATGATGCTGAAATTGCGTACGTGCGCTGCGTCCATTCAAGTGCGTCGAGGGCCGAGGGCCGAGGGTCGAGAGCAGCGGCTCCCCTGCCCTGCCCTGCTCGCTCAAGGCTGCTGCCCCGCTTCGCATCCGGAGAAGATACCGGCGGGCCGCCCGAAAGAAAGTGGTTTTTCCGTTGACCACGAATGAAGCGCGCATCCTGACGCCCCCGCCGATTGAAAGCTGGTCGGAGCGCGGCGTTTACGCCGCTTCATCGTTCCCACGGCGACAGGCCAATCGTTTCGCTCATGCCGTTCGGACGCTGAAGCGGCCTGAAGTCCGCGCCCCGGGGCAGTGTGGAGATGCACCCACGGATGAATACGGATTCGGAATCCCGTAGCCCCAGGAAACCAGCTCCAGTCGCCCTCGACAAAAATGCCTTCAGGCGTAAGTTTGCCGGCGAAACATGAAAAACATGCCGCATGACCGCGGCAAACTATTGTCGAAAGACGAAAGGTTAATTATGACGAATAAAGTGAAACCCATCCCGGACGGCTATCACACGCTGACGCCGTATTTGATCATCAAGAACGCGGCCAACGCCATCGAGTTTTACAAGAAGGCGTTTGGCGCCACGGAACTCATGCGCATGGCAGGCCCCGAGGGCAAGGTCATGCACGCCGAGATCAAAATCGGCAATTCGCCCATCATGATTTCCGACGAGTGCCCGGAAATGGACGCGCGCAGTCCCCAGTCCCTGGGCGGCTCACCTGTCTCGTTGCTCCTCTACGTCGAGGATGTCGACCCCTTCTTCAACCGGGCAGTCTCTGCGGGCGCCAAGCCAGTCAGGCCGGTGAAGGACCAATTCTATGGCGATCGCTCCGGCAGCCTGTCGGATCCCTACGGGCACGTTTGGCACGTGGCCACCCACAAGGAAGACGTCCCGCCCGCCGAATTGCAAAAGCGCGCCGCGGCCATGTGCCAAGGCCCGAAATAGCAAGGCAAGAGTCGTAACGGGGCCACTCCCTCTCCCCCATCGGGGGAGAGGGTTGGGGTGAGGGGGTTACCATTCCAAGTCCTTCTGCGGTTCCTGGAAGTCGAGCCGGGCCGCGCTCGCATACGGGCGCGACAGCCTCGGCATAAAAGGCGTCAGCGTGACGCTGCCCCGACGGACTACTCGCTTTCCGTGAACCACAAGGCGGGCAGAAAGATGGCGGCAGAAAAATGCCTCCGTTCCCTCCGTTGCCTCCTGTTGAAATCCGGCTCCTCGCAGCGGCCAAATGCTCCCAGACGGAACAGGAGCAAACGGAGATAACAGAGAGTGTAGTATGCCCTACTCCGCAATCTGGCTTTTGCCCGTTCACTCGATTACGAATACCCCATGCCGCTCACCTTCCAACTCTGTCCGGAATGCCTGGAGCGCTATCGCGCGCTTCAATTCGATGCCGCTGCCCACTGCGGTCATTGCATCATCCCTTACGGCTCCCTCATTTGGGCGGACGAAGAACCACCCCTCAACGAACGACTGGTCGAGGGACATGACGCGTGCAAGCACTCTCTCATGCTCCTGATCTCCGCGCGGAAAAGCCTCTGGCGGACCGGCCGGATTGCCCCCGAATGGCAGGCCTTGTGGCGCGAGGCCAATGAGCTGCTGCCGGATTGGCCCGGATTTGAACGCCTCACGCTCTCGGCCGAGAAACTGAAGGAGCTCGACAGCGTCGAGCAGGAGGTGAGCGACATCCTCGACAACTACCGGTCGACCTCCTCCATTTTCGCCGTGGACGACAAGGGCGGCGGCGTCATTCGTTTCATCGCTTACCCCCGCCCGCCGCCTCCACCGTGAACCTGTGCGTGCAATACCCCTTTCCGCATAAGTCCCTCGCCCGTCGGACGGGAGAGGGTGCCGCAGGCGGGTGAGGGCGCGGTAGAGGGATCAAGGGTGAGGTGCACAATCGAAGTTCCACCGCAAACTGGCCGCCTTGCGCCTGCTGAACGCAAACACGGAGGCCTGAACCCAAAAGCCAAAGTTGAGAACCACGGATGACACGGATGACACGGATGAAGAGACACTAGTGCGCTGAACACCCAAGGCCGATGCTCGTTAAATCTCGTGGAACGAATTGCTTCATTATCCGTGCAATCCGTGAAATCCGTGGTAGGAACTTCGGAGTATGGGCTGAAAGCCCGTGATGTGACAGCCTGGGGTGGAGCGCCGGGCGCGAAGCCCCAGGTGAACTCCCCAAATTATCTACTCCGCCCTGTATGGGCGGCACACGGCAAGACGCAAACCTGTGCCGGCCTTTCAGGCCTCAGACGAATTCCTTGGGCCGGTGACCTGGGCCTCCACTCGCGCTGCTCGCTCCAGCCCAGGCTGACGCAGGGCGAGCCTTTGGCCACGCCCAGCTTCTAATCGATCTCAAGCCGCGCAAGGCAGTCGAACTCAGGCAGGGTTCCTCCCAACTTCCCTTTGCCCTCCAGGAATCTCTGGCACTACACTCGCCTCGCAATGCCGCCGCCAACCATCCTTGCCCAACTTCCCAAACACACGCGCGAGGCGGTACGCTTCTACTGGCAAACTCGGGCCAGCCAGTCGCAGAAACAGCGTGCAGCCGGCGTCTCGGATCAAGGCCTTCGCAGTGCCGTCACCGGCGGCGCACAGATGGACGGTTTCATCGAACTCCTCACCAGGCTCGCCATCGAAGCCGGTATCGACCGCTCGCACATCTATTATCAGGACTCTCTCGAGCTGCCCGGCTACTTCCGCCCGAGTAAACGCTGGGATTTTCTCATCGTTGTCGAAGGCAAGCTCGTCGCCGCCCTCGAGGCCAAATCCCAGGTCGGTCCCTCGTTCGGCAACAACTTCAACAACCGCACAGAGGAAGCGATGGGCAGCGCGCTGGACCTCTGGACCGCTTTCCGCGAAAGCGCCTTTGGTTCCGCCGTGCGCCCGTGGATCGGCTACATGTTCCTGCTCGAGGACTCCACGCGCTCGACCACTCCCGTCAGCGTAAAGGAACCGCATTTCAACGTCTTTCCCGAGTTCCGCAATTCGTCCTACGCCAAACGCTACGAACTCTTTTGCCGTCGACTCGTTCTCGAGAAGCATTACGACGGCTCCGCCTTCCTCATGTCCAACCCTGAAAGCGGCCTGCGAGGCGGTTATTACGAGCCTGCATCCGACTTGACGTTTCAGTCGTTTGCCAATTCCCTTGTCGCGCACGTTGCGGCATTCTCTGGCCGCATCCAGCAATTATGAAGTACAGCACCGCGGGACCAAAGACCATCGACGAAATCCCGACCGTGCATCGGCTAGTTCAAGGCGACGCGCGCAATCTCTCCTTCATCGCCGACGAATCCATCCACCTCGTCGTCACCTCGCCGCCTTACTGGACCCTCAAGCGCTACAACGATTCCGACGGCCAGATGGGCCACATCGCGGACTACGAGCAATTCCTTGCAGAACTCAACCGAGTCTGGAGTGAAGTCTTCCGCGTGCTCGTCCCGGGTGGCCGGCTCGTCTGCGTGGTGGGCGACGTCTGCCTTTCGCGCCGCGAGAACAACGGACGCCACACCGTCGTCCCGCTCCACGCGGACATCTGCGTCCAATGCCGCCGCTTGGGCTTCGACAACCTCAACCCGATCATCTGGCACAAGATTTCGAACGCCAGCTACGAAGTGAGCAATGGTTCGAAATTCCTTGGTAAACCGTACGAGCCAAACGCCATCATCAAGAACGACATCGAATTCCTCCTCATGCAACGCAAACCCGGCGGCTACCGCAAGCCCACTGAGGAGCAGCGCCGCCTGAGCCTAATTTCCAAAGAGAAGTTTGACAAATGGTTCCAGCAATTCTGGACCATCACGGGCGCCTCGACCAAGGAACATCCGGCGCCCTACCCGCTTGAACTGGCCTCGCGCCTCGTCCAGATGTTCTCCTTCGCTGGCGACACCGTGCTCGATCCCTTTTGCGGGACCGGCACCACGATGGTGGCCGCGCTTAAGCACGGGCGGAACAGCCTGGGTTTGGAACTCGACACCGCCTATTGCAAACTGGCCGCCTCGCGCCTGCTGAACGAAAACACTAACCTCTTCGGCCACGCCCAGCTTCAAATCGACCTGAAACCGCATCTGGCTGTAGAAACGGTCGCGGCGCTGCAGGAAACTGCGCCGCCATGCAAGACACGCACCCGCCGCAAATCAGTCCGGAATCGTTCGTGAAATCCGATGTACCGGCCGGGAGACGAGCTTTCGGATCCCGGGTCGTTTCGGATAGGGCGAGCCGAGCAGCGGGAAGTTCTCCAGAACGGTCACGCGGTCAATGAGCGCGTGGCCGATCCGCTCGGCCGTTTCGGGATCTTCCTTCGCGATGTGGCGGACCGCTTCGGCCAGGTCCGTGATGGCTTGCGGCGCGAAGACTATTTTGCAGCCCATGAGGCCACCAGTTTGCGCGCCTCTTCCAGTGGCACGCCCTTGCCGGCGTCCACGTCACGGATGGCCTCGTCGAGGGAGCGGAGAAGACGTTGTTCGTCGCTGGCGGTCATCGCGGGGACAGTCCGCGATTCGAGCCAGAGCGAGAGGGCGCTCTTTTCATCATGGCCCAGCTTGGTGATGGCTTCCTGGATTTCAGCCAGCGTGCTCATGGCAGCAACGTAGCGAATGGAGGAAGCTTCGGCAAACGACAAATTCTACACATTCCCAACCCGCTCATCTCAACTTCTCGTCCTTCGGCACCGCCTCGAGAATTTTGCGCGTGATGTCGTCGCTGGTCACTCCTTCGCTCTGGGCGGAGAAATTGGGGATGATGCGGTGGCGGAAAATCGGCGGCGCCATGGCGGCCACGTCGTCGCAGCTCACGTAATACTGGCCGTGCAGCATCGCGCGGGCTTTGGCGGCCAGGATGAGGTTCAGCCCCGCGCGCGGACCGGCGCCCCACGTCAGCCATTTCTTGCAGAAATCGAGCGCTTCGCCGGTCTTGGGCCGGGTCACGCGCACGAGCTTCTCGGCGTACGCATAGACGTGCTCGGCCACGGGCATGCGCCGGACGACCTGCTGGAGGTCCAGGATTTCCTGCTCCGTGAGGACGGCGCTCGGTTTCTCGCCGCCGACGCCGGTCGACATTTTCATGATTTGCAGTTCCTCGCCGGCGCTCGGGTAATCGACCTGGATCATGAACATGAAGCGGTCGAGCTGCGCTTCGGGCAGCGGATAAGTCCCCTCCTGCTCGATGGGATTTTGCGTCGCGAGGACGAAGAACGGTTCGGGCAACAGATGGTCCACGCCGCCCACGCTGACCTTGCGTTCCTGCATCGCTTCGAGCATCGCGGCCTGGGTCTTGGGCGGGGTGCGATTGATTTCGTCGGCGAGGATCATGTTCGCGAAGATCGGCCCTTTGAGGAACCGGAACTCGCGCTTGCCGCTGCCGGCTTCCTGATAAATGACCTCCGTGCCGGTGATGTCGCTGGGCATCAGGTCGGGCGTGAACTGGATGCGTTTGAACGAAAGGTGCAGCGTCTGCGAGAGGGTGGAGACCAGGAGCGTCTTGGCCAGCCCCGGCACTCCGACGAGCAGGGCGTGACTGCGGGTCAGGATGGCGATGAGCACTTCCTCGACGACGGCTTCCTGGCCCACGATGACCTTGCTCAGTTCGGACTTGATTCTCTCGGCGGAGGTTTTGAGGCCCTGGACGGCCCGGAGATCGGCGTCGGCCGGTTGCGTGGCTTGGGGTGCGGGTGCGGTGGTACTCATGGTGCTGAAAATCGGGTGTGATGTGTGTGGTTGTGCGCGCCGGCGCGGGGGATTGATTAGCAAGGCGACTCGGGGAAAGCCAAACAAAACTCACCAATTCACGCCGTGAGAGGCGCGACTTGGAAGTACCACCGTCGAAGTCGCGCCGGGAAAGTAGGGCAGGCGTCTCGCCTGCCCAGCCGCGCCGACAGGCGCGGCGTTCGCACCACCAAGGCCTCGCTTCGCTCGGCCGGGCAGGCGAGACGCCTGCCCTACGTTGGCGGCACTGGCGCGATGCGCCCGTCACGCCGTCAGCGCTTTGGCCCGCTCCTGGAGCGCGTTGAGAAAGGCCTGCGTGATCGGGGTGCGCTTGCCCTGCCACAGCGCGCCAATGATAGCCGGCGGGAAATCGGCCAGCGGCAATAGCCGCACACGGTCCGACGGCGGGTTTTTCGGCACGACGACCGTCAGGCCGATACCGTAACCGTTGGCGACGTAGGCTTCGAGCACGTCGAGAGACGACACTTCGATGCGCGGAAACCAGTCCACACCGAGCCGGGCCAGCCCCTTCTGAAAGTGGCGCGCGATGGGTTCGGCCTCGGGCAATGAGATGAGCGTCTCATCGATCCGGTCGCGCTTCCAAAGCTCCTCGGCGGACTGAATTCGGCTGGCCGCCGGCACGAGCAGTCCCAGCGGCAGCTTCAGCAAAGGCACGCCGTTGATCCCGGCGGGCAACTTGCCTTCGAGCAGCGTCACGGCGAAATCGATTTCCTGCCGCTGGAGCAGCCCTTCGAGTTCCGGCAGGTACCCGTTGCGCAGCGTCACTTTCAATTCGGGAAATTGTTTCCGAAGGTGCCGCAGCAACGGCGGCAAATGATCCCGCAGGATGATCTCCGAGGCCCCGATGCGCAGATGAAAATACTTGCCGCCGCGCCGCAGCTTTTCGCCGACCGACTCGACGTTGTCGAAGAAGGGTTTGATGAACGCGAAGAGTTCCTCCCCCGCCGGTGTGAGCTGGAACGGCCGCCGTTGAAACAGCGTCAGCCCGAGGTCTTCCTCGAGCTGGATCACCTGGCTGCTCATGGCCGGCTGCTGGATGCCGTACGGCATGTTGCGAACGGCTTCGCCGATGCCCCCGTGCCGGGCCACGTAGTAAAACAGTTCAAGGTGGTGAGTGTTCACGACTTGATGCGATTGGGGGCGAGTCTGAACGATCGGTTGCTCCGAGGCAAGCGGAGCGCGTGAAGATGTCGGCGCGCGAAGAGCGCTATCCCATTAACGGGCCGGTCACACGAACAAATGAAGGATGGCCTTGAACGGGCCGTCACTGAATTTCCGACAAGTCAAACTGCAGTCCGGGCAGGAGCAGAGAAGTGAGTTTGCCCTTCTCCTCCGCGCAACAGTGCAACTCGTAGTTGCCGCTCCTGAGCGTGAGGATTTCCAGCGCCTTGTTGGCAGGGTCACCGATCCAATACTCCTTCACGCCAAAGCGGGCGTAGAGGGCTTTCTTGTCGTAGCGGTCGCGGCGCACGCTGGAAGGGGAGAGGAGTTCGACGAGCAAATCCGGTGTGCCAAAGATGGCGCGACGTTGGATGATGCCGGTGTTGGCAGCAGCGATGAAAACCAAATCCGGCTGCACGGTGTTCTCCGGGTCGAGCACGACGTCGACCGGCGCGTAGAACACTTCCCCTAGCCGGTTTTGCGCCACGAACCGATCGATGAGGCGGAAAAGTTTTCGCGACGAATCCTGATGCCACATATCCGGTGCGGGCGCCATAAGCAAGTTGCCGTCGATGATCTCGTAGCGCTGGTCGTCGTCGAGGCGGTAGTATTCCTCGTAGGTCCAGCGTTTGGCCGGTTTTTGGAGCACGGCTGCCATGGCGGAAAGATAGCAGGGCCACTCACCAGAAACCAATGCAAAGTTTGGCAGCGCGCCGCCATCCGTTACGACGAGCCTGCCTTGAGCCGAAGCGGCCACATTCTCGACCGCATGCAGCTCGGCGGCGTCGAGAGCCGGGAGGAATTGCTGCTGTTCGTTCAGGAGGCCCTGCGGCGGCTACTTCTACGGCTCAAGGCCGTGGACCGTCGGCCAGCAGCCGCGCACTGACGGCGCGTGCAGACGCAGTGAAGGGTCATCGCCAATCCAGCCTGGCTTGCCGGCGGCATCCACGAAGGCCACGCCGATCGGCATTTCCGGCTGTTCATCGGCCAGGCGGATCATTTTCGCCTCGGCCTCGTCGCTCATAGCAATCCACGCCGTCTTGAGGGCTACCGGATTGAGCGCGCGGGCCTGAATCTCCTCAAGCTTCGCCGGGTCAATCCTGGCAAACCGTTTCATCATCTTGAGCAACGAGAGCGGGCTGAAACCCGGGTCCTTGCCGCAGGCCGCCCAACAGATCGCCGAGAGGGGGAATGTCTTGTGCAATTCCACGATGTCAACATAGTCGCGCGTCTCAGTGCGCGCGGACAGGGCAAGCGCTTTGTTCGTGGCCATGTCGAACAAGTGCAGCCGCCAACCCAGCAACGGGTCGCGCTCGATGGGGAAGAAACGGAAGGCCGAATCGGCCGCCCAATCAATCTCCAACACCTCGGTGCCACGCTGCACTTTGGCCTTGCGGAACGTGGACTCCTTCTCCCACTCCCCGTAGCGGGAGGGCGTTTCCACGCTGAAGCCGGCGCGGCGGAGGCTCTCGACGTCGCGGTTGCTGGCGCGCGTCACTTCTTCGCCCAGTTCGTGGAAAATATCGAAGTCGTGCGAAAAGCGGGCAGCATCATCGGCGGCATTGAGCACCACGCCTCCGGCAAAGTGGCTCTCCTCGCTGCGGTTGGCGGCGAGGATGGCTAGGACTTCCTTTTGAAGAGGGGTGAGAGGCATCGGTGTAATCCTTGGGCGGCCCGCCAGGCACGGCGGTCGCCGTATTCGCGCAAGTGCTCGATCACGAGACGCACGTCCTCCAGATAGCGGATGCGCGCTTCGGGATGGCGAAACCAGAAGCATTCGGGGTGACTCTGGACTAACGCAGTCGCGCGCTCGACCAGTTCCGGCGGCGCCGGGGTGGGCGGGGGCAGTTCGTGCAATTCATCGGGCGCGCCGGCCATGCCGACACTGTATCGAGACCTGTTTCAGTGGGCAAGGAGGCCGTGGCAGCAATCCCGGGCTGAAGCCCGGGATGGTATTCGCCCGCCGAAAAGAACTGTTGACGTGTGCGACGGGAAACCTTACTTCAAGCCCGCAGTCCCGATGGCTTACCTGAAAGCTGGTTGTATCGCTTTCCGACGAAACGTGCCGTGCTGGCGTCGAGTGTCGCCAGGGGTTCGCGGCGACAAGCCCCGGGTCTCGAAGAGCATCAATCCAAACAGAAGAAAGGACAAATGAAGGTCAAAACTCATCTTGCGGGGATCACCGGCGCCTGCGCCGCGCTGACAACGGCGTTGGCCCTGCCGGCGAGCGCCGCGGACACGGGACTCTACTTCAACGCCGATGCAGGCGTCAACTGGGCCCAGGACGCGCATATCAGCGGCGTAGGCGACTTGGAAACGGACATCGGGTTCCGTTTCAGCGCCGGCGTCGGCTACAACCTCAACAAGAACTGGGGCGTTGAATTCGACACCGGCTATGTCTGGAATACAATCGACAAGGTCGGGGGCGGTTCGTTGTCCGGCGACAGCTCGTTCTCGCACATTCCATTCATAGTCAACGTGGTCTACCGTTATCCGATTGGCGCCCAGTTCGAGACTTACATCGGTGGCGGCGCCGGCGGCGTTTACAGCGTCCTGAACCTCGACGAGACCTTCGTCAACGATGACGACGGGGACGTGGTGTTCGGCTGGCAGGCCATTGCCGGAGTCCGCTACAACATCAGTGAGACCATGTCCGTGGGCGTCGGCTACAAATACCTGGGCACGACGGAGGGCAAATACGACATCCAGGGCGTTGGCTCGGTCAAAATCGACAGCGTGCACAACCACACGTTTGGCGCCGTCTTCAACTGGAAGTTCTAAGACTTCCTTTCGGAGTTTGACAGCCCTGCCAGCTTGATCTGGCGGGGCTTTTTGTTTTCACCGCGCTCACTCCATTACTCCAACACTTGCAGGCGCGCGTTGCGGATGAGCACAGGGTCGTTGCCGCGGCTGAGGTTTTGGAAGCCGATGTGACCGCGGCGGGGCCGGTCTTTGACGGGCGGGGCGAGTGTGCCGTCGTGTCGTTTGACTTCCGGCGCCAGGGTGGAGAGGTCGAGATCGTGGATTCTCTCACCGTTCAGCTTCGCAACGAGGCGGGGGCCGCGGAGGATGATGCGATAATGATTCCACTCCGTCGGCTTGTAGACTTGCTTCTCCGGCGGTATTGCCCGGTAGATGCCTCCGGTGAGTTCGGATGGGCTGGCGTTGGTGTTGTAACGGAAGTCAGCCATTTGGAGTTCCATGCCGTCAAAGGCGGGATCGCCGGCCATCGGAGCACGGAGGGCGCAGCCGCTGTTGCCGTTGGAGCCGAGCTTGAAGTCGAACTCGAGCACGAAGTCGGCGAATTCCTGTTCGCTCATCAGCCAGCTTCCGCGTTCCGCGCTGCCGGTGAGGACGGCGTTTGTGACGCGCCAAAGCGCCCCAGTCGGGCCGGGCTTGCTCACGTCGTTCCAGGCGCGGACGGTCCAGCCGGTGGTGATGTCGTTGTTGGTGGGGAAGAGCGGTATCCATTGGGCTGGCGCGGCGTGCGCCCATTGAGTGTTGCCTGCAAGAAGCACGACGAACAGAAGGGCGCGGAGTCTGGCTGGCCCGCATTCTTCATACGTGCCGTAGCCGCCGACGTGAGGAGGCGGATGGATCAAACCGCTAAACGACGAGTCCGCCTCCTCACGTCGGCGGCTACGGGCTGTGGGGATTTCATGCGAGCTACTAGTGATCCGGGCTAGAGGGGCGGTCATAGGTTCCTTTCAATCGGTTCGGGCAGTCTGAGCGCCGCGCACGTCGAGGCAGACGCAGTCGCCCTTGGAGTTGCGGCAAAAAATCCGGCCGTGGCTCAGAACGGGCGACGTCCAACAGCGTCCGCCGAGGACTTGCGCGCGAGCCAGGGCCTTGAAAGCGTCGGGTTTCGCCTCGGCGATGAGGAGTTCTCCCCGCTCGCCGAGCACGATGAGCTTGCCGTCCGCGGCCATCACGGAGCCCACGCCGAGCTCCGGTCCCTTCCATCTCACCTTGCCAGTCATGAACTCGACGCAACGCAGGTCGCCCCCGTGACCCTGCTGTCCGCTGATGCCGTAGAGGTGGCCGCTTAGGAGCACGCTGGGGTTCATCTGGTTGTGCATCTCCTGGCTTTTCCAGACTTCAGTGAGTTTGTTGCCGTCGAGCTTGAACAGCCCGCCGCCGGTGCGATAGCCAGAGGAGACAAAGACGTGCCCCTCGGAGAAAATAGGATCGGCGGCGTTGATGTCGTAAGGGGTCTTCCAAGGCAGCACCCAAAGCTCCTGGCCGGTTTTGGCGTCGACGGTGCCGAGTGACTTAGCGGCGAAGACGGCGACACCTTGCCGGCCGCCGGCATCGAACGGGACGGGAGAGGCGTAGCCGTTGGCGCCCTTGCCCGTGGACCAGGCCAGCTTCCCAGTCTTCTTGTTGAAGGCCATTCCATGGGTGCCGGCGTTCAGGATGACGAAGTCGCCTTCTACCAACGGCGAGCCACTGAAACCCCACCAGTCCTGGCCCGGCTCGGTCAGGCCATGGTCTTTCATCAGGTCGGTCTTCCAAATCACGCTGCCGTCGGAAGCGTCGAGGCAGAAAAGCTGGCCATGCCGGCCGAGGGTGAACAGGAGCTTGTCGTCCAAAGTGGGCGTGCTATTGGGGCCGCCTTCATAGAGGCGAGCGTCCAGGTCGGCCGTGTAGCGGTGCTTCCAGATTTCGCGGGCGGTGTTCGTGTCGAGGCACCAGACGACGTCCTGCCCGTTTCGGTGGCCCATCGTGTAGACCCGGTTCTCGGCGACCACAAACGAGGAAAAGCCGAGGCCGATTTGGGTCTTCCAGAGTTGCCTGGGTCCTGCGGAAGGCCACCTGGTGGACCAGCCGGTCTCCTTCGAGATGCCGTTGCAGTCGGGACCGCGCCACCGGGGCCAATCGAATTCGGCGGCGACGCCGGACGAGTCCAGGCCGTAGAGCAACGTCGCCGCGAGCAGAATCGTTTGGCCGACGTGCATGGAGCAAGCGTCGCGTCTGCCCGAATCAGTGTCAACGAGAACGCCACGCCAACGTAGGGCAGGCGTCTCGCCTGCCCAGCGAGCGCGTCAGCGCGAGCCGTGCGGCAAACGCCTCATCCGCCTCGCCGCGCTTGGCGCGGGCAGGCGAGACGCCCGCCCTACTTTGTCCGGAACAGACCCGAGCAGTCTCGGCTTGCAGTCCGGCGGGGCGCTTCTACATTGGACTCGTGATGCTTGAGAAGCCGTTGTGTTCGTGTGAGGAGTTCACAGCACGCGTCCGGGAGATTGGACTGCTGGCCGCCGGCATCCGCGAGGCCGACGGCGACGGCCAGCCGGGGCCGCGGGCGATCCAGTTGGCGGATAACCGCTTTTATCATTTCGATGGCGAGGCGGCGCGGAGTTTCGTGCAGGCGGTGGAAGAATTGGCGATTGAGGAGGCCAACGGCACGCTGCTGACAGCCTTTGGGGAATTCACGGATTTCGAAGCAAGCCGCGAACGATACGAGCAACTGGCCATGGCGCTGGATCGGGTCGAGGTGATCGGCTCGGGCAAAATGCCGCGCTCCATCCGCCGGCTCAAGTTTATGGACGATTCGTCGGGACGCTGCCGGGATTTTCTGGCGGCGGTCTACACCGGGCGGCGAGGCAGCTTGTGGTTTGCCTCTGGCCGGATTGTAGCCCCAAGAAAGCCGATGTCCCAGGCGTATCGTGGATTCTACAGCTTCAGCGCCCGGCGCGCGGCGCGGCTGCGGCAAGAGTTGCTGGATACGGCGTCGGGCCGCGGTGCGGGGTTGCCGGAATTTGCGAGGCTGTTGGCCATCGATCAGTTCGCCAAGCAGCTTAACGCCGAATTCAACCGGCAAAAAGACGAGATGCTGGCCGCGGTCCGCAAGCTTCAGGCCGGAGACGAGGCATACCGGCCCGGCCATTTTGCCTCCGACCTCGAACAGGGGCTGACCCGGCTTCAGCAGTGGAAGAACCGCCTGCCCTCGGTGCTCGAACAGGTGCAGTGCGGCAAGAGCGCATGATCGAGCTGATCCAGTTCCCTTGGAGCAATTATTGTCTGGTCCAGCGGCGCATTTTGGAATTTGGCGGGATCGCCCCCCGGCTCGTCAACATTCCGCCTTCGGATCGCTCGCAAGTCTGGCGCCTGTCCAGGCAGCGCTACTACGCGGTGCCTTTGCTGCGGGACGGCCGGACCGTCGTGTTCGAGACGGACGAGAATTCGCAGGTGATTGCCAAGTACATCGAATCGCGATTCAATCTGGGCCTGTTCCCGCCGCAGTGGGACGGCTTGCAGAGAATTGTATGGCGTTACATCAAGCACGACGTGGAAGACCGCTCATTCCGGCTGAACGACGCGCACTACCGCCTCTTCGTCCCTCCAAAGGAACAATTGGCCTACCTGCGCCACAAAGCGCGCAAGTACGGCCGCGGCTGCCTGGACGCCTGGCGCCTCAACCAGAAGCCATTGCTCGCCGAGCTGACGACGGTTTTGCTCCCTTTCGAGCAGATGCTCGGCACGCGGCGATTTCTTCTCGACGACCGGCCGCGCTTCGTGGACTTCGATCTGTGGGGCATGCTTGCAAATTTTCTCTACTCCGGCCGTTACAGGCTTCCCGCGGTTTATCCGAAGATACAAGCGTGGTATCGGCGCCTGAGCCCAATGACCATTGCTGACGTAACGCAGTGAAAAATTACATCCTGGACACCAACGTCCTCCTTCACGACCCCAACTCCCTGCTGAGCTTTCAGGACAACAACGTGCTTGTCCCCATCGAAGTCATCGAGGAGATCGACCACTTCAAACGCGAGTCCTCGGAGTTGGGCCAGAGCGCCCGCACCGTTTCGCGAATGCTCGACGGCCTTCGCGCGCAGGGCAGCCTCAGCGAGGGGGTCTCACTCCCCAACGGCGGCCGGCTCCGCATCATCTTCCACAAGAAGCCCCGCGGCCGGAACGGCAACGGCCACGGCAACGGCAACGGTCACAACGTGGACAGCCGCATTGTCGCCTCCGCGCTCCAGGTGCAGAAGTCGTCGCCGAAGCTGGCAACCATCCTTATTACCAAAGACATCAACCTGCGCGTGAAGGCCGACGCGTTTGGCCTGCCCGCCGAGGACTACCAATCCGACCGCGTCAGCATCAACGACCTATACACCGGCACGTTCGACCTGGCGGTGAGCGCGGAGAAAATGGTGTCGTACCGCTCGAATGGCGAATTGGATTTGCCCGCGGGCGCCAGCTACTTCCCGAA
>WNGA01006323.1_pt1 | contig 29306 bp, 33 predicted proteins | sample 5400061 | NCBI WGS metagenome assembly WNGA01 (sample SAMN13153366, study PRJNA577476) | soil metagenome | isolation source: 100 cm soil or saprolite under grassland replicate 2 | place: USA:California | collected 2016-06-15
CACGAACGACCGTTGCGGGCAAGGACGTGACCACGCCGAGTCGCTCCTCGAAGGCCCGGCGTGTCCAGACCAGCACGTCGGCGGCGACGCCAGTGCCGCGGAGGACCTCGTAGGCCAGGCGGGCGCGCCGGCGCTCGGGCGGCGCGTCGTCCGGCACGACGAGCAGGATGTCGTAATCGCTGTCCGGCCCGGTCTCGCCACGCGCTCGCGAGCCGAAGAGGTAGACGCGCTCCGGCTGATAGGCGGGAACAAGCCGACGGAGCAGCTCCGCCAGCGTCGGATCGCTCACCCTGTCCGGGACCTCGCCCACAGGATCATTCTACCCGCGCGCGTCAAGAATGGCTCTCCGCCGCACGAGGCCAGGATGGTGGAGTCCCCCCACTTCCGGGAACTCGACCACCTCGCCCAACTCCGGCCCCTGGACGCCCCGAGGCTCCGGGGCATCGCCGGCCAGAGACAGATGGCAGCGGGTCCCGTTGTAGTACGCGAAGTACTTCGCCAGGATCCGCCGGAGGTGCACCTCGTCCAGCACGATCACGTGATCCAGACAGTCCCGGCGAAGCGAACCGATGAGCCGCTGCGCGTACGGGTTCTGCCACGGCGACCTCGCCGCCGTCACGACCTCCTCGGTGCCAAGGACCTCGATCGCCCGCCGGAACCGCTCCCCGTAGATCTTGCCCCGGTCCCGCACCAGGAACCGCGGCGCCGTCTCCTCCGGGAAGGCTTCGATCACCTGCCGCGCCGTCCACTCCGAAGTCGGGTACGCCGTCACGTTGAAGTGCACCACCCGTCGGCGGTGATGCGCGAGACGAGGGCATCCCTCCAGTTCGCCCACCCCTGCGAGAGGATCACCCAGAAAGCTCGGTCCCACGCCTCGAGGTGTAGGCGCCGGCCACAGCGGGTCCGGATCAGCACTGCGACCTGCTGACGCAGCGCCAGATTCTCGAGCGCGAGCTCGCGCCGCGTCCGGAACCGCGATCTCATCGTCCCTAAGACGGTCCAGAGGAGAGTCCACACGCCTCCGACCGTACCCGCTGAACACGCTGCGCCTCAAGGCGTCTCTGCCGGATGGACTTTTCGGCAGGCACAGGCGGAAAGGTGTCACCCCCGTCGGAGAACACGCTTGCGCCACGCCATGACGGCAACGATTCGATAAGGGCACGCCTCCCTCGCTCGGTTGCGCTGACGCGCTGGCCCCCCGTCCGCGGCGGACTAGATCCTAATGAGTCCGGTGGACTCGAGGAGAGCTTAGGAGAGATCCTTCTTCTTCTCCTCGAACTCCGCGCGGTCGATCTCGCCGCGCGCGTACCGCCGCTGAAGGATCTCGAGCGGCGTCTCGGATCGCGGTCCCGGCGCCTGCCGGATGCCCGTCCGGTCCCAGACGGCCCGAACGATCCACACCAGGGCCGCTGCGAACAGCAGCCAGAACACCGTCATGACGATCATGCCGAAACCCCAGCCGAACCCATCGCCCGTCCAGTGCCACATCTGAATTCCCCTGGCGCGCCGAGCGCGCGCCCATCACGCGACGTACCGCACCTCGCGCGCCATCCCCATCTCCATGTGGTACGCGTTGTGACAGTGGAAGAACCAGCGTCCCGGGTTGTCGGCGCGGAATTCGAACGACACCTCGCCCATGTGCGGCGGCACGATCACCGTGTCCTTCCACGCGCGACCCACGCGGAAGAAGTGACCGTGGAGGTGCATCGGGTGGAGCGCCATGCTCATGTTCCGCATCCGGAACCGCACCTGCTCGCCTCGGTGAATCTCGATGGGATCGACCTCGGGGTAGACCTGGCCACCGATGCTCCACGCGGACGACATCATCCCGCCAGAGAGCACGAGGTCCACGTCGCGATCCGGAGACCTCTCTCCGCTGTCCGGCTCCACAGCGTCGAGGTCTTCGATCTGCAGAACGCGCCCTCGGCGCAGTCCTTCGGGCTCCTGGCGAGCGGAAGGCGGCGCGGCGCGCGCGTCCAGGTACCGAAGGATCGCCCGCGCAGGCTCGGGCGAGCCCTGAAGCGGCGCGGCGGCGATCGCCCACGTCCCCGGATTTCGGGCCTCGACGACGACGTCGTACCGCTCCCCCATACTGATCTCGAGCGCGTCGACCTGCACCGGCTTCACGGGTCGCCCGTCCGCGTGCGACACGCTCATGCGGTGGCCTGCGATCGCGACCCGGTACGTCGTCGCGCCGGAGGGGTTGATGAGACGCAGGCGCACGCGCTCGCCCCGCTTCACTTCGAACGCGGGCGGATCGAATGGCGGTCGCCCGTTGACCAGCAGCGCGAGGTAGTCGGGGATTCCGAGTGACATCATCGAGCCCATCCCGCCACCACCCATCATCCCACCGCCCATTCCGCCCATCATGCCCCCGCCCATAATCCCACCTCTCGGCGAGCGGCCTCGCTCCCCGGAGGCCATGTCGGGCGGATCTCCGGGGAGGAGATCGTCGAGCACGAGGGTGTAGTCCCGGTCGTACGCGACGGACGGCGAGCGCTCCTCGATCACCAGCGAGCCGACGAGCCCGCGGTCGATCTGGAGCCCCTGGTGACTGTGGTACATGTACGAACCCGCCGGCCTCGCGTCGAACTCGTACGTGAACGACGCGCCCGGCGCGATCGGCGCCTGGGTGAGCCCCGGCACTCCATCCATCGCATTCGGGACCGGCACCCCGTGCCAGTGGATGGTCGTCGGCTCCGAAAGTTCGTTCTTCACGACCACGCGCAGGCGCTCTCCTTCCCGGACTCGGATCTCGCGACCGGGGAACTGCCCGTCATAGGTCCAGACCATACGGCGGCCGAGCGGTCCGAAGTCGATTTCGGTCGGCCGTGGCGCGCGACGGATCTCGCGGGCCGTCTCTTGCGCGAGCGCCCGCGCCGGCGCCGACCCAGCCAGCGCGTGCCCGACGAGCGCCCGGGCGCCCATCGACCCGACTGCGGTGACCCGAAGAAACGCCCTCCGCGTCATTCCCCTTCCGGTCGTCTCGCCGTTCGCTCCAGGCATGACCCCGTCCTCCTGTTGGAATGGCCGCCTGCTCGGCTCGCGCTCAGCGGCCCGGGGTTGAATGCGCGCCATGCTCCCCTCCTGGCGCCCGGCTCCGGCGCAGGCGCGGCACGAACGGCGGCGTCACCGAGGCGTAGGCGTCCCACGCCGAGCCGAACCGCGCCCGTGCCTCGCGCTCCTCGCGCCGCGCGAGCCGGACGTACACCGTCACGAGGACCGGGAACATGACGAGCGTGACCAGCGTGGGCCACTGCAGCAGGAAGCCGAACATGATCACGACGAACGCGACGTATTGCGGGTGGCGCACGTGCGCGTACGGGCCGGTCGTTGCCAGAGTCCCCTGCCGCTGCGCCCGGTAGAGCACGCGCCAGGCGGACGAGAGGAGGAAGAACCCCACGACGATGAGGACGTTGCTCGCGAGGTGGATCGGGTTCGCGTGCGGGTTTCCCTTGAACCCGAGGAGCGTGTACCAGAGGTGCCCGGACGCGTGGCTCAGCGGGTCGATGCCGGGGAACCGCCGCGCGAGCCACCCGGAGAGGAGGTACACGGTCAGCGGGAAGCCGTACATCTCGACGAAGAGAGCGACGATGAACGCGGCGAAGCTCCCGAAGGTCCGCCAGTCCCGCCGCGTCGCCGGCTTGAAGAAGCTGAAGGCGAAGAGGATGAAGATCGCCGATGAAAAGATGCAGGACGGGGCAGATGAGCAGGAGCACCCACGGCAGCGCGCCGAGGAGGTGCGCCCGGTGCTCCTGCCAGAGGAAGAAGACCGCGATCGCGGCGAAAGCGCAGAATCCCAGCCACAAGGGGATCCGGAACGGAGAGCGCCGCGTCCCTCCAGTCGACACTTCCTGCATGCTCATGGCTCCCTCCCGGTGACGCTCGAGCCGGACTCGCCGATCGCCACGTAAGTCGTGCCGAGGTAGTGCTCGCGGACCTCGGCGGAGGTGAAGTGGCGGCGCATCGACTCCCACAGGTGCCGCTCCGCGAGACCGAGCGTCACGCCGAATGGCCGCACCAGCGTCACGGCCGCCCGCAGCACCCATCGCGGCCATCCCTCCGGCGCCTTCAGGTCGACCACGACCATCCACTTCCCGGGGCCGAGCGCCGCTGCCGCGCGGCGGACGACGTCGTCGAGCTCCGGGACGATCGTGAGCGCGTAGGTCGACAGGACGCCGTCCACCCGCGCCGGCCATACGAAGGTAGCCGCGTCCGAGTGCACCAACTCGACATTGCGCCAGCCGGCCCGCTCCATGCGATGCCGCGCCTGTGCCAGCATCGCGTCGGTCAGGTCGACGCCGACGACGCGGCCCTCGGGCCCGACCGCTTCCCGGAGGAGGGGAAGGTTGTGGCCGGTCCCGCATCCAAGCTCGACCACGGTGTCTCCCGGGCGCAGGCGCAGCGCGTCGACGCCCTCGCGCCGGTAGCGATCCACGGGGTACCCGATGAGCCAGTACAGGTGCGACGTCAGGTCGTAGCGGGGAGCGCGACGGTGGTACAGCTCGACAACCTCGTCCCGTCCGAGCGGCTGCGATGTGGCACGCGCCATGATCCCTCCGTTCACGCCGCCTCGCGCCGCAGGCGCAGCGCGTTGCCGACGACCGACACCGAGCTGAAGCTCATCGCCGCGGCCGCGATGATCGGGGACAGGAGCAGGCCGAAGACCGGGTAGAGCACGCCGGCCGCGATCGGCACGCCCGCCGCGTTGTAGACGAAGGCGAAGAAGAGGTTCTCCCGGATGTTGGACATCGTCCTGCGCGAGAGCCGCCGCGCGCGGACGATGCCGCGCAGGTCGCCCTTCACGAGGGTGACCGGCGCGCTCTCCATGGCGACGTCGGTGCCGGTCCCCATCGCGATGCCGACCTGCGCCTGGGCGAGCGCCGGCGCGTCGTTGATCCCGTCGCCCGCCATCGCGACGAAACGGCCCTCGCGCTGGAGGCGCTTCACCACGTCCGCCTTCTGGTCGGGGAGCACCTCGGCGACGACGTCGTCGAGGCGGAGCCTGCGCGCCACCGCCTCCGCCGTCGTCCGGCTGTCGCCGGTGAGCATGACGACGCGGATGCCCTCGGCCTGCAGCGTCCGGATGGCCTCGGGAGTGCTCTCCTTGATCGGATCGGCGACGCCGAGCAGCCCCGCCGGCTCGCGCCCCACGGCGACGAAGACTACCGTCTGCCCTTCGCCGCGCAGCGCCTCGGCGCGGGCCGCGAGAGGCCCGAGCGCGACGCCGAGGTCGCTCATGAGCGCCCGGTTCCCCAGCGCGACCGCGCGGGCGTCCACCGTCCCGCGCACGCCCTTGCCGGTGACGCCCTCGAACCCGGAGACGCTCGCGAGCGCGACGCCGCGCGCCTCGCTCCCCTGGACGATCGCGGCCGCGAGCGGGTGCTCGCTGCCGCGCTCCAGCGTCGCTGGGAGGCGGAGCAGCGTCGCCTCGTCGAAGCCGGCTGCGGGCAGCACGGTGACGAGCCTCGGCTTGCCCTCGGTGAGCGTGCCCGTCTTGTCGACGACGAGCGTGTCCACCTTGCGCATCACCTCGATCGCCTCGGCGTTGCGGAAGAGCACGCCCATGGTGGCACCCTTCCCCGTCGCGACCATGATGGACATCGGGGTCGCGAGGCCGAGCGCGCACGGGCACGCGATGATGAGCACCGCGACCGCGTTAATGAGGGCGTGCGCCATGCGGGGCTGCGGCCCCCACACGCTCCAGACGACGAACGTGACGGCGGCGATGCCCACGACGATCGGCACGAACCAGCCGGAGACGACGTCCGCGAGCTTCTGGATGGGGGCGCGGCTCCGCTGCGCCTCGGCCACCATGGCGACGATGCGCGAGAGCAGGGTGTCGGCGCCGACCTTCTCCGCGCGCATCACGAGCGACCCGGTGCCGTTGACGGTCGCCCCCACCACCCGGTCTCCGGCCCGCTTCTCCACCGGGATCGGCTCGCCGCTGACCATCGACTCGTCGATCGTGCTCGTGCCCTCGAGGACAACGCCGTCCACCGGGACCTTCTCTCCGGGGCGAACGCGCAGCCGGTCGCCCGCGCGCACGTCGTCGAGCGGCACGTCCTCTTCGCCGCCGTCGTCGCGGAGCCGCCGCGCGGACTTCGGCGCCATGCCGAGGAGCTTCTTGATCGCCGCGCTCGTCTGGCTGCGCGCGCGCAGCTCCAGCACCTGGCCGAGGAGGATGAGCGTGACGATCACGCCGGCCGCCTCGAAGTACGGCGCGACCTCTCCCGCCTCGTCGCGGAAGCTCGCCGGAAACACGCTCGGAAGGAGGGCCGCGACGACGCTGTAGCCGTATGCGACGAACACGCCCAGCCCGATGAGCGTGAACATGTTGAGACGCCGGTTCTTCAGGGACTGCACGGCGCGGACGTAGAACGGCCACGCCGCCCAGGCGCAGACCGGGGTCGCGAGCGCGAGCTCGACGAGCGTCCGGGCGCGCAGCGAGAGGAGCCGCGCGATGAGCCCGCTCGCCACGAGGTCGCCCATCGCGAGGAGCACGAGCGGGACGGTCAGCACCAGCGCGAACCGGAAGCGGCGCGACATGTCCCGGAGCTCGGCGTTCTCATCCCCGGTGGCCGGCGTCCTCGGCTCGAGCGTCATGCCGCAGATCGGGCAGGTGCCCGGGCGGTCCCGGACGATCTCCGGATGCATCGGGCACACCCACTCGGTCGCTGCGGCGTCCGTCACGGCGGCGACCTTCTCGAGCGCCATCCCGCATTTCGGGCAGGTGCCCGGCCGCGGTTCCCTGACCTCGGGGTGCATCGGGCACGTGTAGATCGCGTCCACTGCACGTGGACCCGGATGCGGATGCGGATGAGAACGCGGCGGCGCCGCAGATGCATCCGGTTTCCGATCGACCGGATGCTCGGCGGCGTGCTTCGAGTCCGTGTGCTCGGGCATCTTCACTCCCCTTGGGTCGAATGGTCTGTTCTGCACCGTGGATGCCAGGCCGCTCGAGTCCGCATCGGAGGACTGCCTGACGACGAGTTGCCGCTCGAACCCGAACGCGCCGGCGCGTTCGGTCGCACGCCCGATCCGTGACTGATCCGTGACCGCCGGCGTCACGGTGTGATCGGCTCGGTGTTCCCGTGCGCCGGCTTACAGATACGGGCAGTGCAGCCCGAGTCCGCGCGAGAGCGCGTGCGGGAACGGAGCGAAGATCGGATACACCTTCGCCCTCAGCGAGTAATACTCGCGCCGTCATTGGCGCGTGGGAGGCGCTGTCCCATCGGCTCAACGGAATTCATCGTTTCCACCGTCCGGCTCCGCGTGAGCGCCTCTGAGGGACGCGCGGCATCGATGTGAGAGCGACCCGGACGGACGGCGCGGTGTGTGTCGCGCCGCCCGCGCGCTGTACTCGCCCGCGGCCGCATCTCATAGGCGAGCTCGCGTCGTGACTCGAATCACAGTCTTCGTTCGAGCGGCTCAGTAGGCGGGCCACTGAGCCGTCTCGCCGAAGTCCTGCTCGGGCTGCGCACGGCTCGCGGCCTTGCCGTCCTGCTGGCAGGTGCACGCCGCGCGCTTCTCCTCGTTCTTCGCCTGCACCGACGTGGCGTGGCTTCGCTGATCCTTGGTGGCGCGCCCGGTGTCCTTCTGGGTGGTGCTCTGCTGCGATGGCGCTTGGTCGGCAGCGAGCACTGAAGTCCCGCTGAACACCATCGCGAGCGCGATGGACTTGGCGATCCGCATCATGGTTTTCTCCTTGGCGGCGCGATGCCGCATGCTTTCCAACCAGAGACCATGCATTGCCCGTTCCGCCGAGCCGCGCAGAACGCGATTCTCGCCTCTACCCGGCCGCTATGGCGTGATTGGCGTTCCAAGCCGTTCCCCGCGTGCTCGAGTGAATCTCAGGGCGTCACACCCCGCTGCGCGCCCGCCGAGACAACGTCAGAGAATCCAGCGTGTTCCTGTGAGCTGCAACGCCGAAGGACGCGTGACCAGTTCCATCACGTCGTGACGAGTTTCGTCTCCTCGCTGACCTGCTCGCGATCGAGAAGCATGGAGCGCGCGCCGCCTTCACCTGCGCGCTCGCGCAAGCCCGACTCGGGCACCTCGGCTTCGTCAGCGGGAGCTTCCCGGATCGCGACCTCGACGTGAGCGCCTCGGTCGTGCGGCTCTGGGTCGAGCGGGCGCGGGCGGACCGGGGCAAGGGCAAGCCCGGCGTGCTCACGACCGCCGAGAAGGAAGAGCTCGCGGCGCTGCGCAAGGAAGTCCGCCAGCTGAGGTTGGAGCGCGACATCCTAAAAAAAGCCGCGGCCTTCTTCGCGAAGGAGAACAGCTGAGGTTCGCGTTCGTCCACGCGGAGAAGGCCGTGTTCCCGATCACCACGATGTGCTCGATGCTCCGGGTCTCCCGCGCCGGCTACTACGCGTGGGTTGACCGCCCACCGTCGGCGCACGCGGCCGATGACCAGGAGCTCGCCGCGCGCGTCCGCGAGATCCACGAGCTGACCAAGAAGCGATACGGCGCCCCGCGCGTTCAGAAGGAACTGGCGAAGTCGCAGGACATCCACGTGAGCCGGAAGCGGGTCGCGCGCCTCATGCGCCAGGAAGGGCTCAGGGCGCGTCCTCGACGGCGTTTCAGGTGCACCACGATGAGCGACCACGACCAGCCGGTCGCGCCCAACCTGCTCGACCGGAACTTCGAGGCGACCGCGCCGAACCAGAAGTGGGTCGGTGACACGACGGAGCTGCTCACCGGCAACGGCAAGCTCTTCCTCGCCGTCATCCTCGACCTGTACTCGAAGTTCGTCGTCGGCTGGGCGCTGTCCCCGGTGAACGACCGCCACCTCACCATCGCAGCGCTCGAGATGGCCATCAAGCGGCGCAACGAGGGCGGCGGGGCAGCGCATTCCGACCCGATCACCCAGGTCCCACGACCCCGGCCGAGCACAACGTCCGGGCGGAGCGCGAGGACGTCCGCGGGGAGGTGCACCGCGGCGTCGCCCAGACGGCGGCGGAAGCAAGCGGCGGTCGCCGGACATAGCGACCGGAACTGCTGGGTCCCGGCGATTCGCGGCAGGCACCTCGGCGCGGTCGATACGTTCGAACCCGTGCGCGAGGCAGTATCGCTCTGCGGTGGTCGTGAGCACGTAGACGGTTCTCACGCCGCGGAGCAGCGCGCGGGCGACGATGCGGTCGAACAGGATCGTGCCGAGGCCCCGGCGCCGAAGCGCGGGGACGACCGCGAACGAACGAAGCAGCCCCACGTCTCCAAGGGCCTCGAGGCCCACGCAACCGACGAGCGTGGACCCCGAGTGCGCGAGCACGTACTCCTGCACGCCCGTCGAGACGGGCGCTCATGGTCATCGGGCTCGCCCACGGGAAGGCCACCCTAGACGACGACGCTGCGAAGGAGAGGACGTATGCGCTCACGCGCGAATTCTGGAAGCTCTTCCGCGAGAAGCAGGGCTCGCTCGTCTGCAAGGAGCTCATCGGCGTCGCCATCGGAACGCCCGAGGGAGCGAAGGCAGCCTCCGAGAGCGGTGTGTTCCGGGAGAAGTGCCCGGCGCTCGTGCGCTGCGCGGCGGAGATCCTGGACGAGCTCCTCGGCAGCACCCAGGCGACCTGAGCCGCCCAGCGCCGCGCCGGTCAAGTGCGGCTGTGCGCCATGTCCGACGCGATCCCGCCGAGCGTGCGGATGGCGTCGCGGATCCGGTCGGACCAGAACGCGCCGCTCACCCGGATGCAGTTCCGGTAGCGATCGCTCGTCGTAAAGAGCGTCCCCGGCGCGACCGAGATCTCCTTTCGCAGCGCCTGCTGGTGAACCGCAAGCCCGTCCACCTCGGGCGGGAGCTCGATCCAGAGCACGAACCCGCCCTCGGGCCGCGTCACCCGCGTCCCTTCGGGGAACCATCGCGCGATCGCCGCCCGGACGTGGCCGAGCTGGGCCGCATAGGTCCGGCGCAAGGTGCGGAGGTGACGATCGTAGCCGCCACTCGTGAGGAACTCGGCTACCGCCAGCTGGGTGGGCGACGCGCTCGCGAGGCTGAACACGGACTTGAGCCGGATGACCTGCTCGCGGTACCGCCCCGGCGCGATCCAGCCGACGCGGTACCCGGGAGCGAGTGTCTTCGAGAACGAGGAGCAGTACAGGACGAGCCCGGCCTCGTCGAACGCCTTGGTCGCGGTCGGACGATGCAGACCGAACCCAAGCTCGCCGTAGACATCGTCCTCGATGAGCGGGACGTCGTGGCTGCGGAGCAGCCGGACCAACTCGGACTTGCGCTCGTCCGGCATTACGCTGCCGAGCGGGTTGTTGAAGTTCGCGATGACGAGGCACGCGCGGATGGTGTGGTGCCGCAGCGCGTAGGCGAGCACCTCCACACTCAGGCCCTCGCGCGTCGTCGAGGGGATCTCGAGGACCTTGAGGCCGAGCTCCTGGATGGAGTTGAGGAACGTGTAGTAGACGGGCGACCCGATCGCGACGGTGTCGCCCGGACGGCAGGTCGCCTGCAGCGCGAGCGTGACGGCCTCGACACAGCCCGAGGTCACCACGAGGTCGTCGGGAGTGACCCGGCATCCCGCGTCGAGGGATCGCTTCGCGATCTGCGTCCGGAGCCGCTTCAGCCCCTTGGCGCCGGCGTAGGTCACGCTGTCCAGGCGGAACCGCCGCGCTTCGGTCGCGAGCATGCGACTCAGCTTCTCGATCGGGAGAAGCTCCGGGTTCGGGACGCCGCGCCCGAGCGGCACGAGCTCGGGATCCGCAAGCGTTCGCATCACGGCCAGGGGCTCGCTGCCGAGCTCCACGGTGGTCGCCGCGAGCTTCCGCGGCGCGGCGGACTCCGCCGGGCCCTCGGGCTCCGGCAGCGGACAGGCGACATAGTACCCGGACTGCGGTCGCGCCTCGATGAGCCGGCGGTTCTCGAGCTGGGCGTACGCCTCGTTCACCGTGTTGATGCTCACGCGCAGCTGCCGGCTGAGCTCCCGGACGGACGGGATGCGCTCGCCCACGCGGTAGGTGCCCCGCGCGATGAGATCCGCGACGTCGGCGGCGACGCGCTCGTAGAGCAGCGGCCTCGCGGAGGCGCGGCGATACCCGGAGGCCACCATGGTCGCGATCATAGCGTAGCGGCCGCCCCGGCAGCACAGTGACAGTTCCGTCGTTCGGGCACGGGTACAGTTCGCACGGCGCGGCAGCTGTACTCCTCGCACGTCGAACCGGCTGCATCTGCACCTCCGCGCGTCGTGACGCCATCCTGAGGGCCGACACGCGCCGCGACGGGCGCGGCGACGTCAAGACGGGAGAACGCATGTACGCGGTGAATATCGAGAACAGGGGCGATGCGCGGTACCACGCGACGAGTCGGGGCTACGAATTCGTGCTCGGGCCGCAGGGAGCCGGCGCGAACCCCGGCGACACGCTTCTCGCGGGGCTCTGCGCCTGCGTCGGGCACTACGTCCGCCAGTTCTTGCAGGAGCGGCGGCTCGCATCCCACGGGTTCGCGATCCGGGCGGAAGCGGAGTCGACGCCGGACGAGAGTCGGCTGGCGTCGATCGCGGTGTGGATCGACCTGCGGGACATTCCGCTCGACGAGGACGGCCGGGCGCAGCTCCTCGCGGCGGCGGTCCGCTGCAAGATCCACAACACGCTCAAGGCGGCCTGTCCGGTGACGATCGCGCTCGGCGAGCGGCCGTCCCGGGCCGCGGCGAGCTGCTGCACGTAGGGATCTTGCCGGGCGCACGAGGCCGCGGCGAGCGCGCCCATCCGGCGCGGCTTCCGCCGCTCGCATCGTGCTCGGCCGCCCGAGGACATCGGAGCCCCGATCACCCGTGCGGGGGAACGGGGCTCCGGATTTTGTTGCGGGGGCCGGTTCAGACTGTGTGCAACCTTGGGGATCCCGAAGGTGGACGACTACCGCGCTTGACGACGCCTCCCCGGCGACTTATCGTCATTTCGGGATGAGACGAAACGTTGCCGCCCTCGATCAGCACCCCGATCTGCGGGAGTTCCTCAAGGCCTGCGCTAGCGAGACGCGGCAGAAGATCCTGTTTCTGTTCGTGAACGGGGCGGAGCGAACGGTGGGGCAGATCGCAGACGAGTTGGAGATCGTTCCGTCGACCGCGTCCGAGCACCTCGCGATCCTGAAGCGAGGTGGGTTGCTCGACGCGGAGCGCGGCGGGAAGGAAGTCTACTACCGCCCCAACCGCGCCCGGATCCTGGCTCTCCTCAAGAAGCTCACCGAGCTGCTGACGGCCTGCTGCCCCGAGTAGCGGGGCAGCGAGTGACGAGGTGACGAATGCGCACGGCGAACGTTTCGTCGATTTGCCAACTACCGACACATAAACATCACGGCAGCAAGGAGCTGCTCCAGTGACCGACGCGCTCCGCGCGCTGCAGATCGACGAGCAGCAGCGTTCGCCCGGTCGTGCGGGCTCCTCACACTCCGTGCGGAAGACATGGATCGCCGCGGCGGCGGCGCTCGCGGTCGTCGTCCTCTCGACGGCGGCTTGGCGGACGGCGAGGCCGCGACCCCGGCCCGTGCACGTCGTAACGGTATCCCGCGCGGGTGCGACGCCACGCGGCACCCTGACCGCAGGTGGCTACGTCCGCCACGCGCGAATCGTCAACGTGGTCCCGCGGATCTCGGGCGTGATCACCTCGTTGCGGGTTGCGGAGGGCGACATCGTCCGCCAGGGCGACCTCATCGCAACCCTGGACTCCCGTGAGCTCGCGGATCAGCTCGTGGAGGCGCGGGCGGACGTCGAGGCCCGGGACATCGCCGCCGAGCGCGCCGGGCGTGAGCGGGAGCGCAGCAAGGTGCTCGCCGACGAGGGGGCCGTCTCGGTCCAGGCCTTCGAGCAAGCAGATACGGAGAGCCGCATCTCCCGCAAGGCGGCCGCAGCAGCTCGTGCGCGCCTCGCCCACGCGTCCGAGCTCCTCGACCGCACTAAGGTCCGCGCCCCCATCGCCGGAAGGATCCTCCGCAAGTACCTCGACGTCGGCTCAGTCGTTTCCTTCGGGCTCCCCTACGCCGAAGGTTACAGCACCCTCGCTGCCGGCTCGCCCATCGTCTCCATCGGCCAGCTCGAGTCGCTCGAGGCGACGGCGGACGTGATCCAGACCGATCTCGGCCGCGTCGCCATCGGCGGCCCGGTCGAGGTCCGCGCCGACGCGTTCCCGGGCAGGTCGTGGCGAGCGCGAGTCCTGCGACTCGCGCCCCGCGCGGACCGGAACAAGAACACCGTCGAGGTCACGGTCCGCTTCGACGAGCCCGCGCCGACCGAGCTCGCCCAGGACATGAGCGTGAAGCTCTCCTTCCTGGCCGAGGAGGCGCCCCTCGCCGCCGCGGAGCGCACCGTGCCCGCGAGCGCGGTGCTGGCGCGCGCCGGTGGGCACGCCGTGTTCGTCGTGGAGGGCGGCCGCGCCCGCCTCCGGCCGGTAGTCGTGGGGGCGCCGAAGGGGGACGTGGTCCCGGTGAAGGACGGCCTCGTCGACGGCGAGGTGGTCGTGGTCTCGCAGCTCGAGTCGTTGAAGGACGGAACGGCGGTCGTCACCGAAAGCGCGACCGCGAACGGAGACAGCCATGAGTGAGGACGTGATCCTGAGGGTCGAGAACGTGGCCAAGCAGTACGAGCGTGGCGGGCAGAGCGTCCGCGTTCTCGACGCGATCAGCCTGGAGGTCCCGCGAGGCGACTATGTCGCGCTCATGGGCCCCTCCGGTTCGGGGAAGACGACCCTGCTCAACATCATTGGCGGCCTGGACAGCCCCAGCTCCGGGCGCGTGCTCGTCGACGGCACGGACGTGAGCGACCTGGACGACCGCGGCCTCGCCGCCTGGCGAGCCGCCAACGTCGGCTTCGTCTTCCAGCAGTACAACCTCATCCCGGTCCTCACCGCGGTCGAGAACGTGGAGCTGCCGCTCCTCCTCTTCCGGATGTCGAGGCTGGAGCGACGCAAGCGGGCCCTCGCGGCGCTCGACCTGGTCGGGCTCTCGGCGCGCACGCATCACCTGCCCCGCCAGATGAGCGGCGGCGAGGAGCAGCGCACGTCCATCGCCCGGGCGCTGGTGACCGATCCCAAGCTCATCATCGCGGACGAGCCGACCGGGAACCTCGACGCGCTGGCTGCGGCGAATGTCCTGGACCTCCTCGAGCGGCTCAACCGCGAGCTGCGCAAGACCATCCTGATGGTGACGCACGACCCGGGCGCTGCGCGACGCGCGCGGCGACTCACCCGACTCCACAAGGGCTCCCTGCTGTCCGACGCCGTCGCGGAGGCGATCGCATGAAGTTTCTCTCCCTGATCCTGAAGAACATCGCCCGCAGCCGCCGGCGGAGCATCCTCATGACCGCGGGCACCGCCGTGGCCGTATTCGTCATCACGGCCCTGCTCACCGTCGAAGCGGGCTTCGGCGCACTGATCGGGTCGGCCGAGAGCACGCTGCTGAACGTCCGCGAGAAGGGGCTCGCCTGTCCCGTGTCCAGCCGCGTCTACGACAGCTATCTCGCGACGATCGCGCGGTTTCCCGCCGTCCGTGCCGCGACCGGCGTGCTGCGCGGCCTCTACACGTACCAGGACAAGGAGAACCTGATCGTAGTCAGCGGCGTCGACTACGAAGCCTTCCGCGGCGTGAAAGACGTGCGCCTCGTGGAGGGTTCGGAGCAGGCGTTCGCCGCACGGCCAGATGCCGCCCTCGTCGGCCGGCCCCTGGCCGACCAGCACGGATGGAAGGTGGGCGAGACGGTCACCCTACTCGAGGACCGCCTCACGTTCGTCGTCGCTGGAATCTTCGCCGCGCCCGACAAGTCGTACGAGACGGGCGTGCTCATGCACAAGGAGTACCTGGCCCGGGTGAAGCGCGACGAGGGCAAGAGCACATTCTTCGTCGTTCGGCTCGCTTACTCCACCGCGTTGCCCTCGGTCAGCAAGGCCATCGACGACGAGTTCGCCAACGCGCCCAAGCCTACCAAGACGCAGTCCGAGCGCGCCGCCCGCGAGCGCGAGCTCCAGGACTTCCGGGAGATCCGACGCATGCTGGGCCTCATGGTGATCGCCGCCGTCGTGGTGAGCATCTTCGGCGCCGCCAACAGCGTGTCCATGTCCGTCCGCGAGCGGACCCGGGAAGTGGGCATCCTGCGGAGCCTGGGTCTCCGCCGGGAACACATCCTCCAGATCCTCATCGGCGAGTCCGTGCTTGTCTCGCTCGGTGGCGGCGCGATCGGCGCCGGCCTGGCGGCCCTGCTGATGACGACCGACCGGACCGTGGGCGGGATGATCCCGCTCGCGTTCCGCCCCTCCGCGGTCACCGCGGCTGCGGCCGTCTCGCTGGTGATCGGGCTCGTGGGCGCCGTCCTGCCCGCCGTCCGCGCCACGCGGCTCCCCATCGTCCAGGCCCTGAAGCTCGCCGACTAGCACCCCAGGAGGACCCGTGGCTCTCCCCCTCAAGTACAACGTCCGCAGCCTGCTCGAGCGCAAGTCGAGGACCCTGCTCACCGTCCTCGGCATCGGCGCCGTCATCGCCGTCTTCGTGGCGATGGTCTCGTTCGCTCACGGCCTCACCGCCGGGTTCGCGCGGACCGGCGTGCCCGACAACGTCGTGGTCCTACAAAGGAGCGCCTTCTCGCAATCCCTCTCGTCGCTGCCGCGCAGCAGCAACGACGTGATCAGGTACTTCGATCGGGTCCGACGCGAGGGCGATGTGCCGCTCGCCTCCCCCGAGCTGCACGTCGAGCCCTGGGTGACGCTTTCCGGACGGGCAGGCGAGATCTTCATGGCCGCGAGGGGCGTGCAGCCGATCTTCTTCCGCATCATGGACCGCCTGAAGGTCACCCAGGGCTCCCCCGAACTCCGGGGCAACAAGGTGCTGCTCGGTCCGGCCGCTCGCGCCAAGCTCGGCGGGCTCGGCCTGGGCGACACCCTGGTCTTCTTCGGCGAACGCTGGACCGTGGGCGGACTCTTCGAGGCCGGCGGCAGCAGCCTCGAGTTCGCCATGCTGGCCGACCTCGACGACCTGATGAGGGCGGCCCAGCGGGACGAGCTATCGTCGTTCACGCTGAAGGCGAACGGCCCCGCCGACGTCGCGCCGCTCGTCCGGGCGCTGGAGGCGGACCGTCGGATCCTCGTCACCGCGATGGCCGAGAATGACTACTACAGGGCCTCCGGGAAGACCTACGCGATCATCGGCCAGCTTGGGCTACTCGTGTCGATCATCGTGTCCCTCGGCGCGATCTTCGGCGGCATGAACACGATGTACACCGCCGTCGCCGGACGGACGCGGGAGATCGGCACACTTCGGGCGATCGGCTTTAGCGGAACGAGCATCCTCGCCTCGTTCCTCGCCGAGGCCGTGCTGCTCGGCTCCGCGGGCGGCGTGCTCGGAGTCGCGGTGGGCTCCCTGGTGAGCGGAGCCCGCGTGAACGTGATGACCGCGAGCGTCCGCTTCACCGTGACACCGGCGGTGGCGGCCGCTGGGCTCTTGCTCTCGATCGCCGTGGGCGTCCTCGGGGGCCTTCCCCCCGCGCTCCGGGCGGCGCGACTCCGCGTCGTTCAGGCCATCAAGCACGTGTGACCTGTGGTGGTCCACGAACCGCAATGGCCAAGCCGCTCCGAGGCGCCGCGTCCGCAGGTGCCGCTTTCGTGAAGAGAGGAGGCGTCCTCGCGGGGCGCTCCCTTCCCGGATCGCGGACGTCAGCGCGCGTGCTGCCTAGCTGGGCTGGGTCAGCCCATTCCGCAAGGCGACGCGGAGGAGCCCGGCGATCAGCGCCTCGAACTCCGCGTCGTTGATACTCGCACGACCGTCCCTGGAGGTTTCGAAGAGCGACTTCAGGGCGACCTTGCATGCCCGAACGACGGCGGTGATTTCCATGTCGGTCATCGAAGGATCCTCCACAGCATCGAACTGTCGCATCACGGCGGAGCCGCTCGGGAGCCCGCGTGGGAAACGTTGCGTTAGGTGTTTGCCGGAACGAGGGCAGGGGCTTTCGCTGCTCGGCGAGGACGCGTGGCGCGAACATGGATACGTCCCCGGAGTGTCGCCCGGTCATAACGTGGTTCGCGGACAACGATCTCGACGTCGCGGCCGAGCCTGGTCAGGAACGCCATGAGGCGCTCGGTCGAGAAGCGAGTCAGCCGGCCGCGCATGAGCTCGGAGACCTTCGGCTGGTCGATGCCGAGGACCTTCCCCGCGGCGGTCTGCGTGAGTCGACGCGCGCGTAGCGCGCGGGCGATGAGCGCCGCGAGCTCGGACTTCGCCAGAGCCTCAGTCGGCTCCGCGACCTGGAGGTCCTCGAACACGTTGCCGCTGCTTCTCGTGAACGGTGGCCTAGTGGTGGTGTTGGTCATCTTCTTACCTCCGTGTTTTCGTGCGCATCTCCCGGTCGAGCCGCTCGGCGTCCCGAAGCCGCTTCTGCACGAGTTCGATGTCGCTCTGGTCCGTCGCGATGCCCCGGTGGGACTTCTTCTGGAACGCATGCAGGGCGTACACCCCGCTCGCGAGCCTAACCGTGTACACGGCGCGGTATGTGTTCCCGTCGAAGTTCTCCACGATCTCGAGGACACCTCCCCCCTTGAACCCACGCAGCGGCTTCGCGTCGGGCGACTTTGTCGCCGATCTGGGCGAGATGCATAGCGTGCCCCATCTCGCGCCTCACTTCCTCGGGAAACGCGCGGAGGTCATCGAGCGTGCTGCCGACCCAGAAGAGCTCGCGCCTCTTGAGTTTCGTCGAATATACCTCTTTTGGCATAGAGACGCAACCCTCCCCCGCGCGGCACGACGCCTCGCGACGCCCTGCAGGCGCCCCTGAGGTCGCCCGCAACAGAGGCGAGCGAGGTGCATCCTCGCACGTGACGATGACGCGCACAGGAAGATCGGACCGGCTGCAGCCGTTCACGCGCCGTCACGCCCAGCGCCCGCCACCCAATTCGCGCGAGCGGCGGCGGAACGCACGACCGACGAGCGGCGGCTCACGCGACGCTCGGCCGTGAGGGCGCCAGGAACCCCATCCGCTCGATGAGGGGCGCGCCTGCACGAGCACAGCCCCGGGTCCGTTCGGTTCCGCCGAGCCTGAAGTGGCGCTCGACCACCAGGACGCGCTTTCGCGCGACCGCCGCGAGCAGGCTTGCGGCGGCGAGGCCCCCGATACCAGAGCCAATCACGATCACGTCATAGTCGGGTCGAACGTCGTCCCCCATCGCGTTCCTCCGTCACACCGACTCACGCTCGACGACGATCGATTGCCGGGGTGTTGACGCAGTCAACATAAACGGCCCGCTTCTACCGCGTTCATTTCACTCTCAGCGCGTCACGGGTGGGTCGCGCCGCCGACGAGACGGCCGGGGGAAGTGCGCGATGGGGTTCCCCGCGGAGCGGCAGTTCACGGCCCTGCTCGGCGCGTACGTGTGCTGCGCGCCCGAGCGAGCCGGGCGCACCCGCGCCACGCTCAGTCCCGCCTTCCCTCAGGTCATGCGTGCACGGCGCCGCGGGATGCGCCCGGCGCGCGCGTCGACGACGCACCGCCATTTGACCGCGCCCGGGATCGCGCGTAGATCGCGAGCATGAGGGGCACATCGTTTCGAGCGCGGGGGCGGCTCCCGTACCACCACGGAGATCTCCGGCGCGCGTTGACGGACGTGGCGCTCCGCCTCGTGACCGAACGCGGGCCCGGCGGGTTCACGTTGCGAGAAGCCGCTCGCGTGATCGGAGTGAGCCAGACCGCCCCGTATCGGCATTTCAGGACCAAGGAGGCGCTGCTCGCCGCCGTCGCCGAGGAGGGGTTCGAGGATCTGCGTGACCGCATGCGGCGGGCGTTGCGGGCCGCAGGGCACGATCCGCTCGAGCGCCTGTACGCGCTGGGACTGAGCTACGTCCTCTTTGCCGTCGATTACCCTTCGCGTTTCCGGGTCATGTTCGGACCGGAGATTCGGGACAAGTCCGAGTATCCCTCCCTCGCGACGGTCGCGCGCGAGGCGTTCTCACTCGTGCCGGAAACGATCGCGGCCTGCCAGCACGTGGGCCTCGTGCGTGCGCGCGAACCTGCGGACCTCGCGATCGCCGCCTGGTCGATCGCACACGGGGTGGCCTCGCTCCTGATCGACAACAGGCTCTCCGGGGTGAAGACGAGGAACGCAGTCTGCCGGACCGCGAGGTCGTTGATCGAGACGCTCTACCTCGGTCTGCGCAGCGACGGCACGCCCTCTCGCCGGTCCTCCACGCCTCCAGCGCGTGGCAACGTCGCATCTCGAAGGTGAGGGCCCGCGGTGCGCCGGCGAGGCCTGGTACAGCAGGTCATGCCGGCGCACGCCTTCTCGGCAACCCTGGCCGATGGCGCTCCGCTGTCGCGCGAGCCATCTTCGGGCAGCGACACCTGACGTGCGTCGGACGTCGACGCTCCGCCCTCCTAAGAGGAGCCCCAACGGATACGCGCTCGGAGTGAAATGGACGTGCTACTCATCCGCCGCCATGAGAACAGCGTCAACATTCGAACGCGTGCCCGTCGCCGGCGACGACGCCCCCGGGTCGTCTTGGGCAGCCCGCGCCGCGCTTCGTGCCGCAGCCCAGATCATGTTCCGACGCGTACACGGATTCGCGCAGCCGTTTCGCTCCGACCTCGACCCGTGCCGCATCACGAGCGCGGACGGCAGCATCCTGGAAGCGGCCATCTCCACGGCGACCGCACCGGCACGTGGGGCGGTCATCCTGTGCCACCCGTTCACACGCCATGGCTGCCACTACTTCGTCCGGGCGGGGATCGTCGACCTGTTCGCTTCCATGGGATTCCACGCGCTTCTCTTCAACATGAAGGGATTCGGGAAGAGCGAGATGCGGGGGGCGTCCTACGCCGACGACGTCGTGGGGGCCATCATGGCCGCGCGGCGGTCGCTCTTCCCCGCGACGCCCGTTTACCTCGCGGGCTACTCGTTCGGCGGGTACCACGCCGTGCACGCGCTGCCGCGCGTTGACGGTTGCGTCAACAAGGCCTTCTTCGACTCGGTCCCGGTCGAGGCCGAGACGTACTTCCACAGCGGGCTACCGGCGCTCGGCGTCCGACTCCTGAACAGGACGCGCTGGGCCGAGGCCTGCGGCACGGCGCCCATCACGTCGAGCATCCCTCGGATCGCGAGGACGCCGCTGTATTTCGCATATGGCTCCGCCGATCCCCATGCCAGCGAATCGCAGCGCGTCGCGCTCCAGTCCGCTCTCGGGCAGCAACGGCTGATCGAGTTCGCGGGGATGGGACACCTGGAAGCGGTCAGGAACTCTCGGACCGAGTACCGGAGCCGCCTGGAAGAGGTGTTCGCATGACCGGGCCCGCGCTCCATGACGGACCCCGCCACCCGTTCGCGTCCCTCGCCACGGGCATCGGAGGTTCGCCGTGACCTCGATGACCACCTCGAGCCGACTTGCGAAGTGCTCCCGCCGAAGCGAGCCGATCAGCCGTTCCGCATACGAGTTCTGCCACGGCGACCTGGCGGCAGTGACCACCTCCTCGACGCCGAGGACCTTCAGCATGCGCCGGAACCGCTCTCCGTAGATCTGGTCTCGATCGCGCACTAGAAACCGCGGAGCCGTCTCATCGGGGAAGGCCTGCACCAACTGCCGCGCCATCCACTCCGCTGTCGGTTTCGCGGTCACGTTGAAGTGCACCACCCGCCGGCGGTCGTGGGCCAGCACCAGGAACCCGAACAGCACTCCGAACGTGGCCGTCGGCACGACGAAGAAGTCGACCGCCACCAGGTCCTTGACGTGGTTGTCCAGGAACGCGCGCCAGGACGGCGACGGCGGCTTCCGCTCCCTCTCCATGTACCTGGCTACGGTCGACACCGCGACGTCGATGCCGAGCTTGGCGAGTTCATTGCAGATCCGTGGAGCGCCCCACGTCACGTTCGACCTCGACATCTTCCAGATCAGGGCGACGAGTTCTCGACCCAGTCCGGGCCGCCCTCCGCGGCGCCCTGCCCTGCTTCGGCGGTTCCAGAAGCGCTTGAAACCATCGCGATGCCACCGGATTACCGTGGCCGGCTGGACGACCGCCAGGGCGTACCGCCACGCACCCCACCGGCGGGACAGGACCCACCCACAGAGCCCGGTCCCAGCTGCCGAAGCGAGGACGTCGATCTCCCAGCGCCCGGGTCAGCACCCCGATCTGGTGGCGAAGCGCGAGGTTCTCGGCGACGGGCGCCAGCTCGCCGCGTACGAGGCCGCCGAGAAGAAGACGCGGAGAGGGGACGTCGTCGTCGAAACCGTGTTTCTCGTCGTGATCCGCATTCGGGCCGCTCGTCGCCATCGTCGTCGCGAACCCCTGATGGCGATGGCTGCGCAAGCCCGACTGATCCCCCGCTCGGGCACGCGGCGATGGTCGCCGGCGCGCCTCGCCAGCGTGTCCCGGAAGCCTACTACCGAGACGCCCCCAGGTGAGCGCCGGCAGCGTGGTGATCGCGCCGCCTACGACGCGGAACTTTTCGGGATGGTATCCGAGCGCTTGAACGAGAGCGCGAGCGCGGCCGTGGCATTACACCCGGGCTCATGTGGCGCGGCGCGACCATCGAGGATGAGCCCGCGATCGTTCGCCTGTACTTAGCTCTCAACGCAGAAGACCCTGGGGCGACGCGCGCCGACCCGGCCCGACCGCACCGGACGCTGGCGCTCTTCCGAAGCGCCCCCGAGCGCGGCCACTGCGTCGTCGCTCAACGAGGGCGCAGGGAGCATCGACGGATACGCGCTCCTGGTCCCGTACTGGTCCAACGAACTTAGGGGCCTGGTGTGTTGCCTGGACGAGATGTACGTCGCGCCGCCAGCGCGCGGTCGTGGACGAGGGACCGAGCTCCTCGCCCACCTCGCCATGGGTGCGCACGGTTGGCGCGACATAGTTGCGCTGGAGCTTGAGGTGTCCGCCGCTAACGAAGGCGCCCGCGCGCTCTACGAGCGGCACGGGTTCCAAACGGTGCGAAACGTTACCCTCCGGCGAACTGTCCGGCGCCGCAGCGGTGAGCCGCCGTAGGCGAGCGGGTCGGGCGCCGCGAATCAGCCGCCAGCGCCGCGATTCGTCGCGCCTCCTCGAAGCTCAGCGACGCGGGCGGCCTTCTCCATGAGATCCCTGGCCGCCTCGAAGTCGCCGCGAGCGACCGCGCTGCCCGCAAGCATCGCGCACGCCTCGAGGAACGCCGGGATGGCGCTCGGAAGGCCGTGAGCGACGATCATGTCGGTCGTCACGCCACCCGAGATCCCGGCACTGGCCGCACTGGGCGCACCGCTCGTCACGGATTTTGGTGCGCCGGTGGTGCGCAGCGCACCATCCGGAAAAGGAGAAGGCCGCGACCCGTCGGTTTCCCGTGCGGAATCGCGGCCTTCTGAGTCGGGGAGACAGGATTTGAACCTGCGACCCCTTGGTCCCGAACCAAGCTGGGCGCCCTCGCGCGCCTCGGCTACGCCGTGAGTGCTCGCGAACGGGGCCGGATCGCACCGGGAGGGATGGATCGCACCGTCCTCCCGAGAACTGCAAGACGACTGCAAGACTTCACGTACCGCGGCGATGCTGATCGAGTTCCACAGGCGTCATCCGCGCGCACGCGCGAGCGTGAGGGGGACTGGTCGCTTCGGGATGCGAGCCTCGGCGAGTCCTCGGAGTCGGTCGATCGTGGTGGCGCGGCCTGCGTAATGATCGTCCACCAGGAGATCGAGCGTTGCCCACACCGCCCGGTCGGCTTCGTTGTGGCCGTTCTCCCATCGAGAGATCGTCTCGGCTGTCACGCCCAGCAGATTCGCGAGTTCGGTTGCCTTCAGGCCGACGGCCTTGCGGAGGTACTTGAAGACTGCGCTGTCGCGGATGCCTCGAGCCACGAGCTCCCGGGTGACGGCGTCCTCTGCCGCGACGAGATCCTTGGCCTCGTAGTACCGCTCACCGCAAGACGAGCAGACCTTCTGCGGGAAGTCCTCGAACACGAACTCGAGCGTCCTCCCGTCCGCAAGGGAGAACTCGTCGACGAACCGCTCCCTCACCTTCCGAATGTCGGTCCCCTTGCACTTGTGGCAGCGCTTCATGGCCAACTCCTAGAACAACGTGACGACGACCAGGTCGTCCTCGATCACGACGATCGCCTCGAGCAGGTCGCCGTCCCGATCCCGGCAGAGTGCCCGCCACTTCTCGCCCTCCTCGTGGCGGCACTCATGGGCGTATGCGAGGGCGTGGACGATCTCGCCGATCCGAACGCGACGTTGCCTGGCCCGCTTGACGGCATGTTCGGTGAACTCGACACGTCCTGCCCGCGCGTAGCCTCGGACGTCGGCAAGCGCCTCGGCCGGACTCACACGACTATGTATGGTCCCGACTTGCGACTTTGTCAAGTGGTGGCGGTACGCGCCTCGCGGACTCCTCAGGCGCCGCTTCCCGCGTCACGTCCGCCAGACCGCGCTCGGGCAGGCGGCGCGACGCCAGTCCATTGGGCTGAAGGAGAGCCTCGGGCGGCCTCGCGGAATACGTACCGGGACCGGTGACACGTCATTCCAATCCATGCTCGCGAGTTTCACCACCTGAACATTCGACCGGCTTTCACGGTTAGTCGATGACGAACAGGCTCGCTCCCGTGGCCGTGACGGAGCGGTGCGGCTCCGCGCCGTCGGCCACCTGGTAGCTCATGCCAGGGGTCAAGGTCACCGTGCGGCCGTCCTTCAGCTCAGTGTGGCACCAGTGGTCGGCCTTGTACCCAGGGCTATAGTCCACCATGCGAACGCGGATGTCACCGAACTGGCGCGTGCGCCAACTGGCCATGCCCGTTTCTCCCGGGTGTTCGGTCTTCTCCACCGTGGACCAGTCAGTAGTGCCGAAGGCGACGCCGGAACTTTCCATGGGATTTGCTCGTTGCTTCGAGGCTCACGGTCAGTGATAAGAGCTCCGTTCATTCTGCGAACACCGCGGGGTTCGGCTAGCCACGCCGAGCTGCGTACGTCGTCTGCGCCGCCTCCGAGAGCCGCATCCGGACCAGCGCAACGCGTCGCCCGTTATGATCGAGCCTGGGCTCTATCATGTACGGCTCGAATCCGAGCTTCTGGTAGAGCAGCAGACCGGAGACGTTGCCGTTGAAGCACGCGATCTGGACCGAGTGGGCGCCGTGCTCGTGGAACGCCGAGCGGATCATCGTCTCGACGAGGTACTTGCCCACCCCCTTGCCTCTCGCGTCCGGGGCCACGATGACGTTCCCAATCGCGCAAGCCCCCGTGGGTCTCATGGCGTACAGGTTGGCGAACCCACAGACCTGCCCTTGGTCGAGCACGACAGTCGACCCGAAGCGCTGCTCGATAGAGATGCGGAGTTGCTCGGGGGTGAGCGGGTACGTGGCCTTCGGAAACAGGAAGTACAGCTCCTCGGGATTCTGGGGGAACTTGCAGATGCGAGGAATGTCGTCGGGCTCGACGGCGCGGGAGAACAAGAGCGGCCCCTGTCACTGTGCGTTGCGACGACGCCCATGCGCCTGCGTTGGACGTCTGGAGTCGGGCGGACTGGTTGAAGCTCGTCGGGTCCGGATGTGCGACGAACCATCAGGACGTTTACGGGACCTCCAGTCCCGGCGCTCCGCTCGTCTCCCTGCCGGCGGCGGGTGCCCCGACCAGCGCGACACCCAAGACCACGCATCCGAGCGCGAGGACGAACACCCCTGCCATCCGGATGCCCAGTACTGGTCCCGCCCCATACATGAGCGCGCCCGCGAACACGAGGACGCCCGAGGCCTTCGGAAACTCCGTCGAACGGACGAGTGCGAAGCAGAAGAGCACGATGCCGATGAGGATCGTGAGGCTGGACACGGCCCTGAACACGGCGACGCGCGGCGTGGCGAACAGGACCCCGTTCCGGAGGAGCGCTGCTGCGGCCTCGTGCCGCGCGATGACCGGGTACAGGCACAGCTCCCAGGTGACTTTCGCGCCCTGGAGCACGTACGCGAGTTCGACGAACACGAACCCCAGGAGCCCGAGCGCTCCGGAGCGTGCGTAGATGCGGACGTAGACCGCCGCAAACCCAAACAGCATGAGTGAGATCCCGGCGAGCGCGACGAGCGCGAGCCAGGTCCACCAGGGCGTCTGGACGAGGAGCGTGAGGTCGCGCCGGGCCTCGGCGACGGGGAGAAGCGCGGGAAGTAGAACGGAGTAGGCGGCGAACAGCGCCGACCCGGCGATGAGGGCGATCCCGCCGAGCTTCTGCAACGTCGCGAGCTTCACGTTAGTCTTCCCATTTTGCGGGCAGGTTCTACTGTATGTGATGACCGGCGCGTGACGCCAGTGACTTCATCGCGAGCATCGCGCAACGTCGGCGACGGGCGCGATCATCGGGCATCCGACTCACGTGGAGGAGAAGAGCTGTCACAGTGGTCGCGTGGCCAGTGTCCAATGAGGACACCCCAGCCACGACGAGGCCGACGTGAGTTCACCTCCCCCTGAAGACCACCGCCGGATCAGCTCGACGGACGCGCACCCGCGCCGGCGCGTGGACGTGCTCGACTCCTCGATCAGCTACGTCGACGTCGGCCGCGGCACGCCCGTCGTCTTCCTCCACGGCACGCCGACCTGGTCGTATCTCTGGCGGAACGTCATCCCCCACGTCGCGCCCATCGCGCGGTGCCTCGCTCCCGACCTCGTCGGGATGGGTGAGTCCGGCAATGCCCCCGGCGGCAGCTATCGGTTCGTTGACCACGCGCGCTATCTCGACGCTTGGTTCGAGGCGCTGCAACTCACTGGCGTTGTCCTCGCCCTCCACGACTGGGGCTCGGCCCTCGGCTTCTGGTGGGCGGCGCGGCACCCCGAGCGCGTGCGCGGCATCGCCTACATGGAAGCCCTCGTCTCGCCGCTCTCCTGGACGGAGTGGCCGGAGAACTTGCGGAAGCTCTGGGCATTGCTGCGGTCGCCGGCCGGCGAGGCCGCGGTGCTCGAGCAGAACATCTTCGTGGAGCGACTCTTGCCGGCCGGAGTGCTACGGACGCTCTCGGACGAGGAGATGCAGGCCTACCGTAGGCCGTGGCTCCGCGCGGGCGAGGAACGCCGGCCCCTGCTGCAGTGGCCGCGAGAGGTGCCGTTCGACGGGGAGCCGGCCGATGTGGCCGCGATCGTGGCGGGCTACGAGCGCTGGCTCGCCGAGAGCGCCACACCCAAGCTCTTCATCAACGCCGATCCGGGCGCCGTCCTCGTCGGCGCCCAGCGCGAGCGGTGCCGCCGCTGGCCGAATCAGCGCGAGGTGACCGTCCCGGGGCGGCACTTCGTCCAGGAGGACTCACCCGGGGCCGTAGGAGAGGTCGTGGCCCAGTTCGTGCGCACCCTCGGCTGAGATACGATGAGAGCATTGGCCGCAAGATCGACACGACGCGAACGCCGCGGCGACGAGGACCGCGTCGATCGGGAACTGGTCCGCGGTGCGCTCAACGGGGACGCCCGGGCGGTCGACGCCCTCGTCCGCCGCCTTCAGGGCCCGGTCTACGCCCTTGCGCTGCGTATGGTCTGGAACCCGCACGACGCGGAGGACGCAACCCAGGAGATCCTGGTCAAGGTCGCGACCGCCCTGTCGTCGTTCCGCGGCGACAGCGCATTTCGCACTTGGGTGTACCGCCTCGCGGCAAACCACCTCCTCAACCGACGGCGCACGCGCGCGGAGGAGGCCGTCGGCGGCTTCGAAGAGGCCGCGAAGCGGATCGCACGAACGCCGGACCAAGACCTCGACGAGTCGGTGCCCGAGCAACGGTTGCTGGCCGAGGAGACGCGGGCCGGCTGCCTCCTCGCCATGCTCCTCTGCCTCGACCGCGCCCAGCGGCTTGCCTTCGTCCTTGGTGAGACCTTCGAAACGTCCGACGCCATCGCGAGCGCTGTCCTCGGCATCACACGCGCGAACTACCGGCAGCGCCTCGCTCGCGCCCGGAAGGACCTCTTCACGTTCATGCGCGGGAACTGCGGGCTCGCCGATCCTGCGAAGCCGTGCCGCTGCGCGCGCAAGACGAGGGCCGCCATCGAGGCCGGCATGGTTCATCCGGGACGCCTTCGGTTCGTGCCGTCCCGGGTCGCGGCGCTGCGACGCGTGACCCAGAGGCGCTCGCGTGAGCTCAGACCCCTCGCTGAGGCCGGATACGCACGACTCTTCCGGAGCCAGGCGCTACCCGAGCCGCCGGACCTCACCGCGCGGTTACGGGCCGTTCTCGCCGATCGGCGCTTCCGCGCGACCCTCGACCTCGACCGGTAGCCGCGTCCGTTCACACCAGCCGCAGCAGCACAGCTGGACGCCGCCAGCCGACCCGCTGCTACACGGCGATCAGAGTGCTCTTCGCAGGCGGACGCGCGACTCTCCCGGCCCGTCGTAGTCCCTCACGTACGGAGTTCCGTTGGCCTCCGCATCGCCGGGGAGCACTTCGAACCCCATGGAAGCGTGAAACCGGATCGAGGTGCGGTTGAACGGCGAGGTCACCTGTGCCTCGCCAATACTCGATCCGCGCTCGTTGGTGACAACACAACGGGCGTGCGATGCGTGAGGGCACCCAGGGCGCCCAGGTGTTGGGCGTACGCACTCATCGCGGCGGCCGGTCCGGCGACCTGGGCGAACCGGATCAAGCCCAGACCCCCGACCCGACGTTGGGCGCGGACAGAGGCGGCACCTGAAGGGCGGAGTTCCACCGGGACGAGCGACCGGCGCGTCCTTCTCGACCCCGAGATGCGTCCGATCCCCGTGATAGTACGCCAGGTACTCGCTGAGCAGCCGCCGAAGATGCCCGCCGTCGAGAACAATGACGTGGTCGAGAAGGGCGCGGCGAACCGTCCCCACGAATCGCTCGGCCACTCCGTTCTGCCACGGGCTCTGGTAGCTTGTCCGCGTGGGCTCGAGCCCCATCGACGCGATCGCGGTGACTACCGCTGCGGAGAAGATCGTGTCCCGGTCGAGCACCAGGTATCTCGAGCGGCCACCAGCATCGTCGAACGGGAACGGCTCCCGCAGCTGTTGCACCACCCACGGCGACGTGGGACTCTCCGTGACGCTCCAGTGCACGATCTCGCGCCGGGAATGCCTGATCGCGAACCAGACGTACAGGACGCGGAAGGTCGCTGTCGGCACCGTGAAGAAGTCCATGGCCACGATCACCTCCCGGTGGTTCCGGAGGAACGTGAGCCAGCTCTGCCTCCGTTCCGGTGAACGCCCGTGCTTTCGCATGTAGCGCGAGACGGTGCGCTCGGAGACCATGAACCCCAGCTTCAACAACTCTCCGTGGATCCGCGGAGCGCCCCAGCCGTTCTCACGCGCCATCTTCCAGACCAGATCCCGGATCTCTTGGCCAACCGCTGCCCGGCCAGGCGACCTTCTTGGCTTGGAGAGCCACCTCCAGTACAGCGCGAAACCCGCGCGATGCCACCCGATCACCGTTTCGGGCCTCACGATCGCGACCGCATCGGACCATCGCGCCCACACGCGCAGTAGCAGGACCCAGAACGCCCGGTCCACCAGCCCGATCCGCGGCCGGCGCTTCTGCAGCACGGTGGAGAGTTGCTGACGGAGAGCAAGGTTCTCGATCATGAGTCCCCGCCGCGACCGGAACCCGGAGAGTGCGGCGATGATCGCCCAGAGGAGTCGAATCATGGAGGCCCGCGAGGCTGCCGGCCTTGACTGAAAACGTCAACAGTTCTCGATGGAACGCGATATTGGCGAGCCACAACGTCTGCCAGACGACGTACTTGCCCGACGGCGAGTGCGCGACCGTGGAGCAACGGTACTTCGTCACCTCGATCCCCGCCGGAATCCTGACCCGGGACGAGGAGCTCGCGCTCGTGCGCATGCACTGGGCGATCGAGAACGGCTGCCACTGGACGATGGACGTGATGCTCGGCGAGGACGACGCCCAGCCCTGCCAGGCGAGCAGAGCGTCCATCGAGACGGTGAGCTGGCTCAGGATCATCGGCTACAACGCGGTCAGCGCCTGGCGACATCTGGCGCCCCGCAAGGACAAGAAGCCCATCGCGTGGGAGCGCGCGATGGAGACGCTCCGCGACGCGCTCCTCCTCGCCCAGGTGGTGGATCATCGCGAGGAAGTCCACGGCGTCACCTGAAGCAACGGCCCGCAGGCCAGCCCCTTCTCCATTGCGCGCAGAAAGATCGAACCGAGCCGCGGCCGATGGCCGCCGGCCGACCTGTGCCCCGCCGCGCCAGTCTGCGCGCCCCGACGCCGGCGAAGCTCATCCCGAGCAAGCGCGGATCGGGTCTGGGGCACCACGGTGGCAGCATCCAGCCCCAGGCGCGGCCGGGCCCCACCTCGCTAGACTACAGCGGTCCAGTTTACTTTACGGAACGCAGTTAATCCGTCCTACACGCGGGCAAGCTCGACTCGCGCCTCGAGACGGTGGTCTCCTG
>WNGA01002290.1_pt1 | contig 29301 bp, 23 predicted proteins | sample 5400061 | NCBI WGS metagenome assembly WNGA01 (sample SAMN13153366, study PRJNA577476) | soil metagenome | isolation source: 100 cm soil or saprolite under grassland replicate 2 | place: USA:California | collected 2016-06-15
GCCGCGCATCTGGGTGTGGTCGCCGAGCAGCTCGACGTGGCCACCGTCTTCGTGCGGGAGTGGCGGTATCTCGACGGGGAACGGCGCGAGACCTTCCTGGCCGAGCGCCGTCGCTACGAGGAGCGCATCCGCGACCTCTTCCGCGAAGGCCGCGAGCTCGGAGAGCTGCGGTCGGATCTCGACGAGGCGATGGCCGCCCTGCTCTTCCTGTCGGCGGCGAACTGGGCGTACACCTGGCTCCAGGCCGGCCGGGACACGGGTGCGCTCGCCGACCGCTTCTACGCGCTGCTCGTCGACGGGATGCGCGGCTACTCGACGCCCACCTAGCGGGCCACAAGTTTTCGAGCTCCGCGAGGTCAGCTCGTGGAACTCGGTCGACGATCTCTACGCGGACCTGGACTCGACGCCCTCGTTCGACTACGCGCTCGGCTCGAAGAGATAGGCGAAGATCCTCTTGGGGGTCGGGGGCCGGCGATCCAGTCCGGCCCCTCATCGCTTGCCGCGGAAACTGCGATTCGCTTACGCGACGCACTTTCCGCGGTTGCAAGGCCAGATTTTCAGAGACAATCTCGCAGTGGACTCGGCCGAGGTCGTGGTCGTCGGGGGCGGCGCGCTGGGGGCGAGCGTCGCCTGGCATCTGCGCGAGCTCGGGCTCACGGACGTCGTGCTGCTGGAGCGCGACACCCTCGGCTCGGGCTCGACGCGCGCGTCGGCCGGCGGCATTCGCACGCAGTTCGCCGACGAGCTGAACATCCGCATCGCCCTGCGCTCGCTGGACGAGTTCGAGCGCATGGACGGCATCGACCTGCGCCAGCACGGCTACCTCTTCCTGCTGGACCGGGCCGAGGATGTCGAGCGTTTTCAGGCCGCACTCGCGCTGCAGCACGGGCTCGGCGTGCCCTCGCGCGAGCTCTCCGTGGGCGAGGCGCTCGCGATCGTGCCCCAGCTCGAGCCCGACGGCCTGCTCGCCGCCACGTTCTGTGACCTCGACGGCTACGCGACGCCGGAGGCGGTGGTGCGGTGGTACGCGCGCGGGATCGACGTCCGCCAGGGATGTGCTGCCACCGCCGTCGTGGTTCGCGACGGGCGGGTGACCGCAGTGCAGACGACCGTGGGCCCGATCGCGACCGGCACGGTCGTCTGCTGCGCGGGAGTCTGGTCGAGGGAGCTGGCCGCGACGGCGGGCGTGGAGCTCCCGGTCAGCGGGGAGCGGCGCTGGATGTTCTTCACGCCTGAGGACGGCGGCCTGCCGGACCGGCTCCCGCTGACTGTCGACTTCTCGAGCGGCTTCTACTTCCATCGCGAAGGCCCGGGACTCGCTTTCGGCGGGCGCGGGCAGTCCGCGGACGAGCTCGCAGAGCCGGTCACGCGACGGCTCCCGGTCTTGGCCGAGCTGCCCATCCAGTCGTCCTGGTGGGGCTACTACGAGGTCAGCCCGGACTGGAACGCGCTCGTGGGCGAGTTCTCTGAGCCCTTGCGGTTCCTGTATGCGACCGGCTTCTCCGGCCACGGCTTCCAGCAGTCCCCGGCCGTCGGCGAGCACGTCGCCGAGCTCGTCCTCGGCAAGGCGCAGACACTCGACCTGTCCGCGTTGTCCGCCGAGCGCTTCGCCCGGGGTGAAGAGCGGCACGAGGCGTTCGTGATCTAGATGGGTGATCGAAAATCCACCTTCATCCCGCGGAAAGTGCGACGCGTAAGCGAACCGCACTTTCCGCGGCAAGCCACGCTCATCGTCAACCCGTTCGCGAGTCGCGTGACGGAGGACCGCATTCGCGCGGTCGAGGCGGGCCTGCGGCCCGCGGAGACGCTTCTGACCGAGCGCCGAGGCCACGCGACCGAGCTCGCGGCGGGGGCGGGCGGCGACGCGGTCTGGGTGCTGGGCGGCGACGGTCTCGTCAACGAGGTGGTCAACGGCCTGCGGCCGGGCATCCCGCTCGGCGTGGTGCCCGGGGGGCACACCAACGTGTTCGCGCGAGCGTTGGGGCTCGGGCTGCACGGCCGCGAGGAGCGACTCGTCTCGTTGGGCCGGGTCAACGGTCGCCGGTTCACGTTCGCGGCCGGAATAGGAGTCGATGCCGAGACGGTCCGAGCACTGGAGACGGGGAAGCGGAAACAGGCCGGGCGCCGTGCGGGCGACGCCGCGTACGTGCGGGAGGTGGGTCGGCGGCTGCTGTCGGGCTACGAGCCTCGGCTCCAGCTCCCCGGTTTCGGGCGTGCCTCGATCTTGCTCGTCTCGAACGGGCCGGTCTTCACCTACCTCGGCAGGATCCCGCTGCGTTTCTCGCCGCAGGCCACGTGGGAGGGCGGGCTGGACCTGGTAGCGCCCGAGCGCGTGCGTGCCTGGTCTGTGCCCCGACTCCTCGGCCGCGTCGCCCTCGGCCGGGGACTTTCCGACGGCCAGGCTGTTCTGTCCGGCCACGACCTCGACTGGATCGAGGCGATCTGCGACTCGCCCACGCCGCTCCAGGCCGACGGCGAGGATCTGGGCGACGTGACGGAGGTCGTGTTCGAGGCGGAGCGCGGGGCAGTCTCCGTGCTCGTGTGAGTCCGGATCGGGGCGCTCCTCGGCTCGACAGGCGTCCGGTAGAGTCGCGGCCGATGGCCCAGGTGCTCCCTGCCGAGCGCGGTCTGCGCCGGGTGATCGGCGACGGCGAGGCCGTCCCGGACGGCGAGGTCGAGGGTCTGGGAGAGGACGATCTCCTCGAGCTGTACCGGCAGCTGGTGCTCCTGCGGACCTACGACGAGCGCTCGCTCGTCTACCACCGCCAGGGGCGCATCGGCACGTACGCCATGTTCTGGAACCACGAGGCAATGCAGGTCGGCTCCGTTCACGCCCTCGAGCGCGAGGACTGGATCTTCCCCAGCTACCGCGAGTCCGCGATCGGGCTCCTGCGCGGGATGCGCCCCTCGACGGTGCTGTCCTGGTGGCGCGGACATCCGGCCGGCTGGTGGAACCCGGTGGACTTCAACGTAGCCTCGATCTGCGTCCCGATCGGGACGCATGTGCCGCACGCGGCCGGGTTGGCCTGGGGGAAGAAGCTCAAGGGCGAGCCGGCCTGCGCGATCGTCTACTTCGGCGACGGCGCCACGTCTGAGGGCTCCTTCCACGAGGGAGCCAACTTCGCCGGGGTGATGCGGGCGCCCCTCGTGCTCTTCTGCAACAACAACCAGTGGGCGATCTCGACCCCGCTCGAGGCCCAGACCGCGGCGCCCACGCTGGCCGACAAGGCGACTGGATACGGCATGCCCGGCCTGCGGGTCGACGGTGCCGACGTGCTCGCCGTCTACGAGGCCACGCGTGAGGCGGTCGCCCGGGCCCGAGCCGAGGAGGGACCCACGTTCATCGAGGCCGTCACCTATCGCGCTGCGCCTCACGCGACAGCGGACGATCCGACGCCGTACATCGACGCGGAGCGAGTCGAGGAGGAGAGACGCCGGGAGTGCGTCGGGCGCTTCGAGGGCTACCTGCGCCGGCTGGGGGTGCTCTCGGACGAGGTTGCCGAGCAGACACGGGCGGTGGCGCTCGAGGCCATGCGGCAGGGCATCGCCGAGGCGGAGTCCCAGCCGCCGGCAGATCCAGCGCTCGTCTTCGAGCGTGCATTCGTCGATCCGCCCGAATCGTTCCGGCGCGACCTCGACGAGCTGCGGATGGTCCTCGGGGAATGAGCGAGCTGTCCATCGTCGAGGCGGTGAACGACTGCCTGCACGTCGAGCTCGAGCGCGACGAGGCGGTGATGGTGATGGGCGAGGACGTGGGGCGTGCCGGCGGCGTCTTCCGCGCCACGGCCGGTCTACGCGACCGCTTCGGCCCCGACCGCTGCGTCGACACGCCGCTGGCAGAGGCAGGGATCATGGGGACGGCGGTCGGCCTCTGCATGGCCGGGTGGCGGCCGGTGTGCGAGATGCAGTACGACGCCTTCTCGTATCCCGCCCTCGACCAACTGATCACCCACGTTGGTCGCTACCGCTGGAGGACGGGGGGGAAAATGGAGTTTCCGCTCGTCGTGCGGATGCCCTACGGCGGCGGTGTTCGGGCGCCGGAGCTCCACGACGACTCGCCCGAGACGTACTACGTGCACACGCCCGGGGTGAAGGTGGCGATCCCGTCGACCCCGGCGGACGCCAAGGGGCTGCTCGCGGCGGCGATCCGTAATCCCGACCCAGTGATCGTGCTCGAGCCGAAGCTCCACTACCGGACGATCCGCGGCGAGGTGCCGGAGGGCGAGCATGTCGTGCCGCTGGGAAAGGCGCGCGTTGCGCACGAGGGGTCGGATCTCACCCTCGTGGCCTACGGATCGATGGTGCCCCTGGCCGAGCGTGCCGCCGAGGCGCTGGCCGGAGAGGTCTCTCTCGAGGTTCTGGACCTGCGGACGCTGAAGCCGGTCGACGAGGAGGCGCTGCTCGCCTCGGCGGCCAAGACCGGACGTGTCGTCATCGTCCAGGAAGCTCCGAGGACGTGCGGTTATGCCGCCGAGGTGGCGGCGATCCTGGCCGAGAAGGCGATCCTCGACCTGCGCGGGCCGGTTGTGCGCGTGACCGGATACGACGTGCCCTATCCGTACTGGCAGCTCGAGGACGCGTACATGCCGTCCGTCGAGCGAGTCGTGGCCGCCGCCCGCCGCGTGCTGGAGTTTTGAACGTGCCCCCCACACGGTCGCCCTCCGGTCTCTGGCGGCTCCAAAGCGGCGCCGGTCTGCGTCCTCGGTCGCACCCGTATCCTCCGGATACGAGCGCTCCCTGTGTCTCTGTCCGGCTTGCTTTTCGCTCGCCAGAGAGGCGGCAACGACGGCGCGAGGAGCACTGACGTGGCGTACGAGTTCCGCCTGCCCGATCTGGGCGAGGGCCTGACGGAGGGCGAGGTGGCCCGCTGGCTCGTCCAGGAGGGCCAGGAGGTGGACGAGGACGATCCGCTGGTCGAGATCCAGACCGACAAGGCGACGGTCGAGATTCCGTCTCCGGCCGCCGGAAGGGTGGCGCGGATCCTCGTGGGCGAGGGCGAGGTCGTCCCGGTGGGAACCGTGCTGGTGGTGATCGGCGAGGACGGCGCGGCGGCCGAGCCGGCCATGGCCGGGGGACAGTCACAGGGACAGTCACTGGGACAGGCACCCGGACGTGTCGGAAGCGGACGCGTGAGTGCCACCCCGCTCGTCCGCAAGATCGCGCAGGAGCTCGGGGTCGACCTCCAGGAGGTCGCGGGCACCGGGCCGCAGGGACGCATCACCGAGGAGGACGTGCGCCAAGCGGCCACGTCTGGGGGCCTGGCGCCTGGCCATGGGCCGCCGGGCCAGGTCCCCGAAGGGCGCCGCGAGCCGCTCCGCGGCGTGCGCCGACTGATCGCCGAGCACATGGCCCGTGCCCATCGCGAGGTGCCTCCCGTCACCTGGGTGGAGGAGTGCGACTTCGGGCAGGTGGAGATGCCGAAGCTCGTGGCGACGACCCTCAAGGCCTGCGCCCAGGCACTCCATGAATTCCCCGAGCTGAACGCACGGCTCGAGGGAGACGAGATCGTCTATCTCGACCGCTACGACATCGGCGTCGCCGTGCAGACGGAGCAGGGCCTCGTCGTGCCGGTCGTTCGCGACTGCGACACGCGTTCGCTCGACGAGCTCGACGCGGACATCAGGCGGCTCGCGGATGGGGCACGCGCAGGGACGCTCGAGCCTGCGGACCTCCGCGGCTCGACGTTCACCGTGACCAGCGCGGGCAAGCTCGGCGGGCTCTTCTCGACGCCGATCGTCAACCACCCCGAGGTGGCGATTCTCAGCATCGGCCGGATCGGGCCCCGGCCCGTGGTGCGGGACGGGGAGGTCGCCGTCCGTCCTCTGGGGACGATCTGCGTCACGTTCGACCACCGGGTCGTCGACGGCGCCCGCGCGGCCGAGTTCGGCCTCGGCGTCGTCCAGAGGCTCGAGCAGCCCGACACGCTCTGAGCGGTGGCCGGCGAAGACGTGCGGGCCCACGTCGTCGTGCGCGGCCACGTGCAGGGCGTGTTCTTCCGCGCCGAGGCCCGCGACCGCGCTCGGTCCCTCGGTCTCGCGGGATGGGTGCGGAACCAGCCGGACGGCAGCGTGGAAGCCGTCTTCGAGGGCCCACCCGAACGGGTCGAGTCGATGGTCGCGTGGTGCGAGCATGGCCCGCGCGGGGCTAAGGTCACGAGCGCCGAAGTCCGATGGGAAGAACCGTGCGGAGGACACGGCTTCTCGATCAGGTGAAGGACGATCGATCCCTGTTGCTAGGCTCGCCGGCGATGGAGCGCCTGGGCGCTGTCTCGCCGGTCAGTCTGCGCGCGCGGGCCGGGCGGGCCTTGCGCCGGCCTCAGAACTGGGTCGAGCTCGTCAAGTTCTGCGTGGTCGGGTTGGGGGGCTACGCGATCAACCTGGCCGTCTACACGGCCTTGCTGCGCGGCGCCGGGCTCCACTACATGCCGGCCGCCGCCTGCTCCTTCGTCGTCGCCGTCACCAACAACTACGCCTGGAACCGGCTCTGGACCTTCCGGCGCCACCGCGGGCATCTCTACTACCAGGGGCTCCGCTTCTTCATCGTCTCGCTCGTCGCGCTCGGAACCAACCTCGTCGTCCTCCGCCTCCTCGTCGCGCTCGAGCTCGACAAGGTGACCGCGCAGGCGATCGCGATCATCGTCGTGACGCCCCTCAACTTCGTCGGCAACAAGCTCTGGTCGTTTCGGCGCGCGTAGAAGCACTAGCGTAAGCTCCATGCCCAGAGCCGTCGCGGCGCTCTGCGTGTCCGTCCTCCTGCTTCCGGCGATCGCCTCTGCCGCTGAACCGACCGGGCCGACCTACGACGAGAACGGGAACCTCGTGCGCACGGCGTTCGCCCCTGCGCATGAGCAGCCGAGGCTCACCGAGGCGCGGGCGACGCGGATCTTCCTCCGCACGGAGAAGGTCGCCGACTGGGTCGGCCGGTATCCGAAGTCGAGCCTCGTCACCGACGCGACGTTCGACTCCCACTACCGCGACTGGACGGTCGGTGTGTGGTCGGGTGACGCCGGCGAGGTCGCGAGCGGCCGCGTCAGCGACCTCACGGGGCTGGTGACCGAGGCGTGGACCGGGCCCCAGGTGGCGTGGGCCATGGCCCGGGGAGGCGGCTTCGGCGGCAAGGAGATCAACAGCAAGCCGGTGTGGCTCGCCTTCTGCGCCGTCTTCCTGCTCGGCCTCGCCGACCTGCGCCGGCCGCTCGCCCTCCGCAACCTCGATCTCCTCGCCCTCCTCTCGTTCACGGCCTCGCTCTGGTACTTCAACGAGGGGCGGATCTTCACGAGCGTCCCGCTCGTCTATCCACCGCTCCTCTACCTCCTCGGTCGGGCGGCCTGGGTCGGCATCCGTGGGCGGCCCGCGCTCGCGAGTCGACCCGTCTGGCCGGTGTGGCTGTTGGCCGCATTGACCGTCTTCCTCGCCGGCTTTCGAATCGGTCTCGACATCCACAGCCCGAGCGTCACCGACGTCGGGTACTCGGGCGTGATCGGCGCCCAGCGAATCGCACACGGGGAGGCGCCCTACGGTCACATGCCGGTGGAGGACGGGCGCAAGGCCTGCGGCCCGCCGGACCGCGAAGGGCGTGTCGTCGACCGAATCCAGACGAATGGGCGCTGCGAGGGCGCCGACCAGCAAGGCGACACCTACGGACCGGTCACGTACCAGTCGTACCTTCCGGGTTACTGGGCACTCGGCTGGAAGGGCAAGGGCGACCGTCTGCATGCCGCTCGCTTCACGACGATTCTGTTCGACGTCCTCTGCATGCTCGGCCTCGCGCTCGTCGGCTTTCGGTACGGACGCGCGCGGCTCGCCGTGACGCTCGCCTTCGCTTGGACCGCCTACCCCTTCACGCAGTACGTGGCCAGCGCGAACACGAACGATGCCCTGCAGCCGGCCTTCCTGATCTTCGGCTTCTGGCTGGCAGGGGCGGCGGCCGGACGCGGAATCTTCCTGGCCCTGTCCTCGTGGACCAAGTTCGTGCCGCTGCTGCTCGTGCCCTTGTGGGCGACGTTTCCCGAGGTCTCCCGGCGACGCGTGCGCGCGCCGGTCGTCTTCGGCGCAGCGTTCGCCGCCGCCACGCTCGTCGCCTTCTGGGTTCTCCTGCTGGAGCCCGATCCGCTCCACGCCGCGCGCGTGTTCTGGGACCGGACGCTCGGGTGGCAGATCGGTCGCGAGTCGCCGTTTTCCCTCTGGGACTGGCGGCAATACCACGCCGGGCTGCCGGACCTGCACGTGCTCCAGAACGTGCTGACCGGACTGCTCGTGGTCGGTGCCCTCGGGGTCGCCTTCGTTCCGCGCAGGAAGTCACCGCTCCAGCTCGCCGCGTTGACCGCCGCCGTGCTGATCGGCTTCGAGCTGGTCCTGACGCACTGGATCTACTTCTACCTCCCGTGGTTCTTCCCGTTCATCGCCTTCGCGGTCCTCGCCCCAGCCGGGGAACCGGTTCCGGCCGACGCCCCGGCCGAGGCGAGCGATCCGACGCGCGGAGAGCTGGTCCCGGCCGGCTGACGCCGGAACGACTCAGGACACCTCGACGCGCAGGAGCTCGATGGCCGTCGCGCGACCTGACGCAGCATCGCACTCGATCACCACGCCCTCGACACGGACTCCGCCCGAGGCGGGCTTGAGGCGCACGGGCGTGAGCAGACGGGCGCGGCGGATGGCGAGCTCGGCCTCCACACCGATGACGGAGTCGTGCGGCCCGGTCATGCCTGCGTCGGTGACGGCCGCGGTGCCGCCCGGTTGCACGCGGGCGTCGTTCGTCTGCACGTGCGTGTGCGTCCCCAGCACGGCGGTCACGCGCCCGTCGAGCCAGCGGGCCATCGCCACCTTCTCGCTCGTCGCCTCGGCATGGAAGTCGAGCACGATGACGGGCGTCTCGCGTCTCGCTTCCTCGACGAGGCGGTCGACCACCTCGAACGGACTCACAGGGACTTCGAGGAAGAGCCAGCCGAGCAGGTTGAGCACCGCAACCGGAGTCCCGTCAGCCGCCGGAATCACCGCCAGTCCACGACCGGGCAGGCCCGAGGCGACGTTCGCCGGACGGATCACTCGCTCGGCACGTGCCAGGTAGCCCCGGATCTCGTCACGGGCCCACGTGTGGTTGCCGAGCGTGATCACGTCGGCGCCCGAGGCCAGGATGCGCTCGGCCAGCCTGGGTGTAAGGCCGCGCCCGTCGGCGGCGTTCTCGCCGTTGACGATGCAGAAGTCGGCGGCGAACTCGTCGCGCAGACCCGGCAGCCGCTCCTCGAGGGCACGGCGGCCGGGCGCGCCGAAGACATCCGCGATGAAGACGATCTTCAGCGAAGGGCCAAGGTCGGGGTGGGCTCGACCTGGAGTGTCACGTGGTTCCCTGCGTCTCCCGTGTGGCTCGCAAGCGCCTGGCGCTCGACCTCGGAGAAGTCGAGGATGACCCCGACCTTGGTCGCTGCCTCCGTGACCGGCGAGCCGACGGTGAGCGCGGGGTCGGCGCGGAGATGCGTCAGCGAGACGACCACCGACGGTGCGCCGAGCGGCTGGATCTGGAGTCGGCTGCCGTACCGCTTGCCGTTGAGGATGAAGGGCTGGATGCTCACCACGGTGCCGTTCACGGGGGCGAAGACGTCCGTGCCTGCAGCAGCCCCGACGTCGAGCCCACCCGTCGAAGGTCCCGCGCCCCCGCCGAGCTGGTAGTAGCGCAGGGCGCCTCCATCGCCTCCGAACAGGTTGTGGAAGACGCGAGACAAGAGGCCCTCGTTCGCCTGGCGCCCGACCGGCTCCAGCGGCAGCGCGTCTCCGCCGGCTCCGTGGTAACCGAGCGCGGTCACCTGGCCCTGCGAGACCGGCATCTTGATCCGCAACGAGCCTTGCACTGCAATCAGCGGCTTGTCTGCCGGTGCCGCGCGGGCAGCGCTCGAGGGGACGGCCGGCTGATCGGCGGGGGACGATCCGAACGCCCCGAGGGCGAGCGTGACCAGCAGCGCGAGACCCAGGAGCACGAGGACGACCGCGCGGCGGGAGCGATGTGGACGCCGCCCGCGGGCACGCCGACGCTCGCTGCGGTATCGCCCGGAGGGGCGGGCGCTGACCGTCATGGGAGGCACCGTAGCGAAGCCTCAGGGGGGCGTCCAGGCTCGACCCACGTCCGGTACCAGGGACTGAACCAGGTACCGAACGCGCGCCGGAGCCGTTCGAGCTTCGCGGTACGATGCTCTGGATGCCTCCGATGCCCGCCGGGGCGCCGAAGCTCGTGATCCCGCGCTGGATCCAGCTGATCGGCCTGCCTCTGCTGCTCGTGCTGATCTGGGTCGTGGCGGGCACGGTCCGCCACGTCGTCTTCCTCTTCCTCGTCGCCTCGCTGATCGCGCTGCTGCTCGACCCGATCGTCAAGGCCGTCCACTGGGCGCGCGTGCCGCGCGGGCTTGCAGTGGCCGTCGTGTACGTGACCTTCGTGGCGGCGCTGATCCTGGCCATCGCCGCTCTCGGAACCGTCGTCGTCTCGCAGACGAAGACGGCCGCGGACCGCTTCGACGCCTACTTCACCAACGGGCTCCGCGGGCACACGCACGCCGATCGAGACGTCGACAGGCTCCAGCGCTGGCTCGACGGGCACGGTCTGGGAGGCGTCGACGTGAGCAAGAAGGGCCACGATCTCGTCCGCCAGATCCGGGACAAGGACGTCGGCAAGTACACCGAACGAGTGGTGACGTTCGTCGAGGGCGCGGCGATCTCCATCGGCAAGCTCCTCTTCTCGCTCGTCCTGATCCTGGTCGTCTCCATCTACATGCTGTTAGACATGGAACGCCTGGGTCGCGCCATCGATAGACGCTTTCCCCCGTCGCCCGGGTCGCAGCCGTTGCTTACGAAGATGGAGTACGCGGTGGCGGGCTACGTCAAGGGGCAGATCCTGGTCTCGCTGATCATCGGCGCGAGCGCGGGTCTCGGCATGTGGATCCTGGGGGTGACCGGAGCTCTGCCCGGTGCGGACTCGTATGCCCTTCTCTTCGGGGCCTGGGCGGCGGTCACGGAGCTCGTCCCGTACATCGGCCCCTGGCTCGGCGCCATCCCGGCCGGGATCTTCGCGGTCGTGGTGGATCCGGTCTCGCTCATCTGGGTGACGCTTCTGTACCTCTTCATCCACCAGATCGAGGGCCACGTCGTGATCCCGAACGTCATGGGCAGCGCGCTCCGCCTGCACCCGCTGCTCATCATCTTCGGCCTGCTCGCCGGAGGCGAGATCTACGGCTTTCCGGGCGTGCTCGTCGCCCTGCCGCTGCTGGCGGCCGGCCGGGCGGGGTGGGAGTTCTTCGCGGAGCGTGTGACCCTCGAGCCATGGGCGGCGGCCGCCGGCGGGCCGGTGCCGGTGGAGGTGGAGGTGGAGGTTGAGCCGCCGCGCGCCCGGCCGGCGGTCGCACCGCTCGAGTCCGTGGACGGCGGCGAGGGCGACTCGAGCGCGACCCCGCCCGAGCCGCCGGCCGCAGCGGAACGGTGAGCCGCGGCGCACCGATGATCGCCGCGCGCCGAATCGCCCGGCGCTTCGGAGCTCAGGTCGCGCTCGAGCCCACGAGTCTGGAGGTGTGGGACGGGGAGGTGCTCGCCCTGATCGGTCCCAACGGGGCCGGGAAGTCGACGCTGCTTGCCCTCCTCGCCGGGGCGCTCGAGCCAAGCGAGGGAGTGATCGAGCGGCGCTCCGGCGTGCGCGTTGGGTGGGCGCCGCAACGTCCCGCCCACTATGGCCGGCTGTCGGCGCGGCAGAACCTCGTGCTCTTCGCGCGACTGGAGGGTGAGTCCGATCCGAATGGGGCCGCCGAGCGCCTCGCTTCCGGGCACGGGCTACCCGACGACGACCGCCCCTCCTCGACCCTGTCCGTTGGCAACCGCCAGCGACTCAACCTCGCCATCACCATGCTCGGCGATCCGCATGTGCTCCTGCTCGACGAGCCCACGGCGTCGCTGGACCCACTGCAGCGGCGCAAGCTGTGGGAGTCGGCGTCGCAGCTGCGAGATGCCCGCGGAGCCGTCGTCCTCGCAACGCAGAACGTCGAGGACCTCGAGCACGTCGCCGACCGCGTCGCGGTCCTCCTCGACGGCCGGCTGCTCTTCGACGGCCCCTTCGAGGAGTACCAGCGGTCCGAGGCGGCAGCGATCTTCGCTTGATACAGAGCACCATGCGCGCCTATCTCCTCCTGCGCAAGGACCTGCTCGTCCTGCGGCGCTCGCCCGCGCTCGTCGCCATCCTCGTCCTCTATCCGGTGATGATCGCCGTGCTGATCGGGCTGATGGCGACGTACGCGAACGCGAAGCCCCGGGTCGGGCTCGTCGACGAGGACCACCTGCCGCCCACGATCGTCGTGGCCGGCAAGCGCTTTCACGTCGACCGCACGATCGAAGAGGTGAGCCGCAACGTCGACCTCGTCCATCTCTCTCCGGAGGAGGCGGACCGGCAGCTAGACGACGGCCGGCTCGTGGCCGTGATCGACATCCCGCCCGGGTTCCTGGTCACGCTCAAGGGGCTCCTCCACAGCCCGCACCTGATCCTGAGGACCGGCCAGGGCGGCATCACGCCGCGCGTCGAGCAGCAGATGCAGGCGCTCGTCTACAACCTCAACCTCCGGCTCCAGCGGGCGTTCACGGCTGCCGACCGAGGCTACGTGCGCCTGCTGGTGGAGGGCGGACGTGGCACCGTACTCGGCCGGGACTTCGACGTGCTGGGCCTGGATGGTACGCAGCGCCTGCTGGACAAGCTGCCTCCGGGGCCCCAGGTGAACCGGATCCGCGACTTCGTGCACGACGCGCGCATCGCACTCGGCCTGGCGCAGCAGGCAGTGGACGCGACGGCGCATCCGATCCAGCTCGAGGTTCCGCCGGAGCGCGGGCGGAGCTGGGCGCTGTCGGCACAGGTGCAGGCGTACGCGCTGGCGCTCACCATCACCTTCCTCTCCCTGATGCTGGCGGCAGGTGCCATCGCCTCCGAACGGGACGAGAACGTCATCGGCCGCCTCGCCCGCGGGCTCGTCAGCCTCGGCCAGCTCGTGTGGGCGAAAATCGGGCTGGCCGCGGTCGTCGCCGTCCTGCTGGGATCTGCGGTCGCGTTGATCTTCGCCGTGGCCATCCAGGCGGGGAACGTCACCGGCGGAGAGCCGTGGCAGCGGCTCCCGCTGCTCGTCGTCGGACTCGCGATGGCCGGAGCGGCCGTGGGCGCGATTGGAGCCCTGATCGGCGGGCTAGCGCGTGAGGCGCGAACTGCCTCCCTCGTGGCGATCCTGCTCGTCCTCCCCGTGGTGTTCCTGGGACTGGTGCCCCGCGAGATCGTGCCACCGGCGGGCTGGCTCTCGGACCTGTTCCCGTTCGTGCACGCGGTCCGCTTCTTCGCAGCCGCCCTCTTCGACGTCAGCCCGTGGCGGACGCTGGTGTACGAGGCGGCCTGGCTGATCGGAATCGGGGCGGTGTTCGGTTTCCTCGCGCGCCTGGGCGCACGCAGGCTCCTGGCCTAGGTAAGTAGCTAGCGGCTTTTTCAGGCGGTCGCGGGGCATGGCCGGGCCATGAGCGGCCGGCGGCTCGGACTCAGGCGAATCGCGCACGAGATCGTCGAGGCGTTCGTCGAGCACAACCTGCTCACCTACGCCGCGGCCATCTCCTTCCAGGCGCTCGTAGCGTCTCGATGGCGTTCCGTGTCTGGGTCGCCGAGGTGGCGAGCTTCCGCTCACCGACCGGCAGCCTCGTCGGCCTGCTGGTGCTGACCGGCTACCTGTTCGTCTCGACGTGCGTCTTTCTCGTGGGCGTGCAGTTCGACGAGCTCCTGCGCAGCGAGACGGGAGGCCGCGCCCGCGACCTGCTGGAGCCTCTGTGCGCAGCCCTCGGGCGACGGCGCCACCGCCGCGTCGTAGTCTTTCCGTGTGAGCACCTTTCCGACGACGCGCCTGAGGCGCCTGCGCGGCTCCTCGTCAATGCGCTCGCTTGTCCGCGAGACCAGGCTCGACCTCGACGACTTCGTCATGCCCTTGTTCGTCGCTCCGGAGCTGCTCGCGAACCCCGAGCTCCCGGCCATGGGCCGGCACACGCTCGACGGTGTCCTCCGCGAGGCCGAGGAGCTGCTCGGGCTCGGGGTTCGTGCGGCCCTGCTCTTCGGCGTCCCCGAGTCGAAGGACGACGAGGGCTCGGGCGCCTGGGACGAGGACGGCATCGTGCAGCAGGCGTTGCGGGGCCTGCGCGCGTCCTTCCCGGAGCTGCTCCTGCTGACCGACGTCTGCCTCTGTGAATACACGTCGCACGGCCACTGCGGGCTCGTCCGGGAGGGCGCCGTCGACAACGATGCGACGCTCGAGCTGCTTGCGCGCACCGCGGTCAGCCAGGTCGAGGCGGGCGCGGACGCCGTGTGCCCGAGCGACATGATGGACGGCCGGGTCGGGGCGATTCGCTCGGCACTCGACGACGCCGGCTTCGTGGAGACTCCGATCGTCGCGTACTCGGCCAAGTACGCCTCGGCGTTCTACGGCCCGTTCAGGGAGGCGGCCGACTCGGCGCCGTCCTTCGGCGACCGCCGCGGCTACCAGATGGACCCGCCCAACGTGCGCGAGGCCTTGCGGGAGTGCGAGCTCGATCTCGCCGAGGGCGCAGACGTGATCATGGTGAAGCCGGCGCTCCCCTACCTGGACGTGATCCGTGCGGCACGCGAGCGCTTCGACTGCCCGGTCGCAGCCTACAACGTCTCGGGCGAGTACGCGATGGTGAAAGCCGCTGCCGCGCGCGGCTGGCTGGACGAGCGGCAGGCTGCCGTCGAGTCGCTGACCGCGATATCCCGCGCAGGCGCCGACGTCGTCGTCTCGTACTGGGCCAAGGAGCTGGCCGGATGGCTCTAGGCATGCGCTCCACGCTCTATCGGCGCGCAGCCAGCCTGATTCCCGGGGGCGTCAACTCCCCAGTGCGGGCAATGCGGGCCGTCGGTCTGGAGGAGCCACTGTTCGTGCGGCGGGCCCAGGGCGCCTACGTCGAGGACGTCGACGGCAACCGCTACGTGGACTGGGTCATGTCCTGGGGGCCGCTCGTGTTCGGCCACGCCGACCCGGACACCGTGGAGGCGGTGACCGAGGCCGCGCGCGACGGAACGAGCTTCGGGGCGTCCACCGAGCGCGAGGTGGAGCTGGCGGCCGAGATCGTGGACGCGGTGCCGTCGGTGGAGATGGTGCGGCTGGTCTCGTCGGGTACGGAGGCCGCGATGAGCGCGATCCGCCTGGCCCGGGCGTTCACGCGGCGCGACCGCATCCTCAAGTTCGCGGGTTGCTACCACGGGCACGCGGACGCTCTGCTCGCCGACGCCGGCTCGGGGCTGGCGACACTCGGGATCCCCTCGTCACCCGGGGTGCCGCCCGGCGCGGCCGGCGACACGATCGTCTGCCGCTACAACGACGTCGATGGTGCCGCCGCCGCCGTCCAGCGTTACGGCGAAGGGCTTGCCTGCGTGATCGTCGAGCCGGTGGCGGGAAACATGGGTGTCGTCCCGCCGGCGCTAGGTTTCCTCGAGGCGCTGCGGACGCTCTGCGACGCCTCGGGCGCGCTGCTCGTCTTCGACGAGGTCATCACCGGCTTCCGCGTTGCGCGTGGTGGAGCCCAGGAGCGGTTCGGCGTGGTCCCCGATCTGACCGTCCTCGGAAAGATCGTCGGCGGCGGGCTGCCGCTGGCGGCCTTCGCTGGTCGCGCGGAGATCATGGAGCGCCTGGCCCCGAGCGGCGACGTCTACCAGGCGGGGACCCTCTCCGGGAACCCGCTGGCCACAGCGGCGGGCCTGTCCGTCCTGCAGCGGCTTCGCGACCCGTCGGTCTACGAGGGGCTGGAACGTCGCGCCGCGCGGCTCGAGACAGGGCTTCGCCCGCACGGGCGGGTGCAGCGCGTCGGCTCGATGCTCACCCTGTTCGCGACCGCGGACCCGGTCAGGGACTTCGACGACGCACTCGGCTGCGACACGACGCTTTACGGTGTGCTCTTCCGCGGGCTGCTCGAGCGCGGCATCTACATCGCACCCTCCCAGTTCGAGGCCGTATTCGTCTCGCTCGCGCACTCGGACGAGGAGATCGAACGAACGGTGGAGGCCGTCGTTGACGTCCTTGGCGACTGACCTCTGGGAAGTGATCGCGCTCGAGGCCGAGCGAGAGAGCCCGCTGTGGGGTGCGGCGCTGCGAGACGACGGCTTCCGGGAGCGCGAGCCTGTGTTCTCGACCCTGGCGGAGGAGCGCTGGGCGCTCGGGCTCGAGACCATCTACGAGGGCTACCTCCTGCACTACGGCCGCCCGCGCCTGTTCGCGCCCGCCGACCCGGACACGGCCCTCCTGCTCGGGGATTACCTGTACGCACATGGCCTCGTTCGGATCTCGGAACACGAGGAGGTTGCGGCGGTAGCCGACCTCGCCGAGCTGATCTCCCTCTGCGCACAGCTTCGTGCGGACGGGACGGATGGGGACGGGGTCGCCTGGGCCGCAACGGCCGCGCTGCTCGGCACCGGTGAGCTGGAGGAGGCGCGGGCTGCGCTGCGGATGGAAGGGGACGGCGCTCTACTCGCCCGGCTGGCGCGGGCGGAGGCGGGGGCGGACGCCGTCGACGCGGCGCTGGCGGCTCACGGCCTGCGAGTCGGGTAGAGTCAGCGCCGAATGCTCGCTTCGCTCTCGTTGCTCGCAGACGCGGCCTCCGAGGGAAAGCACGTCATCCTCGGGATGCTCATCGTCGGGCTCGTCTTCATCGGCGTGATCGCCGTCGGCCAAGTCTTCAAGTGGCTCGGCCATCGCGGCGAGCAGCACTGATTTCCGCCGCAAGTCCGGATCGCTTACGCGGCGGACTTGCGGCGGCGGAACAGCTCTAGCCGAACATTCGAGTCCGGTCGAGCGCCTCGCGCACGGCTCGCGCCAGCGCCGGCCACAGCGGCCCCGGCCGGTAGCCCAGCTCCCGCTCGGCCTTGGCCGACGAGAACCACATCGGCAGTCGCGCCAGCGCGACCTCCTCGGGATTGGCGAGCCTGGCGCGGCCGAGCGCTCTCGCTGCGGTGTAGGGCAGCCCGATGCGGGGCCGGGGACGCCCCGCCAGCTCCGCCACCGCCCCGAACAGCTCCCGGAGCGTCAGGTTCGCTCCGCCGAGGATGTAGCGCTCGCCGCTCAGTCCACGCTCGAGGGCGAGCAGATGGCCGCTCGCGACGTCACGCACGTCGACGACGTTCACTCCGGTGGCTCTCAGGTAGGCGCGGTAGCGCCCCGTGGCGATGCCCTCGATCATGCGCCCGGTCGGCGTCGGAAAGCGGTCGCCGTCGCCGACGGGGGTCGTCGGATTCACGACCACCGCGTCGAGCCCCTCCCGCGCGGCGGCGAGGACGATCCGCTCCGCCTCCAGCTTGGTGCGCTTGTACGGCACGGCGAGCTCCCAGTCGGGCGGCGCGTCCTCCTCGGTCGCCTCCCGTCCTTCGACCGGCCCGCACGATCCGGCCGTGCTCGTGTGCACCAGCCGTCGGACTCCAAGCTCGCGGCAGAGCTCGACGATTGCCCGCGTGCCCTCGACGTTGACCCGCTCGTGCTCCGAGACCGGCGCGTCGTAGCTGTAGAGCGCGGCCAGGTGGAAGACGGCGTCGCAGCCCTCGATCGCCCCCCGGAGTCGCTCACGGTCGCCGAGGTCGATCCACTCCACTCCCACGTCGGCCCCCGCCGCGCGCAGCTCGCGGACCACGTGACCGCCGATGAAGCCGCTCGCCCCCGTGACGTAGACGCGCATTTCGGCGCATCATGACGCGTGATGCGGGAGCTCCCCACCGGCACCGTCACCTTCCTCTTCACCGACGTCGAGGGCTCGACGCGGCTGCTGCACGAGCTCGGCGACGGTTACGCCGATGCGCTCGCCGAGCACCGCCGTGCGCTCAGGGAAGCCTTCCGGGCTCATGGCGGCGTCGAGGTGGACACGCAGGGCGACGCCTTCTTCTACGCCTTCGAAAGCGCGAAGGGGGCCGTCGCCGCTGCGCAGGCAGGGCAGGAGGCTATCGCCGCAGGCGCGATCCGCGTCCGCATGGGCCTGCACACCGGCGAGCCGCAGCTGACAGAGGAGGGCTACGTCGGCATCGACGTGCACAAGGGAGCGCGCATATGCGCCGCCGGACACGGCGGGCAGGTGCTGCTGTCGCAGGCGACCCGCGACCTCAACGACGTCGAGCTGAAGGACCTCGGTCCTCACCGGCTGAAGGACCTGTCGGCCCAGGAACGCATCTACCAGCTCGGCCGGGGCGACTTCCCGCCGCTGAACACGCTTTACCGGACGAACTTGCCTGTACCCGCGACGCCCTTCCTCGGGCGTGAGCGCGAGCTCGCCGAGGTGACCGAGCTCCTGTCTCGAGAGAACGTGCGGCTGCTCACGCTGACCGGGCCTGCCGGCACGGGAAAGACCCGTCTGGCTCTCCAGGCTGCGGCCGAAGCTGCGGAAGCGTTTCCGGACGGGATTACGTGGGTACCACTCGCCCCTCTTCGCGACACTGCGCTCGTTCCCTCGGCCGTTGCCCAAGCGTTGCAGCTGCGGGAGCAGCCTGGCGCACCGCTCATCGAGGCTCTCGTGACCTGCCTGCGCGGCCAACGGGCGGCCGTGCTGCTGGACAACGCCGAGCACGTGCTCTCGGGGGTGGCGAACGTCGCAGCGCGCCTGCTGGAGGCCGCCGGTCCGACAGTGCTCGTGACGAGTCGGGAACGGCTCCAGCTTCAAGGTGAGCACGCCTGGCCGGTGCCGCCGCTCAGCGAACGAGACTCCATCGACTTGTTTGCAGCACGCGCCCGCCAGCTCGACTCGACCTTCGCCCCAACCGCTGCGGCGGAGGAGCTTTGCCGACGACTCGACCAGCTCCCGCTGGCCCTCGAGCTCGCGGCGGCGCGGACGGCTCTGTTCTCACCCGAGCAGCTGCTCGAGCGCGTCGCCCAGCGCCTCGACCTGTTGCAGGGAATGCGTGATGCCGATCCACGTCAGCAGACGCTCAGAGCGACAATCGCCTGGTCGTACGATCTGCTCGGAGAGAGCGAACGGACGCTCTTTCGGCGCCTGGCCGTCTTCGCCGGCGGCTGTACGTACGAGGCCGCGGAAGACGTTGCAGGCGCCGATCCTGACACGCTCCAGTCGCTGATCGACAAGAGCCTGCTCCGTCGGCGCACGACGGACCTCGGGCCTCGCTTCTGGATGCTCGAGACGATTCGCGGGTACGCGAGCGAGCAGCTCGAGCAGAGCGGCGACGCGAATGTCGTGTATGGCCGCCATGGAGAGCGGTTTCTTCGCCTTGCCGAGCAAGCGGAGCCTGAGGTGCTCCGCGGCGACCAGGTCACGTGGGGACACAGGCTCGACGTCGAACGCGACAACTGTCGGATGGCGCTGTCGTGGCTGGTGGACCAGGGGCGCGGGGAGCAGGCGCTACGACTCATCGGCGCCCTGCGGCGGGCGTGGATCGCGCGAGGCTACCTGGACGAGACGCGCCGGTGGCTCGAGGGGGCGCTTGCGCTCGAGCAGGGAGTCGACCCCGGGGTGCGGGCCAAGGCTCTCTACGGGCTCGGCCGCGTCGCGCTCCTCCAGGGGGACTACGACGAGGCAGTTCTGCGGCTCGGCTCGGCGGGGGCGCTCTATCGCGAGCTCGGCGATGAGGAGGGACTCGTCTACTCGCTCGCGGATCTGGGCTGGATAGCGGGCGCCCAGGGAGATCACGAGCGGGCAACGGCGTTGGCGGAGGAAAGCCTCGGTCACGCGCGGCCAACGGGAGACGACGTCCTCGTCTCGGCGGCGCTGCACAGCTTGGCGTGCGCCCGCCTCGACCAGGGCGACTACGGCGGGGCACAGCTGCTGTTCGAGGAGAGCCTCGTCCGGCGCCGACGCCTCGGGGACAAACGGAACACCGCGAATTCGCTTCTGCACCTCGGGATGGCGGCTCTGCTGGGAGGCGACTACCCGCAGGCGACGGCCCTGCTCGAAGAGAGCCTCCATCTGGCTCGCGAGCTCGAGAACCTCGTGCTCGAGGCGGAGGCGCTCGCCGCGCTCGGACTCGTGGCGCTCTTCGCCGGCGCGCGCGAACGCGGGGTCGAGCTGATCAGGGAGAGCCTCTTGCTCTCGGCCCGGCTGGGCGACAAGCGCACGATCGTCGAGTGCCTGCACGCTCTCGCGGGCGCCTCCGCTGCGGCCGGCGAGGCCGAGCGCGCGGCCACGCTGTCGGGGGCAGCGGAGGGGCTGCTCGCCGTCGTGCACGCGCCACCCTCGGTGACGGAGCGCGCGGTGCGCGATCGTTTCACTGCCTCCGCGGAGACAGAGCTCGGTGAGTCGGCTCTCGCGAGCGCGCGCGCCGCGGGCCGGGAGATGACCCTCGATCAGGCGGTGGAGTACGCCCTTGGAGATCGCGATGCGTGAGCTCCCCTCCGGAACGGTCACCTTCCTCTTCACCGATATCGAGGGCTCGACCCGGCTGCTCCAGGAGCTGGGCGAAGAGGCCTACGCTGAAGCCCTCGCCGAGCACCGACGGGTGCTGCGCGAGGCCTTCACCAAGCACGGCGGGGTGGAGGTGGACACGCAGGGGGATGCCTTCTTCGTCGCCTTCCCCACCGCGCCGGGCGCGCTGGCCGCCGCCGCCGAGGGCCGTGACGCTCTCGCCGCCGGACCCATCCGCGTGCGCATGGGCCTGCACACCGGCACCCCGCTCGTGGCCGAGGAGAACTACGTCGGGTACGACGTCCACCGCGCCGCCCGCATCGCGGCGGTCGCCCACGGCGGTCAGGTCGTCGTCTCGGCCTCCACGGCGGCGCTCACGGGGCGGGACGGCCTGCGCGATCTGGGCGAGCACCGGCTGAAGGACCTCTCCGTCCCCGAGCGCGTCTACCAGCTGGGCGAGGGGGACTTCCCGCCACTCAAGAGCCTGTACCGCACCAACCTGCCCGTCCCCTCCACCCCCTTCCTGGGCCGCGAGCGCGAGCTGGAGGAGGTGAGCGCCCTGCTCGCCCGCGAGGACCTGCGCCTGGTGACGTTGACCGGCCCCGGCGGGACGGGCAAGACCCGCCTGGCCCTGCAGGCCGCCGCCGCCCAGGCGGAGCGCTTCCCCGACGGCGTCTGGTGGGTCCCGCTTGCACCTGTGCGGGATCCCGAGCTCGTGCTGCAGGAGGCCGCCCAGGTACTCGGCTCGGCGAACGGCCTGGCCGAGCACATCGCCGACAAACGCCTGCTGCTCCTCTTCGACAACTTCGAACAGGTGGCCGAGGCGGCCTCCGAACTCGGATCCTTGCGCGGACGGTGTCCAAACCTGCGCCTGCTCGTCACCTCGAGAGAGCTCCTCCGCATCGCCGGAGAGATGGAGTACGCGGTGCCGCCCCTGTCCGAGCCGGAGGCGGTCGAGCTCTTCTGTGCCCGTTCGCAGCTCACACCCGACGAGCAGATTGCGGCCCTGTGCCGGCGCCTGGACTGCTTACCGCTGGCGGTCGAGCTGGCGGCGGCTCGGACCAAAGTCCTCTCTCCCGCGCAGATCCTCGAGCGCCTCGCCCAGCGCCTCGATCTGCTTCGAGGCGGACGCGACGCCGAGGCCCGCCAGCAGACGCTCAGGGCCACGATCGAGTGGTCGCACGGGCTCCTTGAACGGGAAGAGCAGGAGCTCTTTGCCCGCCTAGCCGTCTTCGCCGGCGGCTGCACGCTCGACGCCGCCGAGCAGGTGTGTGATGCCGATGTGGACACGCTGCAGTCGCTGGTCGAGAAGAGCCTAGTCCGGCACAGCGGCGAGCGCTTCTGGATGCTGGAGACGATTCGCGAATACGCGCTCGAGCGCCTCGAGGAGTCGGGTGAGGCCGATGAGCTCAGACGGCGGCACGCGGGCTACTTCGCCACGCTGGCGGAAACAGCAGATCCCCACATGCGAGGCGGCCCGGAGCAGCGAGTTTGGCTCGAGAGGATCGAAGCCGAGTTCGACAACCTCAGAGCCGCGATGGACTGGGCGCTCGACAACGATCCCGAGACCGCGCTTCGCCTGGTGGCGGGTCTCGACTGGTTCTTCTGGGTTCGGGGGCGTGGGACCGAGGCAGCTGGATGGCTCGAGCGGGCGCTGGCTTCTGAAGGCGCGCGCGAACCTCGACTTCGGGCGAGAGCGTTGCTGGCGGCAGCCGTCGTGGCCCAACTGCTAGGCAACTCGACGGCAGAGACACGGTACGCGGACGAGAGCTTCCGACTGTATTCGGAGCTCGGCGAGGAGGCCGGTCAGGCCTCCGCTCTCCGCGAGCAGGGGAAGGCGGCAGTCTCGAGGGGCGACCACGCGCGCGCAGCGGTCCTCTACGAGGAATGCATCGCGCTCGCGCAGCGCATCGGCGATATCTTCGACGAGGCGGTGGCGAGAAACAACCTCGGCGACATCGCCAACCGGGAAGGTCGGTGGGAGGACGCGATCGAGCTGTGCTCCCAGAGTCGTTCCCTCCGCGTCGACTTCGGCGATCGCTGGGGCGCGGCCCTCGCGCTGTCGAACGTGGCGTTCGCCGAGCTGCACCTGGGTCGCCTCGGCGAGGCTGAACGCGACCTGCGTCAAGCGCTCCACGAGGGCTTCGAGATCGGAAGCGTTCAGGTGGTCTTTACTTGCCTTGGTTCTCTCGCCGCGCTGGCCTCGGATGCAGACAACCCTTCGAGAGCCGCTCGACTGATGGGCGCCGAAGCAGCTATCGGCGAGGAAATCGGCGTCGTGCTCGCCGGCGCCGAGCTGACCTTGCACGAGCGGACGGCCGCATCCGTGCGCGCCGCCCTCGGTGACGACGCGTTCGCTCTGGAGCTCGAGCAAGGTCGCAGGCTGTCCCTGGACGAGGCAGTGGAGTACGCGCTTGGCGACGATGGCTAGCGACCTTCCTTCAGGGACCGTCACCTTCCTCTTCACCGACATCGAGGGCTCCACCCGGCTGCTGCACGAACTGGGGGCCGAGGGCTACACCCAGGCTCTGGCCGAGCACCGGCGGCTGCTGCGGGAGACCTTCGCCGACCATGGTGGCGTGGAGGTGGACACGCAAGGTGACGCCTTCTTCGTCGCCTTCCCATCCGCCCAGGAGGCGCTCGACGCCGCTGGGCGTGGACAGGAGGCTCTCGCCCCTGGTCCCCTCCGCGTGCGCATGGGGCTGCACACCGGCACACCACATCTGGCCGGCGAGGGCTACGTGGGTGAGGACGTGCATTTGGGCGCGCGCGTGGCCTCGGCCGCCCACGGCGGACAGATCGTGCTGTCGCAGGCCACCCGCGACGCCGCGTCGGTCGACGTGCTCGACCTGGGCGAGCACCGCCTTAAGGACTTCCAGGAGCCGGTCTGGCTCTACCAGCTGGGAGCGGAGCGCTTCCCCCCGCTCAAGACCATCTCCAACACCAACCTGCCCCGGCCTGCCAGCTCCTTCGTCGGACGCGAGCGGGAGGTCGGCGAGGTCGTGTCGCTCATCCGAGACGGCGCCAGGCTGATCACGCTCTCCGGCCCCGGCGGCTCGGGCAAGACCCGGCTGGCCCTCGAGGCCGCCGCCGAGCTTGTGCCCGAGTTCAAGAACGGGGTCTTCTGGGTCGGGCTCGCGGCGCTCAGAGATCCGGCGCTCGTCTCGGAGACGATCGCCCAGACGCTGGGCTCCAAGGACGGCCTGCCCGAGCACATCCAAGAGCGCGAGTTGCTGCTTTTGCTCGACAACTTCGAGCAGGTCGTCGACGCGGCGCCAGAGCTCTCGCCGGTGCTGGAGGCCTGTCCCAACTTACGCCTGCTCGTCACGTCGAGAGAGCTGCTGCGCGTCCGGGGCGAGGTCGAGTACCCGGTGCCGCCCTTGGCCTCCTCCGAGGCCGTCGAGCTCTTCTGCGTGCGCTCGGGGCTCGAGCGGAGCGACGAGATCGCAGAGCTCTGCCGGCGCCTGGACGACCTGCCGCTCGCCGTCGAGCTGGCCGCTGCCCGCACGAGCGTGCTCTCGCCGGCACAGATCCTGGAGCGGCTCGCCCAGCGCCTCGACCTGCTCAAGGGCGGCCGCGACGCCGAGGCCCGCCAGCAGACTCTGCGGGCGACGATCGAGTGGAGTTACGAGCTCCTGACCGACGAGGAGCAGCGCCTCTTCGCGCGTCTGGCCGTCTTCGCCGGCGGCTGCACGCTGGAGGCGGCAGAGGAGGTTGCAGAGGCCGATCTCGACACGCTCCAGTCACTGGTCGACAAGAGCCTCGTGCGCTTCACGAACGAGCGCTTCTGGATGCTGGAGACGATCCGCGAGTACGCGGCTGAACAGCTCGACAGGTCGGGCGAGGCCGAGCAGTCGCGACGGCGGCACGCCGAATACTTCCTGAGCGTCGCGGAGTCCGCTCACATGACCTTCGAGTCGGTGCGGCACGTCCCGCAGCTGGTGGCCCCCGAGGTGGACAACCTCCGAGCGGCCATGTCTCGTGCTGCCGGCGATCCACAGCTCGTCGGTCAGATCGCCGTCAGCCTGGAGATGTTCTGGGTCTACACGAATCCACTCGAAGGGATGCGCTGGTATGCCGGTCTTCTGGAGGACGAGTCGAAACTGCCACTTGAGCTCCGCGCGGCGGCCCTAAGGGCATACGGGAGCGTCGCCAACCCGGCTGGCGACGACGCACTGGCGGAGCGCATGTACGCGCGGAGCCTGGAGGCTTACGAGACGCTCGGCGACCGCTGGGGGGTCGCCGAGCTCTTGATGAGGTTGGGCTCTTCTGCGATGTATCGGGGTGATTACGAAAGGGCGCGGGAGCTCGGCACCCGAAGCCTGGAGCTATCTCGCGAAGGGGATTACACAAGCACGGAAACACTTGCCCTCTGGGTCGTCGGCGAAGCCGAGTGCCGACTGGGGAACGACGCCTATGGAATGGAGCTGATTCAGCAGAGCGCGGATCTGGCTGGCGAGATCGGGTTCGACTGGCAGCGAACGCGCATGTTGCGGCGGCTGGCGGACGCGGCGCTCGAGCGTGGCGATGTTGGAGACGCGAAGCGCGCAGTACAGGAGTCGCTGCGACTCTCGCATGAGCTCGGCGACCGGATCTCCATCGTCTTCGCCCTGGCGCGGCTCGCTCGCATCGCAGCCGAGAGCGGTCAGCTCGAGCGGGCAGGGCGTCTGTGGGGCGCGGTCGAGGCCGAAGAGGAGCAAGGCGCGCTCGGCGCGTGGTACAGCCAGCGCGGAAGGTTTGCCGATCGAGTCCTCGCGCAAGCCGGGCCTGAGCTCGAGCGCGGTCGCGACGCGGGCCGCCGGCTGTCGCTCGACGAGGCCGCGGAGGAGGTCCTCGCCGGTGCGTGAACTTCCCTCCGGGACCGTCACCTTCCTCTTCACCGACATCGAGGGCTCGACCAAGCTGCTGCACGAGCTGGGCGACGCCTACGCAGTCGCGCTGGCCGAGCATCGCAGCCTGTTGCGCGAGGCCTTCGCAGGGCACGGCGGCGCCGAGGTGGACACCCAGGGCGATGCGTTCTTCATCGCCTTCACCTCGGCGAAGAGCGCTGTCGCTGCAGCAGGCGACGCGCAAAGGGCTCTTGCTCCGGGTCCGATCCGGGTGCGCATGGGCCTGCACACGGGGACGCCGCAGATGAGCTCCGAGGGGTACGTCGGCCTCGACGTCCACAAGGGCGCGCGCATCGTCGCAGCCGCCCACGGGGGCCAGGTAGTGCTCTCGCGCGAGACGCGCGCCCTGCTCGACGACGCCGTTCCGCTCACCGACCTCGGCGAGCACCGGCTCAAGGACTTCTCCGAGCCGGTCTGGATCTATCAACTGGGTAGCGAGCGCTTCCCCCCGCTCAAGACGATCTCCAACACGAACCTGCCCCGCCCGGCCTCCTCCTTCGTGGGCAGAGACCGCGAGGTGTCCGAGGTCGTCTCGCTGCTACGGGAGGGCGCACGCTTTGTCACGCTCTCCGGCCCTGGTGGCTCGGGCAAGACCCGCTTGGCGATCGAGGCCGCCGCCGAGCTGGTGCCCGACTTCAAAAATGGCGTCTTCTGGGTGGGGCTGACCTCGCTCAGAGACCCCGCCCTGGTCACCGACACCATCGCCCAGACCCTGGGCGCCAAGGACGGCCTGGCCGAGCACGTCGCAGAGCGGGAGCTGCTCCTGTTGCTGGACAACATGGAGCAGCTGGTGGACGCTGCGCCAGAGCTCTCGCAGCTGCTCTCCGCGTGCCCCAACCTGCGCCTGCTCGTCACCAGTAGAGAGCTCCTGCGCATCCAGGGCGAGCGCGAGTACCCGGTGCCGCCGCTGGCCTCCCGAGAGGCGGTGGAGCTCTTCTCCACCCGCTCCCAGCTCGAGCCCAACGAGACGATTGCCGAGCTCTGCCGGCGTCTGGACGACCTGCCCCTTGCGGTCGAGCTGGCGGCCGCCCGCACGAGCGTGCTCTCCCCAGCGCAGATCCTGCAGCGGCTCTCGCAAAGACTCGACCTGCTCAAGGGCGGCCGGGATGCCGAGGCTCGCCAGCAGACCTTACGCGCCACCCTCGAGTGGAGCTACGACCTGCTCTCAGCCGAGGAGCAGCGCCTGTTCGCCCGCCTGGCCGTCTTCGCCGGTGGCTGCACCCTCGAGGCGGCAGAAGAGGTCGCAGGCGCCGACCTGGACACGCTGCAATCACTGCTCGAGAAGAGCCTCGTCCGGCACACGAACGAGCGCTTCTGGATGCTGGAGACGATCCGCGAATACGCGAGTGAACGGCTCGAGGAGTCGGGCGAGTACGGGGAGCTGCGGAAGAGACACGCCGCGTACTTCCTCGAACTGTTCGAGGGCCCTGGCGATGCGCTACGGAGGCGCCGCGAGAGACTGGGTGAGTTCATCAGCCTCGTTAGGGCCGAGCAGGAGAATGCGCGACGTGCGTTGGACTGGTACCGAGGGGCGGGCGACGTCCGCCGAAAGGCTCGCCTTGCCGGTGCGCTCCATCCGTTGTGGATGGCGAGTGCTGCCGAGGGGCGGCGAGTCTTGGACGAGGTCCTGACCCAGAAAGGCTTGTCGAACGAGGTCCGGGGACGCGTGCTCTGGACCGCGTGGATGGTTGCGGGCGCTCGAGGCGACCGCGCCTCGCAGAAGCGACTTCTCGAGGAGGCGCTTCCGCTGTTCGCGCAACTCGGCGACCGGTGGTCGTTGGCCGAGGCGCTCGCGAGCCTCGGAGGCGTTGCGCTCCGCGAAGGCAATACGCGGCGCGCGCGAGAACTGCTGGGAGAGAGTGCGAGGATCGCCGTCGACATCGGCGATCGAAGGCTGCTCGCAAGCGCTGCGAGTGCCGGGGCTCACATTCCGCTCTATCAAGGTGAGTACGAGCAGGCGAAGGTCCTCTTCGAGGAGGCGCTGCGCCACTCTCGTGAGGCCGACGACGCTGGCGGCGTGAAGATCGGGCTGACGAACCTCGGCTTCGTCGCTCTGGAGCAGGGACGGCTCGCAGACGCAGCCTCGTTGTTCTGTGAAAGCCTCTCTATCCGAGTGGAGTTCACACGCTCGAGCGCAGACGGCGCCGTCGAGGGGCTTGCAGCGATTGCGACCGCGCGGGGCGATGCCGCCACCGCCGCGCGCCTGCTGGGGGCGACGGAGGAATGGCGCAGAAGAGTCGGCCACGGGCAGCAGCCCTTCGAATCCGCGATTCGCGACCGGACTGCCACGGCTGCCCGCACGGCGCTCGGCGAGGACGTCTATCGGGAGCGCACAGGCGAAGGCGCGGCGCTCAACCTCGACGAGGCGGTCGAGGTCGCACTCGCTTCCCTAGACTGAGCGCGCTTTGGCGCCGCCCCGGGACCTCCGCGACTGGATCGCTCTGCTCGAGGGCGAGGGTGAGCTCGTCCGGGTCTCGGCCGAGGTCGATCCTCACCTCGAGATCACCGAGATCACTGACCGCACCGTCAAGGCCGGCGGGCCGGCGCTCCTCTTCGAGCACCCGAAGGGCTCCAAGCATCCGCTACTGATCAACCAGTTCGGCACCGAGCGGCGCATGTGCCTCGCCTTTGGCGCCAGGAGCCTGGACGCCGTCGGGGAGCGGGTCGGCTCGGTGCTGGAGATGCAGCCGCCCCAGGGCCTGGTCGAGAAGGTCAAGGGCCTCGCCAAGCTGAAGTCGATCGCCGACTCCCTGCCGAAGACGGTTCGCTCCGGCCTGTGCCAGGAGGTCGTGCTCACGGGAGAGGACGTCGACCTCTCGCGCCTGCCGGTTCAGACCTGCTGGCCCGGCGACCCCGCGCCCTTCATCACCTTGCCGGCCGTGATCACGAAGGACCCGCGCGACGGGACGCGCAACGTCGGCATGTACCGGATGCAGGTGATCGACGGGCGCTCGACGTACATGCACTGGCAGATCCACAAGGACGGGCGCATGGACTATCTGGCGACCGACGGTCGCCTCGAGGTCGCGGTCGTCCTCGGCCTCGACCCGGTCACGACCTACGCCGCGTCGGCCCCGCTGCCCAAGCACGTCGACGAGCTCACGCTCGCGGGCTTCCTGCGCGGCGAGCCGGTCGAGCTCGTGAAGTGCAACACGATCAATCTGGAGGTGCCCGCGAACGCGGAGATCGTGCTCGAGGGGTACGTCGAGCAGGGCGACGAGGGGATCGAAGGGCCCTTCGGCGACCACACCGGCTACTACTCGGCCGCGGAGCCGTTCCCCATCTTCCACCTCACGGCGATGACGATGCGCCGCGACGCGATCTACCCTTCCATCGTCGTCGGCAAGCCACCGGCGGAGGACGCCTGGCTAGGGAAGGCGACCGAACGCATCTTCCTGCCCGCGATCCGCATGTCCGTCCCGGAGATCGTCGACTACGACCTGCCTGTCGCCGGCGCCTTCCACAACTGCGTGATCGTCTCCGTCCGCAAGCGCTTCCCGGGCCACGCGCAGAAGGTCATGCACGCCGTCTGGGGGCTCGGGCTGCTCTCGCTGACGAAGGCCGTGGTCGTCGTCGACGAGCACGTGGACGTGCACGACTACGAGGAGGTCTTCTTCCGCGTCACCGCCAACGTCGATCCCAAGCGCGACGTGTTGATCACCGAGGGGCCGCTGGACCACCTCGACCACTCGCCGACGCTCCAGTTCTACGGTGGCAAGCTGGGGATCGACGCCACGCACAAGAGCCCGGCCGAGGGGACACGCGAGTGGCCTGAGGAGATCGTGATGAGCGAGGACGTCCGCGAGCTCGTGGAGCGGCGCTGGACCGAGTACGGCATCCGCTCCAATCCGTCATAGTGCGCAGCTGTTGCGGCAACTGTTACGTCGTTGACAGCCCGCAGGCACGAGCGTTTGAATCCCTTCGGTAAGCGACGGGAGGCTTCTACGACGTGGAACCGGAGCAGCACGACCAGAGCCCTCAGCCGACGCATCTGACGGTCTGGCCGGTCGGCTTTGCGGTCGGCGTCGTCT
>WNGA01004456.1_pt1 | contig 29272 bp, 26 predicted proteins | sample 5400061 | NCBI WGS metagenome assembly WNGA01 (sample SAMN13153366, study PRJNA577476) | soil metagenome | isolation source: 100 cm soil or saprolite under grassland replicate 2 | place: USA:California | collected 2016-06-15
GGTGGCGATCCACGTTATCGCGAGTCGCCGCGACCCAACCTCGGCTCGGTTCCTCGCCTGGCGAAGGTGGAGGGCCAGGTCCCACCCCATGGCCGGGTGGCCTGGTGGCGGACCTGAAGGGCGCCGACCCTCAGGGCCTCGGCTCTCCCCGCCAGGGCCCACGGATCCGGGCGAACCACGCCGGTACCGAAGTACTCGTCGAGGGCGCTCGCGATGGCCCGCTCTTCTTCGCCCGAGAGTCCGGGGGGAAGCTCGTAGCGCATGCTGGCCCCTCCCAGCCTACAGAGGGATGTTGCCGTGCTTGCGCGCGGGGACCTGCTCCCGCTTGGTGCGCAGCATCCGAAGGGTCTGGATGAGCTTGGGGCGCGTCTCGGCCGGCTCGATCACGTCGTCCACGAAGCCACGCTCGGTGGCGACGTAGGGATTCCCGAATTGATCCTCGTACTGGGCGATCAGCTCCCTGCGCTTGCCCTGCGGGTCGGTCGCCTTCTGGATCTCCTTGCGGAAGATCACGTTGACGGCGCCCTCCGAGCCCATGACGGCGATCTCCGCCGTCGGCCAGGCGAACGAAGCGTCCGCCCGGAGGTGTTTCGAGTTCATGACCACGTAGGCGCCGCCGTAGGCCTTCCGGGTGATCACCGTGACCTTGGGGACGGTTGCCTCGGAGAAAGCGTAGAGAAGCTTGGCCCCGCGCCGGATGATCCCTCCGTATTCCTGGGCCGTGCCGGGCAGGAACCCGGGGACGTCCTCGAATACGACGAGGGGGATGTTGAAAGCGTCGCAGAAGCGGATGAACCGGGCGGCTTTCTCGCTCGACTCGTAGTCGAGGGTACCGGCCAGCACCTTCGGTTGGTTGGCGATGATCCCCACGGACCGCCCGTCCAGGCGAGCGAAGCCGATCGAGATGTTCGCCGCCCACAGCGGGAAGACCTCGAAGAACTCGCCGTCGTCGACGATCCGCCTGATGGCCTCCTTCATGTCGTAGGGAGCGCGGGGCGAGTCGGGAACGAGCGTGTTGAGGAACTCGTCGCGGCGGTTCGGGTCGTCCCGAGACGCATATGAGGGGGGATCCTCCAAGTTGTTGGCCGGCAGGAATGACAGCAAGTACCGGACCTGCGACAGGCAATCGTGCTCGTGGTCGGCGATGAAGCTGGCGATGCCGGACCGGCTGGCATGCGTGTTCGCTCCGCCCAGCTCTTCGAAGGTGACCTCTTCGCCGGTGACTGCCCGGATCACGTCGGGGCCGGTGATGAACATGTGCGAGGTGCCCTTCACCATGAACACGAAATCGGTGATGGCGGGGGAGTACACGGCTCCTCCGGCGCATGGGCCCATGACCACCGAGATCTGGGGGATCACCCCTGAGTAGCGGACGTTGCGGTCGAAGATGTAGCCGTAGCCGGCCAGCGAGGCCGGACCCTCCTGGATTCGTGCCCCACCCGAGTCGTTGATCCCGATGATCGGGGCGCCGACCGAGGCGGCCAGGTCCATGATCTTGCAGATCTTCTCGGCCATGACCTCGCCCAGGGATCCGCCGAAGATCGTGAAGTCCTGGGCGTAGACGAAGACCTTTCGCCCGTCGATGGTGCCCCAGCCGGTGACCACGCCGTCGGTGTAGGGGCGGACCCGGTCCAAACCGAACGTCCCCAGTCGGTGCCGGGTGAGCATGTCGGTCTCGACGAAGGAGTCGGGATCCAGCAGGAGTTCCAGCCGCTCTCGCGCCGCGAGCTTCCCCCTGGCGTGCTGCCGCTCGATCGCCTCCGGCCCGCCCCCCAGCCGCGCCTTCTCCTTCAGTCCGCGAAGCTTACCGAGCCGGTCTCCAATGGTGACGTCGGGCTGCTCGGGCGCCTGCGGGGGGCGGCCCGCCTGAGCGACGCCGGTTCCGCCTGGGCCGTCGCCCGAGGCGTCCGCTTCCGAGGGTTCCTCGGCGTAAGCCTCACCGACTTCTTCCTCGCCCTCGGCTCGTTCCCGTTCTTCTTTCTTGATCTCGGCCATTGGTGGCAGTCTATCCCGCTCCACCCGGGGGATGACGCTGCAGTGTCAGTGGGGCGTCCTACCATCCGCGCATGGAGCTCACGCCCGCCCAACGGCGCACCCTGGAGCACCTGATCGGCTTCGGGTCGACGCCTGACCTCGCGTCCGACCTGCATGAACGGGTCCGTCGATCGCTGGAAGCCCGCCTGGCCGCGGGCGGCGTTCGGCCGGGGTCCGCAGAGACGATCTGGCTGGGCAAGCATCGGCTGAACGACCGCCAGCGCTGCGAAGGCCTGTTCCAGGCGGGACTCCTTCGGGAGGGCCCGGCGTTCGAACACTCTCACGTGACCGCATCCGGTCGCTTGTTCCACAAGGCCATCGAGCTCGACGTCGCCACGGAGCGGGCCTTCGACCCGTTCTCGGTCTGCGAGCGGGCAGCCGGGCGGGTTGCGGAGCAGGACGGCTCGTTCGGCAAGCACTGGGCCGCACTGGACCACTTCGATCGCGCGGATCTGCTGGCTGACGGGAGCCGGCACCTGGCGTTGTTCCGCGACTCGTTCCCACCCCTGCCGCGCCGGTGGGCTCCACAGCCGGAGCTGTTCGTAAAAGTCGTCCTGGCGGGTGGCCGGGTGGTCCTGTCAGGAGCGCCGGATCTGGTGCTCGGGCGCAGACGGCGGTTGGCCATCGACTTCAAGAGCGGCCGGGCCTGGCCCGAGCACCCCGAGGACATGCGGTTCTACGCGCTGCTGCTCCTTCTGCGGAGCGGAGTGCCGCCGTATCGGGTGGCCACGTTCTTCCTGGACTCGGGGGAGTGGCAGGCCGAGGACGTGTCCGAGCAGACGCTGGATCGAGCCGCCGAAAGGGTCGTGGCCGCCGCGCGAACCGCCGTCGAGTTGGCCGCGGGTAGATTTCCGGTCCTGACCCCTGGCCCCTACTGTGCCCGTTGTCCCCGGCGGTCCGTGTGCCCCGCGGCGGCCGGGCGAGCGGGGCCGGCGTGCACGGGGCCAGCGGCCGCCTCGCAACCCGCGGAGGAGGTGGTCGTGACGGCAGGCCCATATCAGGACTCCCGAGCCGCCACGTCACGAGCGGGAGAGTGAAAGGGCCATAGCAGCCAAGGCGGGCACGCCTTGCTCCAGCGAGGCGAAGAAGGGATCGTCGGTGACCCCGGCGAGGTGGCGCGCGTAGCTTCCCTCGAGCAGGATCGCCAGTTTCCACACCGCGAGCGCCATGTAGAAGGCGAGATGGTCGATCCGCCTGCCCGATCGCGCCTCATAGCGATCCAGCAGGTCATCTCGAGGCTGAAAACCCGGAAGCTTCGTGACGGTCTGCTCGTCTAGGATCGACTCCTCCCGGTCCCTGGCATCGCGCCAGAACGAGACCATCCAGCCGACATCTGCCAGGGGATCGCCCAGCGTGGACATCTCCCAGTCGAAGATGGCCGCCAGCCGAGGCGGCGCCTGGGGCCGGAAAGCCACGTTGTCGAGCTTGTAGTCACCATGGACGATGGTGACGTCTCCGGCCGATGGGACGTGCTCCTCGAGCCACGCGCCCACACGATGCAGGTCGGGCAGGGCGCGGGTCAGCGGCTCCGTCAGAGCGAGCTGTCCCTGCCATCGCATGAGCTGTCTCTCCAGGTAGCCGGACGGCTTGCCGAACCCCTCCAGGCCCACCGCTCGCCAATCGACGGTGTGCAGCTCAGCGAGTGCATCCACCAGCTCCTCGCCGATGGCTCTCCGGGATTCCACGTCTGCCTCGAACGCCGCGGGCAGCGCGTTCCGGATGACCACGCCGTCGACGTGCTCCATGAGGTAGAAGGGGGCCCCGATCACGGAGGTGTCCTCGCACATGAGGACGGGCCGAGGTGCACGCACGGCAGTTCCGGCGAGTGCCGAGAGGACGCGGTACTCCCTGGCCACGTCGTGGGCCGTCGGCAGGAAGGCTCCCCGGGGTGGCCGCCGGAGGACCCACTCGTGCTCGCCCATCCGAACGAAGAACGTCTCGTTCGAGTGGCCGGCCATGTGCCGTTCGACCTCCATCGGCCCAGCGACATCAGCACGCTCTGCCGCGTCCTTAGTGCCAGGGTCGGGGAGGCGGTCACGGAGGTAGCGCTCCAATGCGTGGCAATCGACGAGCGGTTCGAGATCCTGCTGCACGCCGACCCCTTCAGGCCATCCCTCCGGTGGCCGGCTTCGTGGTGCCCTCGGCGGCCATCGCCTTCACCAGGTTCCTGGCGATGATCATCCGATGGACCTCGGAAGGCCCGTCGTAGATGCGGGCGCCTCGGGCGTCCCGGTAGAAACGTTCGAGCGGCAGGTCGCCCGAATACCCCAGCGACCCGCAGATCTGGATGGCCCGGTCCACGATCTGCCCCAACGCCTCGGCGACGAAGACCTTGACGATGGCCACCTCCTGCTTGAAGCGTTGTCCCGACTCGATCTTCCACGCCGCGTGAAGGACCATCAGGCGAGCGGCGTACAGATCGATCGCCGAGTCCGCGAGCATCCAGGCCACGGCCTCGTGCCGAGCTAGTTGCTTGCCAAAGGCCTCACGGGAGATGGCCCGCTGGGTGGCGATGTCCAGCGCCCGCTGGGCCACTCCGATCCACCTCATGGCGTGCGCCAGACGCGCCGGCCCGAGCCTGACCTGGGACAGAGGGAACCCTTCCCCCCGATTCCCCATCAGGGCGTCCGGCCCCACGCGGCAGTCGTTCAGGCGAACTTCGCAGTGCCCGCCCGGCCCCTCGGTACCCATCACCGGAATCTCTCGGACGACCTCCCACCCGGGGTTGTCCGCGTCAATCAGGAACAAGCTGAACCGGCTCCGGGAGTCGACCTCCGGATCGTCTTCGGTCATCGCCACGACGATGGCGAAGGCCGCGCCGTTGGCCCCCGTGATGAACCACTTCTCTCCGTTCAGGACCCATCCGTTGCCGTCCTGCTTCGCCGTTGTGCGCAGCTGCGTTGGATCGGACGAGGCGACGTCTCGTTCAGTCATGGCGAAACACGAGCGAACGCTTCCATCGGCCAACGGACGGAGGTAACGCTCCTTCTGCTCGTCGGTGGCCGCGTGCAACAGAAGGTGCATGTTGCCTTCGTCGGGAGCCATGCAGTTCAGGGCGAGCGAGGCCAGGGCGGACACGCCGAGCTCCTGTGATACCAGGGCCATCCCCAGTGCCCCCAGACCCAGACCACCCCACTGCGCTGGCAGGTGCGGATTCCACAACCCTGCGGCGCGGGCCCGCACCCGAAGCTCAGCCAGGCGCTCATCGAAGTTCGTCGCGTCGACGTCCGGTTCGACCGTCAGAACCTCATCCCGAACGAACGCGGCCACGCGAGCCCGCACGTCTAGGAGCTCGGGAGGAATCGTAAAGTCGATCACCGACCTATTTCACCACGCGACGAAACAGGCAAGGCGTGGCAAGCGCCAACGTACAGAGCCAGGGCCGGCTCAACGCAGTGCCCTAGCCCGGCTTCGGAAGCGGGCCCTCCTGCACCAGCTCCACGAGCACACCCCGAAATCCTCGAGGATGGACGAAGGCGACGGTCGTCCCCCGCGATCCCGGCCGAGGCATCTGGTCCACCAGGGGCACCCCCTTCGCCCGCAGCCTCTCGAGCACCGCAGCGACGTCCGCCACCCGATACCCGACGTGATGCACGCCCTCGCCCCGCTTCTCCAGGAACTTGCCCACGGGAGTATCGGGGCCGAGCGACCCGACCAGCTGGATGTACGACGTACCCACACGAAACAGGACCTCCTCCACCCCCTGTTTCCGAACCACCTCCCGATGGATCGGCTCCACTGCGAGGACGGCCCGGTACTCGTCGATGGCATTGTCGAGATCGGTAACGGCGATCCCCACGTGGTCGATGCCCAGGAGTTGCGAAGCCAGGCCGGGAGACACCGCCTCGGCCGCGGGCGTGGTGTCCGTCGTGTCCATGGAGTCTAGCGGCGCCGCCGCCGCCGACCTTCGGCCGGCGCCGGCTGCAGCCGCGTGATCAGTTGCCACGCCTCGGGCATGTGGTAGGCCGGGCTGGACAGGGCGGCAATCATGGCTGCCACCCCCTGATAGCGGATCTCCGGTTCCGTCCCTTCGGTCTTCAACGCGTAGAACTCGACCAATTCCATGAATTGTTTGAGCGAAGGGACCAGGCCGCCTCGCTCATAGGCGTAGATCGTCTGCTGGGCAGCCGGGCAACCGGGCATCGCAGCCGCGTCCTTGACCGCGCGATACCCGGCAGACCTCCTGAGCCCCCGAAGCAGGCCGCCTATCCTCCGCGCGACATCGGTTTCGACTGGCTCTTGCTTCTTTCGGGGCACGAATCAACCCTCCTGCACCACCGGTTGGATCGTGACGCTGGACAGTTTCACCTTAGTCGGTCGTGCTTGCCTTTGTCAGACGTATTGCTGCACAGCAAATGAACGCCATCCCAATCATCGTTAAAAGCCCCTGCCCGAGAAAGGGCACTGGACGAAAGTCGTGGGCACTCGGGCCTTCGGACGTATGGATTGATTGCCGCAGTCAGGGTACGATTCCTGTCACCGAGCGCCTGCACGGATGGCGCGTCTGCAACCCGCGGCCCGTGAGGCGCGACAGGGGAACGGTATGATTGAAGAGAATAGGGTAGCCGCTGTGCTCGGCGACTCCAAAGTGCTCCGGTCGGGTCTGGCGGACGTGAGCCGGATCCGCGAACGGACCCGACGCAGACGCCTCTTCAGAGCAATCATCTTTCTCGGTAGCTTTGACCTGTACCTCTGGTACCGGTACGCCACCGGAAACCCCATTCGCCCGCCCCGTCTGCCTGCGGACTGGGGCATCTGGGCGCCCATGCTCATCCTGGTCGTCCTGTTCGGCGTGGTGCTGCTGCTCCCGCTCATGAGCGGGAAGTCCCCGCACGTGATGATCCGTCCGGAGCACATCGAGGTCGGCCTGTCCGAAGTCAAGGGACTGGACAACCAGGTCGACGAGGTCATCCGATCCATCAACGTGTTCCTGGGCTACGCGACTTTCCGGGAGGTCCTCGGAGGGAATCCTCGGCGCGGCATTCTCTTCGAGGGCCCCCCCGGAACCGGCAAGACCTACCTGGCCAAGGCGATGGCGAAGCAGGCGAGCGTGCCCTTCCTCTTCGTCTCGGCGCCCGCGTTCCAGTCGATGTGGTTCGGCATGACGAATGTCAGGATCCGGTCGTTCTTCAAGGCCCTGCGCAAGGCGGCTCGTCGGGAAGGGGGCGCGATCGGGTTCATCGAGGAGATCGATGCGATCGGCACCGACCGCAACGGGCTGGGCATGGACGCCGCACCCGCGGAGCTCGGCCGGAGCGTGTCTCGGTTCGCCTCACCGGGAACCGGGGGGATGGTCAACGAGCTCCTGATCCAGATGCAGTCGTTCGACCAGGCGCAGTGGGGGCAGCGTCTCAAGGAGCGATTCGTGAATTGGCTGAACGGCTACCTGCCGGACGCCAAAACCATCAAGGTCGGCAAGCCCAAGTACCATAATCTCCTGCTCATCGCGGCGACGAACCGCGCCGACTCGCTCGACTCGGCGCTGCTCCGCCCGGGGCGATTCGACCGTCGCCTGTACTTCGACCTGCCCACCAAGCAGGGGCGTCGTGACCTCATCGACTTCTTCCTCGACCGCAAGGCCCACCATCCTCTTCTGGACGAGGAGGATGCCCGTGAGCGTCTAGCCCACGACACGCTGGGCTATACGCCCGTCATGATCGAGCACCTGTTCGACGAAGCCCTCCTGGTGGCCCTCCGAGACGGCCGCGACGGGATGAGTATCTCCGACATCTACGAGGCCAAGCTGACCGAGGAGATCGGCCTGGCCCAGCGGGTCCTGTACACCGAGGCCGAACGACGGGCCGTGGCCACACACGAAGCCGGCCACGCCGTCGCCGCCTTTCTCCTGGGCAAGTCCCGGCGCCTGGAAGTCCTCTCGATCATCAAGCGCCGGACGGCCCTGGGCCTCCTTGCTCACAGCGACCTGGAGGAGCGGTTCACCCGCTCACGGTCCGAACTGGAGGCTGCGATCGCCATCGCCCTGGGAGGGATGGCGGCAGAGGAGGTGTTCCTGGGTGAGTCCGGGACGGGTCCCGGCTCGGACCTTGCCAGCGCCACCGAGGTCGCGGCGATGATGGTGGGAGCCCTGGGGATGGGCGGGTCGCTCGTCTCCTACGAGGCCGTGGCCGAAGGGGTCGCCTCGCGGTCGAACCTTGTGGGGAAGGTCCTATCGGACAGGGACGCCAAGAGCAGGGTGGAGACGCTGCTGGACACTCAGAAGGAGCGCATCCGCGCGGTGCTCGAGGAGAACCGCGATCTGGTCGAGGCCCTGCGCGATGCCTTGATCGCTCGGGACGAGCTCGTCGGCGAGGAGATCGTGCAGGTCATCCATCGGGCCCTGGAGAAGCGGGCGGGCGTTTCACCGAATGGCGGGCCTGCCGCGAAGAGTTCGGACACCCTGATCGTGCTTCCGAACGGTTCCGATCAGAAGCCCGTCCCCGAGAACGTGGCGGAGACTCCGGCCACGGAGTAACCATTCGAGGGCCCCTCGTAGAATGGGTGGGGAACCACCTTCGAAGAGGAGCTCGACATGAGTGGATCGGTGATCGTCGACGGTGCCCGGACACCCATCGGCAGGTTCGGGGGACGTTTCAGAGACGTTCCCGCTGTCGAGCTGGGAGCTGCCGCCATTCGTTCAGCCCTGGAGCGCTCCAGGGTCGCTCCGGACCACGTGGACTACGTGATCATGGGCCAGGTTCTCCAGGCGGGGGCCGGGCAGATCACCGCCAGGCAAGCGGCCATCGAGGCGGGCATCCCCCGCGAGGTCCCCGCGATCACGATCAACAAGGTCTGCCTCTCGGGGCTGAACGCCATCGCCCTGGCGTCGCTGGGGGCATGGAGTCGATGTCGCAGGCGCCGTACATCCTCCCTGCCGCTCGGTGGGGAGCGCGCATGGGCAACAGGGAGATCGTCGACTCGATGATCTACGACGGTCTGTGGTCGACCTTCACCGACAAGCACATGGGCGATTCCTCGGATGACGTCAACAGCGAGCTCAGCATCTCCCGGGAGGAGCAGGATGCCTGGGCGGCTCGCTCACACCAGCGGGCCAACGAGGGCTGGACCTCCGGACGACTGGCCGAGGAAGTCGTTGTCGTGGAGATGCCACAGCGAAGGGGCCCGCCCGTAGTCGTGTCCACCGACGAGGGGATCCGCCCCGACACCACCGCGGGGTCGCTGGCGAAGCTCAAGCCGGCCTTCAAGCCCGATGGGACCATCACGGCCGGCAATGCATCGCAGATCTCCGATGGGGGAGCGGCGGTCGTGGTGACGTCGCCCAGGCGGGCCCAGGAGCTTGGCCTCAGTCCGATCGCCGAGATCGTGTCTCACGGCATGAGCGCCGAGCGATACGCCTACCTCCACACGGTGCCCGCGCTGGCCATGCAGAGCGCGCTCAAGAAGGCTGGCAAGGATGCCCATGACCTTGGCCTGGTGGAGATCAACGAGGCATTCGCCTCGGTGGCGCTGAATGCCACGCGGATGCTGGGGGTGGACGAGGAGACCGTCAACGTGAACGGCGGAGCAGTTGCCCTGGGGCACCCCATCGGCATGAGCGGGTGCCGGCTGGTCCTGACTCTGGCGTACGAGATGCGCCGTCGCGGTGTGGACCTCGGCGGTGCGGCCCTCTGCGGGGGAGGCGGCCAGGGCGACGCCCTGATCATCCACCGGCTCGCCTGAGGGCCCGGTGAGCGAGAGGCCGTTCGCGCTTCCGGAGGAGCTTGAGGAATTCCGCGGCTTGGTCCGGGAGATCGTCGAGGAGCGGATCGGGCTGTCCCGGGCTGCCGAGATCGACGAGACCGATGAGTTTCCCTGGGACGTCCACAAACTTTTCGTGGAGAACGAGCTCATGGCGGTGGGCTATCCGGAGGAGTTCGGTGGCTCGGGGGGTGGCTCGCTCACCTTCGCCGTCCTGATCGAGGAGATCTCGCGGGTGTCCGCGGGGTGTGCGCTGATCCCGCTGGTCAGTCGGCTGGGTGCCATTCCGGTGATGCTGGCGGGCTCGGATGAGCTGAAGGGCGAGCTCTTCGGCGGGATCGCCAAGGGCGATCACCAGATGTCCTACTGCCTGACCGAGCCGGACAGCGGGAGCGACTCGGTTGCCATGAAGTCTCGCTACGAGAAGACAGACGGCGGCTTCAGGCTCTCGGGCATCAAGCGCTTCATCACGGGTGCAGGAGTGTCCGACGCCTACACGGTGTTCGCCACACGCGATCCCGAACAGAAGGCCAAAGGCATCAGCGCCTTTGCCGTGTACACGGACGACCCGGGGGTCTCCTTCGGGAAGGCCGAGCACAAGTTGGGCATCCACGGCTCACCCACACGCGAGGTGTACCTCGAGAACACGGAGATCCCGCCGGACCGCCTCATCGGCGAGGAGAGCGAAGGCTTCACCTACGCCATGCGGACACTCGACTACTCCAGGCCCACGATCGCAGCCCAGGCCCTGGGGATCGCCCAGGGCGCCTTCGACTTCGCCGCACGCTACGCGAACGAGCGCCAGCAGTTCGGCAAGCCCATCAGCCACTTCGAGGGGATCCAGTTCATGTTGGCCGACATGGCCATGGAGATCGAAGCCGCCCGCCTGCTCGTGTACAAGGCGGCCTCCCTGGTCGACGCCAAGGATGCCCGGATGACCGAGTTCGCTTCGATTGCCAAGTGCTTCGCGGGCGATGTGGCAATGAAGGTGACCACGGACGCCGTGCAGGTCCTGGGAGGGTATGGCTACATGCGTGAGTACCCGGTCGAGCGCATGATGCGCGACGCGAAGATCACCCAGATCTACGAGGGCACCAACCAGATCCAGCGCGTGGTCATCGCTCGCAACCTACTCAAGCGCTACGGGGGCTGAATCTCGTAGATCAAGACATCGTCGACCCGTTCCGGTGGGGCGTCCATCAGCGCGGTGAGCCCAGGCTCGAGCGTGGACCGCCGGTCCAGGATGATCGCCCGGATCTCGTGCGCATCCAGAAACTGTCTGAACTCCGCGGCCCCGACGGCGGGAACCCTTCCCCGGTAGAGCGCCCGTAGGACCGAGGAGCGTCGGTATTCGGGCGGTGGAGGCCCAGTGTATGCGAGTCCCATGCGGAACGAGATCCCCGTGCGCGCCTGGATGACCATGCTGATCGCTTGGGCAAATCCACTGGGCGCCTCGCTGGGCAGAAGAAGCACGTTGTCACCCGGGTCCACGAAGCGCCGATAGTCGCCCCCCGTGAAGAACCGAGGAACATCGGCCCTTCCGTGGAGATAGTCGGGCGAGAAGTTCGGAAACAGGAAGACGATCGCTGCGAGGACCACGGCCCACCTGACCCATGGCCTACGGCCAGCGGTGAGCCACGTCGAGACCACGACCGACGCGATCAGGAAGACGTACACGGAGAAGCGCCGAGGTGCGGCGTTGTTGATCAGCGGGAGAGCCTGGACCGCGCGCCAGGGGAGCGGGATCGATGCGTGTCCCGCAACGAACAGCCGCGGGCCCAAGGCGGCCAGCGCGATCAGCCCGAGGGAAACGACGAGCAGCCTCGTCACTCGTCGGCTCCACTGCGTCACGGCGAAGTGGAGGACGATACCGACCAGCGGAAGTCCGAGGTACGCGGTGTTCTCTCCCGGGGTCCCAGGGAACGTTCGGGTCAGGTGGGAAAACATCCTCGAACCGATCAGGGTGCGAAGCCTGGGAACGAAGAAGCTGAGGAGGTCCGAACCGTCGAGGCTCCTCCTGGGAACGCCGAAGGCGAGCACGTACCAGAGATACGGGCTGACCACGATCGCCGTCAGGAGGAGCGAGACGGCGATCAGCCTTCCCACCCCCAGGAGAACCGCCCTGCGCTCCTCGGAGGCGAAGGCGAATGCCACTCCCAGGGCCAGCCCACCGAAGGCAGCCAGGGTGGCGAACAGTTCCGTCGAGGTGAGGAACTCGATCACCAGAGTGAGCGTCAGCAACACGACGAATCGCTTCGCGCCGATGTCCCCGTTGACGCGGGACAGCACCAAGTACAGGGCCAGAGGGATCAGGAAAGTCAGCTCGAGGTTGACGTGCAGCGCGAGGTGACCGAGCTGGTACGTGGAGAACCCGAAGATGTAGCCGCCGGCAAGCGAGGGCCAGAACGCTCCCGTCACGCGGCGGCACAGCACGAAGGCAGTGAGGCCGGACAGCGGGCATGCCAGGAGGGCCAGCACGTTGTAGGCGACCACGGGCCCGGCGGTGAGGGTGATCGGGGACGCCAGGAGGCTGGGCGCCGGTGCCCCGGTCGCCCAGGCCAGGTTGTATCCCTCGGGCGCCCAGACGGCGTGCGTCCAGATCGGACTCTGCCCGTGGATGAGGGCGTGGGGCCACCAGGTCAGCGCCCAGAAGAAGAACCGGGGATCGGGGTGGGCCGGGGGTCCGATGAAGGTATGGCCCAGGTCGGACAGGACCGGAAGGCCGAAGAGGACCACGGATGCGACCAGATAGAGGCCAAAGGCACCCACCGCTTGGGTCCACGCCGTTTGCTGTTTCCCCATGGCGTCAGGCGGTCCTTGATGTCTGCTTTCACCCGTCCGGGCGAGCCGCAGAGTATCAAGCGCCCGTTCCCGGCCCTTCAGGCCATCATTGGCAGGAGCGCTGCAACGACCTCCACGCGACGTTGAGCGGCCGTGGCCGGTTTCGATATTGGGCGAGGAGTCCGTCGGGCACCCTGTAGAAGAGAACCCCGCCCACCTCGACCGGCCGAACGGGGACCTTGCCGAACACGCTACCCCACGGTCCCCTGGCCCGAGGATCCACCACGATGTTGGAAACGTCGAAGTGGCCGAGGAAGGCCTGGAGCTGGACGTCATACCGGGGGACCCGTCGCGACGACAGGAACGTGGCCACGATGGCCCATCGCCGGTAGTCGCGGGGGATGGCGCACGCGATGTAGCCGCCGGTCATCGGGAAGGACATGTCCGTCTCCGCCTGCCAGAGCATGCTGAACCCGTTGCTGGCGAACGGGATCACCAAGGTATTGCCCCCCGGCTTCAAGTACCGTCGATACAGATCATCGGAGAAGAAAGCCGGCGTGTCCGCTCGGGCATTCCACAGAGACAGGGTGAGGTTCGGGAGGAGGGCGACCAGACAGAGAACGGCGAGCGCCCACTTTCCCCCCCGAGCCCAGCGTCGGCGACTCGGTGCGGCCAGCCAGACTGCCGCCAGGAGACCCACGACCAACCAGGCGTAGAGCATGAACCGAGCCGGTAGGGCCATTCGCACCAGGGGAAGCTCGCCGGCCAAGGCCCAGGGCATCGGCATCCGCTCGCTGCCGGCCACCCGGAGGCCGGGCCCGAGGGAGGCGAGCACGATCAGGCCGAGTGACGCCAGGAGCAGTTGCCCGGGGCGCGTGCGGATGGCCCGGACCGCGAACAGCACCACGACGAGGAAGAGCGGCCCGACGTAGGAGCCCTCTTCGCTGAGCCCGGCGGCGAATCGCCCCGCGATCTCTCCCGCAGACGGCGGCGCCAGGAGCGAGATGCGTGTGGGAACCACCAGGTTGAGGAGATCGGTGGAGTACCTCGAAGACCACGTGCCGGGAACGAACCCGGAGCCGCCGGCCAGGCCGAAGGCCAACGGACCCAGCACCACCGCAGCTACCCCATACGAGAGCGCCGTCCATCCGGCGGTCCGTATCAACGGCGCCCTCACCCGAGGGATCAGGGCCAGGGCCAGGATTCCGATCAGACCTCCGAACAGGGTCAGGGTGAACAGGATCTCGGTGGAGAAGGAAAACTGGATGGCGACGGTCGCCGCCAAGAGGAGGACGAACGGGAGCCGCTTCAACCGTCCCTCCAGGCAGAGCAGGACAAGGAGCACGGCGAAGGGAACGGGGAAGATCAGGGAGAGGTTCATGTGGGCGGTCATCTGGGCCAGCTCGTAGCTGGAGAAGCCAAACAGGTACCCACCGACAATCGATGGCCAGAACGCCCCGGTCACGTGGCGGCACAGGATAAAGGCGGTCCACCCGGCCAGGGCCGGAGCCACGAGCATCCACACGTTGTACGAGGCGACGGGACCCAGCCAGGTGGTGACGGGCCAGGCAAGGATCGACGCGCCGGGGACCGTGGTCGTCCATCCGAGGTGGACCCCGTGAGGTGCCCACACCAGGTGGGTGAACAGGGGATTCATGCCGTGGGTAAGGGCGTGCGGCCACCAGACCAGCGACCACATGTACACGCTGGGGTCGGTGAAGCCGGTGCCGAGCTCCCGGTGGCCCAGCCCCACGTAGGAATGCCTGATGTCGCGCAGAACCGGGATGCCGAAGAAAAGGACCGACGTGGCCAGATAGAGAAGAAGGGCGGCAAGCGTCTGCACTCCAGGCCGATCGATCACACGACCAGCCGGACGCGTACGGCGAAGCGACGCGTCCGGCGGGAGCCCGGCTGTCTCCCTTGTCCTCACGCTCATCTTTTCCTACGGCCGGGGCTGAGCGTCCGGCTTGCTCCTTCAGTGGACGACCGCGGGCGCCAGAGAGTTCTTCGCGCGTTACCTGCTCTGTCTTACCCGCAATTGGCTCGTTGAGCCGAGGGACTCGTGGAGAGGGCGTTGCGCTCGGTTGTATCGTCTGGGCTCGTGGAATGGGATCTGACCCCGAAGCCCGGGTCGGCCTCGTCCGTGACGCTCATCAGGCAAATGGACCTGACCACGGCCAATCTCCTCGGCAATGTGCATGGCGGGGAGATCATGAAGATGGTCGACACGGCCGGCGGCCTCGCGGCGCTGAAGCACTGCGGCGGACCGGTGGTCACGGTGACCATGGACGAGATGTCGTTCATCGAGCCCGTGGTCGTGGGTGACGTGGTCACCGTCCGGGCCATGGTGAACGACGTGGGGCGGACCTCTATCGAGGTGGGGGTCCGAGTGGAAGCCGAGAACGTGGTGACGGGCCGCAACCTCCACACCTCGAGCGCCTACCTCGTGTACGTGGCCCTGGATGCAGGCGGCCGTCCCCGGCCGGTTCCCCCGGTCGTGGCGGAGGACGCGGAGCAAGGCCAGCGCCAGCGCGAGGCCAAGCTCCGGCGGGAAGCCAGGCTTGCCCGAAAGGAGGCGATCCTGGCGGCCCGTCGCTCCAAGGGCGAGGCTTGACCGGCACGAAGAGCACGTTCCCCCGAGCCCCCGTTTGGAAATAGTTCGGATACCTAAATAGTTTGTACACTCTGTATGGTGCACTCAGGCGTGGCCTCATCATCTCCAGCGGCGGCCGATCCGGACGAGTCGGTCGAGCTTGCCGCAGGACTGCGGCTGGCCGTCATGAGGCTGGCCCGCCGGCTTCGCCAGCTGGCCGACACGGGAATCACTCCGTCGATGCTCTCCGCGCTTTCCAGCGTGGAGCGGCTGGGCCCCCTCACCCTGGGGGAGTTGGCCGGGGTGGAGAAGGTCCAGCCGCCGACCATGACACCGATCGTGGCCAGGCTGGAGGCCGAGGGGCTGGTGCGCCGGGACATCGATCCCGACGACCGGAGGGTCGCTCGCATCACGGCCAGCCGGCAGGGCAGGCAGCTCCTGGAGCGCAGCCGCTCCCGCAAGACCGCCTACCTGGCCCGGCGGCTTCGCTCGCTCCGGCCTGAGGAGCGGGCCGTGATCGATCGGGCGGTGGAGATCCTCGAGCGCTTCGTGAGCGAAGAGCGATGAACCACCTTCGCCTGGCGGCCTCTCGAACCTTCCGATCGCTCGGGGTGCGCAACTATCGCCTGTACTTCCTCGGACAGATCGTGTCCATGAGCGGCACGTGGATGCAATCGGTCGCGCAGGCGTGGCTGGTGCTCGAGCTCACGGGGAGTGGCGTGGCCCTCGGCGCCGTCACGGCGCTTCAGTTCCTGCCGACTCTGGTGCTCGGTTCTTGGGGTGGGCTCATCGCCGACCGGGTGGACAAGCGCAAGCTGCTGGTCTGGACCCAGAGCGCGTCTGCGGCCCTGGCCCTGGTTCTCGGCCTGCTCACTGTCACCCACGTGGTGACGCTGTGGATGGTCTACGCGCTGGCCTTGGGGCTCGGGCTCGTCACCATGATCGACATGCCAACCCGCCAGACCTTCGTGATGGAGATGGTGGGACGCGAGCATGTGACGAATGCGGTGAGCCTGAACGGCGTCATCGTCAACGCCAGCCGCATCGTGGGGCCTGCGGTGGCCGGAGTGCTCATCGCCACAGTGGGCGTGGGCATCTGCTTCCTGGTGAATGGGGGCTCCTACGTGGCGGTGATCGCGGGTCTCGTCATGATGCGGGCGGGCGAGCTCAAGCGAGCGAAGATCACCACGCGGCAGCGCGGGCAGCTTCGTGCCGGGCTGCGCTACGTGTGGCAGACCCCCGAACTCAGGATCCCTTTGCTCTTGATGGCAGTGGTGGGGGCCGTCGCCTACAACTTCTCCGTGGTGCTGCCGCTGATGGTTCGGTTCGCTTTCCACGCCGGCGCCGGCGCCTTCGGTGTGCTCTTCTCGGTGATGGGCGCCGGAGCCGTCGTGGGTGGCCTTGCCGTGGCGGCCTGGGGGAAGGCCACCCGGCGTCTGCTGGCAGGTGCCGCTCTAGGGATGGGTGGGTTCCTGGCGTTGGCTGCGGTAGCCCCGACCCTGGGTTTCGAACTCGTGGCCATGCTTCCCATCGGGGTGGCAAGCACGGCGTTCATTGCCATGTCGAACTCGCTCCTGCAGCTCGGCGCGGCACCGGAGATGCGGGGACGGGTGATGGGCCTGTTCGCCGTCGTGTTCCTGGGTACGACGCCGATCGGCGGTCCGCTCATCGGATGGATCGCCGAGCAGCTCGGCCCGAGGGCTGCCATGGGCATCGCAGCAGGTGTGACCGCCGCAGCCGGCGCGATCACGATCCTGTTCCTGCGCCGGGTGCGCGCCCATCCTGTCATCGACGAGCCCCTCGTGCTCGAGACCGCCGCCGAAGGGATTTCCGCGCCCTAAGGGTGAACCCCTGCGATCAGACTGGGGTGACGAAGATCGGTTTCGTAGTCGGCTGGGGGCTGCCGCCGGGCGGCTCCACGCTCATCGCCACCGCCACGAACGAGGGGCCGAGCTGCACCGGCGCCACCACCGTCCCATTCGCCGGCACGAACGTGCCGGCCGGGCGCATGTCAGCACCTTCGCTCGGCTGGTACCAGAGCTCGTAGACCTTGCCCCCCGGGAGGCTGGGGAGGTTGGACCCAATGGCCAGGGCCTGGGTCTGGCCCTTCACGTAGACGATGGCGAGGCGTTGGTCGCCCGATCGGTAGGAGACCGTGGCCAACGGAGCTGACTTCGGGGCGATCGAGTAGCCGGCCAGGCCGCCCAGCAGCCCGATGGCTGCAGCAACGGCGACGGCGGCCACCGCGCGCTGGACCCGACGACCCCCGAGGAGCACCTGCAGCCGTCGCTGACGCGGCTCCCTCCGCGCAGCCAAAGGCTCGCGGGCCGCCCGGATCAGGGCGTCCTCCGCATCGGGGGAGAGCGGCATCGGCTCCACCGCGGCGGCCAGTTGGGAAGCGACATCCTGGTACTCCGACTCCAGCCGGAGGCACTCGACGCAGTCCGGGCCGTGCTCATCGCGGAGATGCTCCATCTCCCGACGTCCGGCCTCGTCGAGCCCATCCAGAGCGTCGGTCGCGATGAGCTGTTCGATCTGGTCGTGGGGTCGCTGTCCGGCGATCATCGTTCCCCTCCCAGGAGGAGGCGGAGCCTACGCATCCCCAGCAGCGTGCGGCTCTTGACCGTGCCGAGCGGGAGCCCCAGCTCTTCGGCGATGTCGCTTTGCGACTTGCCCTCGAAGTACATCAAGTCCAGGATCTGCCGCTGGGCTGCCGGGATGTCATCCAGGGCCTCTAGGACACGCTCCCTCGTCTCCGCCAGGTCGACCCGATCCGCCACGGAGTTCGCGATGTCATCGGCATAGGCCTTGGCCGGCTGTTGATCGTGGCTTCTGCGGCGCTGAGCCTCTTCGCGCCTGACCATATCCACCGCCCGATGATGGACGGTGGAGAGGAGCCACGTCCGAAAGCTCCCTCGATCCTCGCGGTAGCCGCCGGGATCTCTCCACAGGGCCAGAAATGCCTCCTGCACGATCTCCTCCGCCATGAACGGCTGCCGAACCACCTTGTAGGCGAGTCCCTTGGCCAGCGGGCCGTACCGCTGGAACAGGGCGCGGAAGGCCTCCTCGTCGCGAGAGCGGACCTGCCGGACGAGGTCGCGGTCACGGGCATCCTCGATGCTAGGGACGGCCACGACCGGCCTCCCTGGACGCAACCCCTGGTCGAGGACGGCTGGGTCGATCGTCACGGCTGGGGGGCTCAGAATGGTGAAACTCCTCTCGCTTCGAGCGTGATTCGCAGCCGGCACGCAAACGGATCATCCGGAAGCGTGGAGATCCCATGACGGGCTCAGAGCCTCATCCTGATCGCGTCGAGCGAACCCGGGTTCTCCAGGCTGGAGAGATCGCCCACGTCCTGGCCCATGACCAGTGCACGCAGGGCCCGGCGAACGATCTTCGCGCTGCGAGTCTTGGGCAGCTCTTCGACGAACACGATGCGGGACGGCTTGAACGCCATCCCCAGACGCCCGGTCACCTCCCTTGACAGCTCCGCGGCGAGCTCGTCCGTTCGGTCAGTGCCCGGCGTGGCCAGGACGAAGCACCAGATCGCTTCGCCCTTGATCTCGTCGGGAACCCCGACCGCGGCGCTCTCGGCGACCGCGGGGTGGTGGGCGAGGGCGCTCTCCACCTCGGCAGGGCCCACCCGTTTGCCGGCCACGTTCATGGTGTCGTCCGAGCGTCCATGCAGGAACCAGAAGCCGTCCTCGTCCCGGCTGGCCCAGTCTCCGTGGACCCAGACATCTGGCCACCGGCTCCAGTAGGTCGCCACGTAGCGGTCCGGATCCTTCCAGATGCCTCGGGTCATCCCGGGCCAGGGCTTCTTGCAGACCAACTCGCCGACCTCACCGGGCCCGACCGGCCTGCCCTTGGCGTCCCAGATGTCGATGTCCATGCCGAGTGCCGGACCGCGCAGCGTGCAGGGCTTGAGCTCCGTGATGGGTAGGGGGGACAGGAAACAGGCCCCGACCTCGGTTCCACCAGAGATGTTGATGATCGGGCAGCGGCCGCCCCCCACCACGTTCAGGAACCACAGGTACGGGTCCGGGTTCCATGGTTCCCCCGTAGAACCCAGGATGCGCAAGGACGAAAGGTCATGCTGCTTGACCATCTGGTCGCCGGCCGGGATCAGTGAGCGGATCAGGGTGGGGGAGATGCCGAGTGTGGTGATGCGGTGCCGCTCGACCACGTCCCAGATCCGGTCGGGGCCGGGATGGTTGGGCGCGCCGTCGAACAGGAACACCGTGGCTCCCAGAGCGCCCGCCCCGATCAGCTCCCACGGTCCCATGATCCATCCAAGGTCGGTGACCCAGAACAGGATCTCGTCCTGATGAAGGTCCGCCTGGTAGGCCACCTCTGCGGCCAGCTTGACCAGCAGCCCCCCATGGACGTGGACCGAGCCCTTCGGCCGGCCCGTCGTGCCAGAGGTGTAGGCGATGAACAGCGGGTGTTCAGGGTCCAGTCGCTCGTTGGTGAAACCTGGCTGCTGGCGATCCAGCAGGTCGTCCCACCGGTGGTCGCGGCCTTCACGCCACGGCAGGTCGGATCTCCCGAGCCGCGACCACACCACCAGATGCCGCACGCTCGGGCACGCCTCCGCGGCCTCGTCTGCCGTTTCCTTCATCGGCACCGTCCTGCCTCTCCGAGTCGTCCCGTCGGCAGTGATCAGGACTTTCACCTGAGCGTCTTGGAGCCGAGTGGCGACGGCGTCGGCCGCGTAGCCCGAGAAGATCGGCAGATAGATGGCACCTAGCTTGGCGCAGGCCAGGGTCGCCGCGACGATCTCCGGCGCCATCGGCATGAACACTCCGACCGTGTCGCCGGCATTCACTCCGAGCTCTCTGAGGGCTCCAGCCAACCGGTCGGCCATCTCGTGCAATTCGCCATAGGTCACATGCCGGGCCGGACCATCCTCGCCTTCCCAGATGACGGCGACCTTGTCAGGAGTCCGCTCCCCCCATCGATCCACGCAGTTGTAGGCCAGGTTGATCCTTCCTCCGACGAACCACTTCGCCCAGGGCTTACCCTTGGATTCGTCGAGGACCTGGCGGTAGGGCTCGTAGAACTCGATCCCCAGGTCCCGCACGACGGCCTCCCAGAACCACTCCACGTCGTCCTGGGACCGTTTGACCAACTCCTCGTAGGACCCGATGCCGTGGGCACGCATGAGCCGGGTGACGTTGGCACGCTCCACGTAATCTTCAGAAGGACTCCATACGATGTCGCCCACGGGGCCCTCCCACGTCCCGGCCGGCTTGTACCCTTCCCAAGACTAATGGGCCGAGCTGTCGTCGATCCTATGCCACCCCCACCTCGCCACCTTGGCCACCGCGCCCGGACGGCTTTCCTGGTGACGGCAGGAGTGCTCTCACTGCTGGTTGCCGTGGGGTCGGGGTTCGCCATCGTCACCATCCGCCAGGTCGACGCGCAGATCCCGAAGCTCTGCGTTGGACCGCGCTGCCGTGGCCAGGAGAGCCTGCCCAGCGTGGACCCCATCTGCATCCGGAAGGCCTGCACCTTCCTGATCCTGGGGAGCGACAGCCGCAGGGGGCTCAGCAAGAAGCAGCAGAAAGAGCTGGGGACCAACGCCAGGTTCGCCGCAGGTCAGCGCTCGGACACGATCATCGTGGTCCAGGTCGACGTGCAGAAGAACCGAACAGTCGTGTTGTCGATCCCGAGGGACCTCCGAGTACCGATCCCCGGCCACGGCGTGAACAAGATCAACACGGCCTTCTCGTATGGCCCCAACTTGATGGTGCGGACCGTACAGAAGCTCACCGGCCTGCGCATCAATCACTACGTCGAGGTGAACTTCATCGGGTTCGAGCGGCTGGTGAACGCCCTGGGGGGGATCCCCGTCTGCATCGACCGGCCGCTGAAGGACAAGCTCTCCCGGCTGAACCTGCCGCACGCTGGCTGCTACAACCTACACGGGGCGACGGCGCTGGCCTTCGTCCGAGCCCGCCACATCGAGGGAGACAACATCCCGGACTTCTCTCGGATCTCGCGGCAGCAGCTGTTCATGCGAGCGTTGATCGAGAAGGCGTTGTCGATCGGATCGGTCTTCCACTTGCCCGAGCTGATCAAGGCCGTGCAGAAAAACCTGATCGTGGACGAGAACATGAACATCTATGCGTTGCAGGACCTCACCCGAAGGCTCGGCAAGCTCGGGCGGCGCCACGTGTCCTTCAGGATCGTGCCGGCCGTGCCGGTCCAGGTGAGCGGGGTGGATTACCTGCAGCTCCTCCAGCCGCAGGCCTCCAGATTGTTCGAACGGATGCGAGACGGGAGACCTCTCGGGAGCATCGGGCGCGAAGCACCGCTCACCCCGCTGTCGCCGGCCAACGTGACCGTCCAGGTGCTGGACGCCGACTCCCACGGCCGCGTTGCACAGGTCGTTCAGTACCTGCAAAGGGCGGGGTTCGTGGTGCTGCCGGTGAAGCCGGCTCCGCCGGAACTGACCCGATCCGAGATCCTGTGGGGCCACGGAGAGGCGAAGGGGAAGGAGGTCGTGTCCACGTACCTTGCCGCCCTCGACGTGGTGCACGATCAGACGCACACGGCCCGCACGATCGTGACGGTGGTGGTCACCTCGAGCTTCCCGGCGATCGAGGGGGTCTGATGCTAGCTACACTCGACCTTCATGCCGGTTGAGATCGACGTCGACCACGTGGCGAGGCTGGCTCGCTTGGCCCTCACTCCAGAGGAACGGGAGCGCTTCCGCCGCCAGCTCGGGCTGATCCTCGAACACGCCGAGAAGGTTCGCGAGCTCGCGGCCGAGGACGTCCCGCCCACCTCTCATCCGATCCCGCGAGCCAACGTGGTGCGTCCGGACGAGCCCCGGCCGTGCCTAACCCACGAGGAAGCCATGGCGGGCGCCCCCGAGGTGCAGAACGATCGGTTCAAGGTCCCTCGGATCATCGAAGAGGAGGAGGAGAGGGTGTAGTCGTGGGCGAGCTGTGCGATCTCACCGGGCACGAGCTGGCCGCGGTCATGAGGAAAGGCGAGGCCGGCGCGACCAAGATCGTCGAATCGGCTCTTCGGCGGATCGACGCACTGGACGGCGAGCTGCACGCCTTCCTGATGGTAACGGGCGACCTGGCCCGCCAACGGGCCGAAGAGGTCGACCACGAACTCCAGGCTGGGCGAGAGCTTGCGCCCGTGGCCGGCATCCCCCTGGCGCTGAAGGACGTGCTGTGCACCAAGGGCATCAGGACGACGGCAGGCTCGAAGATCCTCGAGCCGTACGTGCCGCCCTACAGCTGCACCCCGTGGCAGCGCCTGGGAGACGCAGGGTCGGTTCTGGTCGGGAAGACCAACTGCGACGAGTTCGCCATGGGCTCGTCCAACGAGAACTCGGCCTACGGGCCGGCCCACAACCCGTGGAACGTGGACACCGTTCCGGGCGGCTCTTCGGGCGGATCGGCCGCGGCCGTGGCTGCCGGGGCGGCCGTGTGGGGGCTGGGCACCGACACCGGCGGCTCGGTCCGCCAGCCCGCGTCGCTGTGCGGCGTGGTCGGCCTGAAGCCGACGTACGGACGTATCTCGCGGTACGGACTGATCGCCTTCGCCTCCTCGCTCGACCACATCGGCACGTTCGCCAGGGACGTTCGCGACACGGCCGTTCTCCTGGGGGCGATCGCCGGGAACGATCCCATGGACGCCACCAGCCTGCCCGACGCCGTCCCTGACTACGCGGAGGGACTCGACACCGGGGTCGGGGGGCTGCGGATCGGTCTGGTCGAGGACTGGCTGTCGACAGAAGGCATCCAGCCCGGAGTGCGGGACTCGGTTCGGGAGGCGGTAGACAGGCTCGAGGGGCTGGGCGCCTCGGTGGAGCCGGTGAGCCTGCCCAACGCGGAGTACGCGCTGTCGGCATATTACCTGCTGGCCCCCGCCGAGTGCTCGTCCAACCTGGCTCGATACGACGGCGTGCGGTACGGCTTCCGGGCGGAAGGATCCGACGTCATGGAGATGAACACGAGGACCCGAGGCGCGGGCTTCGGGGACGAAGTGAAGCGCCGGATCATGCTCGGCACGTACTCGCTCTCGGCCGGCTACTACGAGGCGTATTACGGCCAGGCCCAGAAGGTCCGGACGCTGGTGATCCGGGACTTCGACCGAGCCTTCGAGCGATTCGACCTGCTGGTCGGTCCGACCTCACCGACGACCGCGTTCAGGCTGGGGGAGAAGACCGAGGATCCGCTTGCCATGTACCTCTCGGACATCTTCACCATCCCGTCGAACCTCTCCGGGATGCCGGCCATCAGCATCCCGTGCGGGCTGGCCCCCGACGGGCTTCCTGTGGGTTTCCAAATCATGGGCAAGTTCCTGGACGAGGCCACGGTCCTCCGGGCGGCCTACGCACTGGAGCAGGACCTGGCGTTCTCCGCCCACCCCGCGCTGGTGGAGTCGCTCGCGCGTTAACCGCGCCTGGGTCCGTCGAGGCGCGCAACGTCTGGGGCGGCGTCGGCCGGGTCGCCCGGAGGAATCTTCCTGGCGGAAAGGATCAGCGCCACGGCCGCAACGATGACCGCTCCGGCCACCATGGTTCGGGGAGTGATCCGTTCCGACAGGAAGGCCCACCCGAGGAACACCGCCACCACAGGGTTGACGTACGCGTAGGTCGAGACGAGCGAGATGGGCGCGGTCCGCAAGAGCCAGATGTACGCCGAGAACGCCACCCACGACCCAAATACGATCAGGTACGCGAGGCCGAGAAGAGACGCGGTGCTGAACCGTTCCGGGTGGATCCGGCCGAACTCCCCATGCACGGCGCCGGCGAACGCCAGCGCGGTCCCGCCGGCCAGCATCTCCATGGCTGTGGCAACCAGAGGCCGAGCGGGCAGGCGAGCGCCTCTAGAGTACATCGAGCCGATGGCCCACCCCAGGGCGGCGGTCAGCAGGATGACCATTCCCACCAGGTCGAGCTTCCCGCTGCCGGTCCCGCCCACCAGGACGGCCAGGCCGCCGAAGCCGAGCGCCAGGCCGACGATCGCCTGAGGCACCAGCCTCTGGCCGGAGAACACACGGTCGATCATGGCCATCCACACAGGGATGGTCGCGATCACCAGGGCGGCGACCCCGCTCGGGACACTCCGTTCCGCCAGGACCACGCCGCCGTTGCCGACCAGCAGCAGGAGGCTCCCCACCACGAAGGCCGACCGCCATTCCGGCCACCCAGGGCGATCGCCCTCGCGGTGACCCCGTCGAATCGCCCACACGTACAAGAGCGCTCCGGCGACGAGAAACCGGACCGAGGCCATGAGCAGGGGCGGAAGGGTCAGGACGGCCTCGCGGATGGCGAGGTAGGTGGACCCCCAGATGACGTAGACGGCGCCCAGGGCCAGCCAGATCAGCGCGGGTGACGCCTGGCCGGCCCGCCCAGCCTCTCTTGGAATGTGAACCCGAGACGAGACGGTGCCGCGACGAGCCATTCACCCATGGTATCGAGGCCCGTCGAAGGCCCGGTTGGACATTTCGTCAGGTGAGGGGTTCGGCCGGTATCGTTTCCGCCAAGATGTCCGAGCAATTCGAGACCGTGATCGGGCTGGAGTGCCATGTCGAGCTGGCCACGGCCACCAAGATGTTCTGCGGCTGCCTGAACGAGTTCGGGGCAGACCCCAACACCAACGTGTGCCCGATCTGCCTGGGCCACCCGGGCACCCTGCCCGTCCCGAACCAGAGGGCCATCGAGTACACGATCAAGATCGGGCTGGCTCTGGACTGCGAGATCGGTCCTCGCTCGCTGTTCCACCGGAAGAACTACTTCTATCCGGACATGCCGAAGAACTACCAGATCTCCCAGTACGACCTTCCGCTGTGCATCAGCGGGCACCTCGACGTCGAGGTCGACGGCGAGATCCGCCGGGTCGGAATCACCCGCGTGCACCTCGAGGAGGACACCGGGAAGACTGCGCACGCCGGCGCCACCGGCCGGATCGGAGGCGCCGAGTATGCCCTGGAAGACTACAACCGGGCAGGTGTGCCCCTGGTCGAAGTGGTGTCCGAGCCGGACATGCGAACCCCCGAGGAGGCTCGAGCGTACTTCACCGAGCTGCGGGGCACGCTGGAAGCCCTCGGCGTTTCCGACGTTCGCATGGAGGAAGGCTCGCTCCGGTGCGACGCCAACATAAGCGTTCGCGCGGTGGGAAATGCCGAGCTCGGCACGAAGGTGGAGATCAAGAATCTGAACTCGATCCGGTCGATCTATCAGGCGCTCAGGTACGAGCAGGACCGGCAGATCGAGGCGATCAAGCGAGGGGAGAAGCTGATCCAGGAGACCCGGCACTGGGAGGAGAACCGCGGCGTCACCACCCACGGCAGATCGAAGGAATACGCGTTCGACTATCGATACTTCCCAGAACCCGATCTCGCGCCCATCGAGCCCGACCCGGAGTGGGTCGAGAAACTCCGGGCCGAGCTCCCCGAGTTGCCGGCGGCCAGGCGTCGCCGCTTCGAGCAGGAGTACGGCCTGGAACTGCGCCAGGCCGTGCAGGTCGGGGGGACGGGAGCGTGGGCGGACTTCTTCGAGCAGGCTGTGTCACTGGGGGCCGATCCGAAGGCTGCGGCGAACTGGATGACCGGAGACCTGGCGGCGCTGCTTCGAGAGCACGGGCAAGCGCTCGAGGAGTCCAAGCTCACCCCGCAGCACCTGGCCGACCTGGTTCGACTGTTCGCAGGGGGAACGATCTCTTCGGCCGGGGCGAAGACCGCTCTCCAGGTGGCTTTCGACACGGGCGAGCTCATCGAGGAGATCGTCGAGGCCAGGGGGCTCCGGCAGGTCTCGGACGCCTCGGCGCTGGAGGGCGTCGTCGACGAGGTCATCGCGGAGAATCCCGGCCCTGCCGAGCAGTTCCGGAAGGGGAAAGCAGGAGCGCTCAACGCGCTGGTCGGCCAAGTGATGAAGAAGACGAAGGGCGCGGCCAATCCCGGGCTGGCCGGTGAGCTGCTGCGTCGGCGTCTGACCGGCTGACCGTCCTCCGATCCCATCCTGTGATCGCCTGCGCTCGACAATCCCTCGGGCCGCAGAGTCGCCGGTGATACCCTAGGCCAACCCGCCACAGGAGTCGCGGCCGGGATCGGCCGCACGCGAGGGAGTGAGTGCGGCGTGGAGAGGCCAGAGATCATCATGGCGCCGGGACCTACCCCGGTACCGCCCGAAGTGCTCCTCGCCCAGGGCAGCCCGCTCGTTTACCACCGAGGGCCTGGCTACGGGGACCTGCTGCGCGAGGTCACCGAGAGCCTGAAGAAGATCTTCCGGACGTACAACGACGTCGTGATCTTCGCTTCGTCCGGAACAGGTGGTCTGGAATCCGCCGTGGCGAACCTCTTCTCGCCGGGGGACACCGTGATCGTTCCGGTGGCCGGTTACTTCGGCGACCGGTTCGCCAGGATCGCCCAGGCTTTCGGCCAGGACGTCCGGCGCCTCGACTACGAGTGGGGGCTGGCCATCCGGCCCGAAGACGTGGAGGCTGCGCTGGCCGAAACTCCTGGCGTCAAGGGCGTCCTGGTCCAGCACAGCGAGACGTCCACGGGCGTGGTCAACGACATCGAGGCGATCGGCAGGGTGACTCGCGAAGCAAGCGCCCTTCTGGTGGTCGACGTGATCTCCAGCCTCGGAGCGGTCCCGTTCGAGGGAGACGCCTGGGGCATCGATGTGGCGGTGGGCGGATCGCAGAAAGCCTTCAGCGCCACGCCCGGCCTGTCGTTCGTCTCCATCTCGGGTGCCGCCTGGGAGGCGACGAAGAAGGCCAAGAACCCCCGCTTCTACTTCGACTGGGCCCAGTACAAGAAGTCCTACGAGCTGGCGAGCCCCGAGAACCCGTTCACCCCGGCCATCTCCCTGATGCTCGGGATGCGGGCTGCGCTGCGCCGATACTTCGAGGAGGGACCCGCTGCCGTCCTGGAGCGGCATCGAATCCTGTCGGCGGCCGTGAAAGAGGGCGTCCGGGCGCTCGGACTCGACCTCTCCGGTGAGCATCTGGAGCGAGCGTGGGCGGTCACCGCCATCCGGGCTCCGGAGGGCATCGACGGCGACGAGCTCGTGGCCAAGGTCCGTCGCGACCACGGGATCATCCTGGCGCCGGGCCAGGGGCCGATGAAGGGCCAGGTGTTTCGCATCGGCCACCTCGGCAACTACGACCGATTCGACATCATTCGGTGCCTGGCCGCCCTCGAGCTCACCCTGGAAGAGATGGGGTATCCCGTGAAGCGGGGGTCGGCTGTGGCGGCGGCGGAGGGTGTGTTCGCCGCGACACCGTCTCGGCACTCTTCCGCCTTGCGAGGAAAGTAGAAACCCGCGGGCCATGAAGGTCCTGGTCACCGAGCCGCTGTCGGAGAGCGGCCTGGCGCTCCTTCGCCAGGACTACGACGTCGACGTCAAGCCGGAACTGGCGAAGGAAGGGCTGGCCGACGCTATCGCGCCGTACTCGGGCTTGATCGTCAGATCGCAGACGAAGGTCACCGAGGAAGTGCTGGACAGGGCCGAGTGGCTGAAGGTGATCGGGCGCGCGGGGATCGGCCTGGACAACATCGATGTGGAGGCTGCCACCCGGCGGGGGGTCCTGGTGGTGAACGCTCCGCAATCGAACATCGTCTCCGCAGCCGAGCACACCATCGCTCTCATGCTGGCCCAGGCCCGAAATATCCCTCAGGCCAACTCGGCGCTGAAGGCCGGGCGGTGGGAGCGGGAGCGCTTCCAGGGCGTGGAGGTGTACGGAAAGACGCTGGGCGTGATCGGTCTGGGCCGGGTCGGCACCATGGTGGCTCAGCGAGCCCTGGCGTTCGGCATGCGAGTGGTGGGATACGACCCCTACGTGTCCAAGGACCGAGCGAGGCAGCTCGGGGTGGACCTGATGCCGAACCTCGAGGCCCTGCTCGTCCAATCGGATGTCATCACGATCCATCTACCCCGCACCCCGGAGACCGAGGGTCTGATCGGGGAGCGGGAGATCGCCCTCATGAGAGAGGGGGCCCGGATCGTCAACACTTCTCGGGGCGGGATCGTGGATGAACGGGCGCTGGTGAATGCGCTTCGCGACGGAAGGCTCGGCGGCGCCGCTCTGGACGTGTTCTCCGAAGAGCCCGTCCCCAAGTCCCACCCGTTGTTGGTCCTGGACCAGGTGGTGGCCACCCCGCACCTGGGCGCGTCCACCCAGGAGGCCCAGGACAAGGCCGGGGCGGCCATCGCCGAGATGGTCCGCCTTGCCCTCCGAGGAGAGTTCGTGCCCTACGCGGTGAACGTCCCCGCAGCCGGGGAGGTGAGCGAGCAGGTCCGGCCATTCCTTCCCCTGGCCGAGAAGCTGGGGGCCATCCTCACGGGGCTGGCCGAGGCCCCCGTGCGATCACTCGAGGCCGACTACCTGGGCCGCCTCGCCGAGCACGACACCCGCGTCCTGACGCTGGCTGCGCTGAAGGGAGCCCTGGCGCGTGTGGTCCATGAGCCGGTCTCTTTCGTGAATGCCTCCATGATCGCCCGTGAGCGGGGGATCGGCGTCTCGGAGCGGAAGTCGACGGCCTCCCGCGACTACGTGAACCTGATGACCCTTCGCGCGGACACCGAAGGCGGCGAGGTGGCCGTGGCCGGGACCCTCGTGGGCAAGCGGGACGGCGAGCGCCTGGTCCAGGTGTACGACTTCGACATCGACATGGCGCCGGCCAGGCACATGGCCTTCTTCCTCTACGAGGATCGGCCGGGCGTGATCGGCACGGTCGGCTCGATGCTCGGAAGCGCGGGTATCAACATCGCCAGCATGGAGGTCGGGCGGAAGGAAGCCGGCGGTGCCGCGCTGATGGGCCTGACCGTCGACAGCCCCATCCCGTCCGAGGTCCTCGCTGCGATCGAGCAGGCCGTGGGGGCCAAGCAGGCTCACTCGATCGTGGTTCCGGCCTGATCGCCGCTTCGCTGATCGTCCGGATCGAGCGCTAGCCCCTGGAGATGTCGAAGCCCTTCGCCTTCAACTGGTCGATGGCCCTCTGGATCTCGATCATGGCCGGCAGGGTCTGATCGGATACCTGCTGGTTGAACTTCTGAATGGCCGACAGGTCGCCGTTCTCCGTTGCCCGGGCGAACCTGCCGAACGCGTGAGCGAAATCCCTGAACCCTTTGACGAGCAGGTCGTGGGTGTTTGTTACCTGCTCAGGGGGACGCAGGCTGTCCAAGCGGTTCGC